>Ga0210401_10000145_pt1 | contig 83585 bp, 74 predicted proteins | sample IncBWH32MmetaG_FD_150866 | JGI IMG/M metagenome (GOLD analysis project Ga0210401, IMG submission 150866) | Forest soil microbial communities from Barre Woods Harvard Forest LTER site, Petersham, Massachusetts, United States - Inc-BW-H-32-M | ecosystem: Environmental > Terrestrial > Soil >...
GGCCGTCCTGATGCGCGGCCACGGCTCGACCGTCGTCGCCAGCACGCTGCGGCAAGCGGTGTTCCGTGCGGTCTATACCGAAGTGGGCGCGCGGCTCCAGATGGAATCGATGCGGCTCGGACCCGTGACCTATCTCACGGAAGAAGAAACGGTCGGGACCACCAAGACCATCAGCACGCAGTACGACCGCTCCTGGTTCCTCTGGTTGAAGGCAGCGCGAAACAGCCCGATGTCGCAGTGAGGATACGTTACGCCGAAATCGCCTTGGCCGAGTGAACCTGACCGCGCAGTAAGAACTTCTGGATTTTGCCGGTCGAGGTTTTCGGGATCGGGCCGAACACCACGGCCTTCGGGGTCTTGAAGCCCGGCATCTGGGCTCGGCAGAACGCGATGATATCGGCTTCGGTTGCTTGGGCGTTTTCCTTCAATTCCACGAAGGCGCAGGGCACCTCGCCCCATTTGGTGTCGGGTTTGGCCACGACGGCGGCGAACAGTACGGCAGGGTGCTTGTAGAGGACATCCTCAACCTCGACGGATGAAATGTTTTCTCCGCCGGAAATGATGATGTCCTTGGAGCGATCTTTGATGATGACATAGCCATGCTCGTCTAGCACGCCGAGGTCGCCGGTGTGAAACCAGCCGCCGGCAAAGGCCTCATGGGTAGCTTTCTCGTTCTTGAGATAGCCTTTCATGACGATATTGCCGCGGAACATCACCTCGCCGATGGTCTCGCCATCGCGCGGAACTTCACGCATGGTTTCGGGGTCGATGACGGTCACGTCTTCCTGAAGCGGGTAGGGCACACCCTGCCGGCGCTTGAGTTGCGCGCGCTGATCGGCGGGCAAATCGTCCCAGCCGGGCTGCTCGGCGCATACCGAGGCAGGACCATAGACTTCGGTCAGACCGTAAACATGCGTGAGCTTGATGCCGATGCGCTCGGCGCCTTCGAGCACGGCGACCGGAGGCGCGGCTCCCGCGATCAGGCCGACGACGGGGCGGGCGTCTGATTTCTTCGGCGCGTCTGACGCGTTGATCAGCGTGTTGTAGACGATCGGCGCTCCGCACATATGCGTGACGCCGTGTTTCTTGATCAACTCAAAGATCTTCGCTGGATCGACCTTGCGCAGGCAGACATTGATCCCGGCCGAAGCCGCGATGGTCCACGGAAAGCACCAGCCGTTGCAGTGAAACATCGGCAGCGTCCAGAGATAGACCGGATGCGGGCCGAGATTGCCGGCCAGGATGTTGCTGACCGCGTTGAGATAAGCGCCACGATGGTGGGTCACCACGCCCTTGGGGTTGCCCGTGGTGCCCGACGTGTAGCTGAGCGCGATCGCGTCCCATTCATCCGGCGGCACGCGGGTGCTGAAATTGTCGTCGCCTTGCACAAGCGTCTCTTCATATTCGATTTCGCCGATACGCTTTCCGCCCACGAACGCTTTATCATCGACGTCGATCACATCGGGCTTCTCGCCCTTCATCAGCGCGAGTGCATCCGCGATCACGTTTGAAAATTCCGGATCGACCAGGATGACCTTGGCGCCGCCATGGTCGAGTTGGAACGCGATCGAGGCCGCATCGAGCCGGATGTTGAGCGCGTTCAGCACCGCGCCTGCCATCGGCACCGCGAAGTGCGCTTCGTTCATCGCCGGGATATTCGGCAGCATCGCCGCCACCGTGTCGCCAGGGCCGATATTGCGGCCGGCGAGGTAAGACGCAAAGCGCCGGCAGCGCGCATAGGTCTCCGACCAGGTAAAGCTGCGTCCCTCGTAGACCGTGCTCGTATGGTTGGGATAGATCGCGGCCGTGCGCGCCAAGAAGCTTAAGGGCGTTAGGGCCACAAAATTGGCCGGCGTCTTCCCAAGCCCGATGTCGTATTGGCTCTCTGTTCCTGCCATCGGTTGCCTCACTAGTGGGCCGATTCTAACATTCGCATCTCATCTCAGCGGCCACTTTAGCGAATGTTAGAATCAAAGGACCACTAGCAAATATAGGTAGCTGGTGGAGTTTTGGATTTTCGCCTGACGAACCCGCGGCCAGGTGGGTAGCGAATGTCAAATCCACTCCACTAGTTCGCTTAAAGAAAGCCGATCGATATCCAGGGAAACATAGCAACGATTATCAGACCTGCCATCAGCGCCAGCAAATAACCCCAGATCGGGCGGATGCCCTCGGCCGGATCGACGCGGCCGATGGCGCAGGCGGCATAATAGCCGACGCCAAAGGGCGGGGCGAACAGTCCGATGCCCATCGCCAGAATGATGATCATCGCATAGTGGACCTCGTGCACGCCGACCGCGCGCGCGATCGGAAACAGCAGCGGGCCGAACAGCACGATCGCCGGAATACCTTCGAGCACGCTGCCGAGGATCGTAAAGGCCACAATCGAGACCGCGATAAAGCTGGCGGAGCCGCCGGGGAGGCCGGTCATCGCGGTCGCCAGCGCCCGCGAAAACCCGGACTGGGTCAGACCCCAGGCCATGCCGGTCGCGGTTCCGATGATCAAGAGGATGGCGCCGGAAAGACAGGCGGTCTCAACCAGCATCGGCATCAACCGTCGCCAGTTGAACTGGCGGTAAATTGAGAGACCGACCACAAAGCCGTAGACAATGCCGATGGTGGAGACTTCCGTGGCAGTCGCAACCCCCTCGACGACCGCGTAGCGGATGACAAACGGGAGCGCGAGCGCGGGCAGAGCGACGACGAACGTCCGGAGGATTTCACTGCCGGTCGCCCGTTTGACGTGGCTCAGGTCCTCGCCGCGATAGCGCCACCACACCAGCGCCGACAGCGTGATCGCGAGCACCACGCCGGGCAGGAGGCCCCCGGTGAACAGCGCCGAAATCGAAACACCGGTTACCGAGCCAATCGTGATCAGCACGAGGCTCGGCGGAATGGTTTCAGTCTGCGCGCCGGTCGAAGCGAGGAGGGCGACGAGATCGCCCGGGCGGGCGCCGCGCTGCTTCATCTCGGGAAACAATACCGGCGCGACCGCCGCCATATCGGCCGCCTTGGAACCGGAGATGCCGGACACAAGGTACATCGCGCCGACCAGCACATAGTGCAGGCCGCCGCGGACATGGCCGAGCAGGCTTGCCAGAAACGCCACCATGGCCCGCGCCATGCCGGCCATTTCGATCAAAAGGCCTAAGAAAATGAACAGGGGCACCGCGAGCAGGATCAGGTGGCTCATGCCCTCGTCCATCCGCCCGACCAGCACCATCAGCGGCGTGCGCGTCGTCAGCGCGAGATATCCAAAGATCGCAAGACCAAATGCAAACGCAATCGGCACGCCGGCAAACACGCAGAAACCGACCACGCCGACGAAGAAGATCACGAGATTGAAATTGCCCAGCGGCCGCAGCCACGGCGCCGCGAGCCAGAACACCGCCACCAAAAGCGCCACCGACAGCGCCGCCTTGATGACCAGGCCGGTATCGCCGACTCTTAGCAGCCGGAGAACCGCAAACAGCATCATCAGGCAGATGCCGACCGGTAACGCCGCGGCACGCCAGCTATTGGCAATTTGCAGCGCCGGCGTCGTGATGAAACTTTCCTCGTAGGCGTATTGATAGCTCGGGCCGACGATGAACAACAGGAAGGCCAGCGCCGCACAGGTGGCGACGACATCGAGATAGGCGCGCACGGCCGGTGTCGCGCTGGCCACAACAGCCGTCATCCGCATATGTTCGGCCCGGCGAAACGCGACGACTGATCCGAGCATCGCAAGCCAGAGGAACAGGATCGAAGCCAGTTCGTCGGACCAGATCAGCGGCTGCTGCACGATGTAACGCGCCACGACACCCGCAAACAACGTCACGATCTCGGCGACGACGAGCAGGGCGGCCGGAATTTCGACGAGCCGACCGAGGAAGGCTTCGATCGTCCTGACCTGCGAATGCCGGCGAGGGTACACCACCTCGCCGGCCGCCGGCCGCGTTGCCTCGGCGTCCACCATTTGGGTTAGCCTTCAGGTATCAGGACAATTTGCCGACCGCCTTCTCGAGAATCGCCCACGCTTCCTCGCCGTATTTTCCCTTCCATTCGGAATAGAAACCGGCGGCGCGCAGCTTATCACGGAACGGCGTGAGATCCGGCTGATTGAAGGTCAGCCCCTTGGTCGCCAATTCCTCGCGGACGGTCGCGTTAAGCTTTTCCGTGTCGACGCGGGCCTTCAGCGCCGCCTCGTTGACGTTCTTCTCGACGATTGTTCGCACATCCGGCGGCAGGGCTTCCAGCGCGCGGCGATTGGCCAGGAACCAGTAGCCGTCCCACATATGGTTGGTCAGCGAGCAGTATTTCTGGACCTCGTAGAGCTTGGCGGTCGAAATCAGCGCCAGCGGGTTTTCCTGTCCTTCGACGATCTTGGTCTGCAGCGCCGAATAGACCTCGTTGAAATTGATCGAGGCGGGCGCCGCATCGAAGGCCTTGAACATCGAGGTCCACAGCGGCGACACCGGCACACGGATCTTGAAGCCCTTATAGTCGGCTGGCCCCGTGATCGGCTTGGTCGAGGACGTGGTCTGACGGAAGCCGTTGTCCCAGATCTTCTCGAACGCGATGATATTGGCCTTGGCTACTTCCTTGCGCACATAGGCGCCGAGGTCACCGTCCATGGCCTTCCAGACGGTGGGATAATCCGGGAATGCAAAACCCATCCCGTTGATGGACGCCGCCGGCACCAGCGTCGCCAGGATCAGGCCGGACATCGTGAAGAATTCGACGCCGCCGGAGCGAAGCTGGCTCAACACATCCGTATCCGCACCGAGCTGGTTGTTCGGGAAGATCTGCAAATCGAACCGGCCATTGGTCTCGGTCTTGATCGCAGCCGCCATTTCCCGGGCGCGGCTATTGAGTGGATGCGTGTCCGGCAGATTGTTGGCGAACTTGTAGGAGAACTCGGCCTGTTGGGCTCGTGCGACGAACGGCGCGCCCAGGCCACCCAGGACGGCCGATGCAGCCGTGGTCTTTAATAGCGAACGTCGTGAAAAGCCCATCATGTCGTCTCCCAAATCGTTTTTATCCGGCTTCCTCATCAGAAGCGCCTTGGTTGGCTTTTTGCCTGCTTTCGGAGGAAATACCAAGCGCGTGTTGAGGTGTGTTTTCACCGCGGTTTACGGTGGCCTTGCGGAGTGGCCGAGCGACGTCCAGCGTCGCCATGATCAGCCTCCAAGTTCGCTAGAAGCTGAGGGTTTAGATACAAGTGTCTGTAATCCTTATAGGATAAAATATTCCATAATATACCTTATGCGAATCATGGATATGAGGATCGGAATTGCGGCGAGCGATCCGACCCGGTCTCAGCGTCCTCTGAAAAGCAGCCTGCTGCCGTTCCAGAAACGCCGCCACGCCTTCCCTGTGATCTCCGGTCAGAGTTGTGAGCGCAAACTGATCGACGTTCTGGTGAGCTTGTCGAGCGCGCGCGTCAGGGCAGTTGTTGGAGAGCTTGGTCATCGCGGCCGAGATTGGCAGTTGGCTTGCGAATTTGGCCGCGAGTGCCATCGCCGTATCGAAGGCCATGCCAGGCTCGGCGACCTCCTCCCTCAGAAGACCATGCGTGGATTGACAGAATATCGATGGCTGGTGATTGTCGTTGACTCAGTGTCAACGGAGGTCGCATGCCGTTCGATGGCCGTCTGCTGGCTGGCATCACCGTCCTGGCGGCGGTGGTTCAGGGTCGGAGCTTCGCCCGCGCCGGGGAGGCCCTGGGGATCACCACCTCGGGCGTCAGCCGTTCGATCGCCAGGCTTGAGGAGCGCCTCGGCATCCGTCTACTCGACAGGACGCCGCGATCGGTCGCGCTTACGGACGAAGGAAAGCGGTTCTACGAGCAGGTCGGCCCTCTTCTTTCCACGATCGAGGATGCGGCCAACTCGGTCTCCGGATCGGCAGGTGCGGTCCAGGGACGTCTCCGCGTCGACATCGACCCTTATTTCTCGCGTCTGATCCTTTCGGGCAAGATCGGGAGTTTTCTGGCCATGCATCCTGACCTGGTGCTCGAGATGGTGACGCGCGAGCACGTCAGCGATCTGGTCGCCGACGGCATCGACGTGGCGGTCCGGTTCGGCGAGCCCGCCTCCGACACGATGATCGCACGAAAGCTGCTGGAGACGCGGGTCCTCACCCTCGCCTCACCGCAGTACATCAAGAAGCACGGCAAGCCGAAGCACCCGACCGACCTGACTTCGCACGAATGCATCCAGTTTCTCGATCCCATCACCGCGCGCCCGTATGAATGGGAGTTTTGGGCGGGCAAGAAGGTCGTTGCCGTCAAGGCGAAGGGGCGCCTTCAGCTGAGCGATGTCGGCACTATGATCAACGAATGTCTCGCTGGGACGGGCGTGGCGCAAATTCTCAGTGTCGGAGTCCAGCCTCTTCTCGCCTCCGGCAGGCTCGTCGATCTCTTTCCCGATTGGCCTGGCGAGGTCTTTCCCCTGTACGCGCTGCACCCGTCGCGGCAACACCCGCCGGCCAAGGTGCGGGCCTTCATCGAGTTCGCCTTGAAGGCCGCGAAGGCCGGGGACGTGTCGGCCACGCATTGACGTTGACGTCAGGTCAACACTCTACTGACTCTTGCGCACTGGAGTCATCAAGGTTGACGTGAGAGCCTTGCACATCCAAAGCGGAGGCAATCATGGCCAAGAAAAAATCTGTTCTCATCCTGGGCGCGTCGCGCGGTTTGGGCCTGGCGCTGGCCGAGGAATACTGCGTCGTCGGCTACGAAGTCGTGGCCACCGTCCGGACGCCCTCGCCGGCCCTCGGACAATTGCACGAGCGGTTCCCGTCCAGTCTCCAGATCAAGTCGGTGGACACAACCGCTCCGGACTCGATCGCCCGTCTGAAGGACGAATTGAACGAACGCGAGTTCGATACGCTTTTCGTGAACGCCGGCATCTGCATCGCTAAGGACAATACGCCGGTCGACGTGGCGGAAAGCGATTTCGTCGCGTTGATGCTGACGAACGCGCTCAGCCCAATGCGGGTGGTCGAGACGTTCCACGACCGGGTCTCGCCGCGCGGCGTGATCGCCGTGATGTCCTCGGAGATCGGCAGCATCCAGATCAACAAGGGCAAATGGGAGATGTACAGCGCGAGCAAGGCGGCGCTCAACATGCTCATGAAGTGCTTCTCCGCGCGTCACGAGGGAGATACCCGCGCTCTGCTGCTCGTGGCGCCCGGCTGGGTGCGGACGGAGATGGGGGGCGAGGAAGCGACGCTCTCGATCGAGGAGAGCATTCCGAACGTCGTGAAATCCGTAGAAGCGCAAGCCGGAAGGGCCGGGCTTCGCTTCATCGACCGCTACGGCAAGACCGTGCCCTGGTGACCCCGTTCGCGCCGGACTGGAAAGCCTAAGACCCACTAAACCCATACCCCGCAGCTCCGACGCGGTCTCATGGACCGCGAACGGCGACGCTTGGGCAACTCAGGAGAGATCAAAGATGCCTACGACGAACGCGCCCACGGCTCCGCAAACGAAAAACAGGAAAGGCGCGAGACTGCCGTCGCTGCTGCTTCTGTGCGGGACCGCGGCCATGATCCTGTTGGCCCAGGCGACGCCCAGCAGCGGTCAGACCGACCAAGACATGAAAGGAAGCACCGCTATGACCATGAAGAACGACCTGACGCATCGCGAGAAGGACATCCACTGGCCGCAGGGTTTCGATCCCTCCAAGGCCGACCTGTTCTCGCACAACTCGCTGCTCATCCACGCCTCCTGCGAGAAGATCTGGTCGCATATCGTCGATGCGACGATCTGGCCGAGTTGGTATCCGAACTCGAAGAACGTGCAGATCACCGGCGGGGCCTCGAAGCTGGACTCCGGCACGGTATTCCGATGGCAGACGTTCGGCATCGATCTCGAAAGCCGCGTCAATGAATTTGTGCCCTACACCCGCATCGGCTGGTATGGCTACGCTCCCGGTGCCGAGCCGACTTTCTACCACACATGGTACCTGAAGCCGCAGGGCGCCGCGTGCATGGTGATCACCGATGAGGTCGGGAAAGGCGACGACGCCAAGAAGCTGCGTCAGACCGACGAAGGCTTGATGCACCGCGGTCACGATCTTTGGCTGGCGACCCTGAGGTGGGTTTCCGAGAACAAATGAAAACGCAGGGCGCGGTCCGGTCGGGCCGCGTCCACCCATACTGCCTCAAAGTCGTCCTTGCCCATTAAACGAGGCAAACACGATCAGCGTCCCCGGAAGCGCGGCTTGCGCCGCTCCAGAAACGCCGCCACACCCTCTTTATGATCCTCGGTCAGGGTCGCGAGCGCAAACTGATCGATGTCCATGTGGCTGGTGAGATCGTCGAGCGCGTGCGTCAGGCGGTTGATGGTGAGTTTGGTCATCGCGGCCGAGATCGGCGGTTGGCTTGCGAATTTGGCCGCGAGTGCCATCGCCGCATCGAAGGCCATGCCGGGCTCGGCGACCTCCTCTACCAGACGCCACGCATGGGCTTCCTCAGCCGAGATGCGTTGATCGGCAAGGATGACGGCCTGTTTGGTTCGTGCCGGACCCATCAGATGCAACAACCGTGGAACGCTCTGCCAGCTCATGTTCATGCCAAGCCCGATTTCGGGAATTCGGATATGGGCTTCGCTGCTCATGACGCGAAAATCGAGTGCGACGGCGAGCGCAATGCCGCCACCGATACAGAAGCCTTCGATCGCGGCGATCGTGATCTGTTCCATGTCCTGCCAGGCGCGGGCGAGCCGGGGGCCGATCTTCAGGTGTCGCCGCAGCGAGCCAAGGTCCATGGATTTACGCAAGCGACCCTCCGGGTCCTTGAGATCGAAGCCGGCACTGAACGCCTTCGGACCGCCGGTCAGCACCACCACAGAGGTATCGCCGTCATCCTCAAAGCTGCGCGCCGCGCAGGTTAATTGGCGCATGGCTTCCGGCGACAGGGCATTGATCCCGTCGCCGCGGTCAAACCGCACGACGGCGATGCGGCCCTCGGGGCCGAGGCCTTTTTCGATGGTCACAAAGTTGGTCACGACCTCGCCCTCCTCGTTCCACCGTCCGGCCGTTTAGCTTACCGGCCTTCCTTCAACGCACCGCGGACCGCGCGGGCGACCTCGACCGCGTTCGGCGTATCCGAATGCACGCAGATTGAATCAGCACGCACGGCAACGTCCTTGCCGTTAACGCTTTCAGCCTTGCCTTCGGCAATTGCGCGCCGGCAGCGCGACGCGGCGCGCGCCGGGTCGACCGCGTGATGTTCGCGCGTGATGATCAGGCGGCCGTCATCCTCATAGTCGAGGTCGGCATAGAATTCGGCGATCAGGACATGGCCCCGCGCGCCATAGACGGTCTCGTGGCAGGTGGAGATCAGGCCCATGATCGGCGTCTTGAAGACATCAGCGGCATCGCAGATCGCGTGCGCCACGGCCGCGTCCCGCGCCGCCATGCCGTAGAGCGAGCCGTGCGGCTTGATGTGGTTCAGCGTCATGCCTTCGGCTTCAAGAAAACCCTTGAGCGCACCGACCTGGTAGATGATGCAATTGGCGAGTTCCTGGCGCGGCATCTTCATTTCGCGACGGCCGAAGCCCTGCAAGTCCGGCAGCGAAGGGTGCGCCCCGACCTTGACGCCCTGCTCCTTCGCGAGCCGAACGGTCCTGCGCATGTGGTTGAAGTCGGAGGCGTGGAAGCCGCAGGCGACATTGGCCACCGAAATCAGCGGCATCAACGCTTCATCGTCGCCCATCCGGTAGAGGCCGAAGGCCTCACCCATATCGCAATTGATCGTTGCCACGCCCTGCTCCCGGGCTTGCTTGGTTGGCCGCTATCTCTTCCGAAGCGCATAGGCTCCCGGACCAAAGGCCGCAATCATCGCAAATAGGCCGATCAGTCCGAGGTTCTTGAGAAAGTTGACGGTCTGGGCCGTCACCGCCGCCGGCGGCGAGGCCCAGAAATTATGAAACATCAAACTCGCCAGAATCGTGAACACGATCAAAGCAAGCGCCGCGCACCGCGTATAGATGCCGAAAATGAGCGCCAGCGAGCAGCCGAGTTCAATCACGATTGATCCCGCCGCCAGAAAGCTGCCGAAGCCGCCCTCGCCGCCCGGCAGGCGCGATGCGGTGACGCCGAACGCGAGGATCTTTCCAATCCCGCTATAGATAAACAGCGGCGTCACCAACAGCCGTGCCGCCAACAATACCTTGTCCTGCGTCGCATTGGTCGCGGGACCAGCATTCGAACTTGTCATTTTTCCCCCGTCGATTTTTTTCTTAAAAGCTACTCTTAAAAGCGACTCCGCTGAAAACTACTCCGCCGGCGCAACACTCTGTTGGGCCGCTTTGCCGACCATCGCGAGCGAGCTGATCACGGCGGCAGCCACGATCGCAGCTCCGCTAATTGCCCAGAATACGGCGTCTGGCCCTCCCGTCGCCTGCTGCAACAGGCCGATGACGTAAGGTCCGAGAATGGCGCCGACGCGCCCTACCCCCAATTCCATCCCGACGCCGCTGGCGCGAAGGCCGGTCTCATAGGAGTTAGCCGTGAAATTGTTGAGGACGTGCTGGGCCCCGATCACGCAGAAGCCCGCAATCGCAACGACTGCGATGTTGAAGCCGTGACCGTTGACGAACACCAGCGCGCCGACCGCAAGGCCGCCGATCGCCCACCACGCACCAAGCAGCCGCGGTGTGGCGGCAAATCCGCGGTCGGCGAGCGTGGCGAGTGCAAGGCCGCCGAAGAAGGACATCGCCTGCAACAGCGCGCCAAAGCCGAAGGACGCCGCGAAAGTTTCGCCGCGCTTGATCATGACGGTGGGGATCCAGCCCGTCAGGCCGAAAATCGCAAATAGCGTGAGAAACGCGGTGAGCCATATCGTCAGCGAGACACGGCGATAGCGCGGCGCGAGTAGTGCAGCGATGGTATTTTGCGACACCGTATGTTCGGTGGTCCGAAACTCCGCATTTTCGTAAGCCGCTCGCCGCTCCGGACGCAGCCTCGACATCAGCGCCCGCAGTTCCACGACCCGTCCGCGGGCCGCGAGAAATTTCGGGCTCTCCGGCAACACTGCATGCACGACCAGTGTCAGCGGAATCGACATCGTTCCGGCAAAATAGAGGATCTGCCAGCCATAGGTCGGGGTCAGGAAAACGCCGACCAGACCGGCAACGACGCCGCCGAGCGACCAGCCAAACGTCACACCCCACAGCGAAAAGCTGTTGCTGATCCGCTGTGGCGCCAGTTCGTTGATGTAGGTGGTGCCGAGCGGCAGCAGGACGCCGAGGCCAAGGCCGGTGAGGAACCTCAAGCCGCAGAAGCTTGCAAAATCGGTCGCAAACATCGCGGTGAGAAGCGTCATGACATTGATGATCCACAGGCCGGCCAGCAGCGTGTTTCGCCTGCCGTAACGGTCGGCGATCATGCCATGGCCCATGGCGCCGAACAGAAAGCCAATCAAGCCGGAGGACACCAAAAGCCCCGCCTGGCTTGGCTGCAAGCCCCAGGGCTGCATCACATAGTGGATGACATAGGCCGGATTGAAGGTGTCGTAGCCGTCGAACAGCGTGATCAGCGTGATCAAAACGCCGAGCGTTTTGTGCAAGGGAGTGACGGCAGCGCCCGCCAACTCCTCGTGGATATCGACCTGGTTTCCCGTACTCATGGGTTGTTCCTCCCCCTTCTTCTGCTCCTATGCCTCCCCACTCTTTGGCGGGTTCAAGCGCTGGATCGATCAATCAAGCTTGAATAGAGCCTTCGCATTGTCGCGGCCGATCTTCTGCCGATCGATTTCGGAGATCGGCGCTTCATCGAACCAGTTTGACGCATGGTCGATATTCTCGAACGGCCAGTCGGTCGAAAACAGGATTCGGTCCGAGCCGATTTCGAGCATGGCATCGATCAGCGTTTGGGTGCGGAAATTCCCCGACGTCGTGATGTAGAAATTTTCGCGAAAATAGTCGCCGATCTTGCGTTTGGCGGGGTAGCTGTTTTGCACGCGCATCCACTTGTTGTGGTTGTCGATCCGCCACATCGAATAAGGCAGCCCCTCCCCCATGTGGCCGATCACGATATTGAGCGCAGGGTGCGCATCGAACAACCCCGACCCCATCAACCTCAGCGCATGCACGGCGGTTTCCTGCCCGAAAGCCCAGGACGGACCCAGCAGCCAGCGGTGGCCTTCGTAAATCGCAGCATCCTTCGGCAGCGGGTTTCGCGGATGCAGATAGAACGGCGCGTCGAGCCGCTCGACCTCGGCCCAAAACGGCCAGTAGGCCTTCACGTCGTAGTAGATGCCGGACGGATTATCCGCCACCTGGCTGAAGCCGTTGACCAGCGCGCCGCAAAAGCCGAGTTCCTTAACGCACCGGGTCAGCTCGCGCGTCGCAAGCTCCGGGGTTTGCATCGGGAGCGCGGCAAGACCGGCAAAGCGCTTCGGCTGGCGGGCGATCTGCTCGGCCATGAAATCGTTCGAGCGGCGTGCGATCTCGTCGGCCTTCTCGAGATTCGCTATTGCCTGCACCGCGGGTGCGTTGAGCGAAAGCAGCATCATCTCGATGCCGTTCGCATCCATTTCCCGCAAACGGCGGTCCTGGATGTCCAACAGACGGCCCTTCAATTCCGGCCAATCAGCCTCGGGAGCAAAGCCGGCGCTGTCCTGAAGGGTTTCGGCAATCGCAAAATGCTCTTCGAGAGCTACTTTTCCCTGCATCGCAGCACGCCTAACCCTTTGGTTCCGCCTATGTCGAGCAGTTAGACAGTACACTGTCCATTTGGCAAGTTCAAATCCGCTGACCCATCACAATCTTGACCGGCGGAAGCCCAAAGCCGACAATGGAAAAACACGATCAAGGCGCTTGATCGCCAATCAAATCCTACCGTGGCCTTCATGACCGAACACGATCATCACCATCACGACGACCATTCGGAACTGTCCGAAACAGAACTGCGCGTCCGCGCGCTGGAGACCATCCTGACCGAAAAGGGATATATCGATCCCGCCGCGCTTGATGCCATCATCCAGGCCTACGAGACCAAGATCGGCCCCCACAACGGCGCGCGAGTGGTCGCCAAGGCCTGGTCCGATCCCGAATTCAAGAAAGCGCTGCTGGAGGATGCATCGAAGGCGGTTCGGACGCTCGGTCACACGGGCCGGGTCGGCGATCATCTGGTGGCGGTCGAGAATACGCCACAGCGGCACAACATGGTCGTCTGCACGCTGTGCTCCTGTTATCCCTGGGACATGCTCGGGCTGCCTCCGGTCTGGTACAAGGCCGCGCCCTACCGGTCGCGGGCGGTCAAGGACCCGCGCGGCGTGCTCGCCGATTTCGACATGAGTTTGCCGAAGGAAACGGAGATCAGGGTTTGGGACTCAACCGCCGAAACCCGCTTTCTGGTGCTGCCGATGCGCCCCAAGGGCACGGACGGCTGGAGCGAGGAGCAACTTGCCGAACTCGTCACGCGGGATTCGATGATCGGCACCGGATTTCCGAAAACACCGGGCGGCCCCTCATGAACGGCGTGCACGACATGGGCGGCATGGATGGCTTCGGCAAGGTCGAGCCTGAGCCGAACGAACCGGCCTTTCACGAGAAATGGGAAGGCCGCGTGCTCGCCATGGTCCGCGCGATGGGCTCGGCCGGCGCCTTCAACATCGATACCTCGCGCTTCTATCGCGAAACCCTGCCGCCGCATATTTATCTGGCGAGCTCGTACTATCGGAAATGGCTGCTGGGGCTCGAAGATCTCCTGATCGACAAGGGCTTTGTGACGAAGCCGGAAATAGCGGCGGCCCACGCACAAGGCAAAGCCAAGCCAGTGAAGAAAGGCAAGTTCCGGCTTGAAGACGTCGAGCAGAGCCTCGTGCGCGGCCACTTTGAACGCCCAGCACCTGCGCCTGCCAAATTCAAACCGGGCGATCGCGTACGGGCAAAGAACATTCATCCAGCGACACATACGCGCCTTCCCCGTTACACACGCGGCCATCTCGGTGTGGTCGAACGTATCCTGGGCTGTCAGGTTTTCCCGGACTCAGCGGCGATGGAATTGGGCGAGAATCCGCAATGGCTCTACAACGTCGTGTTTGACGGGACCGAATTATGGGGTCCCGAAGCCGATCCCACCGTCAAGATCTCGATCGATGCGTTCGAGCCTTATCTGGAGCTAACCTAAGACGAACTTCGGAAAGTGGGCACGAGCATGAGCAACGCGGCCGTAGCGCAAGTCATCAACGTTCTTGGGAATGTGCCACGGGATGACGATGGTCCCGTGTTTCGCGAGCCTTGGGAAGCCCAGGCCTTCGCGCTGGCGCTGTCGCTTTACGACCGCGGCGTGTTCACCTGGCAGGAATGGGCGGCCGCTCTCGCCGATGAAATCAAGATCGCCCAAGCCAACGGCGATCCCGATACGGGCACGACCTATTACCGGCACTGGCTTGCGACCCTAGAAAAACTCGTTGCTGCAAAGGGCGTCGCAACGCTTGAAACCCAACACCATTATCGCGATGCCTGGGACCACGCCGCCGACCGCACGCCGCATGGTTCGCCGATCGAATTGAGGCCGGAGGATTTTCGGCCCCACGCGTGAGCGTGAGTGCCATGTGCGCTATTTTAATTTAACGCTGCCAGCGTCTTTAAGTTGTATCTGCAAAACACTAGCATGAGCTGACGTGATCCTCTCTTCGAGGGATTCCTCATGAACATGCTGTTTCGCTGTGCTTCGCGCCTGATCGCGGTTGGCGCCCTTACCCTCATCGCTCCAACATTTGCCTCCGCATCTGACGCCACGCCAAGCGACAGTTTCAAGCTGGCAATGGGGCCGATGAGCGCCGCACAAAAGAACCAGGGAGCATCGGAAAAACCCGACGAGGTCAAGCCCCATCATCACATCAAGCAACGGCGAGTGCATCACCGAGGATAGCTAGTGCTGTCTCGGGGCGAAATTTGGCTCGAGGCTGGTTTCGACAGTTGAATCACGCCCAAAACAGTATCGTGAAAGAAACATTGCAAGCTACGGCACCTCGACACCGGAAATCTCCTCGCAGATATCGAACAACCTATCCTGGAGAGCAACATCTCGGCTCTGCGGATTCGGCTCGCGAGGCTTGAGGTGATAGAAATAGCCGGCCGTCGTCTGAACGTCGGGATCGTCGCTCGCTGCAAGCCACGCCTGGGTGAGATGCGCTTGATCGATATCATCGGGCGCGCCTGGGCCGCCCATCCTGGTCGGTACCCAGCCGGGTTCTAGCGCATTCGACAGCACATCGGGCCACAGGCGGGCGATGGCGAAGGCCAGCATGGCATCATGCAATTTACTCTCGGCATAGGCCGTCGATCCGTTCCAGCGCCGCTTTTGCCAGAGGATATCGTCCAGACGGGCGTCCGCGTGGTAGTGCATGCCCGAGCTGAGATAGACCAAACGCTTTGGCCTTTCGATCAGCGCCGTGAGGATATAGGCGGCAAGCGTATTGATCGCAAAGACGTGCGGCAGACCGTCGACCGTGATGTGGTGGCCTTCCCGATAGCCGACGGCCGCATTGTGAATGACCGCGTCGAAGCGACCGAGCGCGTTGACCTGTGCTGCGACGTCCCTGGCGCCGGCGATCGTCTCCAGGTCACCTGTTACGATCGCTTGTGCGGTAGGCAGTGCGCGCTTGGCGTCATCGGCCCGCGCAGCGTTACGGGCGTGGAGGACGACCTGATGACCTTGATTGATGAGCAGTTCGCCTGCGGTGAGGCCGAGGCCGGTTGACGAGCCGGAAATAAAGATGCGTGACATGGTGTTTCTCCGTGGGGCTGGCCAGCCGATCGGTATCGGCCGGCCGAGGTTGATCTTCAGGGCTCTTGGCTGCGGGCGGTGACCATGAGCGCGGCACCCAGGAGCGCGCAGACGACGCCGAACAGATAAACGGCTGCGTAGCCGAACTGCCCCGCGATCGCGCCTGCCGCAGGGCCGGACAATCCGTAAGCGATGTCGAGGAACGCAACGAACGCCCCCATCGCGCTGCCACGATTGGCCGGCAGCACCCGTTTCAGGGCCTCCACCCCGAGTGCCGGGAAGACCAGCGCGCAGCCGAGGCCTGTGACCAGCGCACCGGCAAGCGCGACGATCTCATAGGGAGCGCCCCACAGCATCGCCTGCCCGACCGCCTCGACGATCAGCGACCACAACGCGACGCGATAGCCGCTCATCCTGTCCGGCAGAGACCCGAGGACCACGCGAACGACGATGAAGCCGATGCCGAAGGCCGTCATCACGAGGCCTGCATGACCCCAGTTCCGCGTCACGAAATAGAGCGAGGCGAATGCGGTCAGACCCGACAGTCCGACGCCCTGCAGCATCAGACCGAGACCTTCCCGCCATATCTGGCCGATGACGCTGAAGAAGGGCAGACGCCGACCCGCCGGGCTCGCGTAAGACACTTCGCGGAACGCGATGACCGCGGCAATGAGCGGTGCGACGATGCAGGCGACCATGGCGGCCTCGAGCCCGTAAGCCTGATAGAGCGCCATACCGATCGGCGCGCCGATGGCGAGCGCCGCGAACATCGCGATGCCCGTCCAGGACATCGACATGCCGGCGCGCTGCGGACCAACCGAGGCGATCGACCAGGAGACGCAGCCGGTGACGAACTGGCTCTCGCCGAAGCCGGCGGCCAGACGGCCGACGACAATGATGGCGAGGCTGATCGCCGGGGACAACCCCGGCATTGCCGCGACGAGATAGAGCAGCCCGCCCAGCGCGCAGACCGCCGCACCTTGGAGCGCCGAACGCTTGCCGCCATGGTGGTCGGTGAGCCTGCCCGCATAGCCGCGCGTCAGGACAGTCGCAAGGAACTGGATGCCGATCACCAGCCCGACGATCAGATTGCCGAAGCCCAGTTTGTCGTGGACGAACAGCGGTATCACCGGCAGCGGCAGGCCCACGGCGAGATAGCCGCTAAAAAGCGACGCAATGATGCCCGGCGCCGGACGAGAAAGATGAATCGGCGCGGCCTCTGACCAATTCACATCCTTTGCAACAAGTGCTGACACGATAGTCTCCATGAAATTCGATTGAGGGGATATGTCGCCGCCATTCTTCGGACGGCGACTTCTAGTCAGGCCGTAGCCTTCGCGGCTGCGGATGCGCCGAACAGCTCCGGGCGATAGCCGCTCGCCTCGAGCAGATAGTCGCGCGAAGCGGTCACATCCGTCGTGAGCTTGGCGACATCGACGCCAACCAACTTGCCGGCACGCTTGCGGATCTCGCCGGCGACCATCACCGTATCCACATCGGAGCGCTCGACCGCCTGGACGATCGTGCCGATGGCATTGGTTACCGGGAACACGGCGACGCCATCGGTGCGGACCATGATGATGTCGGCCTGCTTGCCGGGCGTCAGCGTCCCGATCTCGCTTTCGAGACCGGCGGCGCGGGCGCCGTTGACGGTCGCGGCCTTGAGCACGGCTTCCACCGAGATCGGCGTAGGCACGTTCTGCTCGCCCCGGAAACGGCGATAGCGCATCGCGGAGCGTTGCTGCCCGAACAGGGCGTGCATTTCCCCGAACAAGTCACTGCCGAAGGCCGTGTCGAGGTCGATGCCGAGCGCCGGGGTCAGGCCGTGATCGATCGCCTGCTGGTAGGCGAAGCTCTCATCGTCGAAGCCGAACAACGCGTCCGAGCGCGGGTTGACGGTGACGTTGACGCCTGCGTCAGCAAGCAGCTTCCACGTCTCTTGTGGCACCCGGGTGCAGTGATTGAAGATATTGTGCGGGCCCAGCACGCCGGGCTCAGCGAACTCCGGCCCAAGCTTGGCGAGGTCACCGATGAACTCGGTCAGGATACGCATATCGAGGCCGCGCGCGACCTTCCACCAGTCGAGATTGAGCTGGCCGAACAGGCCGACCCGAACCAGGCCGTTGCCATGGTTCCAGTTGTCGGCGAGACGCCGGAGGTCCGCCGGCAAATGGGCCGCCGAGGCCTTCTTGTCCATCGCCGCGCCGACCATGTGCCAGGCGCGGATGCCGGCATCGTCGAGCGCATCGAGCGCCGCATCGGTGTGAGCCGGACTGCGCGACGAGTGGCAGGCATCGATGATCGTGGTGATGCCGGCATCAAGCGAAGCGACCGCCGTGAGCTTCGTGCTCAGATACATGTCGAGAGGGCGGTAGTGCGCGCCCAGCGTCTCGGCCACGACGCCGATGTAGGCAAAGAGATCGTCGACGTCAGGCATCATCCGGCGCATCACGCCGAGCCACATATGATGGTGGGCATCGACGAGGCCCGGCATGACGATGCTGCCGGCGGCGTCGATCACCTCAGCGCCATCGGCATGGAGGTTGACGCCCACTGCGACGATCCGGCTGTCGTCGACCAGCACGTCGCCGGTGGAGAGATTGGGAACGTTGGAGTCCATCGTGACGATGGTGCCGCCCTTGAAGAGGGTACGGCCGTTGTTCTGCTGGCTCATCGGTCAAGTCCTTTCCCGTACGTTGCGATTGGCACCCTCTATCGCTTGGATAAGGCCTTGAATTAAGTGCGCTTATGTCAGATGATTTCTGACTTTCTGTCAGGAATGGACTCATGCCCTTCGATGGACGGATATTGTCCGGAGTGAGCGTCCTCGCCGCGGTCGTTGATGGCGGGAGCTTTGTGAAAGCCGCGGAATTGATCGGGCTCACCGATTCCGGCGTGAGCCGCGCGATCGGCCGGCTGGAAACCCGGCTTGGTGTGCGGTTGCTCGATCGCACCACGCGATCGGTCACCCTGACCGACGAGGGCCGGCGCTTCTACGAGGAGGTGAAGCCGCACCTCAATGCCATCGAGGACGCGGCGACTGTCGCCGGCGGCGCGGTCTCGGCCGTGCGCGGCCGCCTCAGGATCGACATTGACCCTTTCTTACTGCCGCTGGTCCTGGCCGGCCGACTCGGCGCCTTCTGCGAACGCTATCCCGAACTCGCGATCGAGTTCGTGACGAGCGAACATGTCGGCGATCTGGTATCGGAAGGCATCGACCTCGCCATCCGCTTCGGGCAACCGCGCCTGTCGACACTCGTCTCGCGCAAGCTGATCGAGGCGCCGATCCTCACCCTGGCATCACCGCGCTATCTCAAGCGATACGGCAAACCGGAGCATCCCTCGGATCTCGTCCGCCATCGCTGCCTGCAATTTCTCGATCCATATACAGGGCGGCCGTTCGATTGGCAGTTCATCCGCGGCAAGGAGATCATTGAGGTTCCTACCAGCGGCCCGCTGACCTTCGCCGATCCCAAATCCATGCTGGAGGAATGCGTTGCCGGTACCGGTATCGCCCAGGTCATTGGTTGGGGTGTCAAAGAATTGCTGGCGGGTGGCGCGCTAATCGATCTGTTTCCTCGTTGGCACGGGGAGCGGTTTCCGCTGTTCGCCTTCCATCCCTCACGCAAGCATACGCCGGCGAAAGTCCAGGCTTTCACAGACTTTTGTGTCGAGGTTCTTGGCAGGCTATGATGATCGGTGTTGTGGTCGGTCGCCGTTACTTCGATTCCAACATTGTGATTGACTCTTCCCGGTGCAACATGACCCCTTCCCGCGACATTTCCCGCCTGATCGAGATCATGGCGCAACTCCGAACGCCCGTGACCGGTTGTCCGTGGGACCTCGAGCAGAATTTCGAGACGATCGCGCCCTACACGATCGAAGAGGCCTATGAAGTCGCCGACGCGATTGCGCGTAGCGATCTTGACGACCTCCGGGATGAACTCGGCGACCTCCTGCTTCAGGTCGTCTACCACGCACGCATGGCCGAAGAGCAGAACGCGTTCAGTTTTGGCGACGTTGTCGAGGCGATTTGCCGGAAAATGATCCGACGGCATCCGCATGTCTTTGCCGACAAAAATGGCAACATCGCACCCGCCGGCGTCAAGAGCGCGTGGGAGCGCATCAAGGCCGAGGAAAAGGCCGAACGCGCCACGCGCCGTCCCGCCGAGACCGCGCCATCGAGTTCGCTGTTGTCGAACGTCAAGGCCGGCCAGCCGGCGCTGACGCGCGCGATGGAATTGCAACGCAAGGCGTCAACGGTGGGCTTTGACTGGAACGACCCGCGCGCAGTCTTGCGGAAAATTCGCGAGGAAGCCGACGAGATCGAGGCCGCGCTCGATCACGGCAACAGCGAGGAACTGGCAGCTGAAACCGGTGATCTCATGTTCGCGCTGGTCAATCTCGCGCGGCACGTGGGGGCAAACCCCGAAATGGCGCTGCGTGGCGCCAATGCCAAGTTCGAACGGCGTTTTGCCTATATCGAACACGCGCTGGCCGCGAAGGGCCGTACGCCCGAAGTTGCCTCGCTTGAGGAAATGGACGCGCTGTGGAATGAGGCGAAGGGAAACGAAACTCGACTATAGCCCTTGAGGGACCGCATCGAAGCGGTTGATCACGAGATCACGCTTGGTCTCGTCGACCCGAACGGTCATCTCGTAGCGCCCGTCCTGGAGGTTCTTGTCGAGCACTTCGGAGTTTCTATGCAGCCAGCTGACGCCGGCGCCATCGGCGGCATCGATCGATAGATGCAGCGTCGTTCGCGTGGCGGCAAGACGATCCTCGATCGCCGCCAGGAGGCCATCGATCCCCTCCCCGGTCTCGGCGGAAACCAGAAAACACGGACGGTCCGGCGCACGGCGCGCGGCGATATTCCGGACGTTTTCACGCTCTTCCGGATCGAGGCGATCGATCTTGTTCCAGACCTCGAGAATGCCCTGCCCGCCGGCCGGGTCGATGCCAAGCTGGCGCAGCACCGCTTCGACATCCTGCTCCTGCGCCTCGCTGTCTTCGTGCGAAATGTCCCTGACGTGGAGAATGACGTCGGCTTCCAGCACCTCTTCCAGCGTGGCGCGAAACGCGGCCACCAGTTGCGTCGGCAGGTTGGAGATGAATCCGACGGTGTCCGACAGCATCGCCTTGCCGCCATGCGGCAGAGTGAGTGCGCGCAAGGTCGGATCCAGCGTCGCGAACAGCATATCGGCGGCCTGAACCTCGGCGCGGGTCAGCCGGTTGAACAGCGTCGATTTGCCGGCATTGGTATAGCCGACCAGCGCTACCACGCGATAAGGCACCCGTTGCCGGCCGGCGCGATGCAGCCGCCGTGTCGCTTGCACTTTCTTGAGTTCTTGTTCGAGCCGCGCGATGCGGTCGCCGATCAGGCGGCGGTCGGCCTCGATCTGCGTCTCGCCCGGTCCGCCCATGAAGCCAAAGCCGCCGCGCTGGCGCTCGAGGTGAGTCCACGACCGCACCAGGCGGCTGCGCTGGTAGTTCAGGTGCGCCAATTCGACCTGAAGCGTTCCTTCCTTGGTCTTGGCGCGGCGTCCGAAAATTTCGAGAATGAGTCCGGTGCGATCAAGGACCTTGGTGTGCCAGGCTTTCTCCAGGTTGCGTTGCTGGATCGGCGACAGCGCGCAATCCATGATCACGAGTTCCGCCTCGTGGCTGGCGACAAGGCCTGTGATCTCCTCGACCTTGCCCCTGCCGAGATAGGTCGCGGGCGTGATCTTGCTGACCGGCGCGATCAGGGCGTCCGCAACGGTCAGGTCGATGGCGCGCGCCAGCCCAGCCGCCTCTTCGAGGCGCGCTTCAGAGCCGCGGATGACATGGGTTTCCTCTCGCGCTTCGGGATCACCCCGGCGTGTTCGTAAGTAGGGGCCGATGACGATCACCCGCCCGGTTTGCTTCCCCACCGCCGACCGCGGACGGTCGGCTTCCCCGTCAGAGTTTCGGGGTTCCAATCAGCTCACTCTCAAGCCGGTGCATCCTCGCCGCCTTCGAACAACTGGATCGGTGCTCCCGGCATGATGGTCGAAATCGCATGCTTGTAGACAAGCTGCGAGTGACCGTCGCGCCGCAGCAGCAGGCAGAAATTGTCGAACCAGGTCACAATTCCCTGCAGCTTTACCCCGTTGACCAGAAAAATCGTCAGTGGCGTTTTGGTTTTTCGAACGTGATTGAGGAAGGTGTCTTGTAGATTTTGTGCGCGGTCTGCCGCCATTGTTTTTATCCCGCAAGTCTCGGTGCTTCTTGTTATTGAAGTTGTCGTTGATCCGCTGGCCGCCTTCTATCGAAGCAGTCCGCCGGATATCGGCTCCCTTGAGATCCCCCTCCAGGGAGCACGATGGCGTGATTAGAAGGCAGGCTTGGTTATTAGGCAAGCAGCTTCACGCGGCAGTGGCGCCAAAGGGGGAGCAATTCTCCATAAATCAGTGAAAAGAGGCCGGAATTTTGGACTGCCAATCGTCCATCCCGGCCCAAAAGGCACTCAACCGACGCCGAGCGCCTTGAGCTTGCGATGCAGGGCCGACCGCTCCATTCCGACGAATTCCGCTGTGCGGGAGATATTGCCGGAGAAGCGGCTGATCTGGGCCATCAGGTAGTCGCGCTCGAAGACTTCACGCGCCTCGCGCAGCGGCAGGCCCATAATATGCTCACCGTTGTTGCTGGTCGGCATGGCCGGCACCATCGAGCCGACGTCCTGCGGCAACATGTCGGCCGTGATGATGACTTCCGGGCCGCCGCCGGCCAAAATCATCACCCGCTCGACGTTGTTGCGAAGCTGGCGGACGTTTCCCGGCCAGACATGCGACTGCAGGACCGCCATCGCGTCCTGGCCGATCTGGCGTTTCGGCAAGCCGGTCGCGGTCGATATCTGATCCATGAAATAGTCGATCAATTCGGGAATGTCCTCGCGCCGCTCCGACAGCGGCGGAACGCGAATCGGCACCACCGACAGCCGGTGATAAAGGTCTTCCCGGAAGCGCCCTGCGGCGATCTCTTCCTCGAGATTACGTGCGGTCGAGGAAACGATCCGGACATCGACGCTGACCTTGGCGGTACCGCCCTGCCGCTGAAACGTCTGCTCGACCAGCACGCGCAAGATCTTGTTCTGGGTCTCTCGCGGCATGTCGCCGATTTCGTCGATAAACAGCGTGCCGCCATGCGCCTCTTCCAGAGCACCGGTCTTGCGCGCATGCTCGCCATTGGGCTCGATGCCGAACAGTTCAATTTCCATGCGCTCGGGCGTGATCGCCGCAGCGTTGATCACGATAAAAGGACCATCCGCACGGCTTGACGCATTGTGCAGCGTACGCGCGGACAATTCCTTTCCGGCACCCGACGGACCCACGATCAGAATACGGCTATTGGCCTTGGCGGCGCGTTCAATGGTCTGCCGCAACTGATTCATGCAGGCCGAACGGCCCGTCATGACGCTGGCGGTCGGCGCCAACTGCTTGAGTTCCTTGACCTCGCGTTTCAAACGCGAGGTTTCCAGCGCCCGCGTTGCGACGAGGATCAGCCGGTCGGATTTGAAGGGTTTCTCGATGAAATCGTAGGCGCCGCGTTTGATGGCGGCGACCGCGGTTTCGATGTTGCCATGGCCCGAAATCATCACGACCGGAAGATCGGCATGGTCGCGCTTGACCTGCTCGAGCAGCTGCAATCCGTCGAGCTTGCTGCCCTGCAACCAGATGTCGAGAAACACCAGGCTCGGCCTGCGGTTGGCGATTTCCGCCAGCGCGGAATCGCTGTCGCGCGCGGTCCGTGTCGTGAATCCCTCGTCGTCAAGAATCCCGGCGACCAGCTCACGAATGTCGGCTTCGTCATCGACGATTAAAATATCACTTGCCATGGAGTACGCCTGTATTCTCAGTTGCCTGTTGCGGCTTCGATTTTGGTATTTTCATTAGTCGGTTGTTGTGGCTTGGCGGTTTCCTCGCCAGGCGGCTTTGTTTCAGCGGCGGCCTGCGCGATTTCAGCCGCCGATGCGGCCTGGCCCGATATCGCAAAGCGCAATCGCATCCACGCTCCTCGCGCTCCCGGGCGCATTTCCGATGCATCGTGGAGCTCGATTCGGCCGCCGTGGTCCTGCAGAACCCGACCGACGATCGCAAGCCCGAGGCCGGTGCCCTTCTCGCGCGTCGTCACATAGGGTTCGAGCAGACGCGCACGGCTTACTTTGGGCAGGCCAATTCCATTGTCGATAACGTCGATCACGATGTCGTCCTTTTCGCTCTTGGCGATGACATCGATACGACCTCGTCCCAATTCTTCGGCGGGCACGGCCTCGATCGCTTCGGCCGCGTTCTTGATGATGTTGGTCAGCGCCTGGGAAATCAGCCGGCGGTCGAACTTCGCGCGCAGCGGCTCTTCCTTGACGTCGGCCTCGATGTCGACATCGGGATGGCCGACCCGCATCAGGAACACGGCCTGACGGACGGTGTCGGCGACATCTTCGCCCTCGATAACGGGCTTCGGCATCCGCGCAAAGCGCGAGAACTCATCCACCATCCGCCTGATGTCGTCGACCTGCCGCACAATCGTATCCGTACATTGCTCAAACACGGCCTTGTCTTCGACGATCGATTTGCCGAATTTGCGGCGGATGCGTTCGGCGGAGAGCTGAATCGGCGTCAGCGGATTCTTGATTTCGTGCGCGATCCGGCGGGCGACGTCGGCCCAGGCCGAGGTTCGCTGGGCCGAGACGAGTTCGGTGATGTCGTCCAGCGTAATGATGTAGCTGTCACGCGTCTGGCTGGTCTGCTCGGCGGTGACGCGAACCGAGAGATTTCGCTCATGGCCGTCGCGATTGATGGTGATCTGGCCCTGCACCAGCCGCTGCGTGCTCTCCCGCGCCGTCTTCATCATTTCGTCGAGTTCGGGCAACACGTCCGATAACGGGTGATCCAGCGTTTCGGATTCGGCATGGCCGATCAGCTTTTCCGCCGAGCGGTTGAGGATGCCGACGCTTCCCGATGCGTCGACGCCGATGATGCCGGCGCTTGCGGACGACAATACCGCCTCGATGAATCGCCGCCGGCTGTCGATCAGATCGCTCGCATTGACCAGTTCGTCGCGCTGGGTGCGCAACTCCTGCGTCATCTTGTTGAAGGTTTCGCCGAGTTGCGCGAGGTCGCCTTCCGAGCGCAGGACCGGCACCTGCACATGAAGGTCGCCGGTCGAGACCATATGGGCCGCGCCCATCAGCCGGCGGATCGGCGTGACCAGCGAATTGGCGAAATTCAAGCCGAGCAGAATAGAGGCCATCAGGATGGTCAGCGCGATGACGGCAAAGATCAGCGCGAAATTCACCTGAACGCCGAGCCGGCGCGCTTCGATCTCAGCATATTCGGCGACGCTCGCTTCGGTCTGCTTCAGCTGATCGACGACGTGCGGATCGAGCTGACGCGCCACGTAGAGAAACGTATCGTTGAAAGCGCGCAGCCGGATCAGGGCCGCCACATAGTTCTGCTCGGGCAGGACCGCGATTTCCGGTTCATTTTCGTTGACGTTGCTGAGGAAGTCCGCCGGCGGCGCGGCAAATGCCAGCGGGATTCCCGTCTCGGCGCTTTCAAGAACGTGACGGTCTTTGTCGATCAGCATCGCCCCCGGCAGATTGCGCGAAGCCGCGCTGGCCGTCAGGAATTCACGGAAGGACTGGCGGTCCTGGTCGTAAAGCGGCCGGGCGCGTCCAATGTCATTGGCCATCCCTAAGATGTCGCCGCGAATAAGCTGGGCATGCTCCTGCATGTAAGCCCGTGCAATAATCAACGAGTTCTCGATCACCTCGCGGGTCGGGCCGGAAAACAACCGGTCGAGGCCGCGTTCGATCGTGACGTTGGCGACGATCGCCACCAGCACGGCCGGCAGCACCGCCATGACCGAAAACAGGCTGACGATCTGAACGTGGAGCCTCGCGGCGGCGCGGCCACGGCGCCGTGCCTGCATCACCTGCCAGACTTCGCGGAGGATGATGCCGACCAGCACCAGGATGGTGGCGCCGTTCATCAGGATGAAGGACACGGCCACTTCGCGCGTCGGCTCGATGTGAGTCAGACCGGTCAGCACCACAAAGGTGAGAAAGGCCGACACGAGCGCGAGCCCGATTGCAATCGGCGCGAGCAGCCGCAAAAGGGATCGCCCCTTGGGCTCAACGAGCGACGGATCGAATTGGGCGGCCGAGGTGTCCACGCTGGTCATACCGGCAAATGATAAGATGAAAGCTCAAACGCCCGCACTAGCGGACTGATGCATTCATATCACAATGTTGCCAAATTGCGACAAATCCGCGGCGCATGCCACATCATGAAAGTCCAATCCCCCAAGAATCAGACCTAAATGGCCGCTATCAACTACCTAGTTACCAGTGCGATAGACCTGAATATCCAAATCCCGGATTTTCTTCCGCAGCGTATTGCGGTTGAGACCCAACAGATCAGCCGCCCGGATTTGATTGCCCCGGGTCGCGGCCAGCGCGGCCGTGAGCAGCGGGACCTCGATCTCCTTGAGAATGCGGTGATAGAGGCCGGGCGGCGGCACGCCGTTCGGGAAGCCCGAGAAGTGCGAGGATAGATAGGCCTCCACCGCGCCGCCGAGATTGTCGATGCCCTGGTGCATGGTGCCGCCTGAGGCAACTGCCGGTGGCGCCAGTTCGCCGTCGATCACCGACGCCGTGATGACATCCTGCGGGTAAAGCGCTGCGAGCCTGCGGGCGAGGTTTTCGAGTTCGCGCACATTGCCGGGCCAGCGATGCTGCTTCATCCGCTCCAGCGCCAGCGTGTCGAGCTTCTTCGGCGGCAAACCATCCTTCTCGGCCAGCGCGAAGAAATGCCGGATCAGATCCGGCAGATCCTCAATCCGCTCGCGTAAGGGAGGAAGCCGCAGCGGCACCACGTTGAGGCGGAAGAACAGGTCTTCGCGGAACAGACCCTGCTGAATCAGGATGCGCAGATCCTTGTTGCTGGCGGCCACGATGCGCACGTCGGTCTTGATCGGCGTACGGCCGCCAACGGTGGTGTATTCGCCCTGCTGAAGCACCCGCAGCAATCTCGTCTGCGCTTCCATCGGCATGTCGCCGATTTCGTCGAGGAACAGCGTGCCGCCTTCGGCCTGCTCGAACCGGCCGGAAGCGCGGGTGTTGGCACCGGTGAAGGCGCCGCGTTCATGGCCGAACAATTCCGACTCGATCAGGTCGCGCGGGATCGCCGCCATGTTCACCGCGACGAACGGTCCGTTGCGTCGCTTGCCGTAATCGTGCAGGGCGCGCGCCACCAATTCCTTGCCCGTGCCGGATTCGCCGGAGATCATGACCGTCAGGTCGGTCTGCATCAGCCGCGCCAGCACGCGATAGATTTCCTGCATCGCCGGCGAGCGGCCGACCAGCGGGATCGCGTCGAACTCGGCATCGTCAGGCGCGCTTGCCACCCGCTCCTTCGGCTCCGCCAGCGCGCGGCCGACGATGGCAATCAATTCCTTCAGGTCGAAGGGTTTGGGCAGATATTCGTAGGCGCCGCGTTCGGAAGCGCGGATCGCGGTCATGAAGGTGTTCTGGGCACTCATCACGATCACGGGGAGGTTCGGCCGCATCTTCTTGATCCGCGGCAGCAGATCGAAGGCGTTCTCGTCGGGCATCACCACGTCGGTGATAACGAGATCGCCCTCGCCCTGGCTCACCCAACGCCACAGCGTTGCGGCGTTTCCGGTCAACCGCACCTCATATCCGGCGCGTGACAGCGCCTGATTGAGAACGGTGCGGATGGCGGTGTCGTCATCAGCTACGAGAATGCTTCCTGCGGGCATCGTCATACTCATCTTGGGTTCTGTGAGGCGTGCAACGGCGTCCCGGAAACGTCATCACGGTCACTTGGATCAAGTTTTTTGGCGGCGTTGAACATCGGCAACAGCACCCGGAAGGTGGTCTTTCGCGGCTGCGACTCGCACTCGATGATGCCGCCGTGATCGCCGACGATCTTGGCCACCAGCGCCAGTCCAAGCCCGCTGCCGGTCGGCTTGGTCGTGACAAACGGGTCGAACAGATTTGGCAACAGGTCCTCCGGCACGCCGGGGCCGTTGTCCTTGACGCAGAATTCCAGCGGCAGCGAAACCCGCGACTTCTTTCCCGGCACCGAGAGCCGGACGCCGGGACGAAACGCTGTGGTAAGCTGGATTTCCGCCTCGTTGCCGAGATCGGCTGTCGCTTCGGCGGCGTTCTTCACCAGATTGAGGAAAACCTGGATCAGTTGATCCTGGTTGGCGAGCACTGGCGGCAGTGACGGGTCGTATTCCTCGACAAAGCGAATGTTGCGCGCGAAACCGGACTGCGCGAGCCGTTTGACGTGATCGAGCACCGAATGGATATTGACCGGACCGCGCGCGACGGGGCGGTCGTCGCCGAACACCTCCATACGATCGACCAGCGTAACGATGCGATCGGCCTCGTCGCAGATCAGCCGGGTCAGCGTTCGGTCTTCGGGAGACGCCGCCTGCTCGAGCAATTGCGCCGCGCCGCGAATTCCCGACAGCGGATTCTTGATCTCATGCGCCAGCATCGCGGCCAGCGCGATCACCGAGCGCGCCGCGCTTCGGTGGGTCAGCTGCCGGTCCATCTTGTCGGCAATGCTGCGTTCCTGAAGCATCACCACGATATGACCGGGCCGCTCGCTAACAGGGGCAACGTGAAGATCGACCTGCCGGTCACCTCCCATTCGCGGCGTGCCGAGATCGACCTTGTACTCGTTGACCGGTGAGCCGGAGGAGCGAACCTGGTCGATCAAAGCCAGCAAGGGACTTCCGAACGGCACCAGCTCTTTCAGCGAATGCCGTTGCAGGAACTGGGCGGAGATTTCGAAAAACGACTCCGCCGCCATGTTCGCGTCCGCGATCCGCCCATCGGGCCCGACCAGCAGCACCGGGTTCGGTAACGCGTTGAGGATGATCTCGGCGTCGGTCGGCAGCGGGCGGCGGCTTTCGGCGGTGGAGGTCATGCAGCCGCACTCCACTCAAAATCGTCAAACGCTTCGCCGAGAGATCGATGGACCGCTTGCGGATCATCCGAGGTCAGGATGCGTCCACGCCAGTTCTTCAACGCCGCCGCCGGGGCGCGGCTGAAGTCGGCCGCGACTTCGAGCGCCCAGCCGAGATGCTTGCGCGCATGGCGAAGACCGATGCGCAAACCGTAATGGCGGCAAATCTCATCATAGAGCGTGCGGATAAGCCGCAGCTGCTCGGCAAGCGACGGAGCGGTCTCGGCTACACCGCCCGCCAGCCGCCGGTCGATCTGACCGGGTAGCCACGGCTGGCCCTGCGCCCCGCGGCCGACCATCACGGCATCGGCGCCGGAGGCTTCGATCGCCGCGACCGCCTTGTCGAACGAGGTGATGTCGCCATTGACCACCAGCGGAATTCGGATGGCGTCCCTCACCGCCCGCACGCCGCGCCAATCGGCTTCGCCCTTGTAAAACTGGCAGCGGGTCCGGCCATGCACGGAAATCAGTTGCACGCCGGCGGCCTCGGCGCGGCGCGCCAGCTCCGGCGCATTCAGCGACCGCTCGTCCCAGCCGAGCCGCATCTTCAGCGTCACCGGCACGTTCACGGCTTCGATGGTGGCATCGATCAAACGGATGGCATGATCGAGATCGCGCATCAGCGCGGAGCCGGATTGCCCGCCTGTCACGTGACGCGCCGGACAACCCATATTGATGTCGATGATATCGGCGCCCGCGGCCTCCGCGATCCGCGCCCCTTCAGCCATCCACCTAGTTTCGCAGCCGGCCAGCTGGACGACATGGGGGCCGATGCCTGCGGCTTCGCACCGCAGCTGTGACATCGGTTTGCCGTTGACGAGGTCGTCACTGGCCGTCATTTCGGAGACAACAAGCCCAGCTCCGAGGGATGCGGCCAAACGCCGAAACGGCGCGTCTGTGACGCCCGACATCGGCGCCAAAAAAACCCGGCCAGCAAGCTCAATATCACCTATTTTCAATGGGTTATGGTGCAAAGAGGCGAGCCTGCTCACGGATTTCTCGTTGCTTTCACGGGTGCCGTTACCCGCAGGAATCGATTGTTGCGCACAAATCTTGTGCAGTCAAGTTTCATGCCTACACTTTAGACAGTCCCTGCAATCTTGCAAGTGCACTGCAACAAAGTATCTGATTTTTTCCCAGCCCACAGGAATCGTTCTGTCTTCCCTCCACCGGCATGATAAGGGCTGGGCCCCAGCAAAAAGCTGAATATTGCCAACCCCCATCGACCGATAGCCGAAAGCCATGCCGAATCCGCCGCGGACAGCCGCCATCCTCGTCGCCGCAGGCCGCGGCCTTCGTGCCGGCGCTGGCGGACCGAAACAATATCGTTCAATCGGTGGGCAGCCGGTGATTTTCCGCGCGATGGAACCGTTTTCCAATCATCCCCAGGTCGCCACCGTGCAACCTGTGGTGAATCCGAACGATACGGCGGTTTTCGATGAGGCGGTGCGCGGTCTGCGATACGCCACTCCCGTCAAAGGCGGCGCGACGCGCCAGGCTTCGGTCCGCGCAGGACTGGAAGCCTTGGCGGCAGCGAAGCCCGACATCGTTCTCATTCATGACGCCGCCCGCGCCTTCGTCTCGCCCGCATTGATCTCGCGTGCGATCGATGCGGCTTCGACAACCGGCGCGGCCATTCCCGCCATTCCTGTTACCGACACGATCAAACTTGTGGACGACAATGGCCGCATCGAAGCGACGCCCGAACGCGCGCGCCTGCGGATTGCGCAGACGCCCCAGTCGTTCCGCTTCGACGCGATCCTCGAAGCGCATCGGCGCGCCGCGCGCGAGGGACGCGACGATTTCACCGATGACGCAGCGCTGGCCGAATGGGTGGGATTGACCGTGGCGACGTTTGAAGGCGATGTTGCGAACATGAAACTCACCACACCGGAAGATTTCGTCCGCGAGGAAGCACGTCTCGCCAGCCTGCTCGGCGATATCAGGAGCGGCACCGGTTATGACGTTCACGCCTTCGGCGACGGCGATCACCTGATGATCTGCGGCGTCCGCGTGCCGCACACCAGAGGTTTCCTCGCCCATTCCGACGGCGATGTCGGCCTGCATGCGCTGGTCGACGCGATCCTGGGCGCGCTCGCCGATGGCGACATCGGTTCGCACTTTCCGCCGAGCGACATGAAATGGAAGGGTGCTGCTTCCGACAAATTTCTGAGATACGCGGTCGAGCGCGTCACCGCGCGCGGCGGCCGCATTGCCAATCTCGAGGTCACGCTGATCTGCGAGCGGCCGAAAATCGGCCCCCTGCGCGATCAGATGCGCGCGCGGATCGCCGAGATCACGGGGCTCGACGTCTTGCGCGTCGCCGTGAAAGCGACCACCAGCGAACGCCTTGGCTTTACCGGCCGCGAGGAAGGCATCGCGGCGACTGCTTGCGCCACCATCCGCCTGCCCTGGGACGATAAAGGGCCTATCGCGACTTAACGTTCGCCTCATGGAAACGCGGTAGATGGCTAGCGAACGACAAACAACCAGCGCCCTCGCCCGCTCGCTGCTCGATCTCTGCCGCAGCCGCAAGCTGACGATCGCGACCGCGGAATCCTGCACCGGCGGCCTTGTCGCCGGCGCGTTGACGGACATTCCCGGCTCCTCCGACGTGATCGACCGCGGCTTCGTCACTTATTCCAACGACGCCAAGCGCGCGATGCTGGGCGTCGAGGCCTCAACACTTGCGACCTTCGGCGCGGTCAGCAAGGAAACCGCGACGCAAATGGCGGTCGGCGCACTGGAGCGGGCCGGCGTCGATCTCGCGGTGTCGATCACGGGCATTGCTGGACCCGGCGGCGCGGTCCCCGGCAAGCCAGTTGGCCTCGTGCTCTTTGCAGTCGCCGCGCGTGACGGACGGATCAGCAACCGCGAATGCCGCTTTGGCGCGATTGGCCGCAGCGCAGTGCGGCAGCGTTCAGTGATCGAAGCCTTGCGGATGCTGATGGAGATGGCTCGCGGGCCAGCTCAGGCGAAGCCTAAACGCGCAGCCGTCAGCCGCGTCCGGCCGCGCGCTGTGCGCGCTCCGCGGCGGCATGCGGCAAAAGCGCGGCGACCGCGGGGGTGATCTTCGCTCCAAGCGAGGCTTGCGGTTCTCGTTGGGAAACGACGTTCGATGCCGTTAGCCGTGGTCAAGCATCCGCATATTACTGATAAGCACCGCGCCGTCGAAGCTCGGCGAGCCGTTCGCGGCAATACATCAAAATTGAAACAATGATTTTCAATCGTTTCTATTTCACCGATTGAGTCACCAACCATATCATCGCCGCACAGACAAAGGAGTGCCCCGATGAGCCAGTATGCCAGCAAGAATCGCGTCGCGCCCTCAGTGGGCACTGATGTGCGTGGTATCGAGACCCTGCTTAGCCGCAATCTTCCGGAAGTATTCGGTGAAGGCGATCCGGCTCGCCGACGGAGCGCCATCCGGGAGCTCTATACCGAGGACTGTGTGCTCTCCGTACCGCCCGGCACTTTCGTTGGCCACGACGCACTAGACAAGTTCGCCGGCGATCTCCGAGCGACGCATCCAGATTACGTTTATACGCCTCACGGCGCGCCGCAGGTTCTGCACAATTCGGGACGCCTGGCGTGGGGCTCTGGACCAAAAGACGAAACGCCGGCGTACACTGGAGTGGATTTCATCATCGCGCGGGATGGCAAGATCGCTGCTCTTTATGTTTACCTCGACTCGTCGCCCACATAATGCGCGGGCGCCGCGTCCGCCCGCGCGCCGTGCGCGCTCACCGGAGGCATTCCGCAAAAACGCGGCCGCCGCGAGGGTGATCGTCGCTCGAAGCCGGACTTGCGGTTCTCGCTGGAGGACTGAAGTTCGGATCCCGTCATCTGCCTCTCATAAGCGGAAATCAATCGCTGCACGTCGAAGTCAGCCGAGTGCTGCCAATAGGCGACATCGTTCCGTCGCCTCGTCGGCACGCGGGATCCCCGCGCCTTATTCGTGAACGATGCGAGCTCCTTTCTCGGCCACCGAACGCTTCATCAGCAGCACCGCGAATAACGGCACCAGCGTCGCCACGGCCAGAAATAGAAAGACATCGAAATAAGCGAGTGACGATGCCTGTTGCTGCCGCAAGTTCTCGAGCGTCTGCAACGCCGCTTGCTGCGCCGCAACCGGATCACCGCTCTGTTGCAGAAATGTTTCCTTAGCCTGCTCAAGGAAGGAAATCACGGCCGCGTTGAAGGAATCGAGATACTCGCCCAGCCGCAGGGTGTGAAATTGATCACGGCGCTCCTGAATTGTCTGTGCCATCGAGGTGCCCACACTGCCCCCCTCGTTGCGCAGCAGACTTAGCAACCCGACGGCTGCTCCACGCAGCGATGGTGGGATATAGAGGTAGGCCGCGACGTTCGCCGGCGCAAAGCACATCGAGAGTCCAAACACCAGCATCACCCGAGGCCAGACGACCTGGTCCGGGCTGATATCCAGATTCATTTGTGACATCCAATAGTTTGCGATCGCCATGATCAACAGGCCCGCGGCGAGCAACCACCGGGCATCAGCGCGCTTGCCAAGTGCCAGGCCGACAAACGGCATTGCCACAAGCGCACCGAACCCGGCCGGCGACATGACCAGTCCCGCGCTGAGAGCATCATAGCCGAACAGAGATTGAAGCAGCGCAGGCAATGACGTGCTGGCGGCATAGAGGACTGCGAAAGCACCAAAGATGATGACGCAACATGCCGCGAAATTGCGTTCCCGCAGGGGGCGAAAATTGACCACGGGGCTCGGGTGGTGCAGCTCCCAGGAGACCAGTGCGATCAGGCCCACTACGAAAAAGAACGCCAGCGTCTGAACACGCCAGAATGGATCGCTTAGCCAGTCCCACTCCTGTCCCTTGCTGAGCATCACCTCCCAGGAGACCATGACAATTACCAGGAGCGAGAGGCCGAGCCCGTCAAAACGCAACGGTTGCCTCTTCAACTCCACACGCTCCTTCACGAGATAGTCCGGATCCCGGAGCAGCGCATAGCACGCACCAAACGCCACGAGGCCAACCGGAACGTTGATGTAAAACACCCACCGCCATGAATAGCTGTCCGTGATCCAGCCGCCGAGGGTCGGACCGACGACCGGCGCCAAAAGCGCAGCCAAGCCAAACAGCGTCATCGCAACTCCCTGCTTCTCTACCGGAAAGGCGTCCAGCAGCACGCCCTGACTGGAAGGCTGAAGGCCCCCGCCCGCCAGACCCTGCAGGACGCGAAATAAGATCAGCTGGCCGAGGCTCGTGGCCATTCCACATGCGCCGGATGCCAGGGTGAACACGGCGATCGACATCAGGAAGTAGTTGCGGCGCCCGAGGCGCGCCGACAGCCAGCCGGTAATGGGCAGGATGATCGCATTGGCGGCAAGGTAGCTTGTGATGACCCATTCGCCGTCGTCAACCGTGGCCGAGAGGCCACCGGCGATGTATCGAAGCGCGACCAACGCAATGGTCGTGTCGAGCACCTCCATGAAGGTCGGTATGATGACGATGGCGGCTACAAGCCACGGATTCACGCCCGCCCGTGGCCTTGAGGGTGCAAGTGCCAGTTCTGTCATTTGCCGGCGCCCGGCGCGCTCGTGGCCGGCGCGGTGGCCGACGACGGCTGCATGGTGCTTTGAAGGAACTTGCCGGCATCGGGGCCGGTGGGAGGCTTGTTGATATAGATGTACGGAACGACCGATGTACCGATGAACAGTGGTTTTTTGTCCGGATCGTAATCCTCAAGCTCGATCCGGACCGGCAGCCGCTGGACGATCTTGATGAAGTTGCCGGTCGCATTCTGCGGTGGCAGCAATGCGAGCGTCGATCCGGTCCCGATGGTAAACCCGCTGATCCGGCCCTTGAACACCTGCTTGTCGCCGTACATGTCGACATAGAGATCGGCAGCCTGACCGATCCGCAAGTCGCGCAGCTGTGTTTCCTTGAAATTGGCGTCGACCCAGATCTCGCTGAGCGAGCGGACTGCCATCAGGCTCTGCCCGGCCTGAACATCGTTGCCGGGATTGACATTTCGGCGCGTGACGACGCCATCGATGTCTGCGACGACATCGCAATAGCGAAGGTTGAGTTTGGCGATGGCGAGATCACGTTTGGTGGCTTCGAGCTTGGCCTCGGCCTGCTTGACCGTCGGCGCATCCGCCGCCAGCCGATCGAATGTGCGGTTGATGTCGCCTTTGGGATCGAGCTTTTCGAAGTCTTCGAGCATCTGCTTCGGAGACTTGTTGTAGGACAGCAGAACGCCGAGCTCGGCCGCGGTCTGAATCAGCTGCGCCTGAGCGCCCAGGACCGCGGAAAACGTCTGATCAAGATGGGGTGGGACCTGGTCGAGATTCTCGCTGTTTTCGGGCAGCGCCTCCAGCCCCAAAGAGACGCGGATCTGGTTCGCGTCCGCCAACGACTGGACAACACCTGCTTCGGCGGTCGACAACGACGCCTGACGCTGATCGAGAAGCTCGCGGCTCGCTGTGTCCGACACGACCAGCTTCGAGGTGCGCTCGAACTCCTGCTGCGCGAGAATAAGCGTGGCCTTTGCCTTCTTGAGTGCGGCCACCCGGGCATGCAGCAGCGCTATCTGGTTTTCGACATTCTCAAAGGCTTGCTGCAATTGCCAGTGGCGGCTTCTGGCCTGCGCTTCGAAGCCGCGCACTGTGGCCTTCGCCGCCTCGAGATCCGCCTCGGCAGTACCGACGGCGGCCTTTTTCACAGCGACCGCGTCCTGAAATGGCTCCTTGTCCAATTCAACAAGTACGTCTCCCTTGTGCACGCGGTTGTTGTCATCCACCAGAACCCGGGAGACCTGACCGTGGACGCGGGGGGCCACGAAGGTCACGTGGCCATTGACGAAAGCGTCATCGGTCGAAACCGTGCTGAGAGCGAACCGCACCCAGGGAATGCCATACACCGCGGCCACGATGACCACAGCACCGAGCACACCGATCAGCAATTTTTGCCGCCGTGTGAACCGTTGACTCGTGGGTGGGACAGTTCTCGAAGCAGAATTCGTCGGCGGTAATTTGCTGTCACGATCGGACCCGGACCCGGCTTTAGCTATCGCGGGCGCGTCGACCGACGTTGACTCGCTTCCATGCTCGGACATCTCGGGAGGCATAGACGCTCCTTACGATTGTCTCTCAATGCAATCGGGCCTCGTAGATTGCCGCACCCATTTGTCTTCTCGCCGTCATGGTCGGATCGAGTGCAGCCCTGTCTTTACAAGCGGAGCTCGGCGGGGCTTTGCGTCCATGACGTTAGCTCAAAGCCGAGGAACTGCTCGTTGTGTTGTTAGACGTTATTGGATCTAGTGAGTCTTGGCTCGTCCCGTTGCATCACAACGGGCCTGGAGAGTGAGCGAGCTTACCACATGTTCAACTTAGAATCGGTCACTCTCAATTTTTTTACTTAGGGTGCTGGGGTCAAATGCGAACGGTATCCGTTCTGCACATCGAAACAGACCGGGTAACGCCAGCACCAATTTCCCCTTGCGCCGTCGGGCAAATCACCTTTACGACCTCGCCCCGTTCACGCCCGATTAAAGAGGGACGCTTCGCGACCGTCACGAAACGTTGGGTGCGAATGCGGTGGACGAGCAGGCATTGCCGGACGGGCAATCCTTGCGCGGACGGCGAAGTCGTGTGGTCCTGACGTCTCGACGCTGGCGTCAACTCGCGACAATGCTTTGCATTGCGCGCGGACGGGGGCAAGAAAGCCCGATCCCCGGGGAGAGCACGAAGGAACCCGTAAAACCATCGCGCAGGGAATGCCGGATGATGGCGTTGTGCCTGTGGTGACTATGCTCGTGTGCTTTTTTACCTTGCACGCGAGGCTGCGGGTGCACGTCGCACCCGGCATTCCTTGCGCCCTCTTTGTTCTGAGGACGTGACTGGACAGCAACCCGGGCGCGATTCACGTCGCGGGAATGCGGATTTGTGTTCGCTGTTTGACAGGTTAATCGGAAACCCGCGAGGCCGGCCCTGCAACTACTAGCTCGGCCGCTTCCCATAGACGGCATCCGCCCGCTTCTCGAAAGCTGCCGAAAACCGCCCAAACGCGGCATCGAACATCGAGCCCATCAGCAAAGCCAGCATCCGGCTCTTGAACTCGTAGGCGATGAAAAACCCGACGTCGCAGTCGTTGTCGCCCTTCGGCTCAAACGTCCAGCGGTTTTCCAGATTGGAGAACGGCCCGCGCAGATAGCGCACGGTGATCTTCAGGTTGGGACGATCGAGCGTCACCTCGCTGGTAAAGCCCTCTCTCACGAGATTGAACGACACCGTCATGTCGGCCACGACGATCTCGGTGCCGTCCGGCTTCGGCGTCCGTTGGCGGACTTTCAACGACTGGCAGAGCGGCACGAATTCAGGATAGCGCTCGACGTCGGCGACGAGGTCGAACATCTCGGGTGCGCTGTGACGTACCCTGCGTTTGTTGGAAAAACTCGGCATTGCGTTAGCGGGATACAGCAGCGCGTGCCGCCTGCAACCTCGCGAAATCTTCCCCGGCGTGATGCGACGAACGAGTCAGCGGGCTCGCCGACACCATCAGGAAGCCCTTGGTATACGCGACCTTCTCGTAGCCTTCGAATTCATCCGGCGTCACGTAACGCATCACGGCGTGATGCTTTCGCGTCGGCTGCAAATATTGGCCGATGGTGAGAAAATCCACATCCGCCGAGCGGAGGTCATCCATCACCTGCAGGACCTCATGGCGCTCCTCGCCGAGGCCAACCATGATACCCGACTTGGTGAAAATGGTCGGGTCGATTTCCTTCACCCGTTGCAGCAAGCGGATCGAATGAAAATAACGCGCGCCCGGCCGCACGCTCAGATACCGCGACGGCACCGTTTCGAGATTATGGTTGAACACGTCGGGCTTGGCCGCGGCCACAACCTCGAGCGCGCCGTCCTTGCGCAGGAAGTCGGGCGTGAGGATTTCAATGGTCGTGTCGGGGCACTGCGCGCGGATTGCGCGGATGGTCTCCGCGAAATGCTGGGCTCCGCCATCGGCAAGGTCGTCGCGGTCCACCGAGGTGACCACCACATGCTTCAACCCGAGTTTGAAGGTGGCTTCCGCGACATGCTCCGGTTCAGTGGCATCCAGCGCACCCGGCATTCCCGTCTTGACGTTGCAGAACGCGCACGCCCGGGTGCAGGTGTCGCCCATGATCATGAAGGTGGCGTGCTTCTTGTCCCAGCACTCGCCGATGTTCGGGCAGCCCGCCTCCTCGCATACCGTGACGAGGCCGTTTTCCTTCACGATGTTGCGGGTATCGGCATAGCCGCGCGTGGTCGGCGCGCGGACGCGGATCCAGTCCGGCTTCGGCGGCGACAGCGCGTCCGGCCGGTTCGCCTTTTCCGGGTGGCGCGGGCGCACCGGCGTGGCGGAGACGGTATCGACGATAACGACCATGGGGAATCCGTGCTTTTCTTGACATTCTAGCTAATCCGGTGGACCGCGAACCGCAACCGCTCGCTTTGACCCGTACGGGCCCTTATACCCGGCCATGCCCCGAAATTCCGCTCCAACCAGCCCGAAACTGGGCAAACAGCTCAAGCGAGCCTTCTTTAACCGCAGCGTGCACGAGGTTGCCCCCGATCTGATCGGCGTGACCCTGTTGGTCGACGGCGTCGGGGGGATCATCGTGGAGGTCGAGGCCTATCACCACACCGAGCCTGCGGCGCATTCCTACCGGGGGATGACGCCGCGCAATGCCGTGATGTTCGGGCCGGCCGGCTTCGTCTACGTCTATCGCTCCTACGGCATCCATTGGTGCGTCAATTTCGTCTGCGAAAAAGCGGGCTCGGCCAGCGCGGTCCTGATCCGGGCGCTGGAGCCGACCCGTGGCATCCCCGCGATGCGGCGGCGACGCGGCCTTCATGACGAACGATCGCTGTGTTCGGGTCCCGGCAAGCTGACGGAAGCGCTCGGCATCACCCATGCCCATAACGGACTGGCGCTAGATGAGCCCCCGATGGCGCTTTACGCGCCCGCCGCCAAGCCCGACGTCGTCGCTGGCGTGCGGATCGGCCTCACCAAAGCGGTCGACCTGCCCTGGCGCTATGGATTGAGAGGCTCGAAATTCCTCTCAAAACCGTTCGCCGACTAGTGCGGCGGTATAGATCGGGAGCCCCGCCGGATCACATCACGGCGTTGCGCTGGATGACCTCACGATAGTACGAGGCCGAAAGCTTTGGCATGCGCCGCTGAGTCTTGAAATCGACGTGGTACAATCCGAAGCGTTTTTCGAACCCGTCCGACCACTCGAAATTATCCATCAAACTCCACACGAAATAGCCCTGGACCGGCACGCCTTCCGACGTCGCGCGATTGAGATGCGTCAGGTAGTTGCGCAGATACATGATGCGATCGACATCATAGACTTTGCCGTCCGCGCTCACCTGGTCCGCCGCCGATGTTCCGTTCTCGGTGATATAGATCGACTTCACATTCCAAAGCTTGGCGACATGACGCGGCGCCCAATACATCGCCTCGGGGCCGATCCTGAGCCAGCTCGAGTCCATATGCGGGTATGTCGCAGCGAACGGCAGCAACGCAAAATCGTTACCATTCTCGCCGGCCACGACATATTGGTTGGGCATGTACACATTGAGCCCGACAAAATCGATCGGCGATGAAATGGCGACGAGATCTTCTGCGGTAAATTTCGGCGCGTTGGCGCCGGCATAGGCCAGAAAGCCGTCGGTGTATTTTCCTTCCAGGATCGCGGTCAGATAGCCGGCGTTGAGTTCGCGGGTGGCGATTTCGGCTGCGCGAATATTGGCCGGGGTTTCGATGGCGGGAATGCAAACCTCGATATTCTCAGCCGGACCGACTTTTGTCCCGCTTCGCGCGTTCGCACGGACAGCCTGCACCGCCAGGCCATGACCCAGCGCCACGTGGTGGCGAACCTGATTGATTTCCTTTTGGGGCAAGGTCAGGCCAGGCGCATCGATACCCATGCCAAAGCCGGCGTAAACAAGCCTTGCGCATTCGTTGATCGTGAAGATGTGCTTGACGCGATCGCTGATGCGCTCGGCGACATACCCGGCGTAATCGGCAAATGCTTTCGAGGTGTCGCGCGACCTCCAGCCGCCGTAGCGATCCTGAAGCGTCTGCGGAAGATCCCAATGATAGAGCGTGGCAAACGGCTCGATGCCGTTGGCCAACAGTTCGTCGACGAGCCGGTGATAGAAATCAAGGCCTTTGGGATTCGGCGTTCCCGTCCCTTCCGGGAACACGCGGGGCCACGCGATCGAAAAACGATAGGCTTTCGCCCCGAGCGCTTTGATGAGCTGAACATCTTCCTTGTAGCGATGATAATGGTCGTTCGCGACGTCAGCGGTGCTTTGGTCGATGATCTTGCCTTTGAGGTGGGTGAATTGATCCCAGATCGACGGGCCGCGACCGTCCTCATGGACCGCACCCTCAATCTGATAGGCAGACGTCGCCGCGCCCCACAAAAAGTCTGGCGGAAAAGTGGCGAGGCTGCCGTTCGGAAGGTGGGGCGCCGAGGCCGCGATACCTTCGGCAGCTTTGGCAGATGTGGCCGGGACTCCGAGGGCTGACCAAGCAGCGATTTTGGCAAAACGTCGCCGGGAAAGTCCTTTGAAAAACATCACGTCACTTGTTGTTGAACGGGACGACCTTTATTGGTGACAGCAATTTGCTATCACCACCCGCTGTTGCGTTCGACCATTGACGGCTGGACCATAATCGACAAGTTTCCTGGAGGATAGAACCAATTGCCGTTCGCGCGCCGCTGGCGCTTCTCCTGATATCTCTGACGATCATTGCCTCGGTTTGGTGGTGGCTGGCCAAGCCGGTCACACTCGCGCACGCCCCGATCGACGCGGCGACCAAGCTCGAATGCGTATCCTATGCGCCATTCCGCGACGACCAGACGCCGCTCAATCCCACGCTGGAGGTCAGTGCGGAGCAAATCCGTGAGGACTTGATTCAAATTTCCAGGATATCGCGCTGCATCCGTACCTATTCCGTCGACAACGGTTTGAACAAGGTCCCCGAACTGGCGTCGCAGGTCGGGCTAAAGGTTCTCCTGGGAATCTGGATCGGCAACAACCGGCTCAAGAATGCGCAGCTGGTTGAGACCGCGGTCACGCTGTCCCAAAAATATCCGGATACGATCAGCGCGATCATCGTCGGCAACGAAGTGTTGTTGCATGGGGATATGACCCCGTCCGATCTTCGCGAACTCCTGCTGTCGGTCAAAGCGCGCGTCTCGGTGCCCGTGACTTACGCGGAAGTCTGGGAATACTGGCTACGCTACCGGGAAATTCAGGATGCCGTGGATTTCGTGACGATCCATGTGCTGCCCTATTGGGACGACATTCCGACCCGGGCCGAGGGCGCGGCTGCGCAAGTGGCGGCGATTCACAAGCAAGTGTCGCTTGCTTTTCCAGGCAAGGAAGTCGTGATCGGCGAAACTGGCTGGCCGAGCATGGGACGCATGCGTGAAGGCGCGCTTCCGTCGCGGATCAACCAGGCCCGCGTGATCTCGGAAATCCTTGATGTTGCCAGACGCGACAATTTTCGCGTCAACCTGATCGAGGCGTTTGATGCGTCCTGGAAACGGTATTGGGAGGGCACCGTCGGCGGCAATTGGGGCTTGTTCGACGCCGATCATCACACCCTGAAATACCCACCGGGCATTGCCATCAGCAATTATCCGCAGTGGAAACCGCTGATGGGAAGCGGGATGATATTGGCGATCTCCGTTTTCGCGGCGGCCTGGCTCAGCCAGCGACGCAAGCCGTGGAAGCCCAGCCCCTCGTCTTGGCTCGCTGTCGGTATTTCGGCAACCGTTGCAGGAATCCTGCTGGGAATCGCGATCGACAAGATGACGTATGAAAGCTTCGGACTAGGCGGTTGGCTCCGATGGGGTTCGCTGCTGGCGGCCGCCGCCGCTGCGCCGCTATTGTGCGCGGATGCCCTGATGTCCGGCCGTTCGCTGCCTGCGTTCGTGGAGTTGGTGGGACCGAGCGAAAGCAGGACCCAGTCGTTCCCGACATTTGCCCTCGGTATCGTCCTGGCCGCGATTGTCGTGATCGCAACGGGCGCAGCCCTGGACTCGGTGTTCGATCCACGCTGGCAGGATCTTCCCTTCGCGGCGCTGACGATGGCGAGCGTGCCGCTGGCAGCACTGTCGTGGCTCAACCGGCCGAAGGCAGGCAGCCGCCCGATCGCCGAGACGGTATTTGCCGGAATTTTCTTTTTCAGCGCGCTCTATATCGTCCTCATCGAGGGGACCCAGAACTGGCAAGCCGTCTGGACCTCGGGAGCCTATGTTCTGCTGGGCCTTTCGATGTACGGGGTCCGCAGTAAGGAAGCGGTCGCCCAGCCCGAGCCGAGCGTCTGAGGTAAAGCACCAGCCCTACTACGACTCCACGCCCTTCAGACGTTCTATCGCCTCCAGGATCTTCGCCTTTCGAGTTGAAGCCGCCTCGCGTTTTTCTTTTTCCTCTTCGACGACTTCCTCGGGCGCGTTGGCGACGAACTTCTCGTTGGCGAGCTTCGCATCGACCCGTTTGATATCGGCATCGGCCTTGGCCAGTTCCTTATCGAGCCTCGCTTTCTCGGCGGAGAGATCGATCACGCCTTTGAGCGGCAGCGAGGCGACTTCACCACGGACCAATAGCTGCACCGAACCCTCAGGCGCCCGGTCGGCAAAGGAAATGTCGGAGAGCCGTGCCATCCGTTTAATGACGTCGCTCCAGCGTGGCGCGCGCTCCCTGGTTTCCGCTGATGTCCCGGACAGCACCAGCGAAGTCAACGTCGCGGGCGGAATGTTCATTTCGGCGCGGACCGATCGGATCGCGGTGACGAGATCGACCACCCAACCGATCTCGGCCTCGGCTGCCGGGTCGGTGAAGTCGGCGGTGTCGACGATCGGCAACGCCAGCGCCGGTATCGGCTCAATGGGGCTCGCCGCCGCCATCAATGCCACTTGCTCAGGCGTCAGTTCGTTTGCCTTGCGCGACCATGGCGCCAAAGCCAGCAAGCCTTCGCGTTTGGCCGTGACAGCCCAAAGCTCTTCGGTGATGAATGGCATGAACGGGTGGAGAAGCTTGAGGATTTCATCCCGCGCCCACGCCACCATCGCGCGGGTCTCGGCCTTGGCGTCGCCCTCCTCGCCCATCAGCACCGGCTTGGCCAATTCCAGATACCAGTCGCAATAGACGTTCCAGACGAAGCGATAAGTCGCGTTAGCGGCGTCATTGAAACGGTAGGCTTCGATGGCCTCGGTCACCTCGCGCGTGGCGCGCGAGGTCTCATGCGCGATCCAGCGGTTCAACGTCTGCGTGGTCTTCGCGGGGTCGAAATCGGCAGGCGCGGCGCATGCATTCATTTCCGCAAAACGGCACGCATTCCACAGCTTGGTCGCGAAGTTGCGATAACCCTCGACACGGCTTGCCGCAAGCTTGATGTCGCGGCCTTGCGCGGCCATCGCAGCCAGCGTGAAGCGCAGGGCGTCGGCGCCGTAGTCGTCGATCAAGTGCAGGGGATCGATGACGTTGCCCTTCGACTTCGACATCTTAGCGCCCTTCTCGTCGCGGACGAGGGCGTGGATGTAGACGGACGAGAACGGCGCCTCTTTCATGAAATGAAGGCCCATCATCATCATGCGGGCGACCCAGAAGAAGATGATGTCAAAGCCGGTGACCAGAACATTCGTCGGGTAGTACCGCTTCACCTCCGGTGTGTCGTCCGGCCAGCCAAGCGTCGAGAACGGCCACAACGCCGAGGAAAACCACGTGTCGAGCACGTCTTCGTCGCGGGTGATGAAACCCTCGCGCTTGTTGCGATCGAGCGCCATCTCTCGACCCTGCTCGGCCGTGATGACCTCCTGCTCGACGTAATAGCCCAATGCGTTGCCGACCGCCTCTTCTTCGGTCTCGGCGACGAACACCTTGCCGTCCGGTCCGTACCAGGCGGGAATCTGATGACCCCACCAAAGCTGGCGCGAGACGCACCAGGGCTGGATGTTTTCCATCCAGTCGAAATAGGTCTTTTCCCAATTCTTCGGAACAAAGGTCGTCGTCCCGTTGCGAACGGCCGCGATCGCGGGCTGCGCCATCGTCTTGGCGTCGACGTACCACTGGTCGGTCAGATAGGGTTCGATCACGACGCCCGAGCGGTCGCCGTGCGGCACCATATGCGTGTTCGGTTCGATCCGCTCCAGGAAACCGAAATCTTCCATGCGCGCCACGATCTGTTTGCGCGCAACAAAACGGTCGAGGCCATTCAGTTCTGCCGCGAGTTCCGCCGATCCTTCGGGAAGTCCGCGCAGATAGTCTTCGTTGCCGACCAACGCGAGCGAGGCTTCTCGATCGAGCACGCTGATTTGCGGCAGGTTGTGGCGCCTGCCGACTTCGAAATCGTTGAAGTCATGCGCCGGCGTCACCTTGACGGCGCCTGAGCCTTTCTCCGGATCGGAATATTCGTCGGCGACGATCGGAATCCGGCGGCCGACCAGCGGCAGGATCACGTGTTGGCCGACGAGATGTTGATAGCGCTCGTCGTCGGGATGCACGGCCACGGCGGTATCGCCGAGCATCGTCTCGGGCCGCGTGGTGGCGACCACGATGAAGCTTGTCGGGTCGTCCGGGCTGAACGTCTTGCCCTCGATCGGGTAGCGCAGATACCACAGACTGCCCTTGACCTCGGTTTGCTGCACTTCGAGGTCGGAAATGGCCGTGAGCAGCTTCGGGTCCCAGTTCACGAGCCGCTTGTCTTTGTAGATCAGGCCCTGACGGTGCAGTTCCACGAACACCTTCACGACAGCCCGCGACAAGCCCTCATCCATCGTGAAACGCTCGCGCGACCAGTCGCAGGAGGCACCAAGCCGCTTCAGCTGGTTGACGATGATGCCGCCGCTTTCCGCCTTCCACTGCCAGACGCGTTCCAGAAACTTGGCGCGGCCGAGCTCGCGGCGGCCCGGCTGCTGCCGTTCCATCAACTGCCGCTCGACCACCATTTGGGTCGCGATGCCCGCGTGATCGGTGCCAGGCTGCCACAGCACGTCGCGGCCCCGCATCCGTTCAAAACGGCACAGAATGTCCTGCAAGGTATTGTTGAGCGCGTGTCCCATATGCAGCGAGCCCGTCACATTGGGCGGCGGGATCACGATGGTGAACGGCGTGGCGTCGCGCCGTTCCGGGCGTCCAGCACTGAAGGCGCGGCTGTCCTCCCAAATAACGGACATACGGCCTTCGATATCGGCGGGCTGGTAATTTTTCTCGATCATGATGGCTGCATTCGGGGGACCTGAGACGGGCTAAAAAGCCGCCCCGGCGTGCCAAGTCAACACGCTGTCAGGCCGGATAAGGCGATAAAGCCCATGTAATGGCCGAATCACGGCCGGCAATCGGCTATTGCGCGCAATAAGTTCAGCGTCCGCGCGAAACCCGCTCGATTTCGGCCTTGACGATGCGCTCTACGAGCCCCGGCAGGTTGTCATCCAGCCAGGATTTCAGCATCGGCCGCAGCATTTCCTTGACCAAGTCTTCCAGCGTCCGAGCGTTATTGCTCAACACCGTGTGAGCAAGGCTGTTGAATGCCGATTCGACCGCCGACACCGTCGTGCGCGACAGAATGGGTGGAGAATCCATCGGGCTGGGCGGCGGCATCTCGAAAGCCATTTCACGCAGCGGCGTTTTCGCGGCCGTTTCGGTGAATTCGAGGTCGTCCGGCGGCTCTACCTTTCTAAAAGCAGCCGGAGGCGCCCGATCCGGCAATGCCATCTCGTCGGTGAGGTCCAAAACATCGGATTCGGGCTCCGGCGCGGCGGGACGGATTTCCTCCGGGGTCGTGGCTTCGTCCAGACCATTGAGGAGCGCGTCAATATCGTCCTGGCTATTGCTCACGGCGGGGGCCGGCGCCGGGGGTGGCGGCGGCGCGACGGGAGCCGCGGCCTTTGCCGGCGGAGGAGCGGCCGGCCGCGGCGCGTCGACAGGCGCGCGTGCGGCGGGAGCCGGCGCAGGCTTCTCCAGTTTGGCCGGTGCCGCAGCAGCTACGGGCGCAGGAGGCGGAGGATTTGACTGAGAACTTGGTGGAGGCGGCGCAGTTTTTTCGGCAGCCGCGGGCTTCGCCTCGTCATCGGCGATGATGCGCCGGATCGACGCCAGAATCTCCTCCATGGAGGGTTCCTGAACCTTTGCAGGCTGCGTCATTTCCGATCCCACCTCATCAACGCCCTCGAAAGCGTTTTTACACCAAGCGAGGCAGGTATTTGCTGGTTCCGAATAGACCGGTTCGGAAATTCATCGCGCCGACCCGACTTGTCCCCAGACAAACGCCGTCCGACACATCGCACGACCTTTGCCCCGCCCGGCACGCCGACATTCCGCCCACAAAATCCGATGCGGTGCGAATCGCTCTGCTGCCTCAAAGAACGCTACGTCAGGGCGATAAATGATTGCAAGCAACGCCAATGCCGACGGCAGGCTTAAGGGCGGTGCAGCGACAAACAAGCGTCGGCGCTGCTATAGGCCACCATAGCCTAGCCGGATCTTGCAACAGCAAGGCGACGATCAGTGGCCGTCGGGTGTACGAACGCCAAACCAGCTGTCACGCACCTGCTGGTAATGCACGCTCGGATCATAAGTCTGGGTCGCCAGATTGAGAACCTGCGGCGACAACCGTCCCACCGACGACAACACACTATAAGAAGCCACGACGCGATCATGCTGCGCCGTCACGAGCGCGACCCGCGCGTTGACCAGCGCCTGTTGGGCATTCAGCACGTCGAGCGTGGTTCGCTGCCCGGCCTTGGCTTCTTCGCGCACACCGTTGAGTGCGATTTCCGATGCCGTCACCTGCGACTGAGCCGATGCCACCTGCGCCTTGCCGGCGACCAACTGTCCCCAGGCCGTGACAGTGTTGGCACGGGTCTGATCGCGGGTCTGTTCGAGAACCAGACGCTGTTGCGCGAGCGATTCTTTAGACTGACGGATCAGCGAGTATTCCGAACCGCCCTGATAAACCGGAATCGAAATCTGCGCGATCGCGGAAGCCCCGAACGTGCGGAATACCTGAAGGCTCTGCTCATACGCCTGTTGCACCGAGGCCTGAACCGTCACCGTCGGCAACAGCGCGCCCTCGTTCACCTTGACCGTGAGAAAGTTGACGTCGATGCCAAACATCGCCGCGGTCACGTTCGGATTTTCGATCAGGCTGAGCTCGACCGCCGCGGGAAGCGACCCCGGCAGATAACGATCAACCGGCGAGCCCGGCGCCAGCGCCTGTGGCTCGTTGCCGATGATGCGGCGGAAATTGGCTTGCGTGGTCGTCAGAGTTGCTTGGGCCGCCAGCAGCTGCGTCTTGCCGGCCGCGAGCTGCGCTTCCGACTGGGCAACGTCGGTGCGGGTTACTTCGCCGACATTGAAACGGTCTTGTGTCTGCTTCAACGTTTGATCGAGAACGCGAACGTTGCTGCGGTTCACCTCGACGATGGCCGCATCGCGCAGGTAGTCCATATAGACCGTGGCCGCCGACAGCAGCACCGTCTGCTCAAGCACGCGCAGGCCCTCGCGCGCACCGGAGACCTGACTCTCGGCCATGCGGGTTTTGTTGGCGGTTTGATTACCGTTGTACAGGGTTTGGGTCACCGTGAGGCCGGCAGACCGCGGTGGGTCGGTGCCGTGAACCTCGGATCGGACGATTTGCGTGGCGGTGCCGCCGAACGTGGAGTTCAGGTCGGTGTATTGATAGCCGGCACTTGCCGTCACCGCGACCTTTGGCCGATACCCGGACAAAGCTTGCGGAACGTTTTCGTCAGTGGCTCTGACCGCGGCGCGCTGCGCATTGAGCTGGGGATTGTTTTGATAGGCGCGCACCAACGCAGCCTCGATCGTGTCGGCCAAGGCCGGCACCGGGCCAGCCAACGCCAAAAGAAGTACCGTCGCCGCAGCCCCGGTAACAACCTTCACCCCATCCATCCCAGGTATTCCAATCATTCTGTCCCAGGTTCCGCAGCCCTTGAACCGGGTCATCAAGTCATTCCAAACAGATATCCGAGGTCACACCTTATTCGTGACGCCAGAGCGAAGGAACCCCCCGAACGGCGGGGATGGTCGGAAACTCAGCAGATGGGGCATCCGGGCCACACTCCGGGGTTCCGGCGATCCTGAAAGGCACTTCGCGTTAAAAAACGAAGGCCGGAGGCCGCTCAAGACCCGGCAGTACCGGTATTGCGGTGTCGAAAAGCGCCCGGTGGCCGAAGTCGTCGTGGGAATGGGTCACGATTATCGCCCGCTGGGGAGCGGTCAAAGCAAAAGCGCCGACCAAGCGGCCGCCTTCCTTGAGTTGCCGATAGAGCGATTCGGGCACGATTTCGGTAGCACCATTGAGCAGAATGACGTCAAAGGGCGCACCCGCCGAATCACCGTCAGCCACCGGCGCGGTCTTAACCGTCACGTTTCCGAGAGCGAGCGCGGCCAAGGTTGCTGCAGCCTTTGCCGCGAGCGCGGAATCACATTCGGTCGCCGTGACCCGACCGGCCAGATGGGCTGCCAAAGCCGCCAGATAGCCGGATGCGCATCCCACCACTAGGACGTCGTCCGTTTCGCCGATTTCAGCGGCCTGCACCATTTTGGCTGTCGCCGCCGGCCTCAACAGAAAGCGTTTCGCAGGGCCGCCCGCGCTGACATCGATATCCAGGTCCAGATAGGCCAGCGAACGCTGCGCCTCCGGAACGAATGCCTCACGCGGGATCGCGAGCATCGCGTCGATGATTCGGCTATCGGTGACGTCGCTCGGACGCACCTGGCCATCGACCATTTTCTGGCGCGCGGTCGAGAAATCGGACATTTGAGACCCCGGTGACGAGCGGTCATGGCCGCGGAGGGTGAGGAAAATCGGCGCCATCTTTGATACAAGGCCTATCAAAACGCAACACGACGACGGGCACGGAACCGGACCTTGGAACGGGGTTTACCGCATAAAAGAACGAAAGCACGCTCGATCCGGCCAGAAGCCCCTCTGGCGACCTTCAAGTCATGCGAAAACTCCCCTTATTTGGTCCTTTGCAAGCCTCGGAGGCTTTGTTATACGCTCCGCCGTGCGAACAAGGTTCGCCTATTCCTCGGTAGCTCAGTGGTAGAGCATTCGACTGTTAATCGAATGGTCGCTGGTTCGAATCCAGCCCGGGGAGCCAAACAAATTCAAATATTTGGCATCGCTCCACTTCTCAGTTAGCTGCAACCGTGCCGAAGCGAAGGCCCTTTTCCTTGATCCAGCGGCGGTAGACGATCGACGAACTGTCGGCGCGCGTGGGGGTTTCCGAGCGAGGTTCGAGAGGGAGCAGCAACGGCCGCTGATTCTCGAGGATGATCCGATCCTGCAGGAAAATGACCTGCTCGAAATTCAACAGCGACGTATGGTCCGAGATCGCATCCACCAGATACATCACCGGCTGGGCGCGGCAGAGATCCTCCTCCATCGGCTGGATGAACAGCGCGATGGCATCGAGTCGATCCGGCGCTGTCGGGCAAACGCGATAGAGCATCACGACAAAGGGCGTCGGCACCCGGTAGGTCAGATGCACGAAAGCGCCTTCGGTCTCGGTCGCGGCAATCCGCGGCTGGAAGAAGCTGCAATTGCTCGCCCAGACCTCATCGACATCCCGGCGCAACTCGCTTGAATATTGCGGGACTTCGGCGTGCTCCTCCGAGCCAAGGATATCTTTATGCACGAAGGGGAAATGCGCCATGTCGAGAAAGTTCTCGACGACGCGAAGGCCCGAGGCACGCATCTTGACCCAGCCGCAGGGCACGAAGCGGCGATCGGGTTCGCTCGCTTCCGGAATATCGAAGATTTCCCGCTCAGGTTCTCCCAGCGTGGTCCAGACGCAACCGTAGCGCTCGCGAAACGGCAGCGCCGATCCGCGTTGGCCATCGCTTCGCGTTTCCGCGATGTCAGGCAATCCGCGGCCATCGCGGAACAACTCGATATCCTGCCCAAGCAGCTGCGTGCGGATGATGTCGTTACCGAGGTCGGCGCTGCTCTCGACCGCGTACCACTGATCGAGCGCAGCTTTATCTGATGTCTTCGTCATGCGTTTCGCATCCGGATTCGATCAGTCACTCTTCTGGGTCCATTGCACAGTCCCACCGGCATTTTGAGCGAGGAAGTCGGCGCGGCGGGCAAAGTGCCCGGGCGCGATCTCATGAATGCGGGCGATGATCGCACCGAGGTCGGCGGTCTTCAAAATGCCGTCCTCGACCAGGATCCGGCCGTCCACCATCGTCATGGCGACGTCTCCGCCGCGTACCGCATGCACGAGATTGTGTTGCAGATTGAAATAAGGGCCGTCGCCGAACAGCGGCGTCATGCGCGGCGTGTCGCTGCGCACAGCGATGATGTCGGCGCGCTTGCCGACTTCGATTGATCCGATCTCATGGTCAAGGCCTATGGCCCTGGCACCGGTGATCGTGGCCATGCGCAGCACCTGCCAGCTATCGAGTGCGGCTGCATCCAGGTCCTTCAGCTTTCCGAGCAGCGACGCCACCTTCATTTCCTCGAACATGTCGAAGTTGTTGTTTTCTTTTTCGCCGTCGGTCCCGATGCCGACTGGAACGCCCGCCGTAAGCATATTGACCACGTGGGCGATGCCGCTCGCAAGTTTCATGTTGCTGACCGGATTATGCGCTACTGACACCCGCCGGCTCGCAATCAATTCAATTTCGCCGGCGTCGAGCCAGACACCGTGCGCGATCATCGCCCGCGGCGTCTCGAAGAAGCCGAGGTCGTCGAGCGCGAACATCGGCCGCTTGCCGTAGCGCGTGGCGAATTCGGCAAGCTCGATTTCCGCCTCGCTGCAATGGGTGTGGAATCCGGTGCCGTGTTTTTTCGCAAGCTCGATGGCGCGACGCTGCCCGGTCTCGTCGGCATAGAACAGATGCTCCAGTCCAACCCAGACGTTGATGCGGCCATCGGCCTTGCGGTGCCACGTCTCGATCAGAGCTTCGTTCATGTCGAGCGTATCGAAATAATTGTAGTCCGGATGCTCGCCTACATAAGGCACCGCCACCAGCCGATTGCCGATGGTCTCCGCTGCCTTCGCGCTGCCTTCCATGAACCGCCACATGTCGACCACGGTGGTGGAGCCGCCCAGCGCGGATTCAGCGTAACAGAGCCATGAGGCTGCTTCGGCTTCCTCCGGGCGCAATACCCGGTGCATCGGATTGATATGCAGCGTCAGCCAGTCCCACACCGGCAGATGTTCAGCCGTGCCGCGCAGGAAACCGGAATGGGCGTGAGCATTGATCAGGCCCGGCATCAGCACCGAATTTCTGATACGTTTGACCGGCGTCGATGGCGACGACGCCGCAAGCGTATGCAGCGTATCGACCGCGAGAATGCGGCCATCCGCGATGTGAATAGCCCCATCGGGGATGACGCGATTTTGCTCATCCATCGTGAGCAGAAAGTCGCCGGCGAGAATGAATTCGGCGCTGGTCACGTCAAACCCCGCCTTTCGGCCCTCGCCTCGCCGAGACGCTTCGCTGAATACAGAATGAAATCCGCCGCGCGTTCGCCGATTATGGTGACTGGCGCGTGAGTGTTGCAGCTCGGAATGATCGGGATCACCGAGGCGTCCGCGATACGCAGACCTTCAACACCGCGCACCATAAGCCGTTCGTCGACCACGGACATGTCATCGTTGCCCATCTTCGCCGTGCCGCAGGTATGAAAGAAGGTCGAGCAGGCCGTGCGGATGAAACGAATCGTTTCATCGCGATTGAGCCGCCGTTCCGGCGCGGCGAACCCTGCGAACCAATCGGCATAGGCCCGGCTGGTCCCAAGCTCCATCACATCGCCAACCGCCTCGACGAGGTCGTTTAAATCCTCGAGCTCGCTGAGAAAGTTGGGCTGGATCTCGATCGCCGAACCCGGCTCCGCCCCAAGCAGGCGCAAATAGCCGCGGCTGCGGGAGCGCATCAGGCCGGTGCCGATCGCAAACACGTCACCATTGAGATCGTAGCTACTCGCGACCTCGGCCGTGGCGCTGCGGCCCTGGACCGGAAAGGCGTGGACGTTGGGTTGCGCAAGACTGCTGCGGGTCTTCCAGTTGAGCATCGAGCCGCCGCCATTGTCGCTGACGGGACCAAGCGGCCGTCTGGCTCTGAAATTGACGGCGCGTATCAACGGATGATCCTGCAGGTTTTGGCCGACGCCGGGAAGCGCGGTCCTGACCGCGATGCCGAGCCGCGCGAGTTCGCTCGCGTTGCCGATACCGGACAGCAGTAGAAGCCGCGGCGTATCGATTGCACCCAGCGCCAGAATGATCTCGACCGCGGCGCGGGTCTCAACCTCCTCACCATCAACGAGGTGCCGGACGGAGATACAGCGCCGGCCTTCGAAACCAAGTTTCGTCACCAGTGAGTGCGGGAGCACCGTGAGATTGTCGCGCTCCAGTACCGGCCAGAGATAGCCGCGCGCCGAACTGAACCGTTTCCCCGCGCATATGTTGAAATTGGATGGCGTAGCACCTTCGTTGGTCGCGCTATTCGGATCGTCGATCACGGGAATGCCGAATTCAGCGGCGCCGTCGATCAGCGCCGTCGCGATCGGATGAAGCGCACGGCTTCGTTCGATCCGTAGCGGACCGTCCGAGCCACGCCATTCGCTGGCGCCGCCCTCCCAATCCTCGCACCGTTTGAAGTAGGGCAGCACATCCTTGAAGGCCCAACCCTTGGCGCCCGAAGCCTCCCAGGCGTCATAGTCCGCGGGATGGCCGCGATACCACATCATGGCGTTGATCGCGGATGAGCCGCCGAGCACCCTGCCCCTTGGAATCCCGATGGTGCGGCCATCGACGTGTGGCGTCGGCGCATAGTCGTAGCCCCAGTCATAGGCGCTGCGTCCGAGCGAAACCCATTTGCTGGGATCGTCGATCTCCGCAATGCCGATGCCGGGCGGACCGGCTTCGATCAACAGGACATCCGCGCCGGCATCGACCAGACGCCTCGTCACGGCGGCGCCGCCCGATCCGGCGCCGACCACAATGAAATCATAGGCGGCCTTGCGCTGGCGGACGGGAATCGCCGCCGTCGAGTTCTGTCTGGTCGGATCAGTTGTGCTCACTCGGCCCCATGATCACGATGTTCTCGGTCGCTTCCACATGACGAACGAAGATGTATTTGTCTTCGCGGCCGTCGCTGTGCTTGCGCTTGATGTCAGGCTGCACCGTTCCGGTGACCTTGGCGACGACAACATAAGGGACATCGCTGGCTAGTCCTTTGGCGCAATGCGCATCAAATTCCTTGACGGTGTGGACCGTGAAGGCCTGCTCGACACCGGCCCCGCGCGCAATCGCCGCAAGATCGACCAGCCCCGATGCGGTATGCGTCGGCGGCCCGCCGATCGACTGATAGCATTCGTTGTCCCAGACCACGACGAACAGGTTTTTCGGCTGCTCGTTGCCCAGTGTCGCCAGAATGCCCAGATTGAACATCATGCCGCCGTCGGTATCGAGCGATACGATGCGACGGTGCGGAAGACCTACCGCGAGCCCAAAGGCTTCCGGCGTGACGCAGCCGAGCTGTTGCTGGAAAAGACTGGCGCTGCGCATATGCGGGGCCGCGTTGTACCATTCGTCGACGCTGGCGCCGAGCGACAGGATCACGAGTTCATCCTTTAGACGCGCGGCCAGCGCCTTCATGCAGTCGAACCGCTTCATCGTACCACCTCGCCGCCAAGCGCCACCGCCGAGTGATAATAGGAAGCATACGACCACGCATAAGCATCTGATATCGCGCGCTCGATCTTGTCCTCTTCGCGGACTACCTGGTAGGGAATGCGAAGCGCATCCAGCACCGGCTCCATGGTGATGCCGTGCGGAATGGCCCACCAGTTGTTTTCGCCGAGTTCGCCGCGATAGCTCATCAGCATCACGACCGGAATTCCGGCCCCCAGCCCCATCCGCGCCAGCGGCTCGACGGAGGCGCGCAGGCCGGAGTTCTCCATGACCAGCGCCGCTTTCTTGCCGGACAGGAACACACCGCCGCAGATCGCCGCGCCCTCGCCTTCATTGGTGACGCGGATGGTGCGGATCTCCGGATCGGCGTCGAGCGCCGGGTATAGCTCCTTGAACAGCGAATCCGGCAGATAGCAGACGACGCTGACGCCCGCCTTCTTCAATCCGCGTATGACGGCCTCGACCGCGCTTTGTTTCATTGCATCCTCATTCCCGTGGCCCTAACTCGCAACTCTGCCGGTGTTCCGGATAGACCTCTTTTTTTGTTCAAAGCGATGCGTCGGACGCAACACCGACGTTCCCCAAGCAACATCACTCGCGCAAACCCTCGATCGCCTCCGAAAGTAAGGCGCCGAACGCCAGCGCCGCGTCGGACATTTCCTTCTCCGGCCGTGCCAGCAGCATCAGCCGACGCGGACTAATCTTGGGATCGCGGAGCGGCACGAAGGTCAGCGTGCCGTTCGCGATTTCGCCTTCGATGCCGACGCGGGTCTGCAGGACGATGCCGAGATCCATGTTGGCCATGTCGATCATCAGGCTGATGGAATTGGTGCGCGAGCGGCACGTCAATTCGATCAATGAGCGGTTGAAGGCTTCCTCGACCGAGATGCCGAGCATCAGACTGTTGTCGGACAGGATCACGCGCTCGCCCGACAGGTTGAACAGCTTCAATTCCTTCTTGCCGGCGAACCGGCCGCCGGGTTTGGCCAGCACGCCGAGCGACAGGCTGGTGGTAGCGATCCGGCGTACATTTCGCGGCACCTGGACATCGAACGCAACGGCCAGATCGCAATCCCCCTCGGCAACGGCATCGCAGGCCTGCCGCGATCCGATCACCTTGATATCGACATTGATGTCGGGATGTTGCGCCCAGAATTTAGCCAAAATGCGCGGCAACAGCCCGCGGGCGGCGCTTTCGATTACCGCGACCGAAACCGTGCCGCGAAACAATCCGTGGAGTTCGTTGATCTTCGACGACGCCCGGCTGAGCTCGGCGGTACTAAGGCGGGAATGATAGAGCAGCAACTCGCCGGCGCTGGTCAGCTTGCGGCGCTGCCGCTGGCGTTCGAACAGCGGCGTCCCGAGTTCTTCCTCAAGCTGCTTGATGACCCGGCTGATCGACGAAGGCGCAACCCTCAAGACCAGCGCCGCCCGACGGATCGATCCGAGCCGGGCGACCAATTGGAAATAATGGATCCGCGTGGCGACGAGCCCCAGCCGGTAGGGATCCATCGGCTGGCTCACGCTGACTTGAGCGGCCGCAGGATTTTCATGTCGCGGGGCATCACGCTTTACTGAGGCTTTCGGCGGCATCAGTGATAATCCGGGATGCCCGGCATCGTCCTGAAGCCGGGCAGCGCGCGAAACCGCCGCGCCCATCGGCGCAGCGCCGGATATTCGTCATGGTCGATACCGAAGTCACGGCTGAGCGCAAAAGCCGGAAATAGCGCGATGTCCGCAATGGTCGGATGTTCTGTGGCGAACCACTCTTCTTGCGCAAATCCGCGCGCGGTCATGTGATCGTCCATGATGCGAATGGCGCGGGACGATGCCGTGCGCAGCGATGTCTCGTCCCCCCGCGTCCCGAACAGCGAATGCTGGCGTGCCGTGATCGTGACGCCAAGATCATGCGCCGAGAAAATCAGCCACTGCATCACCTCGGCGAATTCTACTCCCTGCGCGGGAAGCCATTTCCCTGTGGGATCATGCGAACGCGCCAGATGCGCGAGGATCGCTTCGGTACCATGCAACACGAGATCGCCATCGCGGAGGATCGGCAAACGGCCGGAAGGGTTCAACGCCAGAAACGGCGGCGAAAGATGCTCCTTGCCCGGAAAGACATCGACGGCCACGGCCTGCCATTCGAGGCCGAGCAAGGACAAAGCAAGCCTGACCCTGTAGCAACTGTCGTCGAGTTCATAGTTGTAGAGAACGAGTCCGCTTGTCATCAGGCCACATCCTGATCAAGTCGTGGTTCCGCCGCCCGCGCCTGCTCCACGATCTGACGCCACTGCAGCGCCCGGTTGTTAAAGTGGTTCTGACCCGCGCCCTTGTAGCGCTCCGCTGGCCCGGCGATCGACAGATGAAGCGCGGTGCGCGCGTTCGAGATGGCCTGAACACCGACGAGAAGCCGGTCCTGTGCGCACGAAATCGCAAACAGCGTATCGCTCACGCGGCTGACGGTCGTGTCGGCCGGAGTTTCGCTTGTGAACGGAACAAGTTGCACGGCGCTCAAGGCCGCGACCGCAGCCTCAACGCCGCAGCCGAGATAAAGACTTCGCAAAGGCACTCCCGGCTCGTCGTCTTCCGGCACGGGAAGCGGATCTTCCGACAGCGTGGTCCAAATCATCCCGTTGCGTTCATGAACGGGATAGACCGGCACCCTGATGGTCTTCGGCACGTCGAGCGCGGGATGGGCGGGAATATATCGGCAATGGCCGCCACTATTATATTGCCAGCCATGATAGAGGCAGGCGATGTGATCGCCGCGCACGAAGCCGAAAGAGAGCTTCATGCCGCGGTGGGGACAACGATCTTCCCAGACATGCGCAGCCCCGCTGTTGTCGCGCCAAACCACCAATTCGCGGTCCAATAGACGTGTACCGGCCGAACTGCTGGCTTCAACGGAATGGGACAGACCGACGGGGTGCCAACAATCCGTTACGCTCATTCCAAACTCCCCTCAGGCCGCCAAACCGACGTCATGGCGCACCACGTCGAGCACGAAACAATCAAAGGGACCGAGGCTGCACGCCATCTCGAACGCGTCGACCAACTCAGTCGCGCCGGACACATTCAAGGCGACGGCCTCAGTGCTGGCCTGTCCGAACTGAACGTCGAGCCCAAGCCGTTCGGCGCGATGCCGCGCGAACTCCACGAAGCTTTGGGTGCGGAACGTGCCTTTAAAGACAAAACGCGCGTGTTCTCGGGTCATCGTCGTTTGGTCCGATTAAGCGTTCGGGCATCGGGATCGTAGCGGAATTACGGATGGCCCAACGCCGAAAAAAGTGTCGTCGCTCGCAGCTCTCTGCACATAAATCGATCAAACGGCACTAAGCTCGGCCTGGCCCGACAGCGCCTTGGCAAGACAAGGCTTTTGCTTTTAGTCGGCTAAAAAACGGCTCGTCAAGTGTTGCGTCTGGCGCATCTGGGGCAACAGCTATTGCGCTCTATCCTGAACAGAACGCGTCTGAAACAATTTTTCGGCTCGTGCCGCTTTGGCACAAGAGTTGCCTGACATTGATCGACTTTCAACGAGCCCATTTCGTTCGCGCAGCACAATCAGAGGGGTCCGAACATGATCGACTTGCGTAATCTTTCCCGCCGCGGACTTTTGAATCTTGGCGCTGGCGCCGGCACGTCCCTGCTGCTGCCGGGGTTGATCCGGCCCGCGAGCGCCGCCACGCCGCTTCCGGCCGTGCCGGAAGACAAGGCCGTCATCGCCTTTGGTCACACCGGACCGGTGGCCGACGAAGGGTGGACCTGGAGCCACGACCAGGGAATGAAAGCCGTGCAGGCCGCGTTCCCCAAATTGAAGACCGTGTTCGTCGAAAGCATTCCCTATTCGGCCGATGCATCACGCACCTTCCGCCAGTTCGTTTCTCAGGGCGCGAACATGGTGTTCGCCACCTCGAATTATGGCGACTTCCTGTATGACGTCGCCAAGAAATCGCCCGACGTCGCCTTCTACGAGTGTGACGGCCGAAATCCCCTCGACAATCTCAGCACTTATTATGTTGCCCACTGGTATCCCACCTACGTCACCGGCGTCGCGGCAGGCCTGATGAGCAAGACCGGCAAGCTCGGCTATGTCGGTTCGTTCCCGGTGCCTTCGGTGTTCTCTGGCACCAACGCCTTCCTGATGGGCGCAAGAAGCGTCAATCCCAATGCGACGATGCAGGTCATCGCGATCAATTCATGGTTCGACCCGCAGGCCGCGACGCAAGCCGGCACGGCCTTGATCGACAACGGCGCCGACCTCGTGTTCGGTATCATGGATGAAGCCGGCTATCTGCAGGTGGCGGAAAAACGCGGCGCCAAGGCGGTAATGTGGAACACCGACATCCGCCGTTTCGGTCCCAAGGCCTACGTCTCCTCGATCATCGTCGACTTCAAGAAGTTCTATGTCGATCAGGTTCGCGCCAGGCTCGAAGGAAAATGGGTCCCGACGCAGACCATCCTGCCGATGGGTGGCGGCATCGATCGCGACGCCTGGGGTGAGACGGTCCCCGACGAGGTCCGCAAGCAGGCCGATGCCGTCCGCGAGAAAATCGCCGGCGGCTGGAGCCCGTTTGTCGGTGAGATCAAGGATTCCAAGGGCAATGTGAAGGTGGCGGCCGGCAAGAAGATGACTGAGTCCGAACTCTACAACTGGGATTGGTCGATCGATGGGGTGAGAGGCATCTGATCGCCAGCCCGGCGCAGGACCGCGCCAGCACCACCAGAGACGGCCGATGAGTGCAGCGACCAACACCGCCGCGGGGCGACCTCCGGGAACGCCCCCGATCGTGCTTCTCAGGGGTATCTGCAAGTATTTTCCCGGCGTCGTCGCCAATCAGTCGATCGATCTCGAAGTGCTGAGCGGCGAGATTCACGCTTTGCTCGGCGAAAACGGCGCCGGCAAATCCACGTTGATGAACATCCTCACCGGCATTTACCAGCCCGATGCCGGTGAGATCATCGTCGACGGCTATGCGAAGGCCTTTGCTTCTCCAGTCGAGGCGATCGCCGCCGGAATCGGCATGGTGCACCAGCATTTCAAGCTGGTACATGCGTTTACGGTCGCGGAAAACATCCATCTCGGATGGGAACAAACCCCGGCGAGGATCAGCGCCCAGGCGCTGGAAGCGCGCACCTCCGAACTCGCCAAAACCTTGAATCTCGCCGTGAAGCCGGACGCGCGGGTCGAAGATCTGTCGACCGGGGAGCAGCAGCGGGTCGAAATCCTGCGGGTGTTGGCGCGTCAGGCGCGGCTTCTGATTCTTGACGAGCCGACCGCGGTGCTGACGCCTTCCGAAGCCCGCGAATTGTTCAAGGCGCTGCGGGAATTCGTCTCCCGCGGCAACGCCGTCGTCTTCATCAGCCACAAGCTTGATGAAGTGCTGGAAATTTCCGACCGCATCACCGTGCTCCGCGGCGGACGCAAGGTTGCGACCGAAGAGACCGGCAATTGCACGCACAAGAGTCTCGCCAAACTGATGGTCGGTCACGAGATCGTCCTCAACGACCTGCGCGGACGCATCGCGGGCGCGGCCTCGCTTTCCCCGCAAGCCGTACTGAGCTTGCATGAGGTCTCGGCGCATGACGATCTCGGCAACGTCGCGCTAAACGACGTGTCGCTGGACGTCAGAGCCGGCGAGATCCTCGGCATCGCCGGTGTCGCCGGCAACGGCCAGAAGGAACTCAGCCAGGTCTTGACGGGAATGCGGCCTGTCGTCTCGGGGCGAATAGAAGTAGGAGAAAAGGACTTCACCGGCAAAAGCGCCGAACAATTCGCGTCCTTGGGCGTCGGCCACATTCCGGAGGACCGGCTGCACAGCGGCCTCGCGCCCGCACTCAACGTCACCGACAACGCCGTGATGCGCGAATACAAGAAGCCGCCGGTGTCGGTCGGAAGCTGGTTCCGGCCGCGCGCCGCAACCGCGCTTGCCGAAACCATCGCCGCCGCAGCGTCGGTTGCGGTCCCAGATTTTGCCATGCCCGTGCGCAACTTGTCGGGTGGCAACCAGCAGAGGCTGGTCGCCCGCCGCGAAATGCGCATTGCGGATAAGGTGCTGATCGCAGCCTATCCGAGCCGCGGCCTCGACGTCGGCGCCATCAACACCATGATGCGCTACTTCGTCGAGTTGCGCGACGCCGGTTGCGCCGTCGTCCTGATTTCGGAAGAATTAGAAGAACTGCTCAACATCTCCGACCGCATTGCGGTGATGTTCCATGGCCGCATCATGGGCATTGTCGAGGGTACATCAACGGATATCGAGGAAATCGGACTGTTGATGGGTGGCCAGCGGACAACGAACCCTCTCCTCTCAGTCGCGGCGAACTAAGCTTGGCCGTCCGTCTCCAATATTTTCCCTCGCCACAACCGGCCGTCGCCTTGCTGGCGCGCGCGCTGGCCATCGTGCTGGCGCTGGTCTGCGCGGGCCTCGTGCTTGCCGTCGCCGGGGCCAATCCGATCGCATTGGCGTCAAAGGTCATCCAGTCGACCTTCGGATCGAGCTTCGGGTTGCAGGATGTCGGCCTGCTGGTCACGCCCCTCATCCTGACCGGCCTTGCGGTTGCCGTCGCACTCAAGGTCGGCGCATGGAATATCGGCGCAGAAGGCCAGTTCTATGCTGGGGCCTTTGCCGCAACCGGCATCGGGCTCTTCATTCCCGGCCCCACGATCGTGATTTTGCCGTTGATGTTCGTCGGCGGTGCGCTTTGCGGCGTTCTCTGGATATTGATCCCGACGCTCGCACGCGCTTATGCCGGCGTCAGCGAACTCATCACGACGCTGTTATTGAATTTCGTTGGTACGCTGCTCGCTTATTACGTCTCGACCGGGCCGTGGCTCGATCCCGGCGGCCATGCGCTCGGAACCACCGCGCGCGTTCGACACAACGTGCCTGAAATCTGGGGCGACGTTCACTGGGGATTTCCGCTCGCGATCGTGCTGACACTACTCGTTGCCGGCGTCCTGAATTTTACCCGCTGGGGATATGAGGTGCGTCTCGCCGGCTCCAACGCGCAGGCCGCCCTTTATGCAGGCATCCCGTTTCGCCGCCATCTCATCACCGTGATGCTTCTCTCCGGCGCGATCGCGGGCATCGCCGGAATGCTGGAGGTGGCCGGCACCGTGCACAGGCTACAGGGCGGCATCTCCAACAATTTTGGCTATCTTGGCATCATGGTCGCGGTGCTGGCGCGCGGCTCGGCAATCGGCGTATTAGCGGGCGCGGCGTTGATGGCGGTGATCCTCAATTCCGGAATCATCCTGCAGACGCAAGGCGTGAACACCTCGACGGTGCTGGCGATTACCGGGCTGATCTTGTTCTTCACCGCGATCGGCGACGAACTGGCGCATTACCGTTTCGTGCCGATCGAGACGGCCAAGAAATGACGACCAAGGAATAAAGGCTTCGCATGGACATCATCGCGGGACTTTTGCAGACCTCAATCCTCGCCGGCGGCGTGCTGGCGCTGGCCGCGCTTGGCGAGGTGCTGTCCGAGCGCGTCGGCGTCGTCAATCTCGGGGTCGAAGGCCTGATGGCGCTCGGCGCCATCACGGCGATCGCGATCGTCACCGCCTCGCCCAATCCCGCACTAGGTTTGATCGGCGCGCTTGGCGTGGGCTTTGTAGTCGGAATGATCTTCGCCAGCGCGACTGTCGTTCTCAGGGCCAATCAGGTGCTGTGCGGTTTGGCGCTGACACTGATGGGCACCGGGCTCGCCGCCACCATCGGCAAGGCCTATTCCGGAATGCCGGCGCGGGCTACCTTCGCGCCGGTGGAGATTCCCTATCTGAGCGAAATTCCGCTGCTCGGCCGCGCGCTCTTCACGCAAAATATCCTGGTCTATCTGATCTATATCGTGCTGCCCGTCGCGCTGCATTTCATCATGTTCCGCACGCGCCACGGCCTCAACCTGCGCGCGGTCGGGGAAAATCCCGCCGCGGCGGATGCGGCCGGCATCTCCGTGCAGAAATTCCGTTTCTGGTATGTCGCGGCGGGTTCGTCGCTTGCGGCCGGCGCGGGGGCTTACCTCACGCTCGCTTTCGTTCCGTCGTGGTCTGAGGGCGTCGTCGCCGGCCGCGGCTGGATCGCCGTGGCGCTCGTGATCTTTGCCGGCTACCGGCCCATCAATGCCGTTTTGGCCGCGCTGCTGTTCGGCGCCATCACCTCGCTCGGCTTCGTCGGTCAGGCGCGCAACTGGCCGATCGCAGCTCCGATCCTGTCGATGCTGCCTTATCTCGGCACAATCGCACTGATCATCATGCCCGTGTTGGCCTGGCACCGCGTGCGACGGCTGATGGCCGCGCCCGCCGCGCTTGGCGAGCCCTACTACAGGGATGTCCGCTGATGAGCACGCTCCTTGTCAAGAATATCGAACTGCTCGCCACGTTCGACGACGAGCGCCGCGAGATCAAGGATGGCGCGATTTATGTCCGTGACAACGTCATCGAGGCGGCGGGCTCATCGGCTGAAATGGCCGCGATGCCGGCGGACGAGACGCTCGATCTCTCCGGACATGTCGTCATGCCGGGCATGGTCAACATCCATCACCACATGTATCAGACCCTCACGCGCGTGATGGTGCAGGACGACGAGCTTCTGGTCTGGCTCAAGACGCTGTATCCGATCTGGGCCAAACTCGACGACGACGCGATGCGGATATCGGCAAGCGTCGCCATGGCCGAATTGATTCACTCCGGCTGCACCACGACCTCCGACCACCTTTATATTCTTCCCAACAACTCCACGCTCGACAGCACGATCGAGGCGTCGCGGGCGATCGGCATGCGGTTCCACGCCGCGCGCGGCGCGATGTCACGTGGCGAGAGCCAGGGTGGATTGCCGCCCGATAGCTGCGTCGAGAAAGAAGACGCGATCCTGAGGGACTCCGAACGGCTGATCCACCGCTACCACGACAATTCGCGGCATGCGATGAACCGGATCGTGCTCGCGCCCTGCTCGCCTTTCTCGGTGACGCCGAACCTGATGCGGGAGGCGGCCGCGCTCGCGCGCCAGCACGCCGGCGTGCATCTGCACTCGCATCTTGCCGAGGAATTGTTCGAGGAGAAATATTGTCTCGACGTCTACGGCATGCGGTCGGTCGAATTTGCCGAATCCGTCGACTGGCTCGGGCCTGACGTATGGTTTGCGCATTCGATCTTCATGACGTCGGACGAGATCAAGCGCTTCGCGGAGACCGGAACTGGCGTGGCGCATTGTCCTTCCGCCAACATGCGCTGTGGCCAGGGCATCGCCAAGATCCGCGAGATGCTCGATACCGGAGTCAACGTCGGCCTCGGGGTCGACGGTTCAGCCTCCAACGATACCTCCAATCTGTTCATGGAGGCACGGCTTGCGATGATGCTGCAGCGCGTGGCGCCGCATCATTATCTGTCGGAGAAGCCAGGCGGCCGTGGCGGATTCGGCGGCACTCCCAAGGCACTCTCGGCGCGCGAGGCCTACGAGATGGCGACACGGGGTGGTGCTGCCATTCTCGGCCGCGACGATATCGGTCATCTTGCGCCCGGGATGAGCGCCGATTTCATCGCCGTGAGGCTGAACCAGCTCGGCCTGTCGGGCACGCAACGCGATCCCCTGGCGGCGCTGTTGATGTGCGGACCGTTCCGGGTGGACTATTCCTTTATCAACGGCAAGGAAATCATCCGCAAAGGTGAGTTCCGCGCCTTCGATGTCGAGGCGGCGATGGCCGATCATGCCGGCGTGATGAAGCGGATCTACGCGGACGCCTGATCGACGACCTCTTCCGAGCAGGAGACTTTCGCATGCAAAGAACGGCTGAAAAGGCGACGCTCGATCAGTGGTATTGCATCGACGAGCTACAGGATATTGCCGTCGGCCGCACGACCAATCGCCTGCTCGGCACTGACCTTTCGATCGTCCGCCATGATGATGGCGACATCACCGTAAGGATCGCTGGATCAGCGCCTCCGCTGCCCACCCGGCAGCGTTATGGCTGTCTGTGGACCACGCTCGGAACACCCGCAACCGACCTGCTGCCGGTTCCGGAAGCGGACGAGACCGACCGGCGCGTGATCGTTTGCGGCGCGATTTCGGTGAAGTCTTCCGGACTTCGCATTGTCGAGAATTTTCTCGACATGGCGCATTTTCCGTTCGTGCACACCGACATTCTCGGCGCCGAACCTCACACCGAAGTCACGCAATATACTACCGAGATCCGCCGCGACGTCGACGAGGTGTGGGCGACGAATTGCCAGTTCTTCCAGCCGCAGGCGGCACTATCGGCTACCGGCGGCATCATGACCCAATATATGTACCGCGTCGCCAATCCGTTCGCGACCATTTTGTATAAAACCTGCCCCAACGCCGCCAACCGCTGGGACGTGATCTGCCTGTTCGTGCAGCCGCTCGATCCGGACCGCTGCCGGGCGCATCCCATCATGTTCCTGATCGACGACACGTCGGCGCAGACGGACCTCGTTCATTTCCAGCAACTGATATTCCTGCAGGACCGCATCATTCTCGAAAACCAGCGGCCGAGATTGTTGCCCCTCGAACCGCGCGCTGAGACTCCAACCCGCGCCGACGCGACGTCGATCGCCTACCGGCGATGGCTCAAGGAAAAAGGCGTCACCTACGGCGCCCAGGTCCGAGCGGAATGATGATCGGAACCAACTCTATCGTCTACCAACAAGTGAGGACGCATCCATGAGCTCCATTCCCGTGATTGACGTCGCTCCGCTCTTGAACGGCTCCTCCGAGAAGGCACAGGCCGTGGCGGATGCCCTTGGCCGTGCTTGCCGCGAGGTCGGTTTCTTCTACATCACTGGACATGGCGTTCCCGCTTCATTGATGGCCAAAGTGTTCGAGGATTCGGCCGCCTTGTTTTCCGCGCCGGCGCCGGTGCGCGACGCGGCTTCGTTCAGTGGCGCCAGCGGAAACCGCGGCTACATCCGGCTTGGCGGCGAAAGCCTCGATCCGGACAAACCTGCCGACGTCAAAGAGGCCTTCAATATCGGCCTCGAACTCGCCCCTGACGATCCGGAATTGCTCGCCCGTGCGCCGTTTCGCTCGGCCAACCTGTGGCCGGACCTGCCGGGCTTCCGTGACACCATGCTCGATTATTTCAATCGGGTCTGGCGGTTGGGGTGCGATCTGCATCACGGCTTCGCACTCGACCTTGGACTCGAGCGCGACTTCTTTGAGAACAGCCTCGACAAGCCAATCGCTACGCTACGCCTGCTTCATTACCCGCCGGTCAAAGGCCCCCTACCCGATGGCCAGCTTGGCGCAGGCGAGCATACCGACTACGGCAATGTCACCTTGCTCGCGACCGACGCGGTCGGCGGCCTGATGGTGCGCGATCGCTCGGGCCTCTGGCTCGATGCGCCGGTCATGCCCGGCGCCTTCGTCTGCAACATCGGCGATTGCCTGATGCGATGGTCGAACGACGTCTATGTTTCGACCCCGCACAAGGTGGTAAGCCCGCCGAACAAGGATCGCTATTCGGTCGCGTTCTTTCTCGATCCCAATCCGGACGCCATGGTGGCGTGCCTGCCGACCTGCATCACGCCAGAACGGCCAGCCAAATATGCGCCGATCACCGGCGCCGACTTCCTGCGTTCACGGCTCGAACCCACCTATGCGGCGAAAGCGAGCTGAATTCCGCCCGGGTTGCTCCGCGCTGCGACCCGTTGATCCACAGGTCGCAGGCTCACGCCACGCGCTCCCTCGGCAGCTCCACTTCATCGTGCGTGCGCAGCAATTCCAGCAACTGCTTGCGCATGATCATGCCGGGCCGGTCGGACGGCATGTGCATCTCGATCTTCCGGCCCATGTCGACGATGGCGTCAGGATCGGTGGATTCCAGCATGTCACGATCCTCGGCGATGATCGCGGCATCCCAATCGATCAATTCCTGCGTTGAGCAATCCGCTTCGGTGTCGTTGCGGAACAGCAATTGAACGACCTGGATCTGACCGTCGGAAATCGGCGTCGCGCAGTTGAAAATGATATGGCGAATGCCGGAGGGATATTCCATGTCGAGGCGCCGACAGAACGGGATGAACCATTTGTTGCGCTGGTGACGCTTGGTCGTCGGCTCCGTCGTGCCGGTGATGCGGAAGGCGCCAGGCGGATTGCGAACCGTGATGATTGTCTCTGCGTCGAAGCCGCCATCGGTCTCGGTGATCTCGTATTTCTCGGGTTTGGGCTGATTGATATCACCGAACGTGCCCTTATGAACGAACGCGAAGTGCGCGTTGTCGAAAGAATTCTCCATCAGGCGGAGCGCGGCCGTGTTCCATTTTTCGTAGAACTGGTTGATGCGTCGATAGCCCGGTGTGCTGTCTTCGGGAATGTCGGGAATGTCGCTCAAGGGCTCATCGAGCGCGACCCAGACATAGCCATAGCGGGTCTTGGCGCGGAACGAGCGCGCCTTCGCGTCCGGGATCGCTTGCTCGAACGGAAACTGAGGGATCATCACCAGCTTGCCGTCGCGGTCATATTCCCAGCCGTGGTAGCCGCAGACGATGTTGCCATTGTTGCACCAGCCCTTCGAGAGTTTCGCGGTGCGGTGACAGCAGCGATCCTCGAGCGCGGCCGGCTCGCCCTTGGCATCGAGAAACAGCACGATCGGCTCGCCCAGCAGCGTGAATGGCTTGGGCCCGTCCTTGAGATGCTCGATCGGCATCAGCGCATACCAGAAACGGCGCAGCACGGGTTGCTTGGTATTGAGCATGGTGTTCCTCCGCGTTCGTTCAAGCGGCGAGGCGCGTCACGACGCGCGCCGCGTCCGATTTCAGTTTTTGCAGGTCGAGCCCGGGAATGACGCCGTCTTCGACGACGATGCGTCCTCCGATGAGGAGATATCGCAGCTTCGCCGACCCGCCGCAGGTCACCGGCGCAATCAATGGATCGTGCATACCGAAATGCCTGGGTTCGTCGAGATTGAAGATCGCGATATCGGCCTGCTGGCCCGGCGCCAAGGTTCCGACATGGGGCATGCCGAGCACGCGCGCACCGCCGGCGGTAGCCCAGTGCACGACGTCTTCCGCTGTCACTGCGGCGGCACCCTTCGTTGCGCGGTGGGTGTGCCAGGCGCTGTGCATTTCGCAGAGCATGTCGGCCGCTTCGTTCGAGGCTGCGCCATCGACGCCGAGCGACACCGCGCCGCCGAGCCGCGCCATCGCATCCGCAGGCGCGATGCCCGAACCAAGGCGGCAGTTGGATTGCGGACAATGCGCCATGCCAGTGCCGGTGCTCGCGAGAACGCGCACTTCATCTTCATCGAGATGCACCAGATGAGCAAACCACACGTCGTCGCCGAGCCAGTCATGTTCGGCCAGCCAATGCACCGGACGTTTGCCGTGAACCGACAGGCAGAAATCGACATAGTCGGTGCTTTCGGAAAGATGGCTATGCAACCGGACGCCCATCCGGCGCGCGGCCGCGATCACTTCCTTGAGTTCGCCGGGATCGAGCGACCAGGTCGGCGTGGTCGGCGCCAACGCGACCCGCGACAGGCCACCAGGCGAAGCGTCGTGAAAACGCTGGGCGCAGGCTTCGACCGACTGCAGCATGCGGTCGAGCGATTCAACCGGTTGCGCCGGGTCCTGATCGTTCGTGACCTGGCGCGCCTTGGTGGCGCCGCCGCGGCAAAATACGAGGCGAAGCCCAAGGCTGCGTGCGACCTCGAAGATCACCTGCGCCGGGTCGTAGCGGAAGGTGTCGCTGAAAAGATAATGGTGGTCGGCGACCGTCGTCGTGCCCGACAGCAACAGTTCGGCAAGCCCGATCCGGGCCGCAATCGCCAACGCTTCCTCGTCGAATTTCGACCAGAAACGATAAGGCACCGCATGCAGCCAGCCGGCGAGCGGCAAATCAATGCCGGACCGCACGCCCTTCAACACGCTCTGAAACAGATGGTGGTGGGTCGAGATCAGGCCCGGATAGACCACGCCACCGCGGGCATCCAGCCTGAGTTCGCCAGGCACAGGCTCAAGCGCGCCGATCTCGACGATCACGCCGTCGCGGATCCGGATTTGACCCGTGGCGCGCATCGCGGCACCCGGAAAGCCGGTGAAGATGCCGGCCGCATTGTCGATCAGCATCGCGCTCATGTCTCAGTCCTCGTCTCGCTCTCGTGCCAGTTCGACAGTGCAAGCTGCGACAACGCAACCATAGCCGCAAATAGCGCCACGCCGGTCAACGTGATCAGGAACAGCGCCGCGAACATGCGGGGAATGTCGAGTGTAAATCCAGCATCCAGTATCTCATAGGCAAGCCCCGACGAACGGCCGCCGGTTCCCGCCACGAATTCCGCAACCACCGCGCCGATCAGCGCCAGGCCGCTGGAGATCCTTAAACCGCCGAAGAAATACGGCAGCGCGCCGGGGATGCGGAGCTTGATCAGCGTCTTCAGGCGGCTCGCGCGATTCATCCGGAAATAATTGGCGAGGCCCGGATCGACGCTACGCAAGCCAAGCGTGGTGTTGGAGATGATCGGAAACAGCGCCACAAGCGTCGCGCAAATCGTGAGCGAGACTTGCGTGTTCTTGACAAGGATGATGATGAGCGGCGCAATCGCAACCACAGGCGTCACCTGCAGCAGCACCGCATAGGGAAATAGACTTACCTCGATGGCCCGGCTCTGGACGAACATGAACGCGATCAGCGTGCCGAGGACAACCGCTGCAACGAACGCCTGCAACGTCACGCGCAAGGTCACCAAAAGCGCACGCAGGAGCGAGGGACCATTGTGCATGAGGCTTGCGAAGATATCGCTCGGCTTCGGAAAGAGATAAACGGGAACTGACGCCAGCCGGAAGCCACCCTCCCACAACGCACACAACACGATGCCGACCGCGACGGGGGCGGCGATGCGGACAAACGTTTCGGATTCGAGCAGCGGCTTCACGATACACTTCCAGGCGAAGCAGCCCCGGCTGACGGCAACGAGGCCTCGGCGAGCCAGGTCGATAGTTCGCGGCAATAGGCAGCAAATTTCGGGCTGTCGCGAAATCCCTGATCGCGCTGCTGCGGCTGGTCGATCGTCATGGTACGAAAGATACGGCCGGGATTAGCCGCCATGACGATGATCCGGGTCGAGAGGAACACCGCCTCGTAGATCGAGTGCGTGACAAAGACCGTAGTCAGCTTGCGCTCCCACCACAGCTTGACGAGATCGTCGTCGAGTTTGTTGCGGGTGAATTCGTCGAGCGCGCCGAACGGCTCGTCCATCAGAAGCAGGTTTGGATTGGTCACCAAGGCACGCGCGATCGAGACGCGCATCTTCATGCCGCCGGATAGCTGCCGCGGAAAATGCCGATTGAATGCAGACAACCCCACATGCGCGATGGCATCCTTCACCAGCGGATCGGCCTTTGCATTCGGCATGCCGGCGAGTTCGAGCGGTAGCCGCACGTTGGCCTCGACCCGCGCCCAGGGCATCAAGGTCGGCTCCTGGAACACGAAGGCAAGCCGACGCCCTGCCTCCCCCACATGGGCGAAGTCGCCGCGCCACCACAACAAGCGGCCATCGGAGGGCTCGATGAGATTGGCGATCAGCTTGAGCAGCGTGCTCTTGCCGCAGCCGGACGGGCCAATCAAGGTCAGGAATTCACCGTCGGCGATCGTCAAATCGATCGGCGCCAGCCCGCGCGTACCGTTGCTGAAGACCTTCTCGGCCGACAGTACCTCGACGGCCGGCGGCCGCCCGCTGATAGCCGTCATTGGCCTTGCGTTTTCATCGAACGGCTCAGCGGGCAACAGCGCGTTCATGCCCGTCCCTCAATTCATAATCTTCAGGTCCTTGACGAAGCGATCATCGAAAGCCTTGTGCCAATCGACCTTGGCGTCGAGCAGGCCGCCCGCAACCATAAAATCGTAGATCTGCTTGTAGCGATCTGCGGTGATGATGCCGACACCGAGCGTTGCCGCATCGCCGCGGTCGATGGCCTTCATCTCCTTCATTTTTACCAGCGCAAACTCGATCTGCCCGTCGGTCATCTTGGGATTGTCGGCCTTGATCAGCACATTGCCCGGGCCTGGATTCTTCAGATAGTCGCGCCAGCCCTCGATCGATGCCTTGACGAAGCGCGCGACCACGTCAGGCTTTTCGGCAATCATCTTCTCGGTGGTGACGATGGTCGAGCCATAGGGCGGGTAGCCGCCATCAGCGAACAGGAAAAACTTCACCTTCTCGTTCTGCTGCTCGGCCTGATACGGCTCGGACGACGGGTAGGCTTGCTGGGCCATGGTCTTGTCGGCGAAGAACGGTTGCAGGTTGAAGGTATAGGGGCGGATCTGGTCGTCGGTGTAGCCGTATTTGGCGCGCAGCCAGGGCCAGAACGTCGCGCGTGACGATCCGGCGATCAGGATCGGCCGGCCCTTGAGCGCGGCAAGATCCGCCACGTCGTCATGGGCCATGATCCCCTGTAGGTCGAACTGGAACGAGGACGCCACCGTCACCAGCGGCAGATTATGCTCGCGGCCGTTGAGCACCTGTATGTCGTAACCCATGATGAAGTCGGCATCGCCACCGAGCAGAAGCTGCGTTCCATTCACTTGCGGACCGCCCATCTTGATGGTCACGTCGAGACTGGCCTTGTCGTAAAGCCCGGTCGCTTTGGCCTGGTAGAAGCCGCCATGCTCGGCCTGCGCGAACCAGCTGGTCAGGAACGTCACCTTGTCGGCGGCGATGGCCGGTGTGAGCGCTGCAGCCACAGCCACAGTTCCTACCAGCGCGGTTGCAATCATGCGGGACAGGATTTTCATCGCCATGCTGGGCACCTTTGTATCGCGCCGGCTTGGGTCGGCGAGCGCTGGGCTGGGAAACGTTCGGAGGCGGCCGCCAAAGACGACGGCCGGCCTCGCGAGGTGCGAGGATGCACAGGCTCGCTGTCGCCTCAAAGCATTTTTATTCGAGCGACGCGTTGCCTTTCAGGCAACGCCTCTTTCGTGGGCAAAGGGAGCAAAAACTCCTTGCTTGTGCGCGAGCGATCGCGCCGAATTTTCCGATGACGAAAACGTTGGGCCAGCCTAGCATTCGTTGCAAATTTGCGGAGCCAATCGCTTGCGTGCCCTCTCCCCGCCTTCAATCCCAAAACCCCTTGCACGATATAGCCACGGCATCGCCGTGCCGGCCGGATACAGGCTGGTGGTCACCTCGGGGCAACTCGGCATCGGTGCCGACGCGCAGGTTCCCGCCGATTGTGAAGCACAGGCCGAGCTGTGTTTTGCCAATATAGCGGCCATCCTCGCCGAAGACCGGATGACGCTGGCCGATGTGGTTCGCCTGAATGCCTATGTCACCGGCCGCGAACACATGGCCGGCTATATGCGCGTGCGCGACCGGCAGTTTCCGGGGACACCGCCCGCTTCGACCCTGATGATCGTCTCCGGCTTTACCCGGAGCGAATTCGTGGTCGAAATCGAGGTCATCGCAGCCGCCCCCGATCGAGAATAACTCAAGCTAGAAGCGGCGCATTTCCCGGCGGATTTTGACGAGAAAACGCCCACGCTTTTCAGCCGTGGCGACATTCATGTGATAGAGCGCGTAATAACGCACGCGCGTCCCGCGACCCGTGAACCACGGCAGATAGCGCTTGATGATCCGGCGCGGCGGATCGGACATACCGATCGCCTGCCAGCGCGGCCGGCCATAGGTCGCAATTCCACTGATGCGCTCGATATGCTGCAACATCGGCCTGGCATGGCCCGGATCGGAAAGGTCGAGCGCGATGCCGGGGCCGAACATGCGGTCGAACCAGCCTTTGAGCATCGCGGGCGGCCCGAACGACCAAGTGGGGAATTGCACCACCAGCGCGTTCGCCGCCATCAGCCGGTCGGCATAGGCCTCGTTGTTGCGCCGGTTGCGTTCCGGGTCGTGGTAGTCGCGGCGGCGCTCGGCGGTCAAAACCGGATCGAAACCCTCGGCATAGAGATCAAGCAGGTCGACCTCGTGGCCCGCTTCCGCAAGTCCGGTCAAGGCCTCTTTTCGGATCGCAGCGTGAAAGCTGTCGTCGAGCGGATGGCAATAAACATAGAGAACGCGCATCTTTACGGCCTGAAACTGACAAAACTCCGCATCTTGCCGGGGTTCAGCAGGCCATGAGGATCGACCTCGTGCTTGAAGCCGAGCTGATCGACGTCCGCTCGCTTGTAACGGCTGCCATCCTCGACCGTGAAGACATGCGGGTTCGCAATATGGACGCCACGCTGCTCATGCAGCGAAATGATCTCGTTGAGGCGATCGGCATCCTTAAAGCGCACGACCGGCAGTCCGCTACAGGTGACGCGGCCGCCAAAGCGAATGAACTCCAGATGTTGTAAGACTTCGTCTGGAAACAATTCGCGCATCTCGGCGACTTTCTCCAACAGCCGGTCATGCGGATAAAGGCATTGCAGATAGGTCACGGAGCGGTCTGACTTCAGCACCTGCAACGTGGTGTGGTTCCAGGTGTATTCATAGAGCGGGACCTGCCCCGCGCTGTCGTCGGTCGGCATTTCCAGCGTGATCGTGCCACGGCTGCCCAATAGTGCCTTGAAGCTTTCCAGCGAAGCCTCCGCGATCATTGCGATCAGGATGCTCTTGCCCTCGGGACAATGAGGTTTGAGCGCGCCGAAATAGGACGGCAGCGGCCAGGTGACCGGCGCGAGCAGCTTCTTGACGATGCCGTCGGCGAGCGCGGCCTCGTAGCCGAACCCGGCGGCGTCCATGAAATCGTCGAACGCGACCACGACATCGATCCATTTCCAGGCGGGCGCGAGCGGCATTTCCAGCGCCGTGATGATGCCAGTCGTGCCGTAGGCGCGGTTGATCTTTTGAGCGGCGTCGCCACGCAGCTCAATCACACGCGGCTCTTCCTCCATAGTGACGACGCGCGCCGCCAGGATATTGCCGTGCTCGCGCAAGCCGCCGTAAGTCACCGAGCCGATGCCGCCCGATCCGCCAGCGACAAAGCCGCCGATGGTGGCCGTGCGCTTGGTGGAGGGGTGCATCCGCAGTTCAAACCCGGACACTTGCGTCTCGGCGTCGATCACGTTCATCTTAGCGCCCGCGCCAACGCGTAGGCTGCCGGGCTTGATCCATTCGATGTCAGTCAAGGCCGAGATGTCGAGCAGTACGCCGCCTTTCAGCGGCACCGCCTGACCATAATTGCCGGTGCCCCCTGCTCGCACCGTGATCGGCACGCGATGCCGCGCGCAGGCGGCCGCGGTGCGGATGACATCGGCCTCACTGCGGGGCGCGACGATAAGATCGGCCGATTTTCCGTCAAGCTGCTCGTTCAGGATCGGACTGTACCAGAAGAAATCGCGTGAGCGCCGGCGCACGACCTTGGATTCGGTGATGACGGGAATGTCGCCGAGATCGGCGATCAGCCGGTCCAATGCGTTGAGATCGACATCACTCACGGGGCGTCTCCGTTTGCGCGAGTGCTGAAACAATCGCATCCGATTGGACGACAAAGCCAAAGCACTGCCGAACGTTATAAAGAGTCGCGGCCATGCAATAATCCGGCGAGGTCGTGGCGGCGCAATCCTCCAGCAGCAGACAGTCATAGCCGCGGAAATTCGCATCCTGCAGCGTGCACAGCACGCACTGATCGGCATTGACGCCGGCGAACAGCAAAGTGGTCACCGCGAGGTTGCGCAGGATGCTGTCGAGTTCGGTATCCTGAAAGCCTGACATCCGATACTTCGCCACGTGGATGTCCGACGGTTCGATCGCCAGTTCATCCACGATCGCCGCTGACCAGCTGCCGCGTTCGAGCACCTTGGCTCCTGAACCCGGCAAGGCGTCGCCGAGGCCAACGCCGGCACCACTCGGCTTATAGACATGCAACAGCGACGGGCTGAGATTGAGCCGGTCCGGCCGGTTGCCCCAGTTGAGCCAGATTACCGGCACGTCGTGGCCGCGCAGAGCCGGCAGCAAGCGCTGCAGCGGCGCGATCGGCGTTCGCGCCGGTGTGACATCCACGCCGATATGCGCAAGCCAGCCATCGGGATGACAGAAATCGTTCTGCATATCGACGATAACGATAGCGGTGTGCGACAGATCGAGAGTGATTTGCTTGTTTGCCGTCTGCGCTGTAAGCGGCCGTGGCGGAACGGGCCATCGAACCAGATCGGCGGTAGCTTCCGAGACCATCCAGCGGTTGCGCGCACTCGGGCCGAGAGGCCGCAAGCGTTCATTGCCCCGGCCGGGCTGTGACCGGGCATCCATCGCCTACCGTCCCCCGAGGATGCGGATGTCCTCCGCATCGAGTTCAACCGGATCGCCGCCACGAATTAATTCCGAAAAGCCTTCGTTCGGCGTCATCACGGTCAACGTGTAGAGTTTGCCCGCGCCAGTGTTCTCGATCACATGTTCTGATCCCGGGTGCAGCAGCAGCGAGTCACCCTTGCGGATCGGCAGGGTCTTGCCGTCGCAGCGTGCGATGCCCTCGCCATGCAGCACATGAAAGAACTCGTGGGCTGTTGCATGCTCGTTCGGTGGCGTGGCGCCGCCGGGCCGGAAAATCTCGACCACGAAGATATTGTTGATCGCATCCGTGGCCTGATCGAACAGCATCACGAAATAATTGGAGTCCTTTGGCGAAATCCGGAAAGCCTTGGCTTGCGCGAGCGCAGCAACGCTGAATGACATGCGACTGTTCCTTTTTAACTGTATTCACGTCACGCGCCGTCGAACGCGGTATGCGTCCTTAATCGCGTCGATGGATAGTTGCTGATCTCCTCGACGAGCTTCACCAGTCCGCTGGCGGCGCGCTCGACCAACTCCTTGCCGAGTTCGGCCGTGGCTTTTGCGGCATTGCCGCTCGCGCCCGAGAGGTGCAGATCCTGCGCCTGCCAACCGAAATAGGCCGCACCCCGGCCGAGCAATTCGGTTTCGCGCTCGACCTCGACCGTGACGGGGGTGAAATTCTCCGCACGCGCCATATCGACGAGCTCAGGGCGCAGATGCAACATCATGCTGGTCTCGATCTGGCCGCCGTGGATGCCGTGCTTGATCTCGGCCGCATCAAACAAGTCGGTCATGTCGATCAGTTGCGGCCAGATCGCGCTCGCGGCGAACATGCCGAGTTTGACCCGAAGATCGCGGCACGCGATTTCCGCGACTTGCGGCTGGCCGCCATGCGAGTTGAAAAACAGGATCTTGCGCAGGCCTGCGCGATGCACGCTCGCGCCAAGCTCGTACCAGACCCGTCCCAATGTCTCGTGGGACAGGGTAAGCGTTCCTGGAAAGGAGAGGTGTTCGTCCGACTTGCCGACCGGCGTCATCGGAAGCACGAGCGCCGGACAGCTTTGCGGCAGCAATTCGACAGCGCGGGCGACGATGCCGGCATTGATGGCGGCATCGACCCCCACCGGCAGATGCGGCCCGTGCTGCTCCACCGCACCAACGGGAAGCACTGCGACGGTTCGTTCGCGATCAAGCCCCGCGAAATCGACGGTCGTCAGATCCCACCACCAACAAGAGACCATAGGTGAACCGAACCCTTTAACGTCCTTCGCGCGCGAAATTGTCTGAAGGCGGCCCGATTTTGCACACCTCCTGTATCGCTTGAAAGTGCCTAGATTCGGCAGATCTGTTGCCTTTTAGGCAACGTAGCGGCATTCTGACCTCAGATCGCTTTTTGAGCCAGGATGATGTTGCACAGCCGACTATTGAACTACGTCGACGAAGTTGCCCGAACCGGATCCATTCGCAAGGCGGCGAGCCATCTGAATGTGGCGGCATCCGCGATCAGCCGCCAGATACTGGCGCTCGAGACTCAATTGGGAACGCCGATTTTTCACCGGTTGCCGAAGAAGCTGATCCTGACCGCGGCCGGCGAAGTCCTGATCGGCCACGTTCGCCAGACCCTCAAGGAGTTGACGCGCGCGCAGGGCAAGATCGAAGAGTTGAAGGGACTGCGGCGCGGCGAGATCACGGTCGCGATGATGAGCGGGCTCGCCTCGAACCTGGTGCCGGGCACGGTAAAGGAATTCCGCGTCGGCAATCCACGGGTCAAGCTGAGCCTGACGCTGTTCAATACCGGCGCCGAAATCCAGTCCGCCGTCGCCAATGGTGAGGCTGATCTCGGAATAGGCTTCGATTTCACCAAGGACGGCAATCTGAAAGTTCTCGCCCGCGCCGTTGGCCGGCTTGGCGCTGTGATGGCGCCGAACCATCCGCTGGCCAAGCGCGCCAACATCCGTCTTGGCGATTGTATCGACTATCCGCTTGTCATCGCCGACGCCAGCAGCGCGATCAGGCCCTATCTCGATGCCGCCTTCACGCGCGCCGCCATCGACCTGCAACCCGTCATCGAGACGAACGCCATCGAGATCATGCGCCACGCCGCCATGCTCAATAATGGCATCACGTTCCTCACGCCATTCGATATCGAATTCGAACGCCGCGCGGGACGGCTCGTCTATGTGACGGTCCGTGAGCTCGCCCATGAGGCGCAAGCCTTGATGTTGATTGGCCATGAGCGCGGCAGCAGCGCCATTGCGAGCGTGCTCGCCGAAATGCTCAAGACCATGATGCGGGAGGCGGCGGGCTGAGAACCTCATCTGGCCGACCTTCTCTCAACGCGCGCCGACCAGGATCTGGTTGAAGGCAAGTGGCTCTCAAGTGGCATCGAGCGTGCGCCGGGACCAATCCGCCGCTCCAAAGTCTGCACTATTAGCCGGTTTCTGACCGCGACCAATTGATTGGATGTTGGATGGACCGGCGCGCGATGTTTCAACGGGCCGTTCGGACTTTCAGGACTGGCTTCGTGCAAATCACCCGGCGCCGAGGAGCTATTAAAACCAGCCACTTTTTGCATTTCTGGCTTCCTCACAAATCTCAAAATCTAGTTTTGGGGAACCTATGAGATTTTGGCCGGAGCGTTCTTGACGTGGGTTCAGGCCCTGATCGCGGTGGCGGCCTTATACACCGATGCGAAGCGGTGAGCGGTTCGACTACCAATTCTAGCGTGACGGGCGGTTGTCTCAGAAAGTCGCCTTCAGGCCGGCATAGAAAGCGCGCGGCCGAGCCGGGCTGAGCGAACGTGGATCGGTGAATGCGGCCCCCCCGTTGGCGAAGTTTGGCACCGCCGTTGTATCGAAGAAGCCCCCGTACGTCGCATAGCGGTTGTCGAAGATGTTATCGATGCGGCCATAGATCTGATACGTCTTGTCGAGCTGATAGGAAGCGTGGACGTTAAAGACGGCGTAAGAAGGCAATTGCGGTGCCTGGTTGGATTCGTCGCCGACCAGATATTGACTGCTCACGAACAGAGCGTCACCACCAATCTTGAAAGCGTCGGTGACGGCGTAGTCGAACCCTGCCTTGATGCGGTGGCGCGGAATCGCAGGGATCACGTTGCCCGGCGAGACCTGTATGTTTCCGTTCGCGTCGGCGAATGGGCTGTTCGAACCGACCAGCAGCGAATCCAGGAAACGCGCATCGATGAAGGCGTAGCTGGCGCGAAACTGCCACCGGGATGATTTGAGGCTGGCTTCGGCCTCGATGCCCTGCCGGCGCGTGTCACCGACGTTCTGGAAATAGCCGAATCCCTGCAATATTGGATCCGCTATCGCGAGGATGTCATCGGTGTTGGTGGCGCGAAACCCGCCCAACTTCCAGTCAAGCGTTCCGAAGCTGAAATCGTGGGTGCCCCTGAAGCCGGCCTCGTAAGTATGCGACACCACCTGCTTTAACGGTGGATCGGAGACCAGAAAGGTCGCGATGATACAGGGCATGGCTGGATTGGCGCATTCGAGCTCAAGCGGGGTCGGCGCCCGGTTGGCCTCGGAATAGCCGGCATAGGCCGTCAGTCCCGACGTGATCTTGTAGGTGCCACCGATCATCGGATTGAACCGGTCAAAGACTTCGTTGCCGTTGAGTGCAGGTGCGATGCCTAGCTCGTCCTGCAAGGAAATACGGGCGTCATTAAAGCGACCGCCTGCGGTGATCGAGAACGCTTTGGTGACGTCGAAGGTGTCGAGCGCGTAAAGTCCGGTATACTGATTGGTCGCACGTAGCCCGACTGGACCGTCCGAGACCGGACTACCGGACGTCCCGAGAAAGATGCCGCTGCTGCTGACGACATAGTTGGTATTGATCGTTCCGAGTTCCGCGCTGGCTCCAAAATGCGTGACGCTCGCATCGAAGCTTGTGCCGACGACAAAGCGGTTCTCATGGCCGAACAGCTGGTCGCTATTCGTTGCCTGCAGCGAGAAGCCGCCGGTATTCGTGTTGGTGAATGTCCGATCGTTTTCTCCGAGGATCGCGTCTGCCGGGAAAGGATTTGATAGCTGCTGCCCGTTGAGCCCGTTCGCCGGCGTGACGCCGTCGCCGAAACAAAGAAGCGTCGCGTCCGGCGTGCAAGGCTGCGCTCCCGTCGGATTGCCGTCCAACGTCCGCTGGCTGAACGCGCGATAATGGGCGATGGCGTCGAGGGTCCAGGTTGGTGAAACCTCGAACTTCCCGGTCAGGTTCAGGTAGCCGACCTGATTGGTTGATGTCTGTGGCGTGGTGTAAGTCGCGCCCCAATATTGCTGCAACAGTTCGACTGGTGTCGTCGCAGCCGCGCCGAAATTGTTATCGGCCGCGCCCATGTTGAGGTGGATTTCATTGCCATCGTATCGATACCCGATATCGCCGTAGAAGCGTCGGACATCCGAAGAACCGAAATTGCGGTAGCCGTCGTCGTGCACGCCTTCCAGGGCGCCGTAGACCGCCCAGTTCCCCTCCTGCTTGCCCCATTGGAGTGAACTCTGGATACGGCCGAACGAGCCCCCCATCACGTCGACCTCAGCGCCGTGATAATTGAAGCCATCTTTCATCTGGACGGTGACGGCGCCACCAAGCGCATTGAGACCGTAGGCCGGATTGTTCGTCACCACGGCGATCGACTTGATCGCCGCCGTCGGGATCAGGTCCCAGTTGACGGCGTCGCCGAATGCTTCGTTGACGCGGACGCCGTTCTGATAGACCGCCAATCCTTGCGGCGTACCCGAGACCGGCGATGCGACAAAGCCGCGGAATTCGATATTCGACTGAAAATCGTTTCCGGCGACGTTGCTGATGTTGACCCCCGCCACGTTCTGTTGGAGAGCGTCCAAGACGTTCAGGGAATTGGTGCGTTGGATTTCAGGTGTATTAACAAAGTTGATGCTGGACGGGACCTTGTCGACGTCAAGAGCTGTACTCGGCGTGGCCGCCGGCGTTGTTGGATAGACCCGAACCCTTGTCACCGTCGTCCGGCGAGCCGCCGTTGTCGGCGCAGCCGGCGTTCTCGGGCGCCTAGCCGCCGATCTCGCACCGGTCTCCGCTGGGGCAACTTCGACGGGCGGCAGCTCAGTCGTATAGCTTCCCTTGTCTTGCGCATCCTGCGCGCGGCTTTGCCCGCCTTCGGTAATGACGATTGCCGCCGCTATCGACGCAACGAGCAGGACCCGGACACTCATCTGCTTCGCTCCCCGCAACAGATGATATTAATGTGCGGCTGCCATGCACCTGAAAAAGGTCCCGAAGTGTTCGGGAAAATTCCCGAAGCGCCTTCAGAGCATATGAGTGGGAACCATCGCCTCGATGGTGACCCCGCCCTCGCCCGAAGCCACCGTCAGCGTTCCCCCCAATGCCAGTATCCGTTCTCGCATCCCGGTCAAACCGAAGCCGAATTTTTCGCCAGGCTTCAGGCCGCGGCCATTGTCGCGCACCCGAACCAGGGCGTAATCCCGGTTGCCCTGTACTCCAGCCGGCCGCTCGGCGGGCTCGATGCTCACATTTACCGCTGTCGCCTTGGCGTGGCGGAATACATTGGTCAGCGCCTCCTGCACGACGCGATAGATCGTCAGGTCGGCGGTTTCTCCGGTTTCGCCAAGCGAACGTGAGATCGTTGTTTCGATCTCGACCTCGGGATGGGATTCGTTCCACATCCGCAGGAGGGCGCCAAGCGCTTCGCGCAGCCCGAGTTCCGCGAGTCCCACCGGACGCAACCTTTCCAATATCCTGCGCGTGAATTGCTGGAGATCGTTGATCTGGTCCAGGATAGCGCCGCCGTGTTTGCGTACCCCGTCCGCGTCAGACGCACCCGCCTTCGCAAGCCGCATCAAGGCGCCGGCGTGGACCCGCAGGGTAAACAGATACGGTCCAAACTCGTCATGCAGTTCACGCGCGATCTCCTCGCGTTCGACGTCTTGCAACGATACGGCGCGCTCGGCGAGCCGTCGCTTTTCCTCAATGGCTTCCCCCAAGGTTTCCGCAAGGCGATTCATTTTGGTACAGATCGCGGCGAGTTCGGGTGCTCCGCCGGGCTCGATGTGGACCCCGTAGGAACCGGACTCGATCCCGCTCATCGCCTGCGAGAGTGCTTCCAGCGGCGCCAGTGCGCGGCCGACGACGACCATCGTGATCAGAAACAGGGCCAGCGCGACCGCCGAGCCGACCGCGAGCTGCGTCAGTACGCCATCCCAGATTTCGGCGATCTCGTCGTTCGGGATCGAGGTGACGACAAGCGCGGTTTGCTTGCCGTGGATCGAAACCGGCACGCTGACGGAAGTTGTTCGGGGATGCACAAGCGTGACAAACCAGCCGGGCACCGAACTTACATCATCCCCCTCCACCTCGCGAATGTCAGCTGGAGCGGCTGTATCGGTCTGCCACGTGATGCTGACATGGCGCAGCCGCTTGAGATCCTGAACGATCTGATCGAGCCGCGCCTCGGGGTTGGGCGCTTCGTTCAAGTCCCCGACGATGGTTTCAACAAATTCGCGTGCCAGCCGCGTTACACTTTGATCTTCCGCCTGAACACGAGGGCCGCCTTCCAGCACCAGCCGCGTTACATTGATGGCGAGCCCCAATGTCAGCACCAGTGCCATCAGCAAGTTGATACGGGAACGTAACGATAATCTCTGCCACATGACGATACCCATCGCGCCGATTTCAGTTCCTCATCAGTAGCGTTGACAGACAGAATACGCGTCTGTCTAATTGAAACGTACCGCATTGTGGCCCAAGTTGCATGGCGGATTGAACTTCCAGCGCCGACCTTCGTACGATGCGGTGCAGCAACAGGAATTGCGAGGCGTACGGATGCGCGTTCTGATCGCCGATGATCATCCGATCGTTGCGTCCGGCTGCCGTACCGTGCTCGCTGACGAGCCTGACATTATCATTCTCGAAGCGCCGGACGCGGAAACCGCGGAACGTATCTTCGTTGCCGAACGTCCCGACATCTGTCTGATTGATATCAACCTGCCGACAGTATCGGGATTCGAATTGGCGCGCCGCGTGTTGGCGCAAGACGCGGGCGCGCGCATTATTATCTTCAGCATGAACGACGATCCGGTCTTCGTGGGTCGCGCCATCGAGGTCGGTGCCAAGGGCTTCGTTTCCAAGACCGGCGATCCGCAGGATCTTGTCGATGCGATCCGTGAGGTAGGAAAAGGCGGCGTTTATTTGCCGCCTGCGCTGGCGCAAAGCATGGCCTTTGCTGGTCAGGCGGGCGCCACCAACCCGCTGTCGAAGCTCAACTCGCGCGAAATGGAAATTCTGCGGCTGCTGAGCGCGGGCAAGAGCCTGTCCGAGATCGCCTGGCTGGTTCATTCGCCCTACAAAACGGTCGCGAATACCTCGGCGATCATTCGCCAGAAGCTCGGGGTGCGAACATCCGCGGAGCTGGTACGGCTCGCCATTGAGAGTGGCGTAGCCTAATTGGGTTACATGACGCTGGAGTCGCAAAATCATGACCCTGCAAACGGTTTCCCTGAATAGGTCGTATGGTGGCACCCAAGGCGTGTACCGGCACGCCAGCCAGCAGACCCAGACCCCGATGACCTTTTCCGTTTACGTCCCGCCACATCGCGAGGGCACGAAGCTCGCGGTGGTCTGGTATTTGTCAGGGCTGACCTGCACCCACGCCAACGTAACGGAGAAGGGTGAGTTTCGTAACGCGTGCGCCGAACACGGGCTGATCTTCATTGCCCCCGACACCAGTCCAAGGGGTGATGGCGTTCCGGGTGATCCCGCGAATTCATACGATTTCGGCTTGGGCGCAGGTTTCTATGTTGACGCCACCGAAGCGCCCTTCTCCCGCAATTACCGCATGTGGAGCTATGTGACCGAAGAGCTGCCGAAACTTGTTGCGGAGCACTTTCCCGTCGATACGGGGAGGCAATCCATCATGGGACACTCCATGGGCGGTCATGGCGCACTGACGATCGCGCTCCGTCATCCCGGCCGCTACCGCGCGGCGAGCGCGTTTGCGCCGATTGTCGCCCCGTCGCGGGCGCCCTGGGGTATCAAGGCGCTCGGCGGCTATCTCGGCAACGACAAGGCGAGTTGGCGCAAGCATGATGCCGTCGCCCTGATCGAGGACGGCGCCAGGTTTCGCGAATTCCTGGTCGACTATGGCGACGCCGATCAATTTCTGACCGAACAACTTCGTCCCGAGTTGCTGCAAGACGCTTGCGACAAGGCCGGCATTCCTCTCACGTTGCGTCGGCAGAGTGGTTACGACCACAGTTATTATTTTATCTCCACCTTCATGGGCGATCATCTGCGCTGGCACGCCCAGCGGCTAAAGGCCTGATCGTACCCTACTGTCGCGCCTGTGGCGCGCCATAGTTCGGCGCGAGCAATCGTTCATGAACGAGATAGCGTGTGGTGCGCGACCAGGACTCGTCGGTGTCGCCACGCATATCGGCGTTAACGGCGGCGAGAAGCCGCCCCGTGCGAACCTCCCGCAGATACAGCCTGATATTGAGAATCAGGTTGGAAATTTTTTGTACGACGCCCGTTATTTCGAGATCGGCATCAAGCTGCTGCGCCAACTTCACGTCACAGCCGCCGCAAGCCTGCAAATTGCTCTGATGCGCCGCAGCATTAATGGAAGAGATGTCGACCACCTGAAATTTGCCGGACCCGCCCAGTTCGTTTCGCAACTGGTCACTGGTCCGCTGCAGTCGGTCACGATCGTCCGCGCGCAGCCCGCGCGTAGGGTCCTGAAGGCTGGTATCGATCATCTCCAGATCGAACACGGCAAGCCGGGGCGGCTCGGCTGCGCTTACCGGCGCCAAGCTCGTCAGCGATAATAGCGCGAGTACGGCAAGCGATCTCATCATCGTGATCCGCAAATTTCAGCAACGATGTAACGGCAAAAAGTAGGCTTGCAAGCTACGACAAACTGGTCTTGGTTCAAGATAAGAGTTCTCGGTTCGAGGGAACCGCAAAGGAAACGCATGATCCGAGGATTGATTGCCGCGATCGGCTTAAGCGTTGTGGCCACTCATGCGCTCGCGGCCGAATCCATCGAGATCGGCATCGGCTATCTCCGCCATGCCGGCATCAAGTCGACGTTGTCGCTGATTGCGCAGCCGGCCGACAATGACGGCCTGGCCGGTGCGCTCCTGGCGATCGAGGACAACAACACCACCGGCAAGTTTCTCAACCAGCATTTCACGTTGACCGAAGTAAAGCTCAAGGAGAACGACGATGTCGCTGCGGCGGCCAGTTCGCTCGCCGACCATAACGGCTTCATCATCGCGGATCTGCCGGCGGACGAACTGCTCAGGGTTGCCGATACGTTACGGGATCGTGGCACCGTCCTGCTCGACGCCGGCACCATTGACGACCGTCTGCGCGAGCAGGATTGCCGCGCCAATGTCATCCATGTGGCGCCTACCCGCTCGATGCTTGCGGACGGCCTTGCCCAATATCTGGTTTGGAAGCAGTGGAAGCGCTGGCTGCTGGTCGTGGGCTCGCATGACAAGGACAAGCTCTATGCCGACGCCCTGCGCCGCGCCGCGACCCGGTTCGGCGCCAAGATCGTGCAGGAACGAACCTTCGAGGATACTGGCGGCGCGCGCCGAACCGATAGCGGCGTGACGCTGATCCAGCGTCAAATGCCGGTGTTTACCCAGGAGACGCCTGCGTATGATGTCCTTGTTGCGGCGGACGAGAGCGAAGTCTTCGCATCTTATCTCCCCTACCGGACCTGGGATCCGCGGCCGGTCGTGGGATCGGCCGGCCTGGTGCCGACAAGCTGGGACGCCTCGCACGACCAATGGGGCGCCGTTCAGATCCAGAACCGTTTCGTGCGACTGAATTCGCGGCACATGACGGCGCTGGACATGCAGGCATGGACCGCCGC
>Ga0210401_10000146_pt1 | contig 83375 bp, 69 predicted proteins | sample IncBWH32MmetaG_FD_150866 | JGI IMG/M metagenome (GOLD analysis project Ga0210401, IMG submission 150866) | Forest soil microbial communities from Barre Woods Harvard Forest LTER site, Petersham, Massachusetts, United States - Inc-BW-H-32-M | ecosystem: Environmental > Terrestrial > Soil >...
TTGGAGCCTCACCGCGACGGGCCACCCGCCGGCCGCCAGCCTCGTTGCGTCCGTCGCAATCGTTATCTTCTTAACTCTAGGCGGTCTCTTGTTTTTCAATCGCATGGAAGGAAGCATTGCGGATCGCGTATGAGCACCGCCGTAATCCAAGCCGAAAACCTCAGCAAGCGGTATCAGCGGGGGGCCCTGGCTTCCTCGGGGCTGCTCCGCGACACGCTGGCGCGCGCTCTCCGCTCTCCATGGACCGCCTTTCAGCGGCAGAAACCTGAATCGTTTTGGGCTTTGAAGGATGTTTCTCTGCAAGTGCGCGAGGGCGAAGTGCTGGGCCTGATCGGACGCAATGGTTCCGGCAAGACGACTCTGCTCAAAATTCTTTCCCGCATCACCCGGCCCACAGAAGGTTGGGCGGAGATTCGAGGCCGCGTCGGCAGCTTGCTGGAAGTTGGCACCGGCTTTCATCCGGAACTCACCGGCCGCGAGAATACCTATCTGAGCGGCGCGATTCTGGGCATGAACAAGCAGGAAATCACCCGCAAATTCGATGAAATCGTAGCTTTTGCTGAACTCGACCAATTTATTGACACTCCCGTAAAACATTATTCCAGCGGAATGTATGTCCGGCTCGCATTTGCTGTGGCCGCACACCTCGAACCGGAAATTCTTCTAGTTGACGAAGTCCTCGCTGTCGGAGACATCAAATTCCAGCGCAAATGTCTCGGGAAAATGGGAGACGTTGCCCGCGCTGGCCGCACCATTGTTCTCGTCAGCCATCAGCTCAACCAGATTCGCCGTCTTTGCCAGCGCGTCACCTGGATCGATGGCGGGCTTCTCCGTCAAACCGGCCCCACCGCCGAAGTCGTCAGCGCCTACGAGACCGCGATGACTTCCCCGGAGCGCGGGTCTTCGTCCACGCGGTCAGAATCGAAGGCCCAATTCCTTTCGTGGAGAATTCTAGAGCCATCTGGCGATTCCGCGCACCGCTTGGAATCCGTAGGGCCAGTTACGGTGGCCTTTCGCCTCAAAGTTAGTGCTCCAATCCACCATGGCCATCAGGGAATTGCCTTATTCGACGCCGAACGCCGATTGATGTGGGCTTACGCAAACGAAGACCTAACACTCGATCCAGGTCTCCACGATCTAATCTACAAGTTCCCCTTTCTGCCGCTGTGTCCCAGATCCTATAATTGGCAGTTGAGCTTGTGGGTCGAGAAGGAAAATGTCGATTTGTGGGAAGCGATTCCAGAACTTCAGGTGACCTCACCCAATTACCAGCATGCGCTCGACGAGTGGAATGGTTTCCTGAATCTTCCCTCAGAGTTCCGTGTTTTCACTGAGAAAGGGTAGCCCTTGAACTCGTCCTGGGTCTTCGACCAATCGCACTATGATGCTCTAAACGCAGCCCGAGGAGAGACGGTTGCTCGATTGCTGCCCGAACTGAAGCAGCGGCTCAATCTGAAGACCGCCCTGGATTTAGGATGCGGATTGGGTCATTACGCCGAAATTCTTCACCAGCACGGACTTGAGGTGCTCGCTGTGGACGGCCGCGCCGAAAATGTGGAAGAGGCGCGCCGTCGGTTTCCGCATCTGAAATTTCAGGTTTCAGACGCTCAGGATCCTGAACTTTCCCAGCTTGGAAAATTTGATCTGGTTTTTTGTTTTGGACTACTTTACCACCTTGAAAATCCGTTTCGCGTCGTACGCAGCATCGCCGAACTCTCCTCAAAGCTAACCCTCGTCGAAGGGATAGTTTATCCGAGCCCGGAACCAGCGATGGTTCTCATGGATGAGAATACGGGAGTCGACCAGGGCCTTAACTATATGGCTTTCTATCCTTCCGAGCCCTGCCTGATAAAAATGCTGCGCCGCTCTGGCCTTGCACACTGTTACAACCCGAAGATCATGCCGGCCCATCCGGAGTATCACAAAGGGTCCAATGGTTTTCGGCGCAGAACCCTCTTGGCAGCCGCCAAGGCGCCCATCGAATCGCCCCTGCTCGCAGATTGGAGGGAGCCTTCACCGGAGTTCAGCCCATGGACCATGATGCCGTTGTATCCAGCACTCTGGCGTACCACGGGTGTATATAGCGTAGTTGACAGGTTAATGCGCGGCAGGGTGCGTCGCGCAAACCGCTAATAGGCTTTTATACCCAGTCGCGCCGCGAGTCTAATATGCTTACGTTTTTTTCCACACCGAAGCCGTTTCAGGGTCACATTAACGTGATCCAGCGGAATGCCTTGCGCAGTTGGCAGCAGGTCCACCCGGATGTGGAGATCCTGCTTTTTGGCGACGATGCGGGCGCCGCGGAGGTATGCACGGAACTGGGCATTCAACACGTGTCTGCAGTGCGCAAGAATCGCTACGGCACGAAATATCTGGCTAGCATTTACGATCAGGCGCAAGAGATGGCACGCCACGATCTGCTTTGCCACCTGAATTGCGACATTCTTCTGCTCGATGATTTTCCGCCGGCGGTCAAGCGCGCCGCCGGCGTTTCCGAGCCTTTTCTGCTTGCCGGGCGCCGCTGGGACGTTGATATTCGCGAACCGCTTAACTTCGAAAACATTGGGTGGTGGGATGAAGTACGAAAAATGGCGCTACAGGCGAATCGCCAGCGCCCATCGCAGTGGATTGATTACTTCGTCTTTCGAAAGGGACTTTTCCATAAACAGATCCCGGAGTTTGTGATTGGCCGCCCCGGCTGGGACAACTGGCTGCTCTGGCACGCCCTGCGTTCCGGCGCTCGGCTGATTGATGTCTCGGCCGTCGTTTGCGCCGTGCACCAGAATCACGATTATGGGTACCATCCCGAGGGTGAGAAGGGCGTGTGGGAAGGCGAAGAAGCGCAGGAGAATTACGCGCTTCTGGAAAACCGCCGCAGGTTCCGCACCCTGGATAACGCCACGCACCTGCTGACGCATGACGGATTGCGGCGGAATCATCGCGCCTGGTATTTCCAGGCCAAGCAGGATGCTTACGATCGTTTTTCCCCCGCATGGTATCGCTTTTTGGATGTAACTCGGCCCTTGCGTCATCGCATCGGGTTGCGCCAGAAAGGCAACTCCTCCGTATGAAAAAGATTTTGGTCACCGGCGGCTGCGGATTCATCGGCTCTCATGTGGCGTTACATCTTCGCGAGGCGGGACACCAGGTGGCCGTGATGGACAATCTGGTGCGCCGCGGCAGCGAAAAAAATATTGCGGCTCTTGAGCATCACGGTATTTCTTTTTTTCATGGCGACGTTCGCAATCCCGAAGATCTCTCAAATCTCCCCTCCGGCATCGAATTGATCTGCGATGCCAGCGCCCAGCCCTCGGTGGTTACCGGTTACGCGAATCCTCTCTTTGACATTACTAATAACGGGCTCGGTGCTATTCACATTCTGGAGTACGCCCGGCCACGCCGCATTCCCTTGATTTTCTGGAGCTCCAACCGCGTCTATGGCGCCGATCGCCTCAACGCACTTCCGCGGCGGGAATTGGCTTCGCGCTTCGATTTCGATTCCGACGCGTGGAACCGCCTGCCGAACGATTTGCGGCCCGCCGGTTTTCATCCCGTTCATGGCATTTCCGAAGAGTTTTCGATCGACGGTGGCCAGCGAAGTATTTACGGACTTAGCAAACTTATCGCCGATACCGCCTGTCAGGAGTATGCCCAGGCCTACGATATTCCCTTGGTCGTGAATCGCTTCGGCGTGATTTCGGGGATTGGCCAGTTTGGCCACGCGGACCAGGGTTGGGTCGTCTGGTGGGCCATCGCCCACTGGTTTCGCTTGCCGCTTACTTATCTCGGCTGGCAGGGGAAACAGGTGCGAGACGTGCTCTTTGTCGAAGACATGCTTTCGGTTTTGGACATGCAGATCGCCCAAATTTCTCGTTTCCGTGGAGAGGTTTTTAATCTTGGCGGCGGCCCCGGGAACGCCATCTCATTGCATGAGGCCACCCAGTCGATGCAGGAGATCTCTTCACACTGCACCTCGATCACCGTTTCGGACCAGCCCCGCAGGGGAGATATAGCGCTCTACTGGACCGATAACCGCAAGGCCGCGGCGCAGTTTGGCTGGAAGACGCAGATCGATTTGCGGACTGGCTTCCAGCGAATCTTCCAGTGGATTCGCCAGAACGAAACGGAATTGCGCGCACGCTACGCTCCTTGATCAGATCCGAATTCTTCCCGGCTTGCGGCTATGGCATTCCGGCAGTCGAATAGGCGAGAATATTGCATTACACAGTGTTTCGCGATTTCCTCAGGGGGAGTTTGGCATCCGATATGTCTTCAACCGTGAAAAAGATACTCGTCACCGGGTCGAGCGGCCTGATCGGTTCCGAAGCCGTGGAACATTTTGACCGCCAGGGACACAATGTAATCGGCGTGGATAACAATATGCGCCGTGTTTTTTTTGGTGAACCCGGTGACACCACCTGGAATCTGGAACGCCTCCGCAATGTCACCCGGAATTTCACCCACTTCAACGCGGACATCCGCGATCGCATCGCCCTCGAAGAGCTTTTCCGCAATCACAAGTTTGATCTGATCGTTCATTGCGCCGCGCAACCTTCCCACGACAAGGCTCGCGACATCCCGATCCTCGACTTCGAGGTCAACGCGCTCGGAACCGTGAATTTGTTGGAAGCCACGCGACTCCATTGTCCGGAAGCTGTATTCGTTTTTATCAGCACCAATAAAGTCTATGGCGATGCTCCGAATGAGGTGCCGCTGAAAGAGTTGGAAACTCGCTGGGAGTACGCCCGGCCCGAGGACTACGACGGCATCGACGAAAATTGCCGCATCGACCGCACGCTCCACTCGCTCTTCGGTGCATCAAAAGCTTCCGCGGATCTGATGGCGCAGGAATACGGCCGCTATTTTGGCATGAAGGTCGGCGTCTTCCGCGGCGGTTGCCTCACCGGCCCTTCCCATTCGGGCGTCGAATTGCACGGCTTTCTGTCCTATCTGGTAAAGGTTGCGCTCAGCGGCAACACTTACTCGGTGTTCGGCTACAAGGGTAAACAGGTCCGCGACAACATTCACAGCTATGATGTCGTTCGCGCGGTGGAAGAGTTTGCGGCCAATCCGCGGCCGGGCGAGGTCTACAACCTTGGGGGCGGCCGTGAAAACAGCGTTTCCATGCTGGAGGCCATCGCCAAAATCGAACAGATGAGCGGCAAGAAGCTGCAATGGAAATACGTGGATCAGAATCGCATCGGGGACCACATCTGCTACATCTCGAATCTCGCCAAATTCCGCTCGCATTATCCCAACTGGTCCATCACCATCGGCCTCGACGAAATCCTCCGCCAGATCATCGCCGACCACTCCAAGCGCCTGCATACCGCCGGCTCAAAATAAGCTCTAGCGAGCGCTCGTCGCGGTGGGTAGCACGCGGTCAATGCTCACCTGTTTGTGAAATGGCGGCAACAGAGAGCTGTAAGGCACCGAGCCAAACTTGGTCGCCGCGGTTTCCGGTGTTGGCTCATATTCAAGCCTGTACTCCGGAACGACACTCGGTGTTTGTGAGAATCCAGGGCGGTAGGCGTCGGGCGGATTGATCACCCGGTAGAAGTTCAGATGTCCGCTGGTCATCAATTCTGTCCAGGCGTTGTACTCAAACCCCGCGTCAATCGCGGTTCGGGGTACCCCCGCGGCTTCCAGTTTTCCCGTCGCCTCAACGCGTGCCTTCGCAAGCGCCCAGAGGTCCTGCGTGCTCGCGATCCCATAAAAGGCCAGCACGCCCAATAGCGCCCAAGCATAAGGCGCCGCCCTTCGCCCGATTTCCTCTGCGCGGAGATTGTCTTTTGCAAACCACAACAGGGTGACTGTGGCCGCCCACGGCATGATCGGAAGCAGATAGCGGTCGAAAATATCAAAGTCCGCCCCTCGAACAAGGACCAGGGCAAAGTAGACGACGCTGAACAAAGACATCGCCGCCAACAAAAAATCGCTGCTCGACGGCTTAAGCACCAGTTCCGAAATCCGCCGCCCCATTTTCCGGATATTCCACAACTCTCCAGCAAGTATGCAAACCGAAAAGTAGACCGTGACGGCTGCCAGCACACGGATCGGCCTAATGAGCACAATTGGCCGCCCCGGCAACGGTGCCGAACCGTTGATTCCTTCCCAATTGAGAGTGCTCGAAATCCAGGGGATTGAGGCCAAAGAAGGATGGATGGCAATCGCCGCCAGAACCACCAATAGAAGAGCGGCGACCAGTATCTTTCGTCCCCGTGGTCCTCGCCAGGTATCCTCCGCGGATCGAAAAACCAGCGGAATAGCCGCCGGAAGGATGAGGAGGACCAGCAGCAAACTCAGTCGCGCCGCGATCACCGCTGTCTGGAACGGTTTCTCGATCATTGACACCATCTCGCTGAAAACGGAAGGCTGAAACACCGTGTAGGGCTGGTGTCTGAACCAGGCCATCGTGTAGTTTACCCCTGCAAGCACGGCGACCCACGCCACTTCTGCGCTTAGCCGGAACCACCAGTGCCTGCGTCTTACCCACGCCAGATACGGCAAAACAACCAGCGGCACCAGCCAAACAATCTGCCGCCCGGTTCCTCCGATGAGCCCCGCGGCTGCACCCAGCGCGAGCCACCCGTAACTTTTCGGTTCGCCGGCAATTTCCTCGGCGCGCGCAAATGAATACAGCGAGGCAAACGTGAAAAAGACACCGGGGATGTCCGTCATGTAGCTCACCGCAACCGGCAGGAACAGCGGCGATAGCCCGAGCAATAGCGTCACAAACAGCGACGCCCTCGCCGTTAATCCCGCCCGGCGCACCAGCAAATAACAAAGCGCCACCGATCCCAGCGCGTAGGGAATCGTGCTCAGCCGCACTGCCAGGAACGAAAATCCGAATACCCGGATCGCCAGCGCTCCCCAGTAGGTATGCAGTATCTGCACGGCGGCCTCCCAGCCGTTGTACGCCAGGTGCCCGGTCCGCGCCAGATTAAGCGCCATTTGTGCGTAGGCGGTGTCGTCGCCGTACGGCAGGTCGGCCATCGGCCAGATCAAGACCATCGCTCCGCTTACTGCCGCCAGGCAAATTCCCAGATCTCGGGCGAAGATTTTCCTTTGCTGATCGTTGGTGTTGGTCACCTGGACATTTCCTTCCGGCCTTGCTTGACGGGATATTCAGGTGGTTAGATTAACTGTGGCGCCCAAACTACACAAGGCGAGCCCTCCCGATTTCTTGCTATTGTTCGAAGACTTGCCGCCTCAACTGGGCTTCCGCTGAGGCGGTTTGTGTTTTTCGCCTTGACCCAATCAAACAGGATTCGGGCCTGTGTATACCCCGGAGAAAGGGAGAACGTGAATAATGACCAATGCTGACTCGGCCGGCCAGACTCCGGGAACCCTCGAGCTGAATGAAATTTACGCGCGCAGGTTTGCGCGAAGCCGGCAGCGTCGCGGCGAAGTCTGGGTAGCTCTGAATCGATTCTTCTTTCAAAAATGGGTAAATCCCAACGATACGGTTCTAGACCTCGGCGCCGGATACTGTGAATTCATTAATACCGTGCAGGCAGGCGTTAAGCTGGCACTCGATCTCAATCCCGCGACTTCCAATTGCGCAGCACAGGGAGTCAGAGTCATTTCGCAGGACGTGGCTCAGCCCTGGGATATTCCTTCCGCGTCCGTCAATGTGGTGTTCACCAGCAATTTTTTCGAGCATTTGGGTTCGAAAGAACAGCTAAGTCACTGCTTGCGGGAAGCCAAGCGAGTGCTCGTTCCAGGTGGGCGCCTCCTCGCTCTCGGGCCGAACATCCGGTTTGCCTTTAGCGAGTACTGGGATTTTTTCGACCACTATCTTCCGCTGAGTGACAGGTCGCTTGTAGAAGCGCTTGAGGTAAACGGCTTCAAGCCCCTGGTTGTGATTCCGCGGTTCTTACCCTACACGATGGAAGGGCGCGTGCCCTCGCATCCTTTTCTGGTTCGGCTCTACTTGGCGATGCCGATTGCATGGCGAATCCTCGGCAAACAATTCCTGGTCATCGCCGCAAAATGATTCGTCCGCAAGGTCTGCACCTCGATTGATCGAATACCACGGGCCACGGTTTGGTCGGTTGCGGGTTGTCCTGGCTACTCTAGCCGTCGCTCTTTTTATAATCTCCGCGGCTGAAATATTTCTCCAGCCACACGTACAGGCAAATAAATAAGTAGCGGCTACCCATTTCCCGGATCTTGAGTTTGGGCGCTCCCGTCCGCCGATTTCGCCACGTTATCGGCACCACCTTCCAGCTATATCCCCGGACAATTGCTTTCAGCGGAATTTCAATGGTCAGGTTGAAATGGGGAGATAAATACGGCCTGCATCCGTCAATCACCGTGCGGCGGTAGGCCTTGAAAGCGTTCGTGGTGTCATTTAGCTGGATGCGGAACAACATTCGGATGAAGAAGTTCGCCAGGCGGTTGAGCGTTAACTTTAACCGAGGATAATCTATCGTCCCGCCGCCTTTCAGAAACCTACTTCCAAACACGCAATCGTACCCTTCGTTAAGAACCTTCCAATACGTGACCACGTCCCGGCAGTCGTCCGATTCGTCGGCCATCATCACCACGACGGCGTCGCCATTCGAGTGGTCAAGTCCGTGGACGATGGCCCTGCCAAAACCGTGTGGCGCCGGCGCTTGCAGCGGCACCAGTGTTGGAATCCTCTCTTTTGCTTCCTGCAGCGCACTCCATGTATTGTCTGTGCTCCCGTCGTCTACAACCACAATTTCGTGCGGTACATTCCGGAGCCGCAATTCCACGTACAGGTGCTCCGCGGTCGAGGCGATGCACCCCTCCTCATCCCGGGCTGGTACAACAATTGACAACAGGGTGAGGGGTTCTCGATGGAGCTGGGCGGAGGCTGCCGTCGGCGACTGCGATGCCGTCTTCAGCGCGGTTTGATCTTCGGCCATAGGTAGTATCGTCTTATGGTAACTTCGACCGCTCCGCGTTACACCCTGAAATCCCATGGGTTGGGTATTTTTCGCAGGCATCCACAAGTTTGCATATTTAAGGTTTCAGTGAGCCTCCTGTATGATACTCGCGGTTACGAACCATCCACCAATGAGATGAAAAATTGAATTCACGAACTATGAGCCCGAAGGGTGAAGCTTCACAACCTCTGCATTCGACGGATAATCTGGAACCTGCCCATCCTTGGTTGTCGCGCCGTTTCGTTCGAATTTTCTTTTGGGCTGTTACCGCCACTGCGGGCTTTGCTCAAGCATGGTCGCTGCGCTTCACGATCAATCAGGATGGGAATAATTATCTGGAAATTGCGACTGCCTACCTTCGAGGCGATTGGGCCCACGCTATAGATGCGTATTGGAGCCCGATGTATTCTTGGCTCATCGCGGTTATCCTCGGTTTGTTTAACCCGCCTGGATCCTGGGAAACCACGCTCTTACACCTTCTTAACCTCGTCGGCCTGTTAATCGCTCTTCGCTGCTTTGAGTATTTCTTTGAGGCATTCCTCGCCTTCGTGAAGCGCTCCAGAGATTCGCAAGATGAAATGGGGATGAGCGAATCTCTCTGGTGGTTGCTGGGATATGGATTGTTTTTTTCCACGTCGCTCTTCGTTCTTACTTTGGAACCAACCACTCCTGATATGTGGCTTTGTGTTTTTACGTACTTGGCTATGGGACTCCTCTTGCGGATTCACGTGAACCCGCGGAAGTTCGGCTATTTCGCGGGTCTTGGTTTTGTCCTCGGGCTCGGATACCTTACGAAGTCGTTCTACTTTCCGTTGAGTTTTGTGTATTTCATTTCGGCCGGCCTCGCAGCGGGAGTCTCAGGCAGAAATCTTGCACGGGTCTTGCTTGCGGTGGTCGTATTTGGGATTGTAGGTGGGCCATTCATCTATGAAATCTCCAAGGACAAACACCGCATAACCTTCGGTGATGTGGGTAAAATCGCCTACGCTGAAACCGTGAATCCGATAATGCAGCCGCAATTTTGGCAGGGTGATAGCCAGAGTGGTGTCCCGAAGCATTCCACACGGAAGATTCTTTCGAATCCAAGTGTGTTCGAGTTCGCTGCGCCGGACGGGGAATTGCGTCCTCCCGGCGATTTGTCTTATTGGCTGGATGGTGTCAGGCCGCATTTCAGTGTCCGAGGCCAGCTTAGAGTCCTCCGTCAATCGGTCGGGACATATTTCGCCATTTTTCTCATCCAGCTCGAGTTTGCCGTCGGTGTGATTATTTTTCTGTTGCTCCAGGAGCAGCGGCGCGATTGTCTGTCTTCGGTGCGGCGTCTATGGCCGCTGTGGTTGCCGCCGATAGTTGGATCCGTAGCCTACTCCATGGTGCTCGTAGAGCCTCGTTACGTGGCGCCATTTCTGGTGTTTCTCTGGCTAGCCACATTTGCAGTTGGGACGCGTCAGTCAGAGAAGCGCGTGGCTCTGGCGATTGTCGTGGGGGTCCTATGCGTGACTGGTATCAAGACCACGAAGTATTTCCTCAGCGACTTGGCTTCCGTGGGTCGCCAAGGAAATGTCTATTGGCAAGTAGCTCAAAATCTCCAAAAACTTGGAATTCGACCCGGCGATAAGGTCTCCATCATTGCGGGGGTTGGGGTAGCACATTGGGCGCGTCTCGCCGGCGTGAAAATTGCTGCGGAAGTGCCCCTCGGTCAAGATGTCGATTTCTGGAAAGCTGACCCCGCAACCCAGGAACGGGTTTACGCCGCGTTTGCGAGCACTGGGTCCCGCGCCATCGTTGCGAAAGACCCTCCACCTGAAGTGATCGGCAACGACTGGCACCAGCTCGGAGATACTCCCTACTACGCCCGCTTTCTGCCGGGGACTTCCTGAAAGCGCATGGTCATTCAGATTCATCGGCGAAAGACTCAGCGTACTCCCTGTAATTGCCATCGAGTGACCTGAACTCCTCCATTTTCCTGTCGTGGTATATTGTTTTGGGCCTTAAACTCTCCTTATTTCACTTGGCCAAAGTCGCCCAACGGGGCAAAGTCCGGGAAACTTGGAATTCCCAATCGACCACTAAATCGGACATGAGGATCAACGAACCGACGCACGTCCCCACCAAGGAAAGGGAGCCAGATGTCCAACCATCTGGCGGCAGATTGGATGTTTCCGTGGTTATCCCCTGTCTCAACGAGGCAAACTCCTTGGCGTTCTGCGTGGAGAAGGCCCTCACCGCCATCCGCCGCGCGGGCCTCCGCGGCGAAGTGATCGTCGCTGACAACGGTTCCACCGACGGCTCTATCGAAATCGCCGAATTTAACGGCGCAGGCGTCGTCCGTGTCCCCGAACGCGGCTACGGCGCGGCATTGAAGGCCGGCATCGCCGCTTCGCGCGGCGAGTTCGTCATCATGGGCGACGCCGACGACAGCTACGATTTCAGCGAGGTTCCCAATTTCGTCAACGAACTTCGCCGCGGCAATGACCTGGTGATGGGCAACCGCTTCCGCGGCGGCATCCAGCCGGGTGCCATGCCTCCGCTGCACAAATATTTTGGCAATCCTGGATTGAGCTGGCTGGTAAATTTTCTTTTCCATGCCGGGGTTGGCGACAGCTATTGCGGCATGCGCGGTTTCAGCCGCGCTCTCTACGACAAACTCGACCTCCGCAGTTCCGGGATGGAATTTGCCCTCGAGTTTGTCATCAAGGCCGGCCAGATCGGTGCGCGCATCTCCGAAATCCCCATTATCCTTTGGCCCGACAAGCGCGGCCGCCCGCCCCACCTTCGCAGCTTCCGGGACGGCTGGCGGAGTCTTCGTTTCATGCTTTTATACGCGCCCAACTGGCTCTATCTTGTGCCCGGCGGCTTGTTTCTCGCTTGCGGGCTCGCCTTGATCTTCTGGCTATTGCCCGGCCCTCGCCAGCTTACTTCCCGCATTACGCTGGATGTTCACACCATGGTGTTTGGCGTTATTTTCACGCTTCTCGGCGCGCAAATCCTCTCGATCGGTGCCTTTGCCAAAGTATTCAGCTACGCCGCGCGATTTGACCGGGGCACCATTTCCTTGAAACGTTTTCTCAAGCGAATTACCCTCGAAACCGGATTGCTGCTCGGCGGCCTGATTTTCCTCGCCGGCCTGCTTGGATGCATTCGCATCACCTGGGGATGGGCGGCCGGCGGCTTCGGGCCTCTCTTTCAGATTCGCCAGATTCTCTTCTGGTCCACCTGGCTTTTTCTTGGCATTCAGATCATTTTCTCCTCGTTCTTTCTCAGCATGCTCGGCATCAGCCGCGAAACGTATATCGGCGACTACGAATTGAAGTAGCCCTCCGCCAGTCCTCTACCCTCCCCGTTTCCATTTGACGTACACTAAATGTGTTTGCTCCCCAGCACCATTCCGGATTGTAGATGACCACGCCGTTCGTCAGCGTATTGATCGATACGTATAACCACGAACGCTTCATCGAAGAAGCGATCCAGAGCGTGTTGTCGCAGGATTTTCCGGCCGCCAACCGTGAAATCCTGGTGGTGGACGATGGATCCACCGACCGCACTCCGGAAATCCTTCGCAAGTTCGCCTCCCAAATCCGCATGCTTCGCAAATCCAATGGCGGTCAAGCCTCCGCTTTTAATCTCGCCATTCCCCAATGCCGGGGCGAGTTGGTTGTTTTCCTCGATGGGGATGACTGGTGGGCTCCGGGCAAGTTGTCTGCTGTTGCGGAGGCGTTTGCTTCTCACCCGTCAACCGGAGTTATCGGGCACAGCATCATTGAGGTCCTGGCGACTGGTGCCCAGCGAAGCGAGTTAGTCCGCGATGCGCCCGAGTTTCGTATCGCTTCGGTGGCTGGCGCTCGCACGTTTCGCCTCAGGAAGAGTTTTCTGGGTACCAGTCGCATGGCCTTTCGCACGGAACTTCTGCGGAGCATCGGCCCCGTTCCCGAAGCCCTCGTTATCGAAGCCGACGAATTTCTTTTCACGCTCGGGGCGCTCTTTTCGGATGTTCTTCTGCTACGTGCGCCGCTGACCTTCTATCGGCTCCAGGGGCAAAATCTTTATCAGATCAGCGACCGCAACATGCCGGCCCTGCGCCGAAAACATGCCGTGCTTGTGACCCTGGCGGACGAATTACGTCGGCGATTTGCTAAGGAACAGGTTCCCGAGGATATCCGCCACATCATCGTGGATGCCCTGCAAACCGAGGCGGATGTCCTGCGACTTTCCCTGGGCGATGGCTCGCCGTTGGACACTTTTCGCACGGAACTTCGTAGCTACGACTTAAGCCACGAGCACGCCTCCGCGATTCGCCGGATGATAAAATGCCTGAGTCTGATCCCCGCACTCTTTCTTGCTCCCCGAAAATACAACTCCCTGAAGCACAAAGTGGTCTCTAGCTCCCTCTACGCCAGGGCACGAGAAAGATTTCTTCCGTTGCATCACCCCAACCACGTCGACCGCACGGGTGACTGGAATCTTTGATGACCTTGCCGGAACCTTCTTCCCTCCAGCCGCTCCGCATCCTGATGTCCGCATGTGTTCCGCGCCGGCGCGAAGGTGGAGTCGCGGCCATTATCTACAATCTCGGGCGCGAACTCGAAAAGCGGGGGCACTCGCTGACGTACATGTTCCAAGAGGATCTGTTTGGCGAGGACAAGATTTCGGCGCGGTTCAACGAGCTTGTTTTTGCTCGCCGGCTGGATCGCTTTATCTCCAGGGATCCCGGAAAATACTCCATCGTCAACCTTCACGCTCCGTCCGGTCTTGTTTATGGCTTGCGCCGCCGTTGGTTTCGCCCCCCCGGGCTTCCGCCGTATGTCATGACTCTCCATGGACTGGAAGAGCGTCGCATCCATGTGCAAAGCCGCGAGGTGAAAAAGGGCCGCGCCTGGAATTTCAGTCTGCGAAACCGTCTCTGGCATCGCTTTTACACCTTTCCGCTTTACCGCTGGTCCATACGCACGGCCGATGGAGCCCACGCCTACAGCCGCGACGTCTGGAATCTGCTGCAACTTAAATACAATCTCGACTCCAGCCGAGCGGCCTATATTCCCAGCGGCGTCGAGCCCCGATTTTTTCTCCCCCGCCAGTATGATTCCGCCGGTCCGTTGAAACTTCTTTACGCCGGCACGTGGCTGGATCAGCGCGGAATCTTCTATCTTCGCGACGCCTTGGAACGCCTCTCGGTGCAACTGCCGGGATTGACGATGACTTTTGCCGGCTGCGTCTATCCCGCGGAATCAATTCGGGAATTTTTTGGCCCCAAACTGGCCTCCACCGTCCTTGTTCAACCCGTTGTTCCATCGGAGCGCATGCAGGAACTCTTCGCTTCGCACCACATCTTTCTTTTTCCTTCCCTGATGGAGGGCCTTCCTTCTGTCCTGCTTGAGGCCATGGCTTCCGGAATGCCCGTAATCACCTCGGAAACCTGCGGAATGCCGGATGTTGTCGAGGACGGGTTCAATGGGCTGCTGGTGCCGCCCGCGGACGCGGCGGCTATTGAAGAAGCTGTCCTACGCCTGGCCGCTTCTTCCGAACTGCGCCAAAACCTCGGCGAGTCGGCGCAGCGCACGATGGCGCGTTATACTTGGGAACGCTCTGCCCTCATGCTTGAAAAATTATTCCGTCGTGTTATCGCCGACGAAGGTAAATCGTCCGCATGATCACTCTTGGGCTCAACTATTCGCAGATGCATGATTCTTCGGCGTGCCTCGTGCGCGATGGCGAACTGCTCTTCGCCGTTGCCGAGGAGCGCATCAGCCGCGTGAAGCATGACTCGCGTTTCCCGGCCTTGGCCATTCAGGCTTGCCTCGATTTTGCGAAAATCACCGCTGCCCAGGTGGATGAAGTTTGTGTCGGCTGGCAAGCCCCCGGCGCCACGTTTCGCAGGGACATCAGTCTTTATGCCACGGGCCGCTGGCCGGCCTCCTATCTCAATGTTCTGAATTCTACGCGTCACTTCGCCAGCATGCAGCACCAGCACGGCGGCGAAAATCCCTTTCGCCGGCAGTTTGGCCCCACGAAAGCGCGCTATCGTTTTGTCGATCATCATTTGGCTCACGCGCTCAGCAGCTATTCGTACTCCGGTTTTGACGATGCCGCGGTGGTCGTGATGGATGGACGCGGCGCATGGGAGGCCACCTCCATCTGGCGCGGCAGCATGGGGCGCGTGGAGAATGTGCTTACCATCGACTGGCCGAATTCGCTCGGCCTCTTCTACGCGCAATTCACGGGATTCCTGGGTTTCACTCCGAACGCCGACGAATGGAAAGTGATGGGGCTTGCGCCGTATGGCCAACCGGGCGTTGATTTAAGAACGTTTCTGGAAACGGACGCCGCTCCCTACAAAGTCCACGTCGACCGCCTGATCGGCAATGGCAACGGTCCCTACGCGAATTTTCCGGCTTCTCTCGGCGCGCAGCGTGAGCCCGAAAGTGAAATCGGCGACCTTCACAAAAATATTGCTTATGCCGTCCAGGAAATGTGCGAGCAGGCGATGTTCAGCATTGTCCGTATGGCGCTCGAAAAAACCGGCAGCAAAAACCTCTGCCTTGCCGGAGGCGTTGCGCTGAATTCCAAGGCCAATGGGAAAATCGTTGCATCCGGCCTCATAGAGAAGCTTTTCGTGCAACCGGCCGCTTCCGACGATGGCGTCGCGCTGGGCGCGGCACTTGCGCCATTTTTGGATGGAGGAGCGCAACTGCCTTTGCGAGCCATGCGCCAGGCGTATCTCGGCCCCGCGTTCGATGACGACGCGATCGAGACCGCGCTGAAAACCTACAAAATCAGGGCCTCGCGGCTTGCGGACCCAGCGGCCACGGCCGCGGAAATGTTGTCGCAGAGGAAAATCCTCGGCTGGTATCAAGGCCGCATGGAGTTTGGCCCACGCGCTCTCGGCGGGCGCTCGATCCTTGCCGATCCCCGTGATCCGGAAATGAATATCAAGGTGAACAACGCGGTGAAGTTCCGCGAATGGTGGCGCCCCTTTGCGCCTTCCTTCATAAAGGAAGCGGCGCCCGATTATTTGGAATCCGCCTACGATTCTCCGTTCATGATTCTGACGGCGCAGGTGCGCCCGGAAAAGCGCGAGATCATCCCCTCGGTCACGCACGTTGACGGAAGCGCGCGTCCCCAAACCGTCGAGAAAGAAATCAACCCGCTCTATTACCGACTGATCGAAGAATTCGGCAAGCGCACCGGCGTCCCCGTCGTCATGAACACGTCCTTCAACCTGCGGGGTGAAGCCATCGTCCACACGCCCACCGACGCGATTCGCACATTTTTCAGCTCCGGCATGGATGCCCTGTTCCTCGGCAGTTTCCTAGTGGAGAAATAAGATGGCGGACACAACCAGCCGCCTCGCGAATCTTCTTTTGCGTTTCGCCGCGCCGCTCTCCGGATTGCGCCGCGTGCCGGTCGTCGGCGATTTTCTCAGTTGGACCAGCCGGAAACTTGTTCCTCGCGACGCGCTTATCTGGGTGCGGATTCAGCATGGCCCCTGTGAAGGCCTTTGGATGCGCCTGAACCCCCGCACCGGCCAGAACGTGCAAAAGGGGATCGGTGAGCCACAAGTGCAGAAAGCATTGATGGATCACCTGCGGCCCGGCATGACGTTTTACGACCTCGGCGCGAACATCGGTTTTTTTTCACTGATGGCCGCGCGCATCGTTGGCTCTCAGGGCCGGGTCGTGTCGTTTGAAGCCGATCCGGAAATTGCCGCCCGTCTCCGTGAGAATTTGGCGCGCAATCAGTTTGTGCTCGCGCATGTCGAACAGAAAGCCGTCTGGTCGGAGCCTGCCACCGTATCGTTTGCGCGGGTTGACCCCAACACTTCTCCGGATCGCGGCCTCGGCCACGTCTCGGCGGACGGCTCCGCGCCGGGAACGATTACTGTCGAAGCCGTTTCCCTGGATCAGTACGCCGAGTTTCATCCCCCGCCGGCCTTCCTGAAATGCGACGTTGAAGGCGCCGAAGTCACGGTTTTTCAGGGAGCCACGCGATTGTTGTCAGAGAAACGCCCGATTCTCTTGGTGGAGATGCATAGCCCCGAAAATCATCGGGCCTTGCTTCAAAAATTTGCCGGCCTTGGCTACCGTTGCCAAAATCTGGATGAGAATCACGTGCTGGCCCTTCCACAATGACGCGCCAGGTCATTGCGCTCCTTGGCCGCAAAGATGTGCCCACGGACGCCGTCGAAGAATACTGCCGCTATCTCGGCGATGCTCTCCAGCCTCACGGTTTTCAGATGCAAATCCGCCGCGTTCCGTGGGAACTCCGCGGTTGGCGCCAGTCGCTGCGCGTGCTGCTTCTCCAGTCTGCGGGTTGGCGCGATACGTGGGTGCTGGTGCAATATACGGCGCTCGCCTGGTCCTCCCGCGGCTTCCCGCTTAGGTTTTCACGTGTCCTTCGCATCCTGAAATCGGCCGGCGCACGCGTCACTGTGGTTTTCCACGACGTTGAACCCTTCTCCAGCCCGCGCCTCATCGACCGCGTCCGCCATCGCGTGCAATCGCGCGCCATGCGCCGCGCGCTGGCTATCGCCGATGAATCCATCTTCACGGTTCCGCTCGAAAAAGTCTCCTGGGTCATGACGGTTCCTTTGAATGCGAAATTCATTCCCGTAGGGGCCAATCTTCCCTTCTCCGAATCATCTGCCTCCAGGGTTCCCGGAGATATTCCTACCGTGGGCGTTTTCAGCATCACGGGCGGAGAACAAGGTGCTCGGGAAACACAACTGATCCTCGGCGCCGTCCAGCATGCCTCGCAGAAAGTTGGGCGCGTTCGGCTATCCATTTTTGGGAGGCATTCCGAGCTTCGCGAAGAAGTTCTCCGGCAAGGCCTGCAGAATTTTCCGGTCGATCTATCCGTCGAGGGCGTCGTTGAGCCTGAACAAGTGGTGGCTCGCCTGGCGTCGTGCGATGTGCTGCTCTTCGTTCGCAACGGAATTTCCACGCGTCGTAGCAGCGCCATTGCGGGAATTGCCGCGGGACTCCCCGTTATCGCTTATCCGAATTCGGAAACGGCGCCGCCGATTACGGATGCCGGTGTGATTCTCGTAAGTTCCAGCGCCCCTGGAGAGCTGAAGGACGCGCTGGTTCGTTTGTTATCCGATGCAAGCTTTCGGGCAGAGCAATCGGCGCGCAGCCGCGCGGCGTACAAGGCGCATTTTTCCTGGTTAGCCATTGCCGAACGATTCGCCACCTTGCTAAATTCCCGCTAAGGACGCTTGACTTCTCACCATTGCCGAGCGACCACCTCGACAATCTTCCCCAGCGCATCCACATCCTTCGTATCGATCACTTCTCCCGGCGAGTGCGCATACCGTAGCGGCCAGCCCATCGCCACATCCACCGCGCCATAGCACACGAAAACAGCGCCGTCGTTCCCGCCGCCTGTCACCCCGAATTGCACAGGAATCGAGTGCTCGCGAGCCATCGCCACCACGCGATCCACATACTCGCGCGGCACGGTGTTCGAATTATCCACCGCGCGAACCACGAATCCATTCCCAATTGTCGCGTCGGCAAAGCGCTTCGACTCCAGCGGCGAATCGGAGCTGACAAATGTATCGATCGCAAACACGAAATCAGGCGAGCGCCCTTCCTTCGCCGCCTGGTCCGCGAACGCCGCGGCGCCCTCCAGTCCAAGCTCCTCGCGTGTCGACCACACAAACGTGACGTCGCGCCCGGGCAGATCCGGGCCAATCGCATTTGCCGCCGCAATGAGAGCGGCGCATCCTACGCGATCATCAAAGCTCCGCGCGCTGGCCCGCGTGCCCAGCAATTCGCGATACTCCTTCGGGACCGTCACGAAATCGCCGGCCGCAATTCCCAGTTCTTCCGTCTCTTTTTTCGATTGCGTCCCCACAAAAACATGAGCGGGTTCATCTATGGATCTCATGCTCAAGGGCCACTCAAACCCCGGCTTTTCCCATCCGCTTGGCAGTTCCAGCACACCGCCGGTCCTGCTTCCATCTTTCTTGTGAACCAGAACCACGTGCCCCAGGAAATATTGCGGGTACCCGCCGCCCAGCGAGTCCACTTGCATGCGCCCGTCGACTTCAATTTTCTTCACTTCGTAGCCGATCTCATCCGTGTGCGCCACGATGGCGATCCTCGGCGTTTTCGCATCCCTCTTCCCATCCCCAAAATGCAGAACCAAATTCCCACCCGCATCCAATGTCACCTTGCTGCGCAGTCGCGGGTCCAACCGGTTCAGCACCACTTGCCGCACTCCTTCTTCGTGCCGGCTTGGTCCATAGGCCACCACGAGTGCTTGCAATGCGTTTTGTGTAGTGCCTGCGGAAACGTCGCGTTTGACCATCGCGCTGTTCGACTTTTGAACCTCCAGGTACGCCTCCAGCAATCTTTGCACCTCGCCCGCGTCTTGCCCCGACGCATACTCCGCCGGCGTTACCGGCCAGAGCGTCGGCACACCCAACTCGACAAATCGCTCCGGAAGTTCGGCGCCTTTCGTATAGCTCGCCATTCGCGGAGCAGCCGCCGTCACGTTCACAGTCTTGATCTGCGCCTGCTCCGCCACCGTCTGCAATTCCTTTAGGAATGTCTGCCCTGCGGCCGACGCCGTCGAAGGTGAACCCAACACTGCCCCCGCTCCTGGTTTCGGCGCTTCAATCACCACCTTGCCGTCCGCCGGCTGTTCCGGCCGCACTCTTCCCACGTAAATGATCTCGTTCGGGTGAATTTGCGTAAGCATCCGATTCAAGCCGTGTCCGCCGGTGTATTGTTGCGCCACGAATGCGATGATCGTCGTCCCTTTCGCCTTCGACGACTTCATCTCCCGTATCAGTGCTGTAAGGACGTCAATGTCCACGTGATTCAGAGCCCCCAATCCCGCCACTCCGTTTTTTCCAATCGTCATCCAGTTCGTTTGCGGCACAATTGGATCCAACACATCCACACCTGCCGCGCGCACTTCTTCGGGATTCTTCGCGCCCAAGTCCACATACATCTCGTCGGGATGATTCATCTTCGGGCCGTTCACCCGCGCCGGCTGCAGGTGCACGGAGAGCCCGGCAAACACGCCACTCACCTTTTTGCCGGTTCGCGTCATCACCCACACCGGCTGCGCAAAATTCAGCGCGTCGAACACTCCGTTCGGCGCGGCTTGCGGCAGTCGCTGCACGCGCAGGTAACCTTCACTGGTAATCGCGCTGACAACGTAGCCTGGTTGATCCATCCCCGTTGCAATCAGCCGATGCGGCTCTCCACTGCCGAAACTTACCCAAACATTTCCTAGGTTGTCCGTCTTGGGGGAAAATTCCTGCAAGTCACGCGACAGCGCCTTCGAAAGCTCCTGTTCGTAACTGGAAACCGCTGGTGTATCGGCTGGCTTCGCAGGATTGCTTGCGTCTTGCGCAGGCAAAACTTCGGCAGCCACGATCGGCAGCAGCGCCAGGAGCAGTGTCTGGATGAACCGATTCATCGTTGATCCTCTCAAGTTGGAATCGCGAGGAAGAATAGTAACGGAAGGGGTGGCCTACCGGCAAAGTGTTTCGATCAGCAATTCCTTTTTGCGTTCGGCAAGCATGCTGAGCGGATCAAGCGAGGCAACGTATCCGCCGAGCGCCGCCGCCGTCAGCCCCACGAACAACATCGCCGGCAGCCACGGATTCCCAAACCACCGACCCGCCAGCAAAACCGTGGTGGCGATTCCTCCGATTAGAATCTGCACCCCGAATGCGGTCCACACTGCCACTCCCGAATTCCGCTGTCCCTTCATTTTCCCAATCTCCATTTTCTTGGGAAAACTGAGCGCGGACCAGTTTGCAATCGTCAACTGCCCCGTCACCCCGAACGCTGCCGCGGCGATCGTCGATAGAAACAACGGAAGGCCCGGGAACCCGTTTCGCCAGATGAGCACCGCAAGGGAAATCGCCAGCTCAACGGCCACCACGCAGACCAGGAACAGGTTTTTGCCCACTAGGATGTCGCGCATGTGCACGGGCGCCATGAAATAGGACTGAATCCCGTGCCCTTCAAACGCGAACGAATTGTACGCCGGGGCCAGCAGGATCAAAATCAGGTAAGCCATCACCGCCGGGAAAAAAGTTTGCGGCGAAAGCCCGTGTTGCTTGATCTGCGAATGAATCCCGGCAAACTGCATCGAGAAAAACATCACCATGACGGGCGGAAGTATCAAGGCAATGAAGGCAAAGCCGTTTCGCGTCAGATAGTGAAATTCCTTGCGCATCACCCCGGCAATCGCAGGCGGGAGAAAACCCGGCAAATCCGCGGTAGCGGCCAGCCTGCGAGGCGCGCGCTTGCCGACAGCCGGAGCCGCGCCCTCGCTGAGTTCTTCTCCCAAATACTGAGCCTTGTAGCGCAGCCACAGCATCCCGCTGGTTGCTCCAAGCCAAACGGCCAATCCCGCAACAGCCAGTGCCAACGCCCGGGGATTTGCATCGCTCGCGGAGGCAAGGGCCTTTCCTGCCAGCGAACCTGGCAGCCACGAAAAATACGGCAATACTAGATTGATCCCTGGACGTGTCCCAGGCTTGTTCCAGTGCTGTAGCACCGGATTCAGGAAATTCATCGAGACCATGGACAGCACGAATAATCCGACCAACAATTCTCGCGCCCGCCGGTTCGCGAATATTTTTTCTATCCACGAACCGATCAAGCGCTCCAGAGTCACATTCACCAGAATGAACAGCAAGCTGACCAGCATCATCACCGGCAGAAGATTCACCCGCGCCACTGCCGTAGCGACAATAATCGAAGCAATCCAGCAGATCGACGACACCGCCGCAAAATCCGCAAAACCGTAACCAACTCCGAGAATGTAGAACGTCCGCAGGCCTAACGGAAAACGCAGCAGGCTCCGGAACTCAAAATTCGCTCCAAAACCCGCCACAAGAATCGGAATCGCCTGCCACCAAACAAATATCAGCCAGTAGAGAACCGACATCAAACCGGGTCGATTCCGGGCCAGAAAAAAATAAGCGCCGGCATAAAACGCCACACATAAGCCCACCACCACGATGGCGCTCCCGCCTGCGGCCAGGATCATCCCGATCAAATCCCATCGGTTGTTCTTGCGCTGCAGACTGTTCTTCAAAAGGTTCCAGCGCAGGCCAAAGACCAGCTTTAGCTGTTCGGCCAGTCCCGGAATCTGGATCAGGTCAGCCAAGTCAACTCCTCCAGCCGCGCCTGTTCGCCGCCGCTCTGCCCCACAATTGAAAGGAAAATCTGTTCCAGCGTTTTCTTTTCGCCTTCTTCGCCCGGAATGCCCGCGCGCAATTCTTCCAGCGATCCTTGTGCCACCAATTTTCCTTTATGGATGATGCCCACGTGACTGCACAGCCTCTCCACAATCTCCAGCACGTGCGAGGTCAGAAAAATGGTAACGCCACGCTCGGTCATCCGCCCCAAAAGTGATTTCAGTGCTCCCGCGGCAAGCGCATCCACGCCCTCGAACGGCTCGTCCAGAAACAGGATCCGTGGACCGTGAATCACCGCCGCGGCCAGCGCCAGCTTTTTCTGCATCCCGTGGGAGTAGTCGGCGATCAACGTTTTTTCACGGTCGGCAAGTTGCATGAATTCCAGCAATTCCTCGGTCCGTTTTTCGGTTGTTGCCTTATCCAGCCCGTACATCCGTCCGATGAAGTGCAGATATTCGCTGCCGGTCAACCGTTCAAACAATCCCATTCCTTCCGGCACCACACCGATCTGGCGTTTCACCCCGATGGGGTTTTGCTGGAAATCCAGGCCTAAAAGTTCCATCCGGCCGGAACTTGGAGCCAGCAGTCCGGTGAGCATCTTGATCGTCGTGGATTTTCCGGCGCCGTTCGGTCCAAGGAAGCCGAAGAACTGCCCCGCGTTCACGCGAAGATCCACGTTCTTGACCGCGGTCAACGCCCCGAAGCGCCGCGTCAGTTGCTCCGTCCGGATCGCAACTTCATTCATATGCCAGCCCTTTGCCGACACCCCGCCGTCGGACTCTGTCTTGAGCTTCTACGCATCCTGCCGTCGAAATTTTCAACCGCCGCGCCGCAAATTCTTTGCCTACGATTGTTTGCTGGAAACCGGGGCCGGATTGGCGGAGAGATTGCCCTTGCCGGGCAAAACCGCGAGCACCGCAGGCAGTTCCACGCGAAATACCGCTCCACCCGTTTGGCCGTTGTAGCAAAGTATTTTACCGCCATGCTCCTGCACGATGCCGTAACAGATGCTTAGCCCCAGCCCCGTCCCTTTTCCGACTGGCTTCGTGGTGTAAAACGGATCGAACACTCGGTGTGGCTCCTTGATTCCCGGCCCGGTATCGGAAAATAGAATCACCACGCTTCCGCGATCCCGCAACGTCTTGATCGTCAACACGCCCCCGCTACTGTCTCCCATCGCGTCCAGCCCGTTATTCACAATATTGAAAAAAACCTGCATCAACTGGTTGTGGTCCCCGCGGACGCCAGGCAGCACGGATTCGAGCTCCGATTCAATGCGCGGCCCGCCGGTGCGCAAATCCAACGCGCGGAGCTGCACGGCACTCGTAATTACCGAATTGATGTCGAGCAAAGTCCGCTCCGGCGGCACCTGACGGGCAAAGCTCAGGAGGTTCTGCACCAGATTGCGGGTGCGCCGCGCCTGGTCTCGTATCTTGCCTGCGGTTGTTCGCGCGCGGTCCGGCAGGGCGAGATCGTCTGCCAGGAGGTCCGAATAGCCGAGTATCGCGGTGAGCGGGTTATTGATTTCGTGCGCCGCACCGGCGGCCAATTGGCCCAGTGAAATCAGTTTTTCGGATTGCACCAGTTGCGCCTGCAGCCGCTGCAGATTCTCAATCGAAGATTCGGACTTCGCCAGCAGCAGCGCGCGATCCTTGTCGGCCAGGTGGGTCCGCAGGAAAACCAACAGAACCAGCGGCACCGCGGCCACCAGCGTCGCCGTCAGTCGAAAATCCCGGACAGCCAGCGTGTCGTGCTCCAGATGCATCGCGTACAATGCAAAGAGCGGAAGCGAAAGCACCGCCCCCATCGCAAGGCGTGCGGCCCAGGCGTGGCCCGCCGGGACAGCGTCTGTTCCTCCAGCGATACTGCCATCCGACGGCAGATCCAGTTGCTTCCTTTTTTGAAAAGCCACAAATCCCGCCAGCCCGTAGAGAAAAAACACGCTCAGCAACGGCAGGTCATACATGCTCCCGGTGTAATAATCGTGGCGGGAAATCGCAACATTGGAGGTCAGCGAACTGAGCATGTACAACGCCGAGGCGCCAAAAAGATACGCGTAGACTGCCCGCCAAGCATTCCGGGTCCGCAGCCAGAAAACGCCGAAACCTGCGATCACCACAAGTTGCTGGACTGTATTCAATACGTTGTACGCGTAGTTGTAGACCGGAGCTGAGTAGCTGACGTACATCCACGGCAGCACAAAAAACGCATAAGCAAACGTCCACCAGCTCAGCAGTAGCGCAAAATCAAGGTATCCCAGTCCGAGCCGCAACTCCTCGCGTTTCAGATGAGGCTGCAGAGCCAGCGCCGCGATCATCGGAATGCCCCGCAAAAAGAAGATAATATCCCCCGCAAAAGGGTCGGGCACTTCACGGTGCAGATAAATCTCGTAATACGTCCACTCGAATTGCCCCATCATCCACATGGAGCAGCTCAGCGCCAGCAGCATCCAGAAAATATTTCGTCGCCAGTGCGGTGTCCCCGCATTGATCAGCAAGCCGGCGTTGGCGATCAACGGTACAAAGCACTGCACAATGTCGCCAAACGAGCTCAGCGATGGGCCCGGTTTCAAATAGAAAGATACCCCGGCGTAAATTCCGAGGAAGACGGCCCAGGAGGCCACCAGCAAGGCGATTCTGCGGGCATCCGACATAGTGTTGCTGACTCTCTATTTTACGGGTGGGAGCGAAAACGGAGCGGGGGCGACTCGCCGGACCATAGCGTAATGATTACCCAAGCTGCAGACGATCACCCAGCAACCACAATTCGTTCATCTGGCGGAGGAGGAGGGATTCGAACCCCCGAGGCCCTTTCGAGCCTAACGGTTTTCAAGACCGCCGGTTTCAACCGCTCACCCACTCCTCCGCTGTTGATTATATCCTGCAAACCCAGGCTCCATGACATTGTGCTCAAGCTTTGCCGCGGGAAGAGGCCCGCGCCGCTTTCATAGCACGATCCGTGAAGAATCAGCCTCACGCAATAAAAAAGGCCCCACCCGGACTGCAGGTGAGGCCTCGAACTTCGGAAAAACTCCGCTTATGCGGTAAGCAGAACCTCTCTCCGCTTCCGCATCATGAACATGGCCGCGAGAAAAGCAATGCCGACCCCCAGCAGAAGCACCGAACTCGGCTCAGGCACGGTCGATGCCGGCTGGACGGTGAGACTCAAGTCATCCACGTCCAATTGGCCACTCAACGCGGTTAATTGCAGGTAGAGATTCCCGCTCGGGAAGCTCGAAGCACTCAGATAACTGCAACTCTCGAGCTGGAACGTTCCGCGAGCTATGCTGGAGGCATTGCCCGAGACATTGCATAGGGTTGTGGTTACCCCGCCCAGGATTGTGTCCAGCGAAAGACTGTAATTCCCGTTTATGCCGTCCGTCCGGTCTCCCACGTACACGGAGAACGTGTACAGGGAATTGGCCAATACGGAAGTCCCAGTGAGCGTCTGCGTAAGCGAGCTTTGCGCATTCGCAAACGCGACCAGGCTTCCATCGGGAAGCGAACTGAAATACGAGCCTGGCATCCAGGACCCCCCGTCTGAACTCGACCAACCTGGGATTCCGGGTACCGGGCCATAATTAAACGCACAGCCCGTACCACAGGGAAAATTAAGCGGGCCGGCGGTGGATTCGAAGGACGGGTTTACGATCGAGATGTTATCTGCCAGGACCGGACCACTGAGGACCGTTGTTAAAATCAGAAGCACAGCAGTGAGTACCAATTTTTTTGACATCGTTTGGGTTACCTTTGGACCGGATGTTACTGACCATAGTACTGCCCGTCTTCTGGAGTCCGATGGGCGAATAAAAAGCAACTCCAAACGGTTAAAAGCACGTAACAATCCAAACGGTTGAATCTCTAACTTATTGAAGTTAAATGCTTTACTGTTCCGCCTCCACCTCGTCATTATTGGATTGTTCTAACTTGGGTTAGATTATGTGCAACAGTTTACCTCTGCTAAGGCTCTTGTATCCCATTCCTTCGCATGCGTTTAGCGGTCATTAGGCGTAGGAGCGGTTGAACCCGAATACCCCCCGTTGGGTATCTCTAGAGGAACTACTCTTGTCAGGAACACTCGGCGCTGCTCAGTGTGCCTGGTCTTGCTTTTCGGCTTCTTGGCGAGGGGCGTCAAAATCTATGCCCCAGAAGTGTGGGGCCGGCGTCAGGAACTCCACCCCGACTCGGATGCCTTTTGATCCGCTTTCCCCGGTGAACACGATGCGGCATTCCAGCTCTTCCTGGGTTTCCGGATTTACCAGGACCAGCATTTCATCGTTGTCGACCTCATGCCTCAGCATCAGCAGGCCCCCATGGGCATTGACCACCAGGGTTTCGCATACCTCGCGAAATTTCTTCCCAGCGTGATTGCGCCCCAGAGCTTGCAGCTTCATCCGGTGAAACATGCGCTGGCTGCGCCGATTGGTCGCAAAGGCGGTTTCTTGCATAGTGTGCCCATCATCGGTCTGGCAGGGGGACCCGTCAATTGCCCTTTCGGGCAGGTGTGCCCAATCGCCACGCTTTTTTGCCCGGCGAACTTGTGCGGCCGAATGCGCTGGCCGTAGAATGTCCTAGGCGGCTACGGCATCGTGCCGTACATACTTCAGGACCAAGCCGCTGCCGCGTTTTTCTTCATCATAATTTAGGTTGTTAGCGATCAGATCTGAGTCATTCTTACTGCGCCTGGGGGCCTCATATGAACCTTGCTGAATTTATAGAGAGTCGTCGCGAGCAGCACCTCGGGGAGCTTTACGAATTTCTCCGGATCCCCTCGGTCAGCGCCAAGAGCGAGCACAAGCCGGACATCGATCGCGCCTCCAAATGGGTTGCGGATCGCCTCCGAAACTCCGGTTTCAAGACCGTCGAAATCGTCCCCACCAGCCTTCACCCCCTCGTTTACGCGGAATCCCTCGAAGCTCCCGGCAAGCCGACCGTGCTTTTCTACGGTCACTATGACGTCCAGCCTGCGGAACCCCTGGAACTCTGGACCTCTCCAGCCTTTGAACCCGAAGTCCGCAATGGAAATATCTATGGGCGCGGTACTGCCGACGATAAGGGGCAGGTGCACATCCATCTGAAAGCACTCGAATCGCTCCATCAGTTACACGGCAAATTTCCCGTCAACATCAAGGTTTTGATTGAAGGTGAAGAAGAGGTCGGCAGCGTCAGCCTGTGGGATTACGTGCAAAGCCACAAAGAGAAGCTCAAGGCGGATGCCTTGCTGGTGTCAGACACTGCCATGCTGGGCAAAGGGGTTCCCTCTATCACCTATGGCCTGCGCGGACTGAACTACTACGAGATTGAACTGACCGGGCCCGTCCGCGATCTCCACTCCGGTGTCTATGGCGGCGCGGTGCCCAATCCTCTTACGGTTTTGACGGAATTGTTCGCAAAACTGCACGACAAGAATTTTCGCGTGGCCATTCCGGGCTTCTATGACGATGTCGCTGCTGTCCCTTCCGCGGAGCGCAAGGCGCTGAATGCATTGCCCTGGAAACTAAAGGACTTCAAGACCGCCGTCGGCGCGCCTGCATACCATGGAGAGAAGGGATTCACCACCGTCGAGCAACTCTGGATTCGTCCCACACTGGAACTCAACGGAGTCTGGGGCGGCTATCAGGGCGAAGGGGCGAAGACGGTAATCCCCTCAAAAGCCTTCGCGAAGTTTTCGACCCGCCTGGTGCCCAACCAGAATCCGCAGAAAATTGCCAAGCTCGTGGAAAAACACATCCGCAAGCTTCTTCCCAAAAGCGTGCACTGCCGGTTTGAGGTGCTGAGCACCGGTAAACCCTGGGTCGCCGCCTACAAGGCGCCGATTTTCCAGGTGGCCCAGACGGCGCTTCAAAAAGGCTTTGGAAAGAAGGCAGTCTTCATCCGTGAGGGAGGCTCTATTCCCTTCGTTACCCAGATGCACGACACCTTTAAGGTGCCGTGCGTGCTCATCGGATTTGGACTTCCCGACGAAAACGCCCACGCCCCGGACGAGCATCTCTCGCTCGAAAACTACTACGGTGGCATCAAGGCCATCGCCCATCTTTACGAAGACCTCGCCGCACTATAATGGTAGGAGCACGATAAATCGCGCCCTCTTGCTTTTGTAGCGGCCGCCTTCTGAGGCGGGCGCTTTTTCTCATGTTGTAGCCGGTCTTTAGACCCGCCCGCTTTTTCTCCGGCGATCTTTGCACCAATCCTCCAGGAGGAAAATCCCTCTCAACCGCGATCCAATCGAAACAAATAACATCCCGCTTCCGTGCTCCGGACATTTACGTAGCGAATTTCCACGTCGCTGAATAACTGCGCCGCGGCGCGTTCCTCCGCGCCATCGCTCACGCGAATTTCCTTCACCAATGCGCGGCCACGTCCGTATCCCTCCAGCGTCAGCAGTCGTCCGCGGTACTCCTCCGGAATCACATCGCTCTCCGGATGACGTGGACACGCCCTCGAATGGATGTAAACGGGCCCTGGAAGCGGCGGCTCGCCCAACTGCCCAAAGGGATCGTAGGTGAACAGCAACAATTCTTCTTCGTCTTTCCGGATTAACTGCAGGCAATGCCGGCATGGCGCGCGTCCCGCCGCCACTTCCCGATGAGCCGGGAACCCATACTTGGGAGATTTGCCCGTATTCCGGACCTGCTCGACGACTTCACTCGGAATCGCCACCACTCGATACGAACTCATAATTCACCTCGCATTTTTCTCTTGCGAGGTTGATTGTCTGAAATTGCGCCGCCGGCTTCTATCCGCTATCTTCCGTCAAACTCTAAGTGCGACAATTGCTCGCGCCGCCCCCGCGCATAAACCCGAAGCGCCGCGTTCGCCTCTCCGATCACGTGCAGTTCGTCGGCGATTCGCGCAAGATCCCTGCCCCGCAGAACCACATACATCTGATCCTCGTCCAGCCCGGTGTAGATTCGATTTCCCATGCATCCGAGGCTAGTGATGGCTCCATGTTGCAGCGAGGCGGGCAGCGCCATGCAGGTTGGCCGGCCCAATGCCGGCGCTCCTGTGCCAACACCTGCGCGTCCGGCCGCTTCCTGCAGCAACATCGCCGCCGCGGGCCGTAGCGCAAACAACGCCACGTCCGGGTCGATTGGCGCGTCGGCCAGCGGCGAATACACGATCGCCTTTGGCGCCTTCGCCAGTCGCGGAATCTGCGGTACTTCTTCGGGCTTCACATAACCCAGGTCGAACATCATATTCAGCGTCTGTTCCGTTTCTTTTTCCCGGTCCGGCGAAAGCGCGATATTGTGCGTGTACGCCCCCACCGCGCAGTTAAAATGATTCTCTGGGATGGTGTAAAACGTGCGCCCCTCCGCCGCCAGCCGCCAGAAGCTGCATCCGGAAGGCTGCGTGCCTTCAAATTTTTTCACTCCAGATGGTTCCGCATCAAGGAACGCCACCGCCACCGGAGGAACCCCGGTCTTGATCACCTTCAATATCCGTTGCTCTATCTCTCGCCAGTTAGTGCTCGTGCTCACGGTTGCTTCTCCTTGATTAACTTGGAATTACGCAGCATAACACACGCCAATCGCGCTCAAACGGGCCTCGAAACTCGTTTTGCCGCATGAAATCAGCACGTTTTGCACATGCCCATAAAAAAATCGCTGTTTTTCGGCCTTTTTTGCTCATTTGCCCTTGCGTTCTTTTTCTTCCTTCGTTATAGTCCGGTTCGGCCCCGAGTTTTGTGCAGGAAAATAGGGGTTTTTCCTGCTCGTGGCTGGTCCCGGCTGCACCGGGATGGATAGACAAACCAGGAGGATAGGCAGAAGAAATGGCAGCTAAGCCACTGAGCAAAACCAAAATCGTTTCGCATCTTGCCGAGAAAGCCGGCACCGCGAAAAAGACCATCGTCACTTTCTTTGATGAGCTCCACAAGTTGGCCGTCAAGGAAGCCAAGGGCAGCGCAGGGAAGTTTGTTATCCCGGGAATCGGCCGCGTCGTAAAGGCTCATCGCAAAGCTCGCATGGGCCGCAACCCACAGACCGGCGAAGCGATCAAGATCAAGGCCAAGACGGTTGTCCGTCTGCGTCCGTCCAAGGTCCTGAAAGACGCCGTTCTGAAGTAGCTCTTTCTCCCGCCCGGGAGCGAGAAGAATTGGAAACCCCCGTCGCCCGCTTGGTGCAGGCTTACGGGGGTTTCTCTTTTATTGCCCAACAAGCTCCCGCGCAGCGCTACAGCGTCTTCACGTACGCGATCACATCCTTGATTTGGCCCGCCTCAAGCACGTCTTTAAACGGCGGCATCAACTGGTCGCCGTTTTCGATCCACGTCTTCAGGCTCTCGTCGGTGATTTTGTTGCCGTTCACGCTGAACGTTCCGCGCTTCGACAGGCCTTTCAGCCCAGGCCCGATTTTTTTCTGCTCGCTGTTGTCGTAGTGGCAAACGGAACACTTCTGCTGGAACACCGTCTTCCCGCGCCCCACAGCCGCCGCATTCGGAGCGGCAGCCTTGGCGGCCGAAACCTGCGCAACCAGCACGCCCGCGGCCAGCAATCCCACGAAACCCGCGGCAATCATTGCACTTTTCCAAAGACGATTCACGCTTCCCCCCTTAATTCCATCAAACCCAGGATGAGACCCACTTTATTTTCGCCGTTCTGGCCGCAAATTTCCACCCGCTCCCCGCCAAGAGGACAGGGTGCCCATTTTGCACAGCTAGCACTTTCGTACCTTTGACGAGACTCGCTTTTTACGTTCAAAATTCCTCCATGAGCCAAGAGACCCTCACGCGGGCGTGGGAAGTATTGCAGGATGCCTATCAGGCGCAGATGGAGGGCGACTACGATCGCGCCGCCGAGCTCTACCAGTCTTCGCTGGAGCTGCATCCGACAGCCGAAGCTCATACCTTTCTCGGTTGGACGTACCATTATCAGGGCAAATTGATGGACGCAATCGCTGAATGCAAGCGCGCCATCGAGCTCGACCCCGACTTCGGCAATCCCTACAACGATATTGGCGCCTATATGATCGAACTCGGCCAGTTTGACGAGGCCATTCCCTGGCTGCAGCAGGCCGTCGAATCCCGGCGCTACGAACCGCGGCATTTTCCGCACTACAATCTCGGCCGCGCCTATCTGGGAAAGGAAATGTATGGCCAGGCGATGCGCTGTTTCCAGGAAGCGATCCAGATCGAACCGCGTTATTCGCTCGCTCGGCAAGCACTGGAATCGCTTCGCCGCATGGTCAATTGATTTCCTCGATTATTTTCTATTTTCCGGTTTCTAACTCCAATCCAGTGTAGGGGCGGCTTTACGCCGCCTTCTCGCCTTTGTAGTGGCCGGTCTTCAGACCGGCCCTCTTGGGTTTTCCGTGATTACTCTGTTTTCGCCTCCGACGGCTTCACCACCCGATCGTAAACCCACAACAAAAATGTCGTCCCCAACCCGATCCCCGTAAGCGCCCACAAAAAAAGCTGCGGCCGATGCTGCACTTCGCCAAACCGGTGCAGCAGCGCGCCGCCAATCCTCCCCGCCAGAAACGATCCAATCCCCAGCGGCAAAAACGCAAATCCCATGTACGTCCCCTGCTGCCCCGGCGGCGCCAGCCGCGAAATATAATCGTAATAACGAGGCTGCTGAATCAGTTCGCCCACCGCAATCACCACCAGCGTTGCGTAAGCGGCATAAATGCTTGCGTGCAGCGCCAGGATCGCAAACGCCACCATCGACACCAGCGTCCCCAGCAGCACCGCGCGAAACGCCGCCAGTTTCTTCGTCAACACGCTGAACGCCACCGTAAACGCAATCACCACCAGCGGCCCCGTCGATAGCATCCGCTCCGTGTCAGCCTTCGGGTCAACGTAATCGTGAATGTAAATCGGCAGCGTGATGAACTCCTGCCAGTAAACGATCCAGTACCCGGAAAAAATCAGCAGAAACACCATGAACTTCGGATTGCCCACTACCTTCCCGAAGTTGCGCATCGTTTCTGCCAGGCTCGCGGTCTTTGCATCGCCCGATTTTTGCGGCTCCTTGAAAAAGGCCAGCACTGCAAAAAACATCAGGAACACGCTCGCCGCCGCCACGCGAAACACATTCTCCACGCTCAGGTGCCGGTGCACCCACGACGCCACAAACGGCCCGAGCGCCCCGCCGATATTCACCAGCGTGTAGTAAATCGAATACCCGATCGACCGCACATTTTCATTCGACGCCCGCGCCGTCGTCCCCACCACGCTCGGCTTCACCATCGCCACGCCCAGCGCGGGCAGCATCAGCACCAGCGTGACCAGCCCCACCAGCGGCACCGCGTTGCGCACCGGCGCCAGCCACGGCGCTCCAAGCGAGCCGAGTAAGAAGTAGGAGCCGGCGAGGATGAGATACGCGATCGCCAGCGCGCGGCGGAATCCCAGCCGGTCGGCGATCGCGCCGCCAAATATCGCCAGGAACCACACCAGCCCGCCAAAAAGTCCCGAAAGATCGGCGGCGCGCTCCGTGGGAAAATTCAGCGCTTCGTGCAGATACCGCGCCAGCGAAGCAAACGCGGCGTAATAGGAGAGCCGCTCAAACAGTTCGCTTACGTTTGCCACCCAGAACGACCGCTCAAACCCCGTCCGCACTTCCGCCAACCGCTGGTCGAAGCCCATGCCACCTCCCGGGGGGTGCAAGCGGGGAATGATAGCAGAGGGAGTTGGTGACTGGTGAATCGTGACCGGTGACTGGTGCGGAACTAGCTGGGAAGCTCACAGCCGACAGTTGACAGCTCACAGCTTGGAGCAATCCCTTCCTGCCGGTCGCAACGCCCGGCATGAGAGCGGACATGAGAGGCAGTTTGGCGGACGAGAATTCCAGAATGGAACGATTGGTTGGACCCGGTGGGAGGGGGTATCCCGATGTTTTTTGGAAAGAGTGCGCAAGGAGAAGAAAGGAAAGGGGATGAGATGGATACGGAAAATGAAAGAGTTCGGAAGTGGTTGAAAACAAAGTAAAGGGGACGGCAGGAAAGAATGACAAGAGCGAGGAAGAGCGCGGGAAGTGCGCAAAAGGAGGGAAACCGGGCTGATGCGAACAGTTCACGGGCACAGATAGCACAATGTTTACTATATGTCAATAATATTGTCAGAGTACTACATTCGAAACTGGTACGAGTGGGAGGTGGCGGAATGCGAGGGAGGGATGTGCTTCAAGGAAAGCAGTGGCAGGCGGCGTAAGGTATGAATCTGGAGAAAGAAAAGCGGTCCCCGTTCGAAACGTACAGTGGGATTGGCAACCCTGGGATTGGGAAGGGGAGAGCAGCCATCTAGCGTTGGTTGCGAGAGATGCGCGATGGCGTGGACGCGAAGAGGCCCAAGACGCGGAAGCACAAGCCTTGAAAGTGATTGGAATGCCAAAACCCGCACCCTTCAACATCAAGGATGCGGCACCCGGCACCCGGTCGGAGCGGAGTGAGGGCGCGTTGTAGTTTGCGGTTGAAAGTAACCCCAGGAACCACCCTTTGGAAACCAAGGATGGGGCACCGGGCGAAAACCAGCGGGACGAAACACTGCTGATCTCGTTTGGGCCCGCCCTGGTGGCAAATTCGTTGTTGTCGAGGGCGGGAGAAGCATAAGATGCGCGAGACGGAGGTCCATATCGGAAATCCCGGTTCAAATCGGCCTTCAATATTTGACAACGATGGATCGTCGCATGAAGGAGTCCTTTTATGACTGAAACCACATCCGCTGGAGGGTCGCAGGCGAAGAGTGTTCTAACGAAGATTGCAGCGTTTGTCGCAGATCGAAATATCCCTTTCCTTGTTTGCAGCATTGGAATGATCGTGATGTTGCTGTGGGCAGGCAAGTTCAAAATGACAGCACCCGGGGCAGAGGGCATCATCCCGCTCGTCACTAACAGCCCGTTCACCAGTTGGCTATTCAAGGTCTTTGGACCATATATTGGGTCGGATATGATCGGGGCCACTGAATGGACAGCAGCAATCCTACTGATCATTGGCTACATTAAACCTAAAGCAGGCATTCTGGGCGGGATCATTCTAGTCGGCATGTTCTTCACCACAAGCACCATGTTGATCACGACTCCCGATGACACCGTCGTGGTTCACGGCATCCATTACATGAACAATCTCGGCTTGTTTCTCTTCAAGGACATCATCGCTTTCGGAGTTGCGCTCTATCTGATCAGCTATTATGGCCGAAAAGCGATCATGGCTGAAAATCGCAGCTGAATACTTTTGCAGGTCAATATCGTTGCGGTGGACATCTTTCAAATCATCCTGGGCATGTTCGCTAAATCTTTTGCACTAGCCTGACGAAAGCCGCTTCTGCAAAGCCGCCAAAAGCACCATCGCCTCAATCGGCGTCAACTTATTCAAATCCGCCGAGCGCAATGCCTCCACCACCGAAGCATCCAACGACGTAAAAGCAGTTTCCTGCCCCGGCGCAGAGATGAAAGCGAAGAGCGGACCCACTCTTTCCAACTGCGAAAGAGTAGGCCACCCCGGAGTCGGATTTCGGAGTTGAGAGTGCGCCACCCGCCTGGTGCGTTTGGGGTTGACGGTGGTATATACCAGGGGTATATACTAGTCTAGAGGTGGGGAATGAAACGGGAGCGGGTGGCAAAACTTTTTCGCAACGGGCGGAGCCAGGCGGTGCGACTGCCGCGGGAGTTCCGGTTTGAGGGGGATGCTGTGCGGGTGCGACGGGTTCCCGAAGGCGTGCTGTTGGAACCGCTGATTCCGGATCCGAAAGAGTGGTTTGCGGCGATGGATCGAATCGGCGGGGACCCCCTTTTCAAGGGAGGCCGGAAACAACCGCGTGCACCGCGACGCAAGATTTTTGACTGAGATTCGCGATGGCCTATCTACTGGATACGAACGCGTGCATCGCGTTGATCAACGGATCCTCGGAACTGGTTCGGAAAAGGTTCTCAAGCGCAGTCGTGTCAGGCGAGGAAGTGTGGGTGCCGTCGGTTTCGGTGTTCGAGCTATGGTACGGCGTAGCGAAGAGCATGCAAACCGAGGCGAATACGAGGCGCGTGAAAATGTTTCTTGAAGGTTCGGTGCGGGTGCTGGAATTTGGGGAGGAGGACGCACGGTACGCGGGAGCGATCCGGAACACCTTAGAGCGGATGGGTAAACCCATTGGAACGTACGACATCCTGATTGCGGGGCAGGCAGTAAACCGCAAGATGACGCTGGTGACGGCGAATGTGAAAGAGTTTGGGAGGGTGAAAGGGCTGGATTGGGAGGATTGGGGAAGGCGTGAGTCGTAAGGCGGACAAGTTGATGGCTCCGGTGCATCCGGGGGAGATTTTGCGGGAGGATTTCATGAAGCCGCTGGGCTTGTCGGTGAACAAGCTGGCGCTGGAGCTGCACGTGCCCGCGACGAGGATTGGGGAGATCGTGCACGAGCGGCGGCGGATTACGGCGGAGACGGCTTTGCGGCTGGCTCGGTATTTCAAAACGAACGCGGAATTCTGGCTGAATCTGCAGAATTTTTATGATTTGGAGTGCGAGCGGCGGGCGGGGAAGGCGCTGGAGATTGAGCGGCAGGTGCAGCCGGTCGGGGCGGGGTGAACGAACGGAAACGTCAAAACCCGCACCCTTAAACAGCAAGGGTGCGGCACCCGGCGTGTGAGCGCACGCGGGGTCCCACCCGCGTCACGACTAATCTCTAATTAAAAGCGCGCGAGTCTTTCCGCACTTGCAAGCTTCTTCGGAACCCCAAGCGCCGTACGAGTAGATCACTTTCCATACGTGCCTATGACGTGGTTTACGTCTCGGTTTTCGTTTGCCTGGCATAGCGAGGCCTCCCGTAATGTTCCTAGATTGTAATCATAATTCTCTGTTTTCCTATTTAAGTTAGCAAAGGCGAATCTGGCCAAGTCAAGACCAGCCTTCAAACCGGAGGCTGCGGCATACGGCGTGCTCGGTTAGTTGTGAGGGAAAGCCGATGAAGAGAGTAGCTGAGTGGTTGGAGAAGCATCCCAGCGTGAAGGCGCGGATGTTCGAGCGAAATTACAAGAAAGAAAGTGGTTCCGGACGGTTTGAAGCTGTTTGCGGCTTCTGTCTCGCCTCGCATTACTTCAGGGGCAAACTAAGAAGCAATTGCAGATTATGTCTGGCACCATTTCGGGAGGCGAGGACCATTTCAAATCTCCCGCAAATCAGGGTGCAACGCTGGCGGATAATTTAACTCGTAGCGGTCCAACCCATTCGGCGACGATCGTTCCTGGATTCAGGCTCGTGCTCATACCCGGAGGACTAGTTTCTGTTGTATATTGCACCTGCTGGAGCGAAATGTGGGAAGGTTCACCAGAGCTGCCTACGAGGTGCTAAAGAGGGAGTCGCGCCCCTTGACGTCCCGTGAAATCACTGAAATTGCCCAAAGGGATGGCCTCCTGCGGACAGCAGGGCGGACGCCCTGGCAGACTATGAAGTCCAAGTTGTCTACTGACATCTTGTCCAGGGGACCCGACTCATTATTTATGCGTGTGGAAGAGGGTAGGTTTTCTCTCCGAGAATGGAAGGGGATGTACCCTGAACACGTTGCACCCCGGTTTGTGAAGGCTCTCTTCGACGAAGATATAGTTGTTTTTCCCGCTGCGTCGCTGAAGAGGTACGTACCTGTTGTTGGGCTTTACGCTGGTGACTTCGACCGGAATGACCTCGTCCATGAGTGTCGAGCAATGCGACGCCAAGACGCTGAGGAAGACGACTCCGTAATTCAACTTGTATCGGTTTTTGTTGTGCGATTCGAAGGCCGCATTCTTACCTATAAGCGTACGAAGCGACTGCCGGAAAGCCGCTTGCATGGCTATTATTCAATCGGTTTCGGTGGCCACCTGAATCCAGAAGATCTTAAGCCGCTACTCAACATTTTCGATCCTGATGTGGCGTCCCCACTCCTCCTTCGCGAGCTGGGTGAAGAACTAAGATTGAAAGGTGAAGCGCCTAGGCTGCGATACCGCGGTCTGCTGTATGACGATTCGAGACCGGTTAGTAGGCAGCACTTGGGGATTACTTATGACGTGTTTTTACAATCAGAACGATTCGAAATTGGTGAACGCGGATTTTTGATGGATGCGAAATTCGAAACGCTAGAAGAAATCATAGCTCGTAGAGAGAACTTCGAGAATTGGTCCTGGGTTCTGATTCGGGAGGAACTAGAGTGCAAACACTCTCTACAGGAGCAAATCTAGACTCTTTCCTGATCAGCCTAGCCGCAAGTGTTTGTTATGGGGCATTGATAGCTGCGCTCCATTGGGTACGAGGCCGCAATGCTACGCATAATCCCAGATACAGACGCGTGGTACCTGGACTGACCCTCACCGCATGGCTTTTATTTAATTTGGGGTACTTCCACTTCTTTCACCGACAAAGTTACCTTGTCTTAATAATCTCGACAATTCTGTCTGCATGGCTCCTTTTTCAAGAGGTATATCAGTTCTGGCGCATTGGGCTTGTAGGTGCGGATGTCGAGACCAGAAGGGGCATTGACTATCCCAAGGCCCTGGCGCTTTGTTCGAACTCCTTGGAGTTCCTCGGCATCGGGGCCTCCAAACTAACGGGAGCCGGGGAGGCATTCCAGAAAGCGATTGATCGCTGTGACAATCCAGGCCGCCCGATAAAATTTCTGCTTAGTAGTCCCGAGAGCAAAGGGTTACAGAAGATAGCCCGTAACGCCGGCGTGAGCGAGCAGGCCTATCAGGAGACAGTGCGAATCTCTTTGCGAGTGATTTCGAGCTTGAGAATAAACCGCGAGAAAAATATAGAGGTCAGGTTTTACAAGGAGTTTCCGGCCTTCAGACTTATGTTCATTGACGGCGAGATTTGCCTTACGAGCCATTACGTACTCGGGAAGGGCGACGGATCGCAGTTGCCCCAACTTCATATCATTAAAAAAACTGCCGACCAGGATGTAGACTCCCTTTATTACGGTTTTCGTTTCTATTTCGATAGTCTTTGGGAAGAGGCAGAAGAGTGGGACTTCCGGCGGTATTTGGATGAGTGATCCAACTAGAGCAGGCTCGGTGCACGGTCGGTTTCAGCCTTTCCACAATGATCATCTGGAATATGTACTCGCCGCGAAGGAGAGATGCCGATTCCTTTGGATCGGAATCACGAAATACGATATTACTCCGATTGAGGCTAGCCCTCTCGCTCGACTTAGGGAGCGACCGGATCACAATCCCCTTACGTACTTCGAGCGCGTTGAGATGATCACTGACGTCTTGCATGAAGCTGGAATAGATCGAGCTTCATTTGGATTTATTCCGTTTCCAATCGAAACGCCTAGTCGTTTACCTGTGTTCATGCCGACGTCGATTCCTTGTTTCACGACAATTCGTGAGGATTGGAACAGAGAAAAGATAAGAGTGCTGCGCGGCTGCGGCTACGAGGTGATTGTCCTCTGGGAACGGCTTGAGAAAACCATTAGTGGCGGTACCATCCGAGAAAACATCATACAAGGCCGAGATGAGTGGCGGGGCATGGTTCCTCGCGCCACGGCAGGCGTGATTGACAGGTTGTCACTTAGAGAACGTCTCCTTGAGCTGAGCAAGCTGTCGGGGCTCTCCGGGAATGGACAAGGCTAGTGGCGAGGTGGCCGCGCACGAGATGGCGAGGATGAGGTTTGCGATACCAAGTGGAGCAAAGGGACTGACTCGACCCGCTCTCCCATTCCTCAGATGGCCCGGTGGAAAGAGGTGGGCAGCGGCCCAGATTGCGGCGTTAATCAGACCTCGGCTCTCGGGGAGATATTTGGAGCCTTTCCTCGGTGGGGCCGCTGTCTATTTTTCGCTTGGACACCCGCACTCTCTGCTTTCGGACTTAAATCCCGACCTGATTAATACCTACCGAATTGTTCGCGATAATGTGGATCGATTAATCGCTGGTCTCAGTGACCTGGGTGTTTCCGAAACTGTTTTCTATAAACTCAGGGGTTATGTTCCCTCCGATCCCGTAGCGCGGGCTGTTAGATTCCTCTATCTGAACCGGACAGCATTTGCGGGTATGTACCGCCTGAATAGGAGGGGAAAATTCAACGTTCCATACGGCGGTGGCGAGCGTAAACCCGATGTCTTGTGGAAAACCTCGTTACTGAGGGGTGCATCGGCGGCGCTTCGTGGCACCGACTTGTGCACGTGTGACTTCGAGTTCGTTCTCGATGCGGCCCGCGCAGGGGATGTTGTCTATTGCGACCCAACGTATACCGTCACACATAATAACAATGGATTCAGACGCTATAACGAAAAGAACTTCTCTTGGGAAGACCAGGAACGGCTGGCAAAGGCAGCTGCTCGGGCGACGCGGCGAGGCGCCTCTGTGCTCGTTAGCAATGCTCATCACTTCGAAATATTTAGACTATATCGAGGTTCCCAATTTCTGTCTTTGGCGCGTCCCAGCACTCTCAGTGCAGACCCAAGTAAGCGACGTGAAGTTACCGAGTTTTTGATCATTGTTTAGACGGCCCTCTTGGGGTTAGTACCGTGAAATAGTCGCTACTCACCACAAATCGCGAGCCACAAGAAGGGGTCGAGGACGAGGTCGCCTTCGTGGGAGGAGGCGAGGAGGATGCGTTCGAGGAGGGCGAGGGGTTTTTGGGTGGGGTGCTTGCCGAAGCGCTTTTCCCAGGTTTCGGGAGGTTTTATATGTTCCCAGACGGATTTCATTTGCTTGTTGCGATTGGTTTCCTTCATGAGCTTGTAGTTGAAGGTGTGGCGAGATTTTTTGTCGCGGGCGGCCCAGATGATGGTTTCGGTGGCGTGGGTGAAATAGCGGCAGGAGAGATTGGGAGGCGGATTCGGCTTAACCCAGGAGATGTCGTTGAGGAGCTTAAAGCCGAGCTGCTGCATGGCGAAGCCGACGGAGTGGATGACGTGGGCAGTGCCGGAGACCCAGAGGGAGCCGTTGGGCTTGAGGATGCGCTGGCAGGCGGAGAGCCAGGCGCGGTTGAATTCGTGATTGGCTGCGGGGCCCTGGGATTTGTCCCAGGCGCCTTTGTTGACGGAGACCATTCTCCCTGCGTGGCAGGTGATGCCGCCGTTGGAGAGGAAGTAGGGCGGGTCGGCGAAGATGAGGTCGACGGAGGATTCGGGGAGGAGGGCGAGGAGTTCGAGGGAGTCGCCCTGGTAGAGGCGGATGTGGTGTTTTTCGTCGTTGAATACGGGGGCGGGGAGTTTGATAGGGGATTTGGTCATGGAAGGTTGATCGATCAGGATCGTTGATCAGGTGGGTACGGGTGTCAAGCGGAGGAAAGAAAAGAGGGGGACTTAACACAGAGTTCGCAGAGAGGACGCAGAGGACGCTGAGAAGAGAAGAGGCGCCCTTCGCGGGAATCGCTCAGGGCTACGGGAAGAGGCGGGAGTGGAATTGGAGCGAGGCGGGGAGATGCTCGGCGAAGTAGGCGGCGTCGTGGCGGCCGGGGTAGAGATGGAATTCGTGAGGGATGCGGCGCGAAGTGAGGATTTTGTCGAGAGCGGTGGCGCCGGCGTAGAAGCCGTAGTCGTCGTTGTCGCCGCAGTCGAAATAGATTTTCAGGCCGGCGAGGTTGGCGGTGCGGGCGAGGACGAGGGGGCTGTTCTGGTCCCAGAAAACGGGATCGGGGGGATTGCCGAAGACGCCGCCGAGTACGCGCGCGCGGGGAGAAGTGGGAGAGGCGCTGAGGAAACTGGGAAGTTTTTCGATGAGCGCGGCGCTGTGTGCGCTGACGGAGCCGAAGAGTTGCGGATGGCGGAAGGCGAGATGCAGCGCGCCGTAGCCTCCCATGGAGACGCCGGAGATGGCGCGGTTAGCGCGCCCGGGAGCGACACGATAGCGCTTTTCGATAAACGGGAAAAATTCCTGGAGCAGAAAATCCTCGTAGCGGTTTTTGCCGTCCCTTGAATTGATGTAGAAGCCCGCGCCGCCGTCCGGCGTGGCGATCAGGAAATTTTTCAGTTCACCTTTTTCACGTTGGTCTTCGACAAGATTCCAAAGGCCGGAATGGATGAAGAACTGTTCGTTGTCGCCGAGGCCGTGGAGGGAATAGAGGATGGGGAAGTGTTTTGTTCTGTCGGAGTCGAAGGATGGAGGCAGGACGATGCAGTAGGGAACTCCGCGGGAAAGGATTTTGCTGGGGAGGGAGTTGCATTCGACGCGGCCGGTCGCGGCGAAGAGAGGGAGGTTAATGAGGTAGAGGAGGGAAAGGAAGTAAAGGAAAGAGCGGAGGATCGCGGCGTTCGATCGTAAGAGCCCACCCTTTGCACACACCGCAAAGGGTGGGGCACCCTCAAGCACTTGGATTTCGCGCGCTTTGATGGAAAGACCAAAGGAAGGGCCGGAACTACTCATAGCGGAGGGCGTCGACGGGGTTGAGTTTGGCGGCACGAGAAGCAGGATAGAGGCCGGCGGCAAGACTGACAAGAACGGCGATGACCAGGGCTGCAAGGGCGAGCCACCAGGGAACCGAAGTGAGCTGAATAGAATTGAGATTCTGACGCGCAAGATAAGTGTTGGTGCCGAAGGTGATCGCGCGACCGAGAGCCCAGCCGGCGGCGACTCCAAGAACACCTCCGAGAAGGCCCATCACACCGGCTTCGACGAAGAAGAGTTGCTGGACGTCCGAGTCGGAGGCGCCGAGGGCTTTGAGGACGCCGATTTCGCGGCGGCGCTCGAGGATGGCCATGACCAGCGTGTTGACGATGCCGAGCGTGGCGATGGCGAGGGCGAGGCTGCCAAAGATACCGACGAGGAGGTCGAAGACAGTGAAGAAGATGCGGAGAGACTTCGAGGCATCCAGCAGCGAGAAGGCGCGAAATCCCATGCTTTTGATGGATGTTTCGAGCGCTTCAACCTGCGAGGGAGATTTGGCACGAACGGAGAGCGAGGCGAAGGTGGTTTTGTTCGAGCCGGAGTCGCGGACAATGTCGCGCAGGTCGTTGACTTGAGCGGCGCGGAGAGTGGAAGCGGTGGCGAGTGGGATTAGGAGGCGTGCGTTGCCGTAGCCGCCGTAGCCGGCAGCGGGTTCGGTCTCGACGATGCCGACGATTTTAAGGCGGAGCTCTTTGGGAACGACGGAAAAGCCGCCACCGGAGGAATCGGGTTGAGCGGCGGAAGTATCGTTATTGATAGTTGAGGAAGGGAGCGCCTGGCGTTCGGCGTAGCGAAGGATCAGATCCTGGCCGAGCAGCGAGGATGGCTGATCCGAGAGCTCCTTGGCAAATTCGATCTGAAGGATGGCTTCGTCGGCGCTCACGGACGAGAAGTAGCGGCCCTGCATGCCGTCGAAGGAGCCGGAGTTTCTGGAAGAGTCGGGCATACCGGCGACGACGGTGGCGAAAGGCTTGTTGTTGAAGCGGACTTCGGTGAAGAAACGAATTTGGGGATAGACCTCGACGACGTTGGGAAGTTTTTCGAATTCCTTGCGGGCGTCTTCGTCGAGCGTCCGCGGCGGCTTGTCCGAATCGGGTTCGGGCTGCGGACGGCCCATGCCGCGGAGATTGGTTTTGGGAGTGACGATAATCGTGTCGAACAGGCCGCTTTCCGAAAGGCGCCTGGAAGCGAGTTGTTGCAGGCCGACGCCGATGGAGATGATGGCGACGAAAGACGCGACACCGACGGCGATGCCGAGCGTGGTGAGGGCGTTGCGGAGAATGGATTCGCGAAGATTGCGGAGGGCGAGATCGGTGAGGTCGCGGGGCTTCATTGCGGGAGGCCTTTTGGCGAGGAAGTGGAGAGGAGCTTGCCGTCGCCCATGATGGCGAGGCGGTCGGCGAAGGCTTCGGCGAGGGGGCGTTCGTGGGTGACCATGACGATGGTCATGCCGAGTTGTGAACGAAGTTCGCGGAGAAGAGTAAGGATGGCTTCGCCGGTGGCGGAATCGAGATTGCCGGTGGGCTCGTCGGCGAGAAGAATTTTCGGGCGATTGACGAGAGCACGGGCGATGGCGACGCGCTGTTGTTCGCCGCCGGAAAGTTCCGTGGGGCGGTGGCCGAGGCGATGCGTGAGGCGAACGCGTTCGAGGGCTTCGCGGACGCGCGCGGGGCGTTCGGCGCGATCGATTTCGGCGAGGCGGAGCGGGAGTTCGACATTTTCTTCGAGGGTCATGCGCGGAAGAAGATTGAAGGATTGGAAGACCATGCCGATGGTGTTGCGGCGATAGCGGGCGAGATCGAGAGGCGAAAGAGACGCGATGTTCTGGCCGTGGGCGAAGATCGCGCCGGAGGTGGGGCGATCGAGGCCGGCGATCAGATTAAGGAGCGTGGATTTTCCGGAGCCTGAGGAGCCGAGGAGGGCGAGGAATTCGTTGTGGGGCACGGAGAGAGAGAGTTCGTTGACGGCGCGGACGGAGGTTTCGCCCATGGTGTAGTGGCGGGAGACGCGGTCGAGTTGGATGGCGGGGTCGGCGGTGGGCATGGAGGTGGCGTCAGTTCATGATACGCGGGAAGGGAAGAAAAACTTTCATGTGAGTTTGATGCGGGGAGGAGAGGAGAAGTAAAGGAGGTTGGGGAGGTAAAGGAGGTAAAGGAGGTAAAGGAGAAGATCCTTACTCTGAAACGCTTGTGTAAGGTCTGTTCGTCGAGGTCCTTCGGCTATCCTCGTCGGATAGCCTCAGGATGACAATTTTTTTTGGGTGCAGTTTAGTCAGTGGCGGCGGCTTCAGGTGGTGGGAGGGACGTGGTGGCGGGAGGCGAGGGTGATGGTTAGGCAGAAGGCCAGGAAGACAGCGGCGGCGGAGATTAGGAAGAGATTGCGATAGCCGGCGCGGCTGATGATGGCGCCGGCGATCGGCCCGGCGAGGAAGAGGGAGAGATCGATGAAGGCGTTGTAGGCGCCGAGGGCTGTACCGCGATTTTCATTGGGGATGTGGCGAACGGCTTCGACGGCCAGCGAAGGAAAAACCAAGGAATAACCAATGCCGATCAGAGCCGCGGCCACAAACGCGGCAGAGGGAACGCGCGCGAATCCGAGCAGTAGGAGGCCGAAGACTTCTATGAAAAGCGAAACGAGGGCTACGGGAAAGCCGCCGATGCGAGTGATCAAGCCGTTGAACAGGATGCGCGTGACGACGAAACAAGCTCCATAGAGAGAAAGGGTGAAGGCGGCGCCAGCCCAACGAAGATTAGCGAAATAGAGGGTGATGAATGTGGCGAGAACCCCGAAGCCGATTCCCCCGAGGGCCAGCACGGTGCCGTGGGGAGCGACGCTCCAGAAAATGTGCGCGAACGGCAGATGGCGCGACGGCGTGACAGGAATGCGCGGCATGCGGAGTGCGAAGGCGACGGCAGCCAGCGACACGGCAAAAATGACCAGGCCCGCGGAGGCAAATCCCCAATGCTGCTGCAGCAGAACGCCGAAGGGAGCACCGACGGCGAGGGCGGTAAACGTGGCGACGCCGTTCCAGGAGATGACCTTGGCGATGTGTTGCGCGCCGACGCGCCCGATGCCCCACATGGTGGCGCCCGTGCCGACCATGCTTTCGCCGAGACCGAGGAGCAGGCGTCCGATAAGCAGAAGCGCAAGGCTGAAGGACGCGGGGAAACGGACGAAGGCGGCGGCAAAGGTAAAAAGGCCGCTGGCGGCGCAGATGAACAGACCCAGCACCACGATGCGCTTGGGGCCGAGGACGTCGACTATGCGGCCAACGCGGGGGCGGGAGAGCACGGTGGCGACGTACTGGGTGCTGACAACCAGCCCGGCGAGGAAGGTGCCGTAACCGAGTTGCAGGTGAACGTGCATTGGGAGAATGGCAAGCAGGATGCCAATGGTGAAGTAGCAGACGAAGGTGAAGGAGACGGTGGGAAGAATTTCGGCGACGGTGCCGGCCGAGCGTTCGAGAGAGCGTGGTGGGGAGGCCGCTTCTGGAAGCGGGTCGGCGATGGCGGAGGCGGTGGTGTCGGGCATAGGAAAAAGCCGAATCCTTAGTAAGTATAAAGGTGCGATGAGACGAGAGGGTGAATAGATACAAGGGAAAGGAATAGAATGTGGCCGGATTGGTGCCGAATCGAGAGGAGAAGAACATGCCGACGATTGAGGGAAAAGAAGGACGGGCATGGATCGATAAGTATGTGGTGAAACCGGGGAAATTGAAGGGAGTGATGAAGGGGTTGCGCGCCTTGGTGAAGAAGACGGTTCCGGGGTGCGAGGAGTATGTGAATCCGTGGAAGATTCCGTCGTTTGACTCGAACGGGACCGTGTGCGGGTTCATGACGGGAAAGGAGCACGTGACATTTATTTTTTTGCGCGGGGCGGTACTGCCGGACCCGGAAGGGTTGCTGGAAGGGACGGGGAAGAGCGTGCGGCATGTGAAGGTGCGGACGGCGGCGGATGCGAAGAAGCCGGCGCTGAAGAAGTTGATTGTGGAGGCGGCGAAGTTGAACAAGAAGAAGCCGGTGAAAGGGATGAAGGTGGATATGGATAAGAGGAGAGGTAAAGAAGCAAAGAAGTAACGAAGTAAGGATGCAGCGATGAGTTGAGGGATAACAGAAAACAGACAGCAGCGAGCAGGAGGCCAAGAGGCGGTCATCGCTGAAGGCCGGGTAATGTTGAAGTTGAGGTCCTTCGGCGAACCTCGTCGGTTCGCCTCAAGATGACACGGTTTTGTCCGTGGCTGAATTGGGGGGACGCGAAAAGTGGGGCCGCATTTGTGGAGCGGATTGCGGAGGGACAGCGGGGGCAGGAAAGCGGCGGCTGCGGGCGCCGCGCTGCAAAGGGTGCTAGGATTTTAGATTGTGTGGTAAGGAGTTGGGGAAGTAGTGAGGAGCTTGCTGGAATGGCTGTGACGATGAAGGCGCTGAGGAAGACTCAGGCGGCGCGGGGATTGCAGATTGAGAGCGTGCCCGTGCCGGAGGTGGGGCATGGGGATGCGCTGGTGCGGGTGAAGGCGGCTTCGATCTGCGGGACGGATTTGCACATTTATGGGTGGGACCGGTGGTCACAGGGACGGATCAAACCTCCGGTGACGCTGGGACATGAGTTTTGCGGCGTGGTGGAGCGCGTCGGCGCGGACGTGACGGCGGTGCATCCGGGCGATTTTGTTAGCGCGGAGATGCACGTGAATTGCGGGCACTGCCACCAATGCCGGTTGGGCGAAGCGCACATCTGCCCGAATGTGAGGGTGATCGGGATCGATCAGGACGGGGCGTTTGCGGAGTTCGTGAAAATTCCGGCGACGAATATATGGAAGCTGGATGCGGCGATTCCGGAAAGATACGGAGCGATTCTTGATCCGCTGGGGAACGCGGTGCACACGGTGCTGGCGGGGGCGATCGCGGGGCAGACGGCGCTGGTGACGGGCTGCGGGCCGATTGGATTGATGTCGATTGCGGTGGCGAAGGCTTGCGGGAGTTCGACGGTGTTTGCGACGGAGACTAACGCGCACCGGCGGGAGATGGCCAAGCAGATGGGCGCGGACGTGGTGATCAATCCAGCGGCGGAAGACGCGGTGAAAAAGATTCTGGCGGAGACGGACGAAACGGGAGTGGATGTGCTGCTGGAGATGAGCGGCGTGCCGAGCGCGATTCAGCAGGGGTTCAAGGCGCTGCGGGCGGGCGGACGCGCCTCGCTGCTGGGGATACCGACCGAAAATGTGCCGCTGGATTTGGTGAATGACGTGATTTTCAAAGGAGCAACGGTGCAGGGGATTTATGGGCGGCGGATGTATCAGACGTGGGTGCAGATGACGGCGCTGCTGAAGGCGGGGCGGTTGAACCTGGAGCCGCTGTTTGGGGAGAAGATCACCCTGGAGAAATTTGAGGATGCGTTCGGCAAGTTGCAGAGCGGGATGGCGGGGAAGATTTTGATTTATCCGAATGGATTGAAAGCATAGAAATTAAAAAATGGAAATTGGAAAGTAGAAAAGCAAAAGGCAGGACTTAACGCAGAGGACGCTGAGGAAGAGGCGCAGAGTTCGCTGAGAGTTGGGAGATAGGTCATGAGTGAGAGTGTGACGCAGGTGATTAAACAGCATCCGCTGCAGTACGTAACAGAGGCACTGAATGAGTTGCGGGCTAAGGGCGTTGCGCCGAAGTTGCGCGTGCTGGAGGGCGAGCAGAAGCCGGTGTGCGTGTTTGATGGGCGCGAAGTGATCAACCTGGCGTCGAACAATTATTTGGGTCTGACGTCGGACAAGAGGTTGCGGAAGGCGTCGATTGAAGCGGTGCGGAAACTGGGAGTGGGCGCCGGAGCGGTGCGGACGATTGCCGGCACGATGAAGCTCCACATGGACCTGGAAGAACAGATCGCGAAATTCAAGGACGTGGAAGCGTGCGTGGTGTTCCAGTCGGGGTTCACGGCGAATGCCGGAACGGTTTCCGCAGTGCTGGGGAAAGAGGACCTGATCATTTCGGACGAGCTGAATCATGCGTCAATTATTGACGGGGCGCGGCTTTCGAAAGCGACGATCAAGGTGTTCAAGCACAAGGATGTGAAAGACTGCGAGCGGATTCTGCAGGAGCACGCTTCGTTTCCAGGGAAGAAGCTGATTATCACCGACGGCGTGTTTTCGATGGACGGCGATATTGCGCCGCTGCCGGAGCTTTGCGACCTGGCGGAGAAGTTTGGCTGCATCATGATGGTGGACGATGCGCACGCGAGCGGCGTACTGGGGCGAGGGGGACGCGGAACGGTGGATCATCACCAGTGCCACGGGCGGGTGCACATCCAGGTGGGGACGCTGAGCAAGGCGATCGGTTCGATGGGCGGGTATGTGTGCGGTTCGCGCGACCTGATCGACTTTTTATATTTGCGTGCGCGGCCGTTTTTGTTTTCGACTTCGCACCCGCCGGCCACGGCGGCGGCTTGCGCGGCGGCGTTTGCGCTGCTGGATTCGCCCGATGGCGAGAAGCTGGTGAAGAAGCTTTGGGCCAACACGAAATTTTTCAAGCGTGAATTGAAGAAGCGCGGGTTTCAGTTCAAGACGAGCGAGACGCCAATTGTGCCGATACACGTTGGAGACGCGGCGAAGGCGTTTGAATTTTCGCGGAAGTTGTTCGAGGCGGGGGTGTTCGCACCGGCGGTTGGGTATCCGATTGTGGCGGAAGGCAAGGCGCGGTTGCGGGCGATGGTGAGCGCCGCGCACAAGAGGGAACACCTGTTGAAAGCGGTGGAGATTTTGGAGGAAGTGGCAAAGCCTTTAGGAATTGTTTGAGGCGAACGAAGCCGAGCCCTGCCTAAATCAACGGTATGTAATTTTTCCCCCGGAACGGTGGTTTAGACAGGATCGCCCGGAATTTATGCAACTTTTTCCATCCACAAAGCATAGATAACAAAGGGCGTAGTTTTGGCACAGGATTTGCGAATATCAAACGATGCCGTCGCTACCCTTCTGTCTTGACGGGCATGCCCAGCCTGCTCAATGACGATTGAAATGAGGAGGTTTCGGAAATGAAACGCATTGGATTTTTGATGGCGACCGGGATTCTGTTTGCGAGCGCTGCCGCCGCTCAACCCCAAGCGGGCGCGCAGCCTGGCGGGCAGGCATCGGCACGAACGGGGAATACCCAAGCACAAGGTTCGGGATCTGCTTCGGCGGCGACCGCGGCTTCGGCGCAGAACGGGCAGGCGAATGGTTCGCTCGGGAGCGGGGCAGCGATCAATGCAGAGCTGAGCGCGCCGATTGATTCGAAGAAAGCGAAACCAGGTGATGCGGTGGCAGCGCGGACGACGGAAGCCACAAAATCAAACGGCAAGACATTGATTCCCAAGGGCTCAAGACTTGTGGGACACCTGAGCGAAGTTAAGTCTCGTGCGAAGGGAGATTCGGAATCGGCGCTGGGCATCGTGTTCGACAAAGCGATTCTGAAAAACGGCGAGGAGATGCCATTGAATGTCGCTATTCAGGCTCTGGCGTCGGGGGAATCGACTGCGGTAGCGAGTGGAGGCGATGACACAGGAATTATGAGCGGCACCAGCGGGTCCGCGATGGGTTCGGGAAGACCGATGAGTGGCGGGGGACTCGGTGGAGTGACCTCCACAGCGGGCGGAGCCGCGGGCGCCGTGACAAATACGGCCGCGAATGTGGGCGACACGGCGGGGGGAACGGTGAATTCCACGGTTCGTTCTGCGGGGAACACCGTCGCGGCAAGTCAGGGAGCAGCGGGCGGACTGAATGCCGCAGGACAGCTGACATCGGGCAGCCGGGGAGTTTTCGGTTTGCCGGGAGTGAACCTGAGTTCGGCGACGGCTGGCGCGGCGCAAGGGTCGGTGATTACTTCCACGGGAAAGAATCTTCACCTGGCGAGCGGGACGCAGATGTTGCTGGTGACGCAGGCGGCAGGAACGCCGAAGCCTTAAGCGGATTGACCAGTTCAAACAGCGGTCAAAGATCGCATGTAAGAGCGGCTCGCCCCACAAAGGCCTCCGGGGCGCAAAAGACGCGCCTCAAAAGGCGGGGCCTACAAGGACTTGAACCCCCAAGAGCACAGCCAGGAATGGCCGTGCCACCTGGCTGTCGACGAGCGCCTGGAGACACGGGGCTTTGCTATACTCGCCCGCATGGCGGCTAAGAGCGAAAATACGAAGAAGCTATTTCTTGTGGATGCGATGGCGCACATCTACCGGGCGTTTTATGCGCCGATGAATCGGATGAATGCGCCGAGCGGCATTCCGACGAAGGTGCCGTTCCTGTTCGCGAATATCGTGAGGAGGCTGCTGAAGGATTACCAGCCGGAGTACGTGGCGATCGTGTTCGACACGCGGCAGCCGACGTTTCGCGACAAATTGTTCGAGAAGTACAAGGCGCAGCGGCCGCCGATGCCGGACGAGATGGGTGTGCAACTGCCGTATGTGCGGCGGTTGTGCGAGGCGATGCGGATGCCGATCTTGGAGCTGGACGGATACGAGGCGGACGACGTGATCGGCACAATGGCGAAGAAGGCCGCGGCGAACAAGATCGATGTGCTGGTGATATCGAACGACAAAGACATGATGCAGCTGGTGAATCCGGGCGTGCGGATCTTACGTACCGGATCGGGTGGAGCGAAGGCAGACACGATTGTGGATGCGGCGAAGGTGACGGAGATCCTGGGAGTGCCGCCGGGGAAAGTGATCGACCTGATGGCGCTGCTGGGCGACACGGTAGACAACATTCCGGGCGCGAAAGGGATTGGAGAAAAGGGCGCGACGGAACTGATTCAGAAGTACGGAAGCGTGGAGAGCGCGCTGGATCACGCGGATGAAGTGACGAACAAGAGGTACCGCGAGGCGCTGCAGCAACAGAGAGAGCAAGTGATGATGAGCAAGCAGTTGGCGACGATCAATCTGGATGTGCCGCTGGAGGTGGACCTGGAGAAGCTGCAGGTGCGCGCGGCGGATCCGGCGGCGCTGGCGGAGCTTTACCGGGAACTCGGATTTAATTCGTTGCTGAAGGAGTTGCTGGCGAGCGGGGCTGAAGTGGGCGGAGGTGTGGGGGAAGGCCTCACCCCTGAAGGGGTGAGCTACAAAGATGGCGAAGCGTCGGCGAAGGATTACGCGCAGTTTGCGAATGTGGAGGAGTTCAAGGCGTACCTGAAGAAACTGCCGGTGAAGGCAGAGCTGGCGGTGTGGCTGAATCTGGAGCCGGGGGAGCGCGAGGCGGAGGGATTCGGGACGCGCGTGGCGGGAATTGAGGTTTCGCACAAAGAGGGCGAGGGCCGGGCGGTCTGGGCGGACGAAAAGGGCGAGGCAATGAAGGCGCTGGCTGCGGCGGTGCAGGATGAGAAGCGGCGAAAGATCGCGCATGACCCGAAGCTGTTTCAACTTTTGGCGGGCGGCGGGGAGAAGATCGAGCACGCGACACAACTTTATTCTTATTTGCTGCGGCCGACGACGGCGAACCACAATTTTGCGGACGTGATTTTCCGGCAGTTCAACGTGCCGATCGGCGGAGGAGCGGGCGAACGCGCGGATTACTTGCAGCGGCTGGCGCCTGTCTTGCGGAAGGAAGTGGAGGCGCAGGGCCTCGACGGCGTTTACGAAAAGATCGATCTGCCGCTCTCGGGAGTGCTGGCGGAGATGGAACGCGCGGGAATCCTGGTGGACCCGGACGCGCTGGCGAAGATGTCGCACTCGATGGAGAAGGAAGTGCGGCGGCTGGAGAAGGAGATCTGGAAGCTGGCGGGTTCGGAATTCAACGTGAATTCGCCGACGCAACTGGCCGAAATACTGTTCGACAAGCTGAACCTGCAGCCGCCGGTACGGCGGGGCAAAGGGAAAGTGCGTTCGACGGCGGCGGACATCCTGGAAGAGATGAAGGCTCAGCACGAACTGCCCGGGAAGGTGATGGAATATCGCGAAATTGCGAAGCTGAAATCTACTTACGTGGATGCGCTGCCGAAATTGATCCATCCGGAGACGAAGCGCCTGCATACGAGCTTTTCGCAAACGGGAACGGCGACGGGGCGGCTGAGCTCCAGCGACCCGAATTTGCAGAACATTCCGGTTCGCAGCGAATTGGGACGGGAAATTCGCGCGGCATTTGTAGCACCGAAGGGGCAGATTCTGCTGTCGGCGGATTATTCGCAGATCGAACTGCGTATCATGGCGCATTTTTCGAAGGACCCTGTGCTGACGGAGGCGTTCCGGAATGGCGAGGACATTCACGCGCGCACGGCGCAGGAAGTGTTCGGCGTGGGGCCGATGGCGCAGACGGCGGAGCACCGGCGCGCGGCGAAGGCGATCAATTTCGGAATTATTTACGGACTATCGGCGTTTGGACTGGCGCAGCAACTGGGCATTGAGCAGAAAGAGGCGTCGCAATTCATCAATGCGTACTTCACAAGGTATCGCGGCGTGAAGCAGTACCTGGATAGTGTACTGGTGGAAACGCGGAAGACGGGAGTGGCGAAGACTTTATTTGGCAGAATCCGGCCAATCCCTGAGATCAATTCGCCGCAAGCGCAACTGAGGAATTTTGCGGAGCGCACGGCGCTGAATTCGCCGCTGCAAGGGACTGCGGCGGACCTGATCAAGATGGCGATGATTTCGATTGACGCGCGGTTGAAGAAAGAGAAGCTGGCCGCGAAGATGATTTTGCAGGTTCACGACGAATTGCTGTTTGAGTTGCCGGTGAAAGAAAAAGGCAAACTGGAAAAGCTGGTGAAAGAAGAGATGGAGAACGTCCACAAACTGGCGGTGCCGCTGGTGGTGGAAATGGGCACCGGCCCGAACTGGCGCGATTTGGACTGAAGAGGCGCGCTTCTCTGGTTAGGTGTGGCCGACACACGACGAGCGAAGCCGTAGCAACGGTAAGAGTAACCCAAGAAGGCGGCGTAAAGCCGCCCCTACACCTGAGGGAATTTCCCGCCCGCTGAAGTGCAGAGCGTTTGAACACCTTGGAGGACCTGCCCGAGAGGGCAGTGGACAGATAGGTTACAGGGAATTTACAGATTCCCTGTGGCCAGCCCCCTTCATACTAGCCTTGCTGTGAGTAAACGTGCGAGGAACGACGATGTGGCGCAATGGAAAAATTCCTCTAACCCTGGCCATTTTGTGGTGCGCGGGATGCAGCGGGAGACAATCCACGAGCGGCGGAAATGCCGGTATCAGCGTGGCTGTATTTCCGAGCGCTACATCCGTGGTGATTGGACAGACGGTACCATTCAACGCGACGGTGACGGGGACGACGAATACGTCCGTGAACTGGCAGGTGGCGGGAGTGCAGGGAGGAAACGCAACAGTAGGGACAATAACGACCACGGGAATGTACACGGCGCCGAATGCGCTGCCAAGCCCTTCCACAGTGGTGGTGACGGCGGTTTCCCAGGCGGACACAACAAAGATGGGAACCGGACGCGTGCAGGTGTTTCAGTCGAATATAAATCAGAATCCGCAGAGCTTGCCAATCAAACTGGGGACGTCGGGAGGAAACGCAGACGACGTTAGCGGCAGGTTTTGCTGTGGAGGAACGCTGGGGTCGCTACTGACGCGCAATGGCAGCTTTTATATCTTGAGCAACAACCACGTGCTGGCGAGGAGCGATCAGGCGTCGCTGGGGGAACCGATCTCGCAGCCGGGGATTGTTGATACGAACTGTTCGACCGCGGGAACGCAGACGGTGGCGAATTTAACGTCGTTTGTAAGTTTGAAGGCTTCAGGTACCAATGTGGACGCGGCGATTGCTCTGATCGTGCCGGGAGCGGTGGATTTGACAGGGGACATCCTAATGCTCGGGAGCACCGCAACGGGGAGCACGCCGGATCCCGGGCCACCCCATCAGGGAAGAGGAATTCTTGCGTCCATTGGGGAGCCGGTGGCGAAGAGCGGCCGGACGTCGGGATTGACTTGCTCTAAGGTTTCGGCGACTAACCTGGCCACCTCGGTGACGTACCAGACGCAGTGCAACGGCGGAACGAGTTTTACGGTGACGTTCAACAATCAGGTTGCGGTTTCGGGCGGCGGATTCAGCGCTGGGGGAGATTCTGGGTCGCTGATTGTGGATCAAAACACGGCCGATCCCGTGGCGCTGCTTTACGGCGGATCGGATACGGACGCGGTGGGAAATCCAGTGGGAGATGTGATTGCCGCATTGGCGGACGCACAAGGGAATCAGCCGTCGTTCGTGGGGAGCGCTTCGCAACACCAGGTGATTGGTTGCTCGCTGGCGGGGGCGGCAGTGAAGGCGGCGGCGCAGACCGCGATTGCCGTGGATGCGGCTTCGTTGGCCTTGGCGCAACGGGCGCGCGATCTGCACGCGCCGGAGTTGCTGGCGAATCCGTATATCAATGCGGTGGGCGCTGCGGCGAGCGTGGACCGGCCGGGAGAAGCGGCGGTGCTGATTGTGGTGAATCTGGGGCGGGAGGCAACACCGCTGCCGGCGACGATTGAAGGAGTGGCAACCCGCATAGTGACGATGGGAGAACCGACGCCGCACGGAATGCTCGAGTTCGAGGCGGCATCACGAATCGTGCCGGCTCAAGATGCGTTTGCGGTGAGCGCGCTGGAAAACTCGGAAGTGGAGCGGGCGAAGGCGGTCCACGCGGCGCACGTGGATGAATTGATGAAGGAGCCGGGCGTGCAAGGAGTGGGGATCACGTCAAGCGCCGATGCGCCGGGAGAAGCCGCGCTGATGATTTACCTGATTCGCGGGGAAAAGCACAATGCCATTCCCGCGCTGATCGATGGAGTGCGGACACGCGTGCGAGAGACGAGCCGGTTTGCCGCGGGACGCCGCGGGCAGGAGCCGCAGCAGGGGTGCAAGGTTCCCGCTGCGATTCCAGTGGAGACAGAGGCCGTGAAACCTTAGCCGACGCGGATTGGAGATGTTTGCGAATTGGGGGCGTCCACAGCGATGCGCGACGCCCTTTTTCTTCGGGGATGAAGGGTTATGATGGAATCCAGGATTTCGAGGGGAAATGGAGACTGAAATGGCACACGGGGAAAAATTTCTCGCGCTGGTGAATGACGCGAAAAAGCGGATCAGGGAAACGAACGTGGCGGACGTGAAGCGGCGGATGGATGCGGGGGAGAAATTTGTGTTGGTGGATGTCCGGGAGGAGAGCGAGTGGGCGCAAGGGCATTTGCCAGGAGCGATTCATTTGGGCAAAGGAATCATCGAGCGGGACATCGAGCAGCGCGTGCCGGACGCGGGGGCAAAGGTAGTGCTGTATTGCGGCGGCGGATTTCGCTCGGCGATCGCGGCGGATAACCTGCAAAAGATGGGTTACAACAACGTGGAATCGATGGACGGCGGCTGGAAAGGCTGGATAGGCGCGGGGCTGCCTGCGCAAAAAGGGTAAAAAGAAAGAGAATTGCGCAGCGGCAACCGGCGACATCAATGCTGGCGAGGAAGAAACGCTTGCGATGCTCACGGAGGTGGAGTACCATCCCGGCACTTGCTCCCGAATTGCCCGCTCATTGTGAGCAAGCAATCCCCCCCTGGAGTCGAGTCGCACCCCCCGCGTGCACTGCAGTCCAGATTCTGAAAGGAGTCGCTCCCTTGAGAAAAACATGCATTGTATTCCTCTCTCTATTTGCCCTACTTTTGATCGTGCCGGAGATTTCGGTTGCGCAGTCGGATTCGCAGTCGGACAAGTTTGGAAGCCCGACGTTTACAACGGATTCGTCGGTCGCAACCGTACCGGCGACGTCAAAAACCGTACCGCACTGGACATCCTCGTTCACGTATCAGGGCGTGACCTATCCCTACACGATGGTGGGCACCAATCCCGCATCGAGTAACTCCACGACTACCGTGGACGTGGCGATTATTCCATTCGACTTTGTTTTCGCGGACGGCCTGGTCCTAAGCGGAACTTCGAAGGTGGGCAATGTACTAGGCTCGCCGAACTTCCAGAGTGCGACCTATACGAGCGGCACCACGCAGTATGGCGACGCGGTGCAACGTGCAGAATTTTGGCCGTTCGTTTCCGGAGCGAGCCCGAACTGGCATACGTTGATCGATTCCACGCCGACCGTGTACCCAACGCAGGTAATTCAGGTGCCGCAGAACCAGGCGGTCGTTCTTGTTGGGAGTGTCTCGCACAGGATTTTCGCGCTGATGAGCTATCCCTGGTTTTCGGATCGCCTGAATGAAGCCATCAATTCGCTGCACATCGCGCCGACGACACTGCCGGTGGTGCTAACCTACAACACGTTTTTGTATATCCATAACCTGAATAACTGCTGTGTCCTCGGTTACCACGGCGCGACGCAATCGACGAACGGAAACGGCAACCAGCAGATTCAGACCTATATCTATGCGGCATGGCCGGACCCGAACATATTTCCTCCGGGATGGGCGGACGTGCTTCCGATGAGCCATGAGATTTCCGAATGGATGAATGATCCGTTCATCAGGAATTTCGTTCCACCGTGGCAATTCCCCGGAGAACCCGGATCCTGCCAGGGCAATCTGGAAACCGGCGACCCGATGGAAGTCGTGGCGAATCCCGATTTTCCGGTGACGATTGGCGGATATACATACCATCCACAGACGGAGGCCATCCTGCCGTGGTTTACGCGGCAATCTCCTTCCTCGGCGATCAGCGGCGCGTACAGCTATCCGGATACGACGAAGCTGACGATGCCCTCGCAACCCTGCCAATAATCGCGGGACACTGAAGACCTGCGGCGCCGCGGAAATTGTGCGGCGCCGCATTTTTTTGCACTGGGTTGCCTGATTGCCGATGCAAAGATATGACGAGGCGTGACATTTTCAGCTGCCCGTAAATGGTGGCAGTGGTTTGCGGGAGCTCAAAAAAGCTGCAACAACCGGAGGTATTGGCTCATCTCATTTAGGCAGGCTCGGCCCGGATCCCAGGTGCGGCTCGCAGCGGAGGCCTGCGCGAGGCGTCGAAACACGCAAGAGGACGATTCGCAGTTTTTGACGAGAGACCACAGACAGAAAGAAGGCCAGAGATGAAGAGCACCAGCGCAACGCAATCGAGTACAGAGCGTCCGGCGGCGAAGGCCGGCGATTTCGTAATCGGAGGAGATCTACGCGTTCACCGCCTGGGATTCGGGGCGATGAGAATTACCGGCAAAGGGATTTGGGGAGAGCCGAAGGACCGCGCGGAGTCGGTTCGAGTTCTGCGCAAGGCGATCGAGTTGGGAATTAATTTTATCGACACGGCGGATTCCTACGGACCATCGGTCAGCGAGGAAATTATCGCGGAAGCGCTTTATCCCTATCCGAAAGAGCTGGTGATTGCGACAAAGGCTGGGTTGGAGAGGCCGGGCCCGGACCAGTGGGCGCCGAACGGAAAGCCGGAGCACTTGCGGAAAGCGTGCGAAGGAAGCTTGCGACGTCTGCGCGTGGAAAGGATCGACCTTTTCCAGTTGCACCGGATTGACGACAAGGTGCCGGCGGAAGAGCAGTTGGGGACCTTAAAGGATTTGCAGAAGGAAGGAAAAATCAAACACATCGGGCTTAGCGAAGTGAACGTGGCGCAGATCGAGCACGCGAGGAAACACGTGGCCCTCGTGACGGTGCAGAACCGCTACAGCGTGCTGGATCGCGGCGCGGAGGACGTGCTGGAATATTGCGAGCGGGAGCGGATCGGATTTATTCCGTGGTTTCCTCTTGGTGCGGGAGAGTTGTCGGCGGCGGGGAGCAAACTGGCAAGCCTCGCGGCCCAGGCGAAGATTACGACTTCGCAGTTGGCGTTGGCATGGCTGTTGCGGCGCTCGCCGGTGATGCTGCCGATTCCCGGCACTTCGCGGGTGGATCACCTGGAAGAAAACGTGGCGACGGCGGCGGTAAAGATCGACGACGGAATATTTCAGGAGCTGAGCAAGCTGGCCGGCAAGGGCCGGTAGCGCCGGAAGCGGAAGAGTATTATTTGGCGGCGAGAAGCGTTCTTGCTTGCGACAATTCAAGGCGATCGGAATGGACGCCGTCGCAATTTTTAAGCAGTTGCGCGTAGTAACTCGCCGCTTTGTCTTTTTGCTGAGTCATCTCGGCGGCTTGCGCGGCGCCGTAAAGGCCGTTGAAGCGATTCGGGTCCGTGCGCAGCGAAGTCTCATATTCAGCTAGCGCTTCCTTCGGTTTCTGCATCTCCAGGAGCATATCCGCCAGCATTTCACGGACGGGCAGGTCTGTTTCGCCCTTGCCGACTTTATCTTCCGTGTCCGCGACGGAGCGGAGGAGAGCCACAGCTTCGGGGGCCTTCCCAGAAGCATAGTCGGCCCACGCCTGCATCACATCGTGAGTATCTTTTAAAGAATCGGCGAGGTAGGGCTTGTCGCCCTTGCGGGTGGCTTCGATGAGCTCGTCGCCGTGTTTCAGGGCATCTTGCGCTGCAGCAACATCGCGAAGGTGGCCGGCAGCGATGGCGCGGCTCCAATAAGCGACGAGTTGCACGTGGGGTGGCGTGTTGGGCGCGGGTTGTTGACTGAGCGCTTCTTTCCATTGACGGCGTTCGATCGCGTACATGGCGGGGGCAAGGGCTCTGTGGAGTTGGAAGTAGTCCTTAAATTGAGGATCGGCGTTCGATTCAGGAATCGCGGCGAACGCTTCGACTTCCGCCTCCGCGTGGGCGTCGTCACCGATTTGTAGATACGCATATTCAAGGAAATCCATGGAATGCATTTTGTGATGCATCACGTGGATGTGCATCGTCGCCATCTGGTCGGCAATCTGGATCGCGGCGAGATTGGAGTTGATGTCGTCTTGCCAGAGGCCGAGGCGCGCGAAGATGTGGGACGGCATGTGAACGGCGTGGGCGGAGGCGGGCGCGATGGCGGAGTATTGGCGGGCCGCGGGAAGAGCGAGGCTGGCCATCGAGGGATTGTCGCAGCTATGAATAATGTAGTGGGCGATGCCGGGATGGTCCGGCTGTTCTTCGTAGAGTTTGTTGAGGATGGCGACGGCAGCTTTGGCGTTGACGAGGTCGGGGTCGCGCTCGGGCGCAGAGCCAAGTAGAGCGAGGGCATGCAGAACGGCGGCCTCGCGATCCTGGGGATTGCGCTGACGGACGCCGTCCATGGCCTTGGCGTATGCTTCGGCGCGTTTTTCGTGATCAATTTTTCCTGTGTCGGTGTAAAAGACCGTTAGCGCCTGGATGTATTCGCGTTCACGCGCGGTGGGGGGATTGAGCGAGCGCGCTTTGGCAAGCAAATCCGCACCGCGCTGGAGATCGGCCTTGGAGGGTCGGTCCCAGAGTTGGTGATAGAGACTCATGGCCTGGCCCCAGTAGGCCATGGCGCAGGCGGGATCTTTCTTCTGGATATCTTCAAACTGGTTGATGGCAGTTTCGTACTCGAACGAATAGAGGAGAGCCATGCCGCGCTCGAACTTGGCTTGGGTGGGGGGAGCGCAGGAGATCGGGAAGGAGACGGTGCCGAGCTTTTCGCTGGCGTCGTGGTGGTGATGAAGTTCGTTTTGAGCGAAACAAAGGGGAACATAAATAATTACGGTAAGAAGAAGAACAGCAAAGCAATTTTTCATCGCACGCTCCAGATCAGCGAAAGCGTAGTCCTGGAGCGCGGCAGTGTCAACGAAACGCGGCGAGCAGTTTCCTGTGAAGGTCAGTGGCGGGAAGTTAGAACGAGAAATTGGCTGGGGCGGAAGGATTCGAACCTTCACCGTCCTCATTAACAGTGAGGTGTCCTACCAGTTGGACCACGCCCCAGCGGGGATTTCATGGCTGCTCCGGGGAGGGCCGGAGCCTGCAGGCGAGGCCTGCAAAGCGATGAAGAACATAAAAAGCATAGCATGGAGGGTGCCATCAGCAAGAGCGGAATAGACTGAGGGCATTCATAAGAAAGTTTTATCCGAGGAAGAGGCTGGCGCATCTGAAGAACGGATAGGAAGCGGTTCTGTTTTGGAAGAATTACCACGAAGGCACGCGACTTTGATTTATTCCAGAATGTTCAAATTGGCTGTACGTTGCGTAGATCAACGGTTTGCGGAGTTCAAAGGCAGAAAAAATGGATATGAGTTGCATTCCCAGAAAAATTATTGGACACTAATCGGTCGCTGATGCACCCGGACATGCGCAGTCCGGTTTAAGAGTGGAAAACTTCGGGGGACCAACGCTCATGGGGAAGAACTTCGCTCAAGCGCAACTCTGACATGGCACAAATCTTTCACCGCAGTGCGAACTACATGGCCCGAGCGAGCTTGCTCGGAGTAGCTGTTCTGGCGGGAGTTGCTTTGACAGCGGTTCTCGTCCTTGCAAGGTCGCCTTACATTACCAATCAAAATGTAACGCGCACGCAACCGGTTCAATTCAGCCACAAGCACCACGTTGGGGACGATGGAATTGATTGCCGGTACTGTCATACCAGTGTCGAAACCTCGGCTTTCGCGGGAATTCCTCCAACCAAGACCTGCATGAACTGTCACTCGGTGCTTTTCAATAACGTGGGGTACCTGGAGCCGGTGCGCGAGAGCTACCGGACGGACGAGTCGATTCGCTGGACCAAGGTGCACCGGCTGGCCGACTACGTATATTTCAACCACAGCATTCATATCAACAAGGGGATCGGCTGCTCCTCTTGCCACGGCAGCGTGAACCAGATGCCGCTGATGTTCCAGGCAGCGCCTTTAAACATGAATTTTTGCCTGGACTGCCACCGGAATCCGCAACCGAATCTTCGACCCAAGGATCAGATTTTCAACATGGACTGGAAGGCCCCCGCGAACCAGGAACAAATAGGGCGGCAACTTGCGGCCGAGAACAAACTGCGAACCACGGCCGAGCTGACGAGCTGTTCGACGTGTCACCGTTAATGGATGCTATGAGCGATCACGAACACGAAAAGCAACTGCGCATTCTGCAAGGCCCGCCGAGTACGAAACCCTCGATGGATGCGGGGCATGGGCACAATCAGGAAGACGAAGAAATCGTCGACAACGCGGTGCGTGAGCACCGCCTGGAACTTTCCACGGTCCGCGAAAAGCTGAAGGACAAGAGCGGGAAGCAGTATTGGCGGACGCTGGAAGAGCTCTCCGAGGACCCGCATTTTGAGGAATTGCTGCACCGGGAGTTTCCGCGGCACGCTTCGGAATGGGATGACGCGGTTGACCGCCGCGACTTCCTGAAACTGATGGGAGCGTCGCTGGCACTGGCGGGGCTGGCAGGTTGCGGCCGGCCGGATGAATCGCACATCGTGCCGTACGTGAAGCAGCCGGACGGCGTGGTGCTGGGCAAGCCGAATTATTATGCGACCGTGATGCCGTTTGGAGCGGATGCGGTTGGCGTGCTGGTGGAAAGCCACGAAGGGCGGCCGACGAAGATTGAAGGGAACCCGGATCACCCGTCGAGCCTGGGCGCGACGAGCGCGATGGTGCAGGCTTCGATCTTGAATTTGTACGACCCGGACCGCGCGCAGACGGTGCTGCAGGGCGGCGAAATTCGGGCGTGGTCCACGTTCCTGGATTCCGCGCAGGAAGCGGCTGTCGGCGTGAAAGCCTCTGGCGGCGCGGGATTCCGCATTCTGACCGGAGCGGTGACTTCACCGACGCTGGCAGCGCAGTTGCGCAAATTGCTGGCGCTTTATCCGCAGGCGAAGTGGCACCAGTGGGAGCCGGCGGTGAGCGACGGAGCGCGCGAAGGCGCGAAGCTGGCGTTTGGCCGAGCGGTGAATACGGTGTACGTGCCCAGCAAGGCGGACGTGATTTTGTCGCTGGACGCGGATTTTCTGGCGAGCGGGCCAGGGCATATTTCGTACGCTAAGCAGTGGTCGCGGCGGCGGAAGCTTGAGAGCCCGAGCGATTCGATGAACCGGCTGTATGTGGTGGAGCCTACGCCGACGGTGACCGGATCATCGGCGGACAACAAGTTGCCCATGCGGGCTTCCGATATCGAACCGTTTGCGCGGGCGTTGGCGGCGAAATTGGGGCACGGCAGTTCGGTCAACCTGCCCGGCGACGCGGAGAAGTGGTTGAACACGGTTGTCGCCGACTTGCAGAAGGCGCATGGCAGTTCGCTGGTGATCGCGGGCGAGCAACAGCCGGCGGCGGTGCACGCGCTGGCGCATGTGATTAACGCGGCGCTGGGGAACGTGGGAGCGACAGTTTATTACACGGAGCCGGTGGAAGCGGAACCGGTGAATCAACTTGATTCGCTGCGGGATCTTTGCACCGACCTGGATGCGGGCAAGGTGGATTTGCTCGTGATTCTGGGCGGCAATCCAGTCTACGACGCTCCACACGATTTTGATTTCGTCACCAAGCTGAAAAAGGTGCACACTTCGGTGCATCTGAGCCCCTATTTTGACGAGACTTCGGCGTATTGCCAGTGGCATGTTTCCGAGTCGCACTACCTGGAAAGCTGGAGCGACGCGCGGGCTTATGACGGCACGGCAAGCATCGTTCAGCCGCTGATTTCGCCGCTGTATTACACGAAATCCGCTCATGATGTGGCGGCGGCGTTTAGCGACAAGCCGGGACAGCCTCCTTACGACGCCGTGCGGGCCTATTGGACGGAGGCGTCGGCTCACCTTGAAACTTCGATCGATGCAGGTTGGCGGAAGTGGCTGAATGACGGCGTGATTGCCGGCACGAAATTGCCGCCGATTAGTCCGCAACTGAAGTTTGACGCAGCAAGTTTGCCCACGTTTAAGGCAATGCCCGCCGCCGATGTCGAATATATTTTCCGGCCGGACCCGACGGTGTACGACGGACGCTTTGCGAATAACGGCTGGCTGCAGGAATTGCCGAAGCCGGTGACGAAACTGACCTGGGACAACGCGGCGCTGGTGAGCCCGAAATTCGCACAGAAGAACGACCTGGCGCACAAAGTGGTTTCGCGCGGCGGAGAGCACGGGCAGATTCGCTCGACCGTGGTGGACATCGAGCTGAACGGCAGCAAGGTGACGGCCGCGGCTTGGACGGTGCCGGGGCAAGCGGAAAACACGGTGGTTTTGCCGCTGGGTTACGGGCGCTCGCGCGCGGGGTTTGCGGGGACGAACAAGGGATTCAACGCGTACGTGGTGCGGACTTCGAATGCGATGTGGAGCGCCGCGGGCGGCAAGATGACGGCAACCGGCGACGGATATTCGCTGGCGTGCACGCAGTATCACTTCAATATGGAAGGCCGGCAGATTCTGAGCACGGCCACGCTGGATGAGTACAAGAAAAACCCGGCGTTTCCGCATGAAAAACACGAAGAAGTCGCGAAAGATGATTCGCTGTATAAGAATTATGCCTATCCCGGATATGCCTGGGGCATGGCAATTGATCTGAACAAGTGCAACGGCTGCAACGCGTGCGTGGTGGCTTGCCAGTCGGAAAATAACATTCCGGTGGTCGGCAAGGATCAGGTGATGCGCGGGCGCGAAATGCACTGGATCCGCATAGACCGCTATTACACGAATTCGCCCGGATTTGAGGATGGCCACACGGGCGACCCGACGGAATACAGCCCGGCGCTCGACAACCCGGAGACGTTTTTCCAGCCAGTACCGTGCATGCAGTGCGAGAACGCTCCCTGCGAGCAGGTTTGCCCGGTAGGGGCGACCACGCACAGCGCGGAGGGCCTGAACGACATGGTGTACAACCGCTGCGTCGGGACGCGCTACTGCTCGAACAACTGTCCCTATAAGGTGCGGCGGTTTAATTTCCTGCGTTTCCAGGATTGGGAAACGCCGCAGCTGAAGCTGCTGCGGAATCCGGAAGTAACCGTCCGCAGCCGCGGGGTAATGGAAAAGTGCACGTATTGCGTTCAGCGCATCAACAACGCGCGCATTGACGCGGAGAAGCAGAACCGGCCGATTCGTGACGGCGAGATCGTGACTGCTTGCGAATCCGCTTGCCCGTCGGAAGCGATTGCGTTCGGCAACATCAACGATCCGAACAGCAAGGTAGCGAAGTTGAAGGCGCAGCAGCGGAACTACACCCTCCTGGGCGAACTGAATTCGCGGCCGCGCACCACGTATCTGGCGGCAGTGCGCAATCCGAACGCGGAGCTGGAAAAGGCATGAGCGGAGACGAGAAATTGCCGGGAGGGCACGAGCCGGAACCGTGGCTCGAGCCGGGGCATACCTACGCGTCGGTCACCGACAAGATTTCGTCGGTGGTGCTGACGCGGCCACTGGGCATCGGATGGCTTCTGGGATTTGCCTTCCTCTTCGGCATCGTGATGGTGTTGAACCTGGCGATTGGCTGGCTGATCACCAAGGGCGTGGGAATCTGGGGCATCAACATCCCGATCGGTTGGGGATTCGCAATCGTCAATTTCGTGTGGTGGATCGGTATCGGCCACGCGGGGACGCTGATTTCGGCGATTCTATACCTGCTGAATCAGAAATGGCGGACATCGATTAACCGGTTCGCGGAAGCGATGACGCTGTTTGCGGTGGCTTGCGCGGGATTGTTTCCGTTGATCCACACAGGTCGGCCGTGGATGGCGTATTACATGTTCCCGTACCCGAGCACGATGGGGATCTGGCCGCAGTTCCGCAGCCCGCTGATCTGGGACGTTTTTGCGGTGTCGACGTACGGAACGGTATCACTGATGTTCTGGTTCGTGGGATTGCTGCCGGACCTGGCGACGCTGCGCGATCGCGCGAAGACCCGCTGGCAGCAGGTGATATTCGGCGCTTTGTCGATGGGATGGCGCGGATCGGCGCGGCACTGGCACCGGTATCAATCGGCGTATCTGCTGCTGGCCGGGTTGGCAACGCCTCTGGTGCTTTCGGTGCACACCGTGGTGAGCTTCGATTTCGCGGTGGGCATTGTTCCCGGCTGGCACACAACGATCTTTCCGCCGTACTTCGTCGCCGGCGCGATTTATTCGGGCTTTGCGATGGTGTTGACGCTGGCGATTCCAATGCGCAAGGCGTATGGCCTGGAGGGATTCATCACGCTGCGCCACCTGGAGCAGATGGCGAAGGTGATGCTGGCCACGGGCCTGATCGTGGCGTACGGCTACTTCATTGAATTTTTCATGGCGTTTTACAGCGGGAACAAGTTCGACGTGTTCCTGGCGAAGCAGCGGCTGCACGGGCCGTACGCGCCGTTCTACTATGCCCTGATATTGTGCAACATCCTGACGCCGCAACTGCTGTGGTTCAAGAAGGTGCGGCGGAATATTCCAGCGCTGTTTGTGATGTCTCTGATCATCAACCTCGGGATGTGGCTGGAGCGGTTCGTGATCGTGGTGATTTCACTGACGCGCGACTTCATGCCTTCTGCTTGGGGGAGGTATTCGGCGACGGTGTGGGATTACGCCACGTTCGTTGGCACGCTGGGGCTCTTCACGATGCTGATTTTCCTGTTCGTGCGCGGGCTGCCGGCGATTGCGATTTCAGAAATGCGCGAGCTTGTGCACCAGGATTCGCATGGCAATGAGGGTCATTCATGAGTGAACGCCGCTCACAACTGTTTGGCGTGATGGGAGAATTCTCAACGCCGGAAGACCTGCTGGCCGCGACAAAGAAGGCGCGGGAGGCCGGCTATAAGCACGTGGAAGCCTACACACCGTTCCCAGTGGAGGGACTTTCGGAGGCGGTGGGATTCAAGTGGACCGCGGTGCCGCTGCTGACTTTGATTGGCGGAGTCGGAGGTGGGTTGACTGGATTCGGACTGCAATACTGGGTTGCGGCGATCGCCTATCCGATCAATATCGCCGGGCGGCCGTACAACAGTTGGCCCGCGTTTATTCCGGTGACGTTTGAATTGACGGTGCTGGGGGCTTCGATATTCGCGGTATTCAGCATGCTGGCGCTGAACAAGCTGCCACAGCCGTATCACCCGGTCTTTAACGTCGAGCGGTTTTCGCAGGCGTCGACGGACAAGTTCTTTTTGTGCATCGAGGCGCGCGATCCGAAATTCGACCTGGCGGAGACATCCAGATTCCTGCAGAGCCTGCACGCGCAACACGTCAACGAGGTGAAGGATGAGGAATAAGCCTTCCCTTTTTGCGATCGCGGCGCTTTGTGCGCTGGGCTTTGCCGGCTGCGAGAACACGCTGCGCCAGGATATGGCCAACCAGCCGCGGCAGAATCCCCTGTCGCCGAGCGATTTTTTTGCGGATGGGCGATCGGAGCGGCCAGCGCTGGAAAACACCGTCGTGCGCGGGTCGATACAGGATGATGCGCTGTTTGTACCCAAGGAATCGAACGCATATCCGCTGCCGTTGACCGCGGAGTTGTTGGAGCGTGGCCAGCAGCGATATGGGATCTTCTGCACGCCTTGCCATGGAATTCAGGGCGACGGGATGGGAATGGTGGCGATGCGCGGGATGAAGCATCCGCCGAGCTATCACCAGGACCGGCTGCGGCAGGTGCCGAACGGTTATTTGTACGACGTGATCACCAACGGGTTCGGCGCGATGTACGGCTACTCCGCGCAGATTCCGCCACGAGATCGCTGGGCGATCGTGGCGTACCTGCGGGCGCTGCAGTTGAGCAGAAACGCGCCGGCGGGGCAGCTGCCGGCGGAGTTACGGGAGAAATTGATGGCGGGAGGAACCGCGAAGTGAGCGCGCCAGAGTTCAAAGCGCCAGCGAGCGTTGACCGGTTGCAGCAGGGCGGGCTGGCCGTCGGAGGCATTGCGCTGATTATGGCGATTGTCGGCTACGTGAAATCGCCGGCGGATTTTTATCACTCGTACATTTTCAGCTACATGCTGATCTTGGGGCTGACGGTTGGTTCGCTGGGATTATTGATGCTGCAGCACCTGACGGGTGGCATCTGGGGCATGGTCATCCGGCGCCCGCTGGAAGCGGCTTCACGAAACATTTTTTTGATGCTGATTCTTTTTATTCCGATTTTGATGGGGATGAAATACCTCTACTCCGGGAACGACAGTGAAACAGGCTGGCTTAATGCTCCGAAAGAGGGCGAGCATGCGCTGACCTCGTGGCAACAGGGATATCTGACCCCGGGCGGATTCGTGACGCGCGCAGTGATTTACTTCGCGATCTGGATCGTGCTGATGGTGGTGTTTAACAACTGGTCGAAGCAGCAGGATCAGTCGAACGGCGAAGGACTGAAACAGCGAATGAAGGCATTGGCGGCGCCGGGGGTGATTCTGTATATCCTGGCGATGACGTTTGCGGCGATTGACTGGGTGATGTCGCTGTCGCCGCGGTGGGCCTCGACGATTTACGGATTTTTGTTCGTGGCCGGGCAGGCTATTGCGGCGATGGGGCTGATGATCGCGGTGATCGTGCTGTTGGCCGGTTCGGAACCGTTCCACGGAGTGATCAAAAAGCGGCACCTGCACGACCTGGCGAAGCTGCTCTTTGCGTTCAACATGCTGTGGGCGTACTTCGCGTTCTCGCAGTTGCTGATCATCTGGTCGGGAAACCAGCCGGAAGAGATTACTTTCTACCGTTCGAGGTTGAACGGGCAGTGGGGCGTGGTGGCGGTGATCGTGCTGCTGTTCAGTTTCGCGATTCCCTTTTTACTGCTGCTTTCCCGCGACGTGAAGCGGACAGCCAGCCTGGTATCGAAGATCGCGGTGTGGATGATTTTCATGCGGCTGGTGGATTTGTACTGGATGACGCGCCCCGAGTTTACTTCGCGGGCGGTGCCGACTTGGCTGGACATCGTGGTGCCGGTGGCGTTGATCGGCTTGTGGGTGGGGTTTTTCGCCATGAACCTGAAGCAGCGGCCGTTGCTGCCGGTTGGGGACCCAAATCTTTCGGAGGTGCTTGCGCAGAATGAGCACTGAGCACCACAACCACGGGCAGACGAACGGCGAGCGGCCGCAGCACGCGGACGTTTCATTTGAGGGGACAGACGTCCGCTCGTCGCCGATTTTCAAATTTCTGACGTATCTCGGAATTACGGTGATTGCGTCGTTCATTGTTTCTATTGGCATTTACAAAGGGTTGAAGAGCTATTGGATCAACTCGTATGAAGAGCCGGCGCCGATGCGCGAAGCAGGCCCGCAGTTTCCGCCGGAGCCGAGAATGCAGGGCATGCCGGGACATTTGACGGACCCGCAGCATGACATGAGGGAAAAGGTGGAAGCGGACACCAAGGCGAATAACGAGTTGGGCTGGGTGGACAAGAACGCGGGAATCGCGCAGATCCCGGTGAAAGATGCGATGAAATTGATTGTGGAAAAAGGTTTGCCGGCGGTAAGTGCGCCGGCGGAAAAGAAGTAAAGATGAACGTGTTTCGCACATTTGCGGGAATCGCGTTGCTGATGCTCGGCGCAACGTTCACCTGCGGGCAGATGATTCCCGATAACGTGGGGCAATCCTCGAAAGGATTGCCGCCGGCACTGCTGAACGTGAAATTCGATCCGCAACTGAACGCGCAGATTCCACTGGATGCCCAGTTTGTGGATGAAGCCGGGTCTTCCGTGAGGCTGGGCCAATATTTCGGCAAGAAGCCGGTGGTGCTGGTGTTCGCGTATTACACGTGCCCGATGCTGTGCAGCCAGGTGGAACAGGCGGTGGTCGGCACGTTGAAGATGATTTCGTTCAATCCTGGGACGGATTACGACGTGGTGTTTGTCAGCTTCGACACCGCCGATACGCCGGACACGGCGGTGAAGAAGAAGCACGAGGCGCTGCGGACGTTCGCGCGGCCGGCAGACGACGGGGGCTGGCATTTCCTGACGGGAAGGCGCGAATCGATTGACGCAGTGACGAAGGCGGCGAATTTCAGCTACAGCTATGACGAGCAGAGCAAAACCTACGCGCATGCGAGCGGGATTCTGCTGCTGACACCGGATGGAAGAATATCGCGTTATTTTTTCGGAGTGGATTACCCGGCGAACCACGTGCGGCTGGGGCTTGTGGATGCATCGGCCGGGAAAATCGGGACGCCGGTGGATCACCTGCTGCTGTTCTGTTACCAGTATGACCCGACGAAGGCGCGGTACAGCGCCACGATCCTGACGGTGATCCGCATGGGCGGAGTGGTTACGCTGTTCTGCATGGTGCTGGGCTTCGTGATTTTCCGGCGCCGAGAGCACCGGAACGAGCATTCGCATCAGGATATGCCGACGCAAGGAGCACACTAGAGCCGTGCAGTCATCGCTTCCAACTTTTCCAGTCCAGGCGTCCAATTTCGCGGGCAACGTCGATGCGTTGTTCTCGTTCATCCTGATGACCACGCTGTTTTTCGCGGTGCTGGTGACAGTGCTGATTATTTTCGCGGCGTTCAAGTTCCGGCGGCGAAGCGAAAAGGAAGTGGGCGACGACGTCCACGGGAATAATGTGCTGGAAGTCGGGTGGACGCTGATTCCGACGATCATCGCCATCGGGATGTTCGCTTGGGGCGCGGCGATTTACGTGAATTACCGGATCGCGCCGACGGATACGCTGGACATTTACGCGGTCGGGAAGCAGTGGATGTGGAAGCTGCAGCAGCCGAACGGACGCAAGGAGATCAACGAGCTGCACATTCCGTTGAACCGGAACGTGAAACTGATCCTCGGCAGCGAAGACGTGATTCACAATTTTTATGTGCCAGCGTTCCGGGTGAAGATGGACGTGGTACCGGGGCGGTACAACACGATGTGGTTCCGGCCGATCAAGGCCGGCAAGTACCACTTTTTCTGCTCGCAATATTGCGGCACGAATCATGCGGTGATGGGCGGATGGGTGACGGTGATGGAGCCGGCGGAATACGCAGCGTGGCTATCCGGAGAGAGCGGCGACGTGAATCCGGCGGCGGCGGGCGAACGGCTGTTCACGCAGTTTGCCTGCAACACGTGCCACCTCGCGAATGGAACGGGGCGCGCTCCGTCACTGAATGGCGTGTACGGAGCGAATGTGCTTCTTGCGGACGGTTCCACAGTTGTCGCCGACGAGGCGTACATCCGCGAATCCATCCTGCAGCCGAAGGCAAAAATCGTAGCCGGGTATCAGCCGGTGATGCCCACGTTCCAGGGACTGGTAACGGAAGAGCAGATCCTGAACCTGACAGCGTATATCAAGTCTCTGCAGTCGCAGCCCGTGCCGGCAAAGGGCGCGGGAATCGCGCCGTCTTCAGCGGGGAAGAAATAGTATGAGAGAGCAAGCCACGGGTCCGGCGCCGCAACTGCCGGAAAAGCACTACCTGAACGCCACGTACGGGATTCGTTCGTGGCTGCTGACCACGGACCACAAGCGGATTGCGCTGCTCTACCTGGCTTCGGTCACTTTTTTCTTTTTCATCGGCGGATTCTTCGCGATGATGATCCGGCTGCACCTGCTGACACCGAGCGGCTTTCTGCTCACGCCGGATCAATACAATCGCATGTTCACCATGCACGGCGTGGCGATGGTTTTCTTTTTCCTGATCCCCTCGATTCCGGCGGTAATGGGGAATTTCCTAATACCGCTGATGATCGGGGCCAAGGACCTGGCGTTCCCGAAGATCAACCTGCTGAGCTGGTACGTGTACGTCGTTGGCGGAATGTTCACGCTGTGGGCGATGATCAACGGCGGGCTGGACACCGGGTGGACGTTCTACACGCCGCTGAGCACGGTATATTCGAATTCGGCAGTGGCGCCGGCGGTGGTCGGCGTATTTATCACGGGATTTTCGTCGATCCTCACCGGCTTGAATTTTCTGGTAACGGTACACACGATGCGCGCGCCGGGGATGACCTGGTTCCGGCTGCCGCTGTTTGTGTGGGCGCACTATGCGACGTCTATCGTGATGATCCTGGGGACGCCGGTGATTGCGATTACCCTCGGACTGGCGGCGATGGAGCGTGTGTTTGGCCTGGGATTCTTCAATCCAGCGATGGGCGGGGATCCGATCCTGTTCCAGCACCTTTTCTGGTTCTACTCGCATCCGGCCGTTTACATCATGATTCTGCCGGCGATGGGAGTGATCAGCGAGTTGATTCCGACGTTCGCGCGCAAGCGGTTGTTCGGATATCACTTTGTGGCCGCGGCCAGTCTGGCGATCGCGGTGATCGGCTTTCTGGTTTGGACGCACCACATGTTCCTCACCGGCCAGTCCACGTATGCGGCGGTGGCTTTTTCGTTTCTGACGTTTATCGTGGCAATCCCCTCGGCGATAAAGACGTTTAACTGGACGGCCACGCTGTTTGGCGGGTCGATTTCGTTTGATACCCCAATGTTGTACGCGTTCGGGTTTCTGGGGCTGTTCCTGGTCGGCGGATTGACGGGATTGTTCCTCGGCGCCCTGGGCGTGGACATCAACATTCACGACACCTACTTCGTGGTGGCGCACTTCCACTACATCATGGTGGGCGGCGCGGTGATGGGCTATCTCGGGGGGTTGCATTTCTGGTGGCCCAAAATAACCGGGCGCAAGTATCCGGAGTGGCTGGCGCGGATTGCGGCATTCGTTCTGTTCATCGGGTTCAATTTCACCTTTTTCCCGCAATTTATCCTGGGAATCATGGGCATGCCGCGGCGGTATCACACCTATCCGCCGGAATTTCAACTTTACAACGTGATGTCGACGGCCGGCGCATCGATTCTCGCGGTCGGCTACCTTCTGCCGATGGTGTATCTCACCTGGGCTGCGTTTTACGGAGAAGTGGCGGGCGACAATCCGTGGCCAGCGACCGGCCTGGAGTGGAAGACGCAATCGCCGCCGCTGACGGAAAATTTTGAAGTGACGCCGGTTGTGACCTGGGAAGCTTACGACTTCCACAACCGGCCGGACCTGGGGCTCGACGTTCCCGCTGGGAGGGGCTCGCCAGTGGTGGCGCCGGCTCACGGGGACGACTGAAGAATGGCCGGGCCGCGGCCCGGAGACAGGCGAGCGGTTGGCGCCTGAACTTGACGGTCAGAGGAGTGCGGAGTGCATCGCACCGGAGCATTGTACGGGCAGTTCAAGACGCTGGAGCAGCAGAAGGATACTGCCACGCTCGGCATGTGGATTTTCCTGGTGACCGAAGTGATGTTCTTCGGCGGGATCATGCTGGCGTATACGATCAACCGGCACACGTATTTCCACGCGTTTGCGATGGGCAGCAACACGCTGAGCCTGGGGCTCGGCGGATTCAACACCGTGGTGCTGCTGGCGAGCAGCTTTACGATGGCGATGGCCGTGTGGTCGTCGCAGACGAGCCGCAAGAGCCTGATCACCCTGTTTCTGAGCCTGACGATCCTCCTGGGGTTTGTGTTTTTCGGCGTGAAGTATGTGGAGTACGCGCAGAAATTCCATCACCACCTGGTGCCGGGCAAGAGTTTCGATATTTTTTATTGTGTGAACAACCCGACGAAGTGCGAAGACATTGACGCGGCCGACATGGCCAAGGAAAAGGAAGAGCTCGAAGTCGCGGCGAAGGCGGATCCCGATCTGAACGCGCACGCGCAGCTTTATTATTCGGCGTACTTCGGGATGACGGGGCTGCACGCGCTGCACATGGTGATCGGGGCGGGACTGTTGTTCTGGCTGTTGAAGGAATCCGTCGCCGGGAAGTTTAACGCGGAGTGGAATAACCCGGTGGATATCGTCGGGTTGTACTGGCACTTCGTGGACATTGTGTGGATTTATCTGTTTCCGCTGTTATATCTGATCGACCGGCACAAGTAGGGAGCGACGCGTGTCTGAAAACGAACATACCGAACACATCGTTTCGCCCGGAATGTATCTCACCATCATTTTGACGCTGCTGGCGTTGACGGGGATCACTGTATTTGCGGCGTTTATTGATCTGGGAAGATTCAATATCGTCGTGGCGCTTTTGATTGCGACCGTGAAAGCCACGCTGGTGGTTCTGATTTTCATGCACGCGAAGTACGCGCCAGAGCGGACGAAGCTCGTAATTATCGCGGGAATTTTCTGGCTGGCGCTGTTGCTGTTCATGACCTTGAGCGATTACGCGTCGCGCGTGGATTACCGCGGAGTGCGCTACCCGATGACGCAGATCATTTCGCATACGATCGAAGACCGAGGCTGAAGCCGAGGACGTTTGCTCCTTCACAAGTGAAATTGAGAAAAGCGAGGAGGCCCCCTGGCCTCCTTTTTTGTTGGTAGCAAAGATGTCTGAACAAAAAGGAACGCACACTCGCCTGCGCCGGTTGGTCGGAAGCAATCCTGAGGTGTTTTGGGAGCCAGCCGCTTGCACGGCTGAAAGAGTTGCAGGTTTCGGAAGAAGTGAGGGGAAGTGCGAGCCGGCCCAGCCCTCAATCCCCTAAAGGGATCCTCGGCTCGCCTCCCCCACGCGTGTCTAAAGTGCAACCGGCTTACCATTCGTAAGTCATTTAATTTCAATACATTAAAGTCTGGGGGCGGGTAAAAAAGCACTACCCCCGGGGAAATTTTTACTCTGAGAATTGGGAAAGCCGGGCCCACCGGCAAAGATTTTCCCAGTCGGGCATACGGCCGGCGGGTCAACTTGACCTCCGCTCACGCGAGTTGCTATGTTGAAAGACTATGCTGGGCTCAGTCTATCTACTGAGTGCCAGGGCTCCTGTGGAGGAAGCGCTTTCGAAATATGGGGATAACGAAATTGGTTGTGCGGGGAGCGCGCCAGCACAACCTGAAGAACATCAGCGTGGAGATTCCGCGAAATACGCTGACGGTGATCACCGGGCTATCGGGATCGGGCAAGTCGTCGCTGGCGTTCGACACGATTTATGCCGAAGGGCAACGGCGTTATGTGGAATCGCTCTCGGCGTACGCGCGGCAATTCCTGGACCAGATGGAGCGGCCGGAAGTGGATGTGATCGAGGGCCTCTCTCCTTCCATCGCCATAGAACAGAAAACCACCACTCGTTCGCCGCGATCCACGGTGGGAACCATCACGGAGATCTACGATTACCTGCGCGTGGTATATAGCGCGGTGGGAGTGCCGCACTGCCCGAATTGCGGGAAATCAATCACACGGCAATCCAGCGAACAGATCGTGCAGGCGATTTTGCACGGAGAGCTGTGCAAGGCCGACGACCGCATCATGATCCTGGCGCCGATAGTGCGCGGCAGAAAAGGCGCGTACCGGAAAGAGCTCGAGAAGCTGGCGCAGGATGGGTTCGTGCGCGTGCGGATCAACGGCGAGTTGCTGCCGCTGGATGAAACGCCGGTGCTGGACAAGCGTAAGAATCATACGATTGAAGTGGTGATTGACCGGTTGCTGGTGAAGCAGGGAGTGGCGTCGCGGCTGGAGCAATCGATTGCCACGGCGCTGCGGCTGGCGCAGGGTCTTGTGACGGTGGCGGTGGTCGGCGGCAAGGAATACACTTTTTCCGAAAAGCTGGCGTGCCCGGATTGCGGCTTGTCGGTTCCGCAGCTGGAGCCGAGGTCGTTCAGCTTCAATTCGCCGTATGGGGCGTGCCCGGCGTGCAACGGATTGGGCTCCAAATATGATTTCGATCCTGCGAAGGTGATTGCGGATTGGACGCGACCGCTATTTGACGGAGGACTCGGGCCGGGGTCGGGCTCCGCGATCCTGAAACGCACACTGGAGCTTGGCGCCTACGCGCATGGGTTTCACCTGGATACGCCATTCGAGAAATATCCGGCGAAGGTGCAGAACCTGCTGCTCTATGGATATCCGAATGGAGATACAAAAAAGGGGGCTGGCGGACGTTCCGGCGCGGCCGAAAAAGGATTTCGGTTCCAGGGAATATTGAAATTTCTGGAGAGGAATTTCGAGGAGTCGAATTCGGACTCCTACCGCGAGTGGATGACGCAGTACATGTCCGCGACGCTTTGCAGCGCTTGCCATGGGAAGCGGTTGAGGCCGGAATCGCTGGCGGTGAAGCTGGGTGGGTGGTCGATCGCTGATTTTACGGCGCTGGCGATCAGCGACGCGCGGCCGGCGGTGGAGAAAATTCTGGGTGGATTGACGCCGCGGCATAAAGAAGTTGCGGGCAGGCCGCTGAGCGAGATTGCGGAGCGGCTGGATTTTCTGCTGGCCGTGGGGCTGGGCTATTTGAGCCTGGACCGCTCGGCAGCGACGCTCTCAGGCGGCGAGGCGCAGCGCATACGGCTTGCGACGCAGATCGGGTCGCGCCTGCGCGGCGTGCTGTATGTGCTGGATGAACCGTCGATTGGATTGCACGCGAGGGATAACGACCGGCTGCTGCATTCGCTGGAACAACTGCGAAATCTAGGGAATACCGTGTTGGTTGTGGAGCACGACGAGGATACGATTCGGCGGGCGGATTTTGTGGTGGACCTCGGACCGGGCGCGGGTAACGCGGGCGGCTACTTGGTGGCGCAGGGGAAGCCCGCGGAAATCGCGGCTACAGCGGAATCGTTGACCGGACAGTATCTTTCGGGGAAGGCGCAGATTGCCGTGCCGGCAAAGCGGCGCAGCCCGAATGGGAAAGCGATTCAGATTCTTGGCGCGCGGGCGAACAATCTGAAGGATGTGGATGTTTCGGTGCCGCTGGGATTGCTGACGGTGGTTACCGGTGTTTCCGGGTCAGGCAAATCCACGCTGGTAAACGACATTCTCTATCGCGTGCTGGCGCAAAAATTGTACCGGTCGATGGAGCAGCCGGGCGCGCACCGGATGCTGCTCGGTGTGGAACACATTGACAAGGTGATTGAGATTGACCAGGCGCCGATCGGGCGGACGCCGCGCTCGAACCCCGCAACCTATACGGGTGTTTTTGCACCGATTCGCGAACTGTTTTCGATGATGCCGGAGTCGCGTGAGCGCGGATACAAGCCGGGGCGATTCAGCTTCAACGTGAAGGGCGGGCGGTGCGAGGCGTGCCAGGGAGAAGGTTTGCGGCGCATCGAAATGAATTTCCTTCCGGACGTGTATGTGACGTGCGAGGTATGCCGTGGTCGACGGTACAACGCGGAAACGCTCGCGGTGCGGTACAAGGGCCACACCATTAACGATGTGCTGAACCTGCCGGCGAGCGATGCGCTGAAATTGCTTGAGAACATTCCACAGATTCAGCAGAAGCTGGCGACGATAGTGGAAGTGGGGCTTGGGTACGTGCAACTGGGACAATCGGCGACTACGCTTTCGGGCGGTGAGGCGCAGCGCATCAAGCTGGCGCGCGAGCTTTCGAAACGGCAGACCGGCCGGACGATGTACATTTTGGATGAGCCGACGACGGGGTTGCACTTCGACGATGTGAGGAAATTGCTGGATGTGCTGCAACGCCTTGTTGATTTGGGCAACACCGTGCTGATCATCGAGCACAATCTGGACGTGATCAAGCAGGCGGACTGGATTATTGACATGGGGCCGGAGGGCGGCGCGGGGGGCGGGCGGATTGTTGTTCAGGGTACGCCGGAACAGGTTGCCAAGACAAAAAAGTCCTACACGGGACAGGCGCTCGCGCGGCACCTGGGATTGAATGGAGCGGGCGCGCATTTGGGCAATGGGAATCTGAAGGCGTCATGAGGCGCGGTGCAGCGCGGAGGCGATTTTCGCCTTTTCCTTGCGCGGTGTGGGGGTTCCTCGTAAAGTGATGAGACCCGAATGAGCATTTACGACATCCAACCAATAACGCTTGGTGGCGTCGAGACGTATCCGATTGCAGACCGGCGGAGCAAAGTGAATGTGCGGGATTTTGCGCGGCCCGCGGGCAAAAATCCTTCGTTTAAGAAGTTCCTCGACGGGTTGCCGGGAATTCTGGCGGGGGATGATTTGCGGAGCGTGTTGGCCGCGATCCATCGGGCCAAGGCACGCAAACGAGCTGTGCTTTGGGGCATCGGGGGCCACGTCATCAAGGTGGGCCTGGGGCCGCTGTTGATCGAGTTGATGCGCACGGGATTTGTCAGCGGGCTGGCGATGAATGGCGCGGCGATGATCCATGATTTTGAGATTGCGCTGGCCGGGCAGACTTCGGAGGATGTGGACACGGCACTGGGAGAAGGAAAATTCGGGATGGCCCAGGAGACGGGCCAGGGGATTAACGAAATCGCGAAGCTCGCGCATCGCATCCGGCTCGGGTATGGAGAAGCCGCGGGGCAATATCTGCACAGCGGCATTCTTGCGACGAAGCATCTGGAGGCGAGCGTTCTGGCCGCGGCTTATAAATTGAGGATTCCCGTGACCGTGCATTTGGCTATCGGAACGGATATTCCACACATGCATCCGGCGGCGGAAGGGGCGGCGCTGGGAGCGGCGAGTTTTACGGATTTTCGGTTGTTTTGCGCGCTGGTGCAGGGAATGGATGGAGGTGGAGTGTTCCTGAACTGGGGGTCCGCCGTGATTTTGCCGGAGGTATTTTTGAAGGCGGTGTCAGTAGCGCGAAACGCGGGAGTGAGGTTGCAGCCGATTACCACGGCGAATTTCGATTTCATCCAGCATTACCGGCCGCTGCAGAACGTGGTGAAGCGGCCTACGGCGGGGACGAAGAAGGCCGGGGAGAATTCCAAAGGGATTGCGATCACGGGGCATCACGAGTTGCTGATGCCGCTGGTGGCGGCGGCGCTGGCGTCCGGGTGGCCGTCTGGGACAAGGCGAGCGAAATCATGAGTTGGGACGACGAGAAGCCGCTGATTCCCGAAGAGGGCAAGCCCGAAACGCAAAAGCCGGACGCGCCGACCGGATCTGCACCCATTGCGGGCGAGCCGCTATCGCCTCTCTCGGATGAGGCTCATAGCCAAGCCATTCCTGCAGAAACTCTTTTTTATCCACCAGTGAAGGTGATCCCGGAAGATTTGCAGATCAGCTGGTCATGGGTCCACTTTCTTGTGTTCCTGGCGTTCACGGTGATTTGCCTGGTGGTGGTGCCTTCGAGTTTCATGCTTTATTACGCGCCGCACACAAAGATGACGGCGGAGCAAATGCAGCGGTACATGCTGTCCAAGCCGCAGGTGGCGATCGGAAGCACGATTGTGGTGTACGCGGCGATTCTGTTTTTTCTTTATGTCACGCTGGCGCTGTTGCGAGGGCAGCCATTCTGGCGAGGACTGGGCTGGCGAAAGATTCAGCCGAAAGAGCCCGGAATGCCAAAGGTTCCGATCGTTTACTTCCTTACGGGCTGCGGGCTCTCGCTGCTTGTCTTCGGGTTGACCGCGGTGATGAAGCCGCCGGAGAACACGCCGATCGAGGAAGTGTTCAAATTCAGGCAAACGGCGATGCTATTTGTGGCGATGGCGGTGCTGGTAGCCCCGCTGGTGGAGGAGACGGTCTTTCGCGGCTACCTGTATCCGATGTTTGCGCGGTGGATCGGAGTGGGGCCGAGCATTGTCGTCACCGGCGTGTTATTCGGGCTGATGCACGGTCCGCAACTAGGCGGCGCCAAGAGCCTGATCGCGCTGCTGACGTTCGTGGGAATAGTTTTCACGTATGTGCGATCGCGCACGGGAAGCGTGTTTGCGAGTTACCTGATGCATGTGGGCTACAATTCGCTGATCGGCTTGAGCCTGATTTTGGAAACTCACGGATTTACGAAGATGCCCACCGGCAAGTAGCGAATTCGCTTCCCAGTCTATATTCGCTAAAATAGAGAGAGAGGAAATGCGAAGAAATGTACGTTGCGCAACCGATTGAGTGGACAGATCGAGGCGTGGTGATGCTGGACCAGCGGAAATTGCCCGCCGAAGAGATTAGCTATACCTACACGGATTACCGGGAAGTAGCGAAGGCGATTCGAGAGATGGTGATTCGCGGAGCGCCGGCGATCGGCGTGGCTGCGGCAATGGGAGTAGCTCTGGGAGTGCAGAAATCAGCGGCTAAAACGATTGAAGAGCTGAAGGCAGAACTCGTGGTGATCTGCGAGGCGCTTGCAAAGACGCGGCCGACGGCGGTGGATCTGTTCTGGGCGCTGGAGCGGATGAAGGCGCGATTCGGGGAATTGACGCGCTCACATTTGGACATTGCGGGAATCCGGCAGGCGCTGATCAAGGAGGCGCAGGAGATTCACGCGGAAAAGAAGGCAACGGACGAAGCCATCGGGCGGTTTGGTGCGGAATTCATGCCCAGGGAAGGGCAAGTGATGACGCAGTGCAACGCCGGCGCGCTGGCCACGGCCGGAATCGGGACGGCGCTGGGCGTGATTCGCGTGGCTTTCCAGCAGGGGAGGAAATTGCACGTGCTGGTGCCGGAGACGCGGCCGTACCTGCAGGGAGCGCGATTGACGGCGTGGGAGTTGCACCGCGGGGGAATTCCGCTGACCGTAATTACGGACAATATGGTGGGGCATTTTCTGAAAACCGGGAAAGTGGGAGCCATAGTTACCGGAGCGGACCGCGTCGCTGCAAATGGAGACACGGCGAACAAGATCGGGACGTATCAAATGGCGGTGCTGGCGAATGAGAACAACGTGCCCTTTTATATTGCCGCGCCGATTTCGACGTTTGATTTGTCCATTCCGTCGGGCGAACAAATACCCATCGAGGAACGGGCCGCTGCGGAGGTGACGCACATCCAGGGCGTGCGGATTGCGCCGGCGGGCGTGGCAGCGGCGCACCCGGCGTTTGACGTGACGCCGAATCGCTACATCGCTGCGATTTTTACCGAACGCGGTGTTGCCAAGGCGCCGTACACGGAATCGCTGCGGATTCTGGCCGAGGCCGTGCCCGCCAAAGCGGCGAGTTAGCTAACCTGCGCGCAGGATTTGTTCGCAGGGGAGAAATCCCACCGGATCAGACCGCGCGCCTTCCAATATCCTGGACCTGGATTCCGCAATCCCAAGTGCTATAATCCGCCCCAGCCGGTAGGGGTTCATTATGAGCCGGTTCCGCAAGCAAATCTGCGTTTTACTTCTGGTATCGATCACACCGTCGAAGACTGTGTCCCAGTTATCAGGCAATAGTGTGACTGTCAGCGGCGTGGTCCTTGCCGAGGGGAACAATCAGGCCATTGAGCATGTGGTCGTCCACCTCTGTGATGGCGGCGGCAATCTGCTGGAGCAGACCACCACTCAACAAACTGGTGATTTCTATTTTCGTGGAATGAGGCGAGGTCGCTACATTCTCACTTTTGAAGCCAACGGGTACCTCAAGACGGACTTCCAACTGGATTTGAGTTATGCCTCGGATAAGGGCATGACTATCTACATGAAGCCTGTTGCGAAGCAGTCCGCTGCGGGCCCCGCCGGATCGACGGTTTCCGCGCACGAGTTATCCATGCCACAGGGCGCACGGGAACTGGTAACGTCTGGGAAAAAGAAACTGTACGTGGACAAAAAACCGGAGGCAGGCCTACATGATTTCCATCAGGCAGTGACCCAGGCGCCGAATTATTATGAAGCCTATCGCGAAATTGCAATTGCCTACCTGACCATGGGCAAAGCCGACGAAGCGCGGGATAACTTCCGCAAGTCGATCGAATTAAGCCACGATACCTACGGGGATGCCGATGTGGGCTTGGGAACCCTTTTAGTGGAGAAGGGGGAAGCCGGGGAAGGGGAGAAAGTGATTCGGCGCGGCGTTGAGTTGAATCCCAACTCCTGGATGGGCTTCTACGAACTTAGTAAACTGGACCTCGGCCGCGATCGACTGGAACTGGCGTTGAAATCGGCCGAACGCGCAAGGGCGCTGGCCCCAAACGCTCCCATTGTGTATCGACTGCTGGCAAACATCCACGTGCGGCAGAAAAATTATGTGGACTTACTTGGCGATCTCGATACATACATCAAACTGGATCCCGGCTCTGCCGCAGGATTACGCGCTGCGCAGATGCGCCAGGAGATCGCACAAGAAATGTCCAAACAGAGCCGGACCTCGCCCCGGGAATCCAAGCCAGAGTAGTTCCCCAATCTGTTTTTGAGAAGTGCGGTGCGTCCGAGGGCGCGACTGTGCGCGCGAATCGTTTCAATCGTAAAAAAAGAGGGCGGCCGATCGGCCACCCTCTTTCTCCGCGTTTTCGCAGAGTAAATTAGAAAGTAAGTTTGGCCGTAATCTGGGCCATTCTCATATCGGTTGCGGCAGAGGCGAACGCCCCGTAAGGAGACGTCGGCGGCGCTTCCGTGAAGATGGTCCTCCCGAAATTCGAAGGTCCAAAGTTTGTTTGAGCATAAGGCGTACCGTAATTCGCATGGTTAAACCAATTGTAGGCGTTCAGCCCCAACTGGAAGGCAACGCGCTCGGTAACCGTGAAGTTCTTGCGGATGCTCATGTCACCGCCGAGGTATCCCGGCCCGGTGAAGCCATTGCGACCGACCGCACCAGTAAAGTTGTTTGTGGAAAATGGGTTTTGAAACTGGTAAGGCGCCCCTGGGTTTACGGCCGCCTGGCCAGGTAGGGTCGGATTTGGGCCTGCCATGATGCCGAAGCAGGGGGCTGCAACGCAAGCACCCCCGTCGGAGAAGTTTCTCCTGGTGAATAGCGGCTGCAAAAGGATCGCGGCACCGGGGTTAACGGAACCGCCAAGATTTTGACCGGTGAGGCCTGTAACCGTTGCAGTGTCATCCACACTGAACGGGAAGCCTGTACGGTAGAACAAAGTGCCTGAGAGTTGCCAGCCACCAATGGCCAGATTCTTGAGGCGGTTGGTGCTCTTGAATGGCAATGCATAGATATAGCTGCCGCTGATCTGATGGCGAGCGTCATAGTCGGCGGAGGCGTAGTTGGCCCGCAGGTTGTTCGGACTGATCTGGCCCAAGACGCTGTAGAAGATGCTCCACGGCGAGACGCCACCGTTTGAGGTTTCGTCAAAGGCATGCGAGTAGGTGTAGTTAAAGCGGCCGCTCAAACCATGCCAATTATGCTCCTCAAGAGAGATGGTCATCCCGTTGTAGTTGGAGACGGCTCCACTTTGGAGGAAATTCACGCGGCCTACGCGAGGATCCGTCGGCGCAAGAGGGAGCACTCCGAATCCGATCTGTCCGGGCCCCGCGAAACCGTTGCCGTAGTCGTCGTAAAACAACTCGGAAAAGCCGCGGTTGCCCACGTAGTTCACCATGAGAATGGTGTGTGGAGTCAGCATACGTTGGACTTCGAGGTTCCATTCCACGTATTTGGGGTTCTGAAGGTTGCGGCTCACGTCGTTCAACGTGGGCGTGGTAGCGCACCCTGCGGGAAGACCTGGGGTTGCCAGAAACGTAGTCAAACTGCCGCCGGAAAAAAAGTTGTTGTTGAAGGCGGTGTTGCACTGCTGGACGGTGGACACACCGCTACCCGGGAACGCAGTTGTTGTTGGGGAGTTCAGGTCCCAAGCCAGGTTCCCGCCTGGAACGTTCCAGAGGTTCACTTGCGGGAAGTTTGTATCAATGGGGCTCAAAACCGTGCCCGGATAGAGATCGGCAAATAAGCCGACGCCGGTGCGAATCACGGTCTTGTCTCCCCACGGGCTCCAAGCCAATCCGAACCGCGGTTGGAAGGCGACCAGTTCGTTGCCGGGAATAATCGTTTTCCGGCCTGTCTGGAACGACTGGTTGTAGGGAACGCTTGCTCCGTGAATTAACTGGTTGAAGGGGTCAATGGGAAGCGAGGCGCAATTGTGCTGGCAGACACCGCCGGAATTACGGTCGGCCCGCAAGGCCAACGTCATCTTTAATTTTGGAGTCACCCGGAATTCGTCCTGGAAATAAAACCCGACGCTATAGAACGCGACGGGCTGGACAGGGCTGATCGCGAAGTTAAAGTTTGTAAAGTTCCCAGCGCCGCCGGTTAGCGAGTCGTTGGCTAATCCGAACAGGGTGGTGTTCACTGCCGGGAAAACAGCTACCGAAGACGCAGTGTGATCGCTAATGTCATCCCGCCGCCAATTCAAGCCCATTTTGAAGGAATGATTCCCCCGGTTGACGGAGAGGTCATCCACCAATCCCCACTGCGTCACGTTGCGCCCTTGTGGGAAGAGGAAGCCGCTGGCATACCCGCCATTCCCCGAGCCGAAACCGAGGTTTGATAAAGAGCCGTCAGAGAGGGCCAGGTTGCCGGGGAAGAGGGCGAGTGCGGGAGACGACGGCGTTACGGAGCCGAAAATCGCCGAATACCACAGTACGGAACCGATGAAATTATTCACGACTGTGGGATTAAAGACGTGTGTATAGTTCAACTGGCCTTCGTTCTGAGGCTGTGTGCTGAATGTGTCAAAAGCGGGGTTAATGACATCGGTATAGGTCGGCTGGGTGCCGCGATCAAACTTCATGCGACCGAATACTTTGTTGTTGTCGTTGAAGGAATAATCGATTCTGGCCGAGAGCAGCCACTCTTTATTGCCCGAGGGCGTGCTGTCGGTCCAAGACTGAGTGCACTGGTCGGTGATGAGCAACCCCGTGGCGGGAAGGCCGTTGCCCGAGCAACTCTTGGCGTTTGGCACCGCGGCAGCTATCCCCGGCGCCGAGTTATACAGCTTAAACATGTTTTGATAGAAGGCAATCGTGGGTGCGCCAGCGCCTGCAATATTGCCCAGAGTAAAATTTTCGAATGCGGGGGTCGGGGTCGTTACCGGTTTCACAGAGCCGAAAATGTAACGAATGCCCTCTGTGTTCACGAAGAAGAAGAGTTTGTCTTTAATGACAGGTCCGCCGAAGGAAGCGGCCCATTGATTGTTATTTTCGAATGGGCGCGGCTGGCCCGCGGCATTGAGAAGGGGATCGTTGGCATTCAAGTAGCGGCCCGTCCAATTGTAAACGGCGTTGCCATGCCAACTGTTGGTGCCAGACTTGGTTGTGTAGTCGATTTGGGAAGCGGCCTGGCGGCCGTATTCACCGGTGTAGGCATTATTCACGACGGAGACTTCCTGGAGTTCGTTGCCACCGAGCAGCAGGTTGCTGGACCCGGTGTTGTTCAGGTTCAGGAAGGGGTCGTTGTAATCGTTGCCATTGATGGTGAAAAGGTTTGAAGTTCCTGGCAGGCCGAAAGTGCTGAAGTTGCCGAAGCCGCCGCCTGCGGAGTTGCTCATCGTGACGCCCGGCGCGGTTTGCGCGATATAGGTCACGTCTCCACCGGGGTTGGGAATTTCCTGGATTTGCTTGGTCTCAAAGTTGGTGGAAATGTTGGCGTTTTCCGTTTGGAGTTGCGCCTGTTCCACGGAAACTTCCACGGTTGTGGAAGCGGAGCCGATCTCCAAGGGCACGTTGACGGTCACCGTCGTTCCCAGCACTACAGTCACGGGCCGTGTCGAAGTTTTGAAGCCATCTTTGACTACAGAGAGGATGTATCCACCGGGCTTGAGGAGCGAGAATACATATTCACCACCGGCGCTTGACGTGTAGGTAAACGCCTGACCGGTATCGCTGCTCTTAAGAGTCAGCTTCGCATCTCCGACTAC
>Ga0210401_10000149_pt1 | contig 82410 bp, 77 predicted proteins | sample IncBWH32MmetaG_FD_150866 | JGI IMG/M metagenome (GOLD analysis project Ga0210401, IMG submission 150866) | Forest soil microbial communities from Barre Woods Harvard Forest LTER site, Petersham, Massachusetts, United States - Inc-BW-H-32-M | ecosystem: Environmental > Terrestrial > Soil >...
AGTGTACGAGGTCTACCGCTAGGAAAACCGCCCTATGGCCGCATCACGGCCATCGATCTGGATCGGGGCGATATCCTATGGCAGATCGCGCACGGCGAAACACCCGACAACGTCCGCAATCATCCTGCGCTCAAAGGACTCAACATCCCACGCACCGGGCGCGGCGGCGTTATCGGAACAGTCGTGACCAAGACGCTAGTGATCGCCGGCGAGGCAGGCTACTTCACGACGCCTTCCGGTGTTCGCGGCGCAATGCTGCGGGCCTACGACAAAGGCACCGGCAAGGAACTGGGCGCGGTCTTCATGCCTGCGCCGCAGAGCGGGTCGCCAATGACCTACATGCTGAATGGCAAGCAATACATCGTGGTCGCGATTAGCGGTGGAAACTATTCGGCCGAGCTGCTCGCGTTCCGTTTGCCGGAGTAACTACTGCGCGTTCGTTGTCGCTGCCACTGCAGTCTGAGGATTGACCGCGCCGGTGCTTGGTTCGGGCTTAGGCGCCGTCTTTGCCAAGGTCCGCGGTTGGAAACTGCGGATGAAGTTCTGACGCGGGATTTGGAAAAAGCTCATGCCATTGGACATCGCTTCCTTCAGCGCGCGAGCATTTTCCCACCCGTCATGATCGATGCGATACGACGCAATCACCGCACCGGTGCGATCCGCTCCCCGCTGGCAGTGCACAAAAATCGGGCCTGTCGCGCCGTCTTCGAGCATTCCCAAAATCTTGGTGATCTCAGCTTCCGAAGGCGGCGTCAGCCCCGTCATCGGAATGTTAATGTACTTCATGCCGGCGGCTGTGACGACACTTTCTTCGTTCCTGCGCCCTTCGCCAGCGCCGCGCAAATCGATCACGGTCTTTACGCCGAGCTTGGCCAAATACCGGAAGCCTTCATCGGTTGGCTGAGCGCCACGATAGACGTGCTCGTCCACCTTATAGAAGTTATGAATTCCTTCAACCGAGCCGGCAAACGCAGGCAGGGCCAGAGCTAACAGGAAAAAGCGCATGTCGCTGAAGTCCTTTATTCAAGAATACAAGAATTTTGGGAAGCCGGTCACTTTTCAGATGTAAGATCTCACACACTGGTTCCGCTTGTCACCGTTACTCACAGATGCCATTCCGGCGTGGCAACGTAGGAGCGGTCAATGGCGGCGACGTTCTGGGTGCCGCAATTCCCCATCACCAGTTTTAATTCGGCCTGAAGGATCTCCAGCACCCGGTCAACGCCCGCCTGGCCGAATGCTCCCAAGCCCCACAGGAACGGGCGTCCGATCCCCACGCCCTTGGCTCCCAGCGCTAGCGCTTTAAACACGTCCGTTCCGCGGCGGACCCCACCGTCGACAAACACGGGAATCCGGTCGCCGACCTCATTGACCACTTCGGGAAGCGCCTCGATAGTCGCTCGACCAGTTTCCGTCGACCGGCCGCCGTGGTTGGAAACCAGAATGCCGTCGATGCCATGCTCGACGCACAGGCGCGCGTCCTCCTTCGTGTCGATGCCCTTGATAATCAATTTCACTGTTACAGCTTTGCGTAGCCGGTCGACAAACTCCCAGGTCATGGCCGGATTCTGTCCTCCTACCCCGGTCATATTTATGCCGTCGTACATCTTGCGCTCCTTGGTCGAGGGCCCCGCGCCGCTTTCGTGACAAGTCTTGCATTGCCCGAGATCTTTCGGCCGTGTGCGCATGTACGTTTCGCTGTTCCGGCCGGTGGTGTTATCGACGGTCAACGCGATCACCGGGCACCCGGCGGCTTGGACGCGCTTAACGATCTTCTCGCAGGCGTCCCACGAAGTCGGAGCATAGAGCTGATACCACACGGGCATGCCGTGCGCGCTGATCACGTCTTCGACGCCCGTGGAGGTTGAGGTCGATAGTATCTGCAGCGTCCCTCGCGCTTTCGTCGCTCGCGCTACAGCGAGTTCGCCGTCCGGGTGAAAGGAGCACTCGCCACCGGTGGGGCAAGTAAAGATGGGGCTGTTGTAAGGCGTGCCGAACAGTTCCGTGCGCATGTCCACTTTAGTCGCGTCCCGGAGCCGGCGCGGCCGCAACTGGACATGCTTGTAGGCTTCGTGGTTGGCGTGGAGCGTGGCGTCGTCATCCACGCCGCTTTTCATGTATGCCCAGTGGCCCGGCAACACTTTACGTCGCGCGGCCTCTTCAAAATCCATCACGCTGAAAGCTTCTTTGGGATCCATGATGACGTCGGCCAGCTCCGCCGTCTTCTGCGCAAAAGAGTAGGCCCCGCCCAGGGCGGCGACATATGGACTTCCGGCCAGGAATCGAAGGAAAGCGCGGCGATGATGCGTAGCTGAAATCGGGCTCGTCATGGCCGACTATTCTATCGAAGCGCGGAGTGCTTCGGCAGAACGGCTGCACCGCCGAGGTTCACGTGCGTCGGCGAATGAACTGTTGCCAAGACGTATGAGGTTTCCGTGTCGCAACGATGACACCGATGGAGTAAAAGCATGAAGCGACGGCTGGCCAGGTGATTAAAACCATTCCAATACCGCCCAAGCCTGGGCCGTGCGGAAAAACAAAAAAGTCTGCAACTTGCGAATTCGGACCATTATCGCCGAGAATCCAAAGTCCAAGGTTGCAAACAGGGACCGTCCAGATCCAGGAACCCCATGATTCAATTGCACGAGGGAACGCGGTCTGCATCTTATATCCAAGGATGAAACCTTGAACTGAAAAGCCCACGTATCCAAGAACATTGCTGTTTCTCACCCTGAGGATCCCTTCCAGAAGTACGTAGACGAGGAGGCCGAGGATGAGTCCTCCCAGGGGAGCCAGAACCAGTTGAATTATAAAAAGCGCCGGCGAATAACCGCTCGGACGAACTTCGTAATCGAACATACGTACGGTCAGTGCGATCCATAGCGCAAACGCGGAGCTGAAATTAGGCTCGTCATGGCCGTCTATTCTATCGAAGCGCGGAGTGCTCTGGAGTGGCGGCGTCAATAATACTCTGTCTGGAAATCCAGCAACTGGCTCAAATCGTCTGAGAACGCGTCAAGATCTTGACGCATCAAGCGGTTATCTCGCAAGACCACTTGAAGCGCAGCTACGGTGCCCTCAATTTGACGGCTCTCATAGTGACCCTGGTCCCAGTTTTGTTCGAGTACGCTCAGCTCGGCTTGGGCACGATCGAATATGGCATTGTCTGCAAGATTAGTAGTTTGGGCTCGAGAAAGATCAGCACTGATCTTGTCAAACATCGAGTGCGCAAGCTGATATTGATCTTCGCTGTGGAAAGGGTTACTAAACTGCTGCGGGGTCGTTTGAGCACTTACGGTCATGGTGAGTAGCAACAAGCCGGGGAATAAGATGCGCTTCATATGCGCCTCCCTATTTGTTGGGCGCTTCTAGTCTCCGGGAAAGGCGGTTAGTTAATTGTTACGAGGTACGGCTAATTGAGGACGACCACGTCGACATCGCCATCGCGGCGCTCCACCGTGACAGCCACGGCGTGACCGGAACGGAAGAGCATGAGATCGACCGACGCCTGGCCGACGACCAGGTTGCGGATTCGGACCTGCTCCAGGAACTCGGGCAGAACCGGGCGGGTCAAGACAATTTGCTTGCGCACCGCATCGATGGAGAGTCCCATCGAGGATTGCAACAGGAGAAACGCGGCGCCGGCGGACCAGGCTTGCGGGGAGCACGCTACCGGGTACGAGGTGGGAGCTTTGCCGGCGCGCCGGGCGAATCCGCAGAACAATTCCGGGAGCCGGTCGAGCTCGAATTCAGTAGCCGCCTCGAACAGCCCGGCCATCACCCTGGCAGCGAGCGCGGTCTCACGATATTCCGCGAAACCGGCGGCGATGAGCGAATTATCGTGCGGCCAAACGGAGCCATCGTGGTAAGACATGGGATTGTAGCGCGCCTCGCCCTCGGCAATAGTCCGAATTCCCCATCCATTGAAAAAGTTCTCCGATGTCAGTTGCTCCGATACAGTGCGCGCGCGTTTCGGGTTTGCAATACCGCAGAACAGACAATGCCCCGCGTTGGAGGCCCTGACGTCGCATTGGCGCTTCGAGGCATCCAAAGCGAGAGCATAGGTGCCGATGCGCTCCGACCAGAAGGCCTGCTCGAATCGCTCGCGCAAGAGACGAGCATCCTCCGATAATCGACGCGCAATCTCCGGCCGCCCGAGCGCCTCGGCAACTTCGGCGACTCCGCGCTTGGCGCTGTACACGTATCCCTGGACTTCGCAGAGGGCGATGGGCGACTCGGCTAAAGTTCCATCGGCGTGAAATATCGAGTCCTGCGAGTCCTTCCAGCCTTGCTGCACCAGGCCGGTCGGGGACTTGCGATTGTACTCCACAAATCCATCGCGATCCAAGTCGCCGTACTGATCGATCCAATTCAATGCCAGCTCGATGCCAGGCCAGATGGATCGAATGAAGTCGAGGTCGCCGGTCCGGCGGTAGTAGGCCGCAGCCAGCATTAGGTAGAGCGGCGTTGCGTCGACGCTGCCGTAGTAGCGCCGGAATGGAATTTCTCCCAATGCCGCCATCTCGCCCTCGCGCGCCTCATGCAGGATTTTGCCCGGCTCGGCATCCTGCTCCGCTGAGACTTCTTTCGCCTGTGTGGCGGTAAGGAACGAAAGCACTCCGCGCGCCATAAGCGGCGAAACCCATAGACATTGCAGAGCTGTGATGATACCGTCGCGTCCAAACGGCGTACTGAACCACGGCACTCCGGCGTAGGGATAGCTTCCGGTAGGCCCAGCGGTCAGGAGCATGTTGAGATCCCCACGCGACCGTTCGATCCAGGTATCGAACTGCTCGTTGGAGGTGCTAATGATGGCCGGAATCCGGTCCGGGCCAGCGATTGCCTTCGCAGCGCTTTCCAGGCTGTCGGTAAATCCGGAAATCGCCAAGGCCTGGTTGCCCATCTCGAAAGCAAAGGTAAATTCGAAGGACTGCTCTTCTCCGGCCGCAAGCCGGAGGGAAAAATGCAGCCCCGACGGCAACGTGACCTGAACCTGTACCTGAGGAGAAGATCCGACGATCGTTCGCCGTACTACGCCGTCCAATCCTTCATATTCCAGGACAACCTTCCCGCTGCGTGTGTCCAGTTGAGGCTCGTGCAGAAAACCACGATGCTCGCGCTTTTCGCCGCGCACTTCGAAGATGTCCGCGAAGTCGGCGCCGAATTCCAGACCAAAGCTCATCTCCACCGGCGTCAACGCGAAGTTCCGAACTCGAAGTGACATGTACAACCGGTCTTGCCAAAGAAATTGGGTGCGATAAATGTGGAGCGTGCCCCGATGCAGAAGCACACGGCCCTCGGTGCTGATGTCCGGATTCGTCAGGTCGACGGCGAACAACACGTTATCGCGCCGGATGGCGGAGCTGAGCAGCAGCGGACGGCCGCGCAGGAATTTCAGCTTCAGACAAGACAGAAAACGCGTGCCCCGGCTGAATATACCCTCCTGCGGCCGCTCTTCAGCGTCTACATCGCCGTATTCATCGAAAACCCCAAAGGTGTTGTCCTGTTTCAGAACACGCGTCAGCTCTGGAGTAGGCGCGGACTTGGCCTGAATATAATACTGGCCGTTGTTCTTTAGGATTTCATCCAAAGGGAGCATGCGAAGTCATTTCGGAAAATAACGGATCTTCAGTCTGGAGACCGGCATATTGAATGAGGTAATCGTTCGCCATACGGTAGCTGGAGAACCGCTCGTCGACTGCTTTCCTGCAATCTCCACGATTCAATTTCGCAACCTGTGGAATCGCTTCCACTGCCTCGTCCACGCTGTTGACGATAAAGCCGGTGACGCCCGGATCAATCACTTCAGGAACCGAGCCGCGTCGAAATGCAATGACCGGAGTTCCACTCGCCAACGCCTCGATCATAGCCAAACCAAACGGCTCCGGCCAATCGATCAGGAACATTAGCGCGTAAGCTCCACCCAGAAAGCCCTGCTTCTCGCGCTCGCCGATTTCACCGATGTACTCCACCAGAGGATGGTCCAACATGGGTTTAATCGTGGTTTCAAAGTATTCACGGTCCACCTTGTCGACCTTGGCGGCAATGCGCAACGGCATTCCGGCTCGAATCGCGGCTTCGATCGCGCGATCCAGCCCTTTTTCCGGCGAAATGCGTCCGATGAACGCCAGATACTTTCCAGGACGCGGCTCGAATGTGTAAAGATCGTCCGGCAAACCATGATAAACCGTGGCTCGCCAAGACACCTTGGGCAGCGGCTTGCGCTGAGCGTTCGAGATGGAAACGAGTGGCATGCCGGGAAACTGCCGGTAAAGCGCGCCATGCTCGGGCAAGTCGAGCCGTCCATGCAGAGTCGTGATATTCGGCACACGGGTGCGGCGCGAAACAGGAAAATGCAGATAATCGATATGAAAGTGAACGATATCGAAATCGTCGGCGCGTCGAAACACCTCTTCCAGCATGATGATGTGATAGGCGAGGGAATCCCGGCAATCCGGATCCAGCCGCAGTGCACGCCTGCAGGGAGCGACCAGGTTTGCCGCAGTAGTCGAGTCGCCGCTGGCAAAAAGAGTTACTTCATGACCTTGGCGCACCAACTCCTCGGTCAAATATGAGACTACGCGCTCAGTACCTCCATAAAGCACTGGAGGAACGCTCTCGTATAAAGGCGCGACTTGAGCAATTCGCAAGCTAGAAACGCTCCTGTATGGTGGATGATCGCCATGCGGTTCTGTTACAAAAGATCTCAGCCCTTGGAAACGCTGAGATTTCAGCTCTCCAGCTTGTAACGTGTCGATGCCAGTGTGTAAAGTCTACGCCACAACAACCGGTTGACTGTAACCACTAACGATGCCATCACAACCGTGGCGCCCAGCAAGACCGGGAAGTTCCCGTTATCGGTCGCTCGGCTAATCAGCGCGCCCAGCCCGGTGATAGAGATCGTCTTGCCCTGAAAGCGGAAATATTCCGCGACGATGCTGGCGTTCCAGGCCCCGCCTGACGCGGTAACGAGACCGGTGAGCACGTAGGGAAAGATCGCGGGCAGAATCAGCCGGCGCCAGCGTTCGATTTTGCCGAGGTGAAAAATGTTACAGACCTCTTTCAGATCCGTCGGTATAGCGCTTGCACCCGCAATTACGTTGAACAAGATATACCACTGGGTTCCGAGTAGCAGCAAAACGATAGAGCCGATCCCCAGCCCGCCACCGACGCGGATCAAAAACAGCATGACAATCGGAAACAGAGCCGTAGCAGGCACCGACGCCGCGATCTGCGCGATTGGCTGAGCGATCGCCGAAAGGCGTGGCCGCGATCCGATAAATACGCCGGCGGGAATGGTCCATAAGCCCGCCAAGACCAATGTGAGCTCGACTCGGAGAAACGTCGCGCCGGTTCCCCGGAAGATTTCTACAAGATCCGGCCGCGAAAGCGTGCCGAGCATCATGCTCATACGGACGATTGCATAACCGAGCGCGAGAAGCCCGGCGATCACTACGGCTCGGGCCAGCCATTTTCTGAAGATGGAAGTGCGGATGTCCCCGGTCGCCAAGTTGGCCGCCTTGGCAAAATGCAGCGCGAGGGCTTCACGCGCCGGCGCCACCAACATCTGAGTACCTCGCTGCAAAATGCGCGAACGCCGCAGAAAATCGAGAATGGGCGAGCGAGGACTTTTATAAGCCTCTACCTGTTCAAACTTGAACTTTTCGCTCCAGGCGATGAGCGGACGCCAGACCAGTTGGTCGATCAGAACGATCACCACGATCATGACTGCCAGCCCCCAAACGATGGCTCGCGTGTCGCCGGCATTGGACGCGGTCTGCAGGTAGGAACCCAGGCCGGGAAGCCGCAGGTCGCGGTTTCCGAGAGTAAACATCTCGCACGCCATCAAGAAAAACCAGGCGCCCGCGACCGACATCATGGAATTCCATACCAATCCGATGGCCGCATACGGCAGCTCCAGTTGCAGGAACTTTTGCCACCAGCTCAACCGGTAAATTTGCGATGCCTCTAACAGCTCGCGCGGGATAGCCTTGATCGAGGAATAGACACTGAAGGTCATGTTCCAGACTTGCCCGGTAACGATGAGCAGGATGGACCCGAGTTCGACTCCCAACTGCCGGGTCGGGAACAAAGCAACCATCGCGACCATCACGCCGGGAAGGAAGCTCAAGACCGGGATGGATTGCAGCGTGTCGAGCAAAGGGATCAAGAAGCGTTCGGCTTTTGAATTATGCGCGGCGACGTAGGCATACACGAGCGTGATTGCCAGGCTGAGCATGTAAGCGATGGCGATTCGCGCTACCGAGAACAGCGCATACTTGGGCAACGCCGCCGGACGAAGATCGATGGCAGCCTGGGCACTGACCGGGCCGGTCCAATTGTGAACCAACGAAAGCAGGCCGTAGAATAATGCCAGGCCCGCCAGCATGACGGGTAGATCGCGCAGCAGCAAGAACGCGTGCGAGGACCTGGCCGGAAGCGCTACCGCAACGGCGGAAGTCCGCTCGGGCGGTTGGACGATCAGTGTCCCCAAGCCTCACCGCCTGCTTCCGCCGGTCGATACAACACCAGCCGGTCGGCTTCGGAGTCATACGTGAAAATGTCGCCATAACGGCCCCAATCCAAAGCCGTTTCGATCTGACGCTGCATCTCCTCGCGAGGAAAATGCTCGTCCAGAATATCTCGAAAGAACCCCAGCGGCAGCGAATGGTCGGACTTACTGAGCAGCGCGCTATGCATCTGCTGAAGGAGCGGGACGTTGGCCAGCGCGGCGCCACGAAAGATTCGCTTACGCGTCGCGATGTCAGCCTCGGCGAATTCCTTGCCCAGCGGAGTGATCTGGAGATCGCCCTTGTCGGACGCGGCGAACGACAGCAGAGAGGCGGCTTCGACAATGGGAAGCAGATCGTCTACCTCCATTACGAGTTGCTCGGCCACGTGATACAGGTCCTCTCGGCCGCCATGGTCGTTCAACAGCTCGAGCAATCCGGCGATGCCGCCCGGCCGAGAATGCGGCAGCATGGGGTAGGGAGCCTTGGTGGTGCGCCCGGCAGGGGACGGGGGTTCCGCCTTCAGCAGCGGCTCGGTCATCAGTTTGTAGATATAGTCCACATACAGCAGGAACGCGGCCGAGCTCTTTTCTCTCGGCTGGGCCAGCGGGATGCGGAAATCCGCGCGGATCCTGGCTGGATTTCGATCCAGAACAATGATCCGGTCCGCCAGCAAAACGGCTTCCTCAATGTTGTGGGTCACTATGAAAATACTTCGCGTGGGGATTTTCTTCCCTATCCACAGCTCCATTACTTCGCCGCGCAGGTTCTCGGCAGTCAGAACATCCAGAGCCGAGAATGGTTCATCCATGAAGAGAATCTCAGGTTCTACCGCCAATGCGCGCGCGAATCCAACGCGCTGCTTCATGCCGCCGGAGAGCTCTTTGGGGTAGGCATTTTCGAAGCCCCGCAACCCAACCGTACTGAGGGTGTGCAGAGCCCGGCTATGACGTTCGACGTGCGACATGCCGCGCGCAAGCAACGGCACTTCGACATTTTCCAAAACCGTGAGCCACGGGAAGAGTGCGAAGCTCTGAAAGACGATCGCTACATTCGGGTTGGATTCGGCGAGCGGACGGCCGTGCCAGAGCACTTGGCCGCGGGTGGGCGGCGTAAGTCCGGTGAGGATGCGCAGCAGCGTCGATTTGCCGGAGCCGGAAGGCCCCAGCAGCGCGGTGATCACCCCAGGTTCCACGCGCAGATCCATGCCGGCGATTACCTGCGCCTGTCCGCCGTCCGGCCGATCGAATGCTTTTTCGATTTGCCGCGCTTCGATGATGGGCTCGAGAGCCGGGGGCGCCTCCGCAACTTCGGGCGCTACCTCAACAGCCCGCGCAACCGACTTCGCAAGAACCGGTTCTTCGGCCTCCTGGGAGAGCTCATCCATCAGCCGCTGCCAGGCTTCCTCCGGAAGCTCGTCGAAAAAGTGCATGCGCTCGCCGGGGTGCATTTCGTCGACAATCGCGCGCATCTCTTGAATCGGCAAAGAGTGGAGCAACACATAGGTGTGGTAGTAAGGAAAGATTCCGGCCAGCCTGGCGGCGAAATCGACCGGCAATTTACGGAAGAGGGTCTGCTGCTCCTCGAACGGAATGGTCATTAGGAGGTCAGCGGCATTTTCCGGATCAAGGCGCGCCAGCAGCGACACGGCTTGTTCCCAATGCGCCTGGGCGAGCATCTCTCGAAGCTTGTCGGTAGCCAAAACGCTCACAATCTATTATGCTCATCAGGTCAAGTGCGATCATGAGATAAAGAGAAGATATGATCGCTACCGTCAATCCCGCCAGCGGCGAAACCCTTCGCACTTTTGAAGCTTTGAGTGAATCGGAATTGGACGACCGGCTGGAGCGTGCATCCTCGGCGTTTCAGTCTTATCGGCACACATCGTTTCGGGATCGCGCCCGTTGGATGAGCTGCGCCGCCGAGATTCTGGAGAGAGATAAAGATGAATTCGGACGGCTCATGACTCTCGAAATGGGCAAGCCTTTGAGGGCGGCCGTCGACGAAGCGCTCAAGTGCGCGCGTGGCTGCCGCTATTACGTGGAGAACGGCGAGAAGCTGCTGGCCGATGAACCGGTCCCCACCGAGTCGCGCTCCAGCTTCATTCGTTATCGGCCGATCGGTCCGGTACTGGCGGTGATGCCGTGGAATTTTCCGTTCTGGCAGGTGTTCCGGTTCCTGGCCCCCACGCTGATGGCCGGCAACACCGGCTTGTTAAAGCATGCTTCCAATGTTCCCCAGTCGGCTCTGGCCATCGAAGAGATCGTTCGCCGGGCCGGATTTCCTCGCGATGTTTTCCAAACCTTGCTGATCGGATCGGGCACCGTACAGCGCGTGATCGATGACCCGCGCGTCAAGGCCGTCACTTTGACCGGCAGCGAACCGGCGGGGCGTCAGGTGGCGAGCCAAGCCGGGAAGCAGATCAAGAAGACCGTGCTCGAGCTGGGCGGCAGTGATCCGTTTATCGTGATGCCGAGCGCCAACATAGAGCAGACCGTGCAAATGGCGGTTCAGGCGCGTCTCATCAACAACGGGCAATCGTGCATCGCGGCCAAGCGCTTCATCGTCGATCAGCGCATCGCCGATGAATTCGAAAGCCGATTCGTCCATGCGATGCAGCACGCTAAAGTTGGCGATCCGATGGACGACAGCACCCAGCTCGGGCCATTGGCCACCGCCGATATTCTGGCCGATTTAGACGACCAGGTTCGCCGCTCAGTGGCGAAGGGCGCGCGCGTGCTCACCGGCGGCCGCAAGCTCGACCGGCCGGGGAACTATTACGCTCCGACCGTACTGACCGATGTCAAGAAAGACACGCCGGCCTATACCGAAGAGCTGTTCGGGCCGGTCGCGGTGCTGCTGCGCGCCAAGGAAATCGATGACGCGATCCGGCTGGCTAACGATACCGACTTCGGGCTGGGCGCCAGCGCGTGGACCACTGACGAGGCCGAGCAACAGAAGTTCATGGATGAGATTCAATCCGGAATGGTGTTCATCAACGGCATGGTGATCTCAGACCCGCGGCTGCCCTTTGGCGGCGTCAAGAATTCCGGCTACGGCCGCGAGTTGAGCGTGTACGGCATCCGCGAATTTGTCAACGTTAAAACTATCGTGGTGAAGTAAAACTCGTCTCATTCGACCGCCCGCATGCGCGCGTGATAGTTGTAAATCACGAGCGTCGCGATCCCAAATACCATTCCGGTGACTGCCAGCAGCGCACTGTATCGTCTTTCGGTGGTGAGCGAAAACCGGATCAGGATGGTTGAAATGACGAACGCAGCGTTGCGGAACACCATCTCGTAGCGGTCGGAAACCGCGAGCGACAAGATCACAATCAGGACGTCGGTGAAGATCATCACCGTGAAGACATCCGCGTAAAAGAACGTATTTGGATCAAGGCTCAACTTTGCACCTTGAAAGATTGCCCGCGAATCCTGGAATACGAAATCCACAAGACTGTAAGCCGCCAGCGAAACCAGCAGCACAGCCAGTGCCAGCGCAATAGCCTTCTTTCGTGAGATGAATTTCTTCAATTCGGCCGGCTCTTCTGAATGTGTACTCCGCTGCGGCCGTCTGCGCCCGGCATGCAGAAATACCGTCACCAGCAGAAACATGAACAGCCCGGCGCCGACGTCCAGGAACACCGGCGCCATTTCGGGTGACAATTGAGCCAGCTTGCCGATGTCATCGAGCTGGGCGATATCTTTGAAGAATCGGCGAATAAAGATTAACGAGACGATCTCGTATTGCTTGGCGATGGATTGCGTGGTGGACTGAGGCAGCGCCGCAATCAGCATCAAGACTTCATAGAACAGAATGAAGCTGAAGGGCGTGTAGATGGCCGCCAGGTAGTTCGTGCCGACGGCGGCGAGCAGAGCAGGTGGATTCGGAAGAGTCCGCGACAAAAATACCAGCAGCAGGTGTACCAGGAGTCCGGCGACACTGACGTTGACGACTGCATGGTCGAGCCACTCGCGGCGCTGGTCCGAGTACACGCGGTCGAAGGCGTTGGCTAGGGACGCCGTGAGACCATCGGTCATCCACGATCACCTCATCGTTTAACCCGCCGGCAGGGCGGCCCGGCTCATTCCATCCCGGTGCTTACTGTGCGATCTGGAAGGTGGTCCATGGATGCGAATCCAAGTCCCGCAACACGCCCTTCTCCCAATCGAACTCCGGATGCTGCCGCAGGTGCTCGGCCGCTTTGAAATCGATCCCGCAGGAATGACCCATGGCCGCGGTAAAGGCCATTCGCGCCGCCAGCGTGCCATCGCTGACCTTGTTCTGCACAGTGCCCGCCGGGCCATAATCGCCTTGCCAGGGCTTTGACCCGCGATGCGATAAATCGATGTGTCCGCAGAGGGTCCTTTCGCTGGGAGCGGTCTCTTTGTCGACCGTATCGTAATGGTCCGCCAGAAATCGCTTAGCCGATTCGGCGGTTACAGTGCCCTTGTTCTCGGCCATTAACTGTTCCCAGCGAACGTGCCGGGCATTGGCGCTGATGCTCATGTCTTTCACCGGAAACTCGGGCGCCTCGTCACGAATCAGATCCTCGTTCTCCGGATAATTGGAGCCGACGAAATAGCCATCCTGCGTGCGATGCAGCGTTACATGCTTCAACCCCAGCTCGAGGCTTGCGATTTCGTTGTTCTTGCTGTCGGCCACCAGCCAAGTGTTGGCGTAACCGCCGTTGTTGCCCTCCTTCATGATGCGTGTAAAATCGTCGATCGACGAAGAATACTGCATGGCCTTGCGGGCCCGGACGAATTCCGGAATAGCATTGGGATCGAAACCCGCAAAATAACCGATGGTCGTCTCGGTGATGGTGAGGCCGGCGCTGTTCACGCCAAAATCGTCGCCGCTGTGGATCAGCCCGGGCATCCCGTCCATCAGGATCCGATAGCCTTTCATGGGGACGATATCAAAGATGATGTTCCAGCGCGAGCCTTCCTTGTATTCAGTCCAGTTGTTGTGCGCGATAACGATCTTGCCGTCTTTGGTATAACTGCCCGTGGCCACGAACGCGCTGCAGTGTTCCGGCACCGGCCGCTTGGCGGAAGCGACTTTATGCGCCTGGTCATACCAACTCGTGTAATAGGGCGTCAGTTCGAGCCACGCGTTAAGCGCTACAACGTCCCAAAGATCCAGCGCCACGTTCTTGGCCTTCAGCCCTTCGACGATGCCCTTCAGTTCCTCGCGATATTGGGCCTCGATGTGCGGCCAGAGCACTTTTTCGGCGGCGGTTCGGAAAAACGCATAATCTTTCTTGGAATCGTGAGTCAGACCAAGGGCAACAACCTTCTGCGCATCCTCGATCTCGGCCGCCAGCAGGTAGCCATGCTGGAACCCGATCTCGGCGGGCGATCCTTCCAGATGAACGAAGATCCAACCGTTTTGATCCGGCCGGCGAAACGACTTCTTCAGCCGAGGATCGCTTTGAGCCTCGCGAGCCGGAGCCGCACTCAGTCCAAAGGCGGCTACAAGCAACAATGCAACTGTTCTGGCCATTATTTTCTGAGCATACCATTCATCAGCAGCAAGATTTTCGCGCAGTGCGCCAGATCTGCCGTTGCGCTAACATTCCGTTATGGCAAAAGGCAAACGTGAGCTGGTTCAGGTGCGCTGCCCCTGTTGCGAAGCGACTCTTCAGATCGATCCCGACCTGAAGGCGGTCATCAGCTATGAGGAGCATAAGAAGCCGCCAGTGATCGAGGATATTAGCGCCGCAGTCCAAAAACTCAAGGGCGAAGAGGCCCGGCGGGCCCAGGCGTTCGATAAGTCCTTTGAGGACCACAAGAGCCATCACAAGGTGCTGGAGCGCAAGTTCGACGAGTTGCTCAAACAGGCCAAAGAGAATCCCGATGCACCGAAGCCAAAAAGACCTTTCGATTTCGACTAAGCCCAGCGGACTGGGCCGCCAAGTTAGGCGGTACTAAGAGACCCTTAAGCCCCATTTAGAGTAAGGACCCTATCGACTGTAGTCCCTCGACGGTCGAAAATTAAGTATCGTCAGAGGTGACATGTGAGAAAAAGGTTGTTGGTTTCGTTCGTCTTCGGCGCGCTGGGCCTGGCTACCGCGCTTCCTCTTGGTGACCGAATCGGGCTCACCACAATTCAAGCAATGATTGCCTTCTGCGCGGCCGGCCTGTTTGTCGGCTACGTTCTTACTATCTTCCTCGACGTCTTCACCACTACCACTACTACGGAACCAGAAAACTAGATTCCGGTCGCAGTCCCAAACTAGTTAATCCGCATCAGCACTCGCCCGTAGGCTGCTAAAATCAGTCTTTATGAATGACTTAGTGCTGATCAGCAGAGACGGCGACGTCGGTATCCTAACTGTAAATAATCCCCCGGTGAACGCTTTGAGCCCGGGAGTGCCGCAGGGAATTGCCAGCGGAGTAGAGCAGTTGGAACAAGACGATGCTGTGAAGGCGATCGTGCTTATTGGCTCCGGCCGGACCTTTATCGCCGGAGCGGATATTCGCGAGTTTGGGAAAATGACTGCCAGCAGCGAGGGCCGGCGTGGACCGGGCTTCAACGCCATCCTGGACCGCATTGAGAAATCTTCTAAGCCCGTAGTCGCCGCCATCCACGGCACGGCGCTCGGGGGCGGCCTCGAAACCGCCATGGCCTGCCATTATCGCGTGGCTATTCCGACGGCGTTGGTTGGACAGCCCGAAGTCAAACTCGGGATCATTCCTGGCGCGGCTGGAACGCAACGGTTGCCGCGCCTCGCGGGCGTCGCCAGAGCAGTCGAGATGTGCGCCGGAGGCGATCCGATCAGCGCCACCGACGCTCACCAGGCCGGCATCGTCGATCAGATTATCGAAGGCGATCTTTTGCCAGGCGCCGTCGCATTCGCTCGCACCAAGATCGGCGCGCTGCCGCGTCGTACGCGCGATCTCAACAGCAAGCTGGGGAATGAACAGACCAATGCTCCGATTATCGCCGCTGCCCGCGATGCGACGCGCAAAAAGCAGCGCAATCTGATCGCGCCACTGGCCGCCATCGATGCCGTCGAGGCCGCCACCAAGCTGCCCTTTGATGAAGGCGTGAAGCGCGAGGCTGAGCTGTTCCAGCAATGCCTTTTTTCAGATCAATCGAAGGGGCTGATTCACGTTTTCTTTGGCGAACGCGAAGTGGCGAAGATTCCCGGTATTCCGAAGGACATAGCGCAGATTCCGGTCAACAAGGCCGCAGTTGTGGGCGCGGGCACCATGGGCGGCGGCATCGCGATGGTGTTCGCCAATGCCGGCATTCCGGTGTTGCTCAAGGAGACCGATCAGGGAGCGCTCGATCGCGGACTCGCGACCATCAAAAAGAACTATGCGAATTCCGTAAAGAAGGGCCGCTTCTCGCCGGAACAGATGGATCAGCGTATGGCTCGCATCACACCGACGCTGACTTATGACGGCTTCGATGGCGTGGACATGGTGATAGAGGCGGTTTTCGAAGGAATGGCGCTGAAGAAGCAGATCTTCGGCGAGCTGGACAAGATCGTCAAACAGGGCGCGCTTCTTGCCTCCAACACCTCAACGCTGAACATCGACGAAATCGCCTCGGCAACCTCGCGTCCGCAATGGGTCATCGGAACGCACTTTTTCAGTCCCGCGAATGTGATGCGGCTGCTTGAGATCGTGCGCGGCAAGGCCACGTCGAAAGAGGTGATTGCGACATGCATGGCGCTTTCGAAGAAGCTGGGCAAGGTGGGCGTGCTGGTCGGAAATTGCCGTGGTTTTGTCGGCAATCGAATGTTCCATCCTTATCGGCGCGAGGCCCAGTTCCTGGTGGAAGAGGGCGCGACCGTCGAAGCGGTGGATCAAGCGCTCTACAATTTCGGCATGGCCATGGGGCCGCTCGCCACGGGCGACCTGGCGGGCCTCGACGTCGGCTGGCGCATCCGAAAAGAGTTCGGCGACATTCGCGACACCAGCACTCGCCAGCCGCTGCTGGAAGATCGTCTCTGCGAGAAAGGAATGTACGGGCAAAAGACAGGAGCCGGCTGGTATAAATACGATGCCGACCGCAAGCCGATGCACAACCCGGAAATCGACGACCTGATCGCGCAGGCGCGCAAGGATGCCGCTATAACGCCGCGCACTGTTTCCGAGGATGAGATCGTCGACCGCATTATCTACGCGCTGGTGAACGAAGGCGCGCGGATTCTGGAGGAAGGCTACGCGCTGCGTGCCGTCGACATCGACATCATCTATATCAATGGCTACGGATTCCCGGCCTATCGTGGCGGGCCGATGTGGTACGCCGATACGGTCGGGTTGAAGAAAGTTTATGCGCGGATTCAGCAATTCGAGAAGCAGCATGGCAACCTGTGGGCGCCGGCGCCGTTGCTGAAGCAGCTTGCCGAAGAAGGCAGGACCTTCGCCGATTTTGATAAGCGCGTTGGTGAAACCGCGGCCAGCGCCGCCGAGTCCAGGAGCTAAGCCAATGAGAGAAGCCGTTGTTGTCGCCAGTTCTCGAACCGCGCTCGCGAAATCGTATCGCGGATCGTTCAACATGACACGCCCCGACGATCTGGCCGCGCACTGCATCCAGGATGTTCTGCGGAAAACTCCAGCGCTCGATCCGGCCGAGATCGGCGACGTTATCCTCGGCTGCGCTCAACCGCACGGCATGCAAGGCACCAATGTCGCTCGTGTCGCTTCGCTCATCGCGGGATTGCCTCCGAGCGTCGCGGCTACCACGGTGAACCGTTTCTGCTCCTCCGGCCTGCAAGCGATCGCGATGGCCGCGCATCAAATCGTACAGGAAGGCGTGGACGCGGCGATCGGTGGCGGCACCGAGAGCATCTCCTTGACCGAGCGCAGCACCAACCCCAATCCGTGGATTCAAGAACACTATCCCGGAATCTACATGGTGATGGGCGAGACGGCCGAAGTTGTCGCCAAGCGCTACAAGATCAGCCGGCAGGCGCAAGACGAGTATTCACTGCTCAGCCAGCAGCGCACGGCTCGTGGGCAGACTGAAGGATTTTTCGAGGGTGAGATCGCCCCCATGGAAGTCACGCGCGCGATCCTCGATAAGAAAACCGGCCAGGTAGCGGGCACCGAAGAAGTCTGCGCCAACAAAGATGAATGCAATCGTCCGGATACCACACTCGAAGGCCTGTCGGCTTTAAAACCTCATTTTGATCCAAATAGCGGGCAAGGCAGCGTAACCGCCGGCAACGCGTCACAACTCTCGGATGGTGCTTCGGCTACGTTGCTGATGTCGCGCGAACGGGCCGATGCGCTCGGCATTCCCTATAAGCTGATCTTCCGCGGTTTCGCGGTGGCCGGCTGCGAGCCCGACGAGATGGGCATCGGACCGGTGTTTGCGGTTCCGAAACTTCTGAATCGCCACGGGCTGAAGGTCGACGACATCGATCTTTGGGAATTGAACGAAGCCTTTGCGGTGCAGGTCATCTATTGCCGGGACCGTCTGGGCCTCGATCCCGATAAACTGAACGTCAACGGCGGATCTATCTCGATCGGCCATCCCTTCGGCATGACTGGCTCGCGTATGGTCGGCACCATCGCCAACGAAATGGCGCGCCGCAAAGCCAAGCTCGGCGTGGTGACAATGTGTATCGGCGGTGGCCAGGGCGCAGCGGGACTATTCGAGCGCGCGAATTAGCTCAAACTTATTCGATCGGCCGACGTCCATTCCTAAAATGCACCGCTATCTAATCCTGGCACTCGCCGTCGCTCTGCTGACCGGATTCCAGAAGTCTCCCGACGGCGAATGGCCGGCATATGGACGAGATCCAGGCGGCCAGCGCTTCTCGCCTCTGTCCATGATCAATCGCGAGAATGTTCAGTCGTTGAAGATTGCGTGGACATTTCGCTCCGGCGATACATATCAACCGAAATTCGGAAGGCCGACCGCCTTCGAAGCCACGCCGCTCTATGTCGACGGCGTTCTTTATATCGGCACGCCGCTCGGCCGCGTAATCGCGCTCGACCCAGTGAGCGGGCATGAAATTTGGTCCTACGACGGCAAGGTTCCTAAAGACAAGGGCTACGGCGACTACGCGAATCGTGGCGTGTCGTACTGGAAACCGGCGTCTGGCAAGCCGCGCGTGTTCATAGCAACGGTCGATGCACGCCTGCTCGCTCTTGATTCCGCGACCGGCAAGCCCGCTGCCGATTTTGGAGACAACGGGATTGTCGATTTGCGGAACGGGTTGCGCATCGCGGCGCGCGACTTCTCCGACTACGAAGAAACATCGCCGCCGGCGCTGGTCGGCAATACCGTAATCGTCGGCTCGGGAATCGCCGACAACCGTTCAGTGAGCCAGCCGAGCGGAGAAGTTCGCGGATTCGATGCGATCTCTGGCAAGCTCAAGTGGACTTGGGACCCGATCCCTCAAGATCCGAAAGCGTTGGGCGCGGACACGTGGAAAAATGGCAGCGCGCAGCGCACCGGCGCGGCCAACGCATGGTCAATCATCGCCAGCGATCCTGAGCGCAATCTCGTTTTCGTCCCCACCGGAAGCGCCAGTCCGGATTTCTATGGCGGTGAACGGCTCGGGAACAATCTCTTCGCCAATTCCATCGTCGCCCTACGCGCCGACACAGGCGAGCGGGTCTGGCATTTTCAAACCGTGCATCACGATCTTTGGGATTACGACGTCGCGTCGCCACCCGTGCTTTTCGATGTGCACCGCGATGGCCGCACCATCCCTGCCATCGGTGTCGGGTCGAAAACCGGAAACTATTTCATCCTCAATCGCGAGACGGGCCAGCCGGTCTTTGGCGTCGAAGAGCGCCCGGTTCCGAAAACCGATGTCCCCGGCGAAGCCAGCTCACCCACCCAGCCCTTTCCCGTGGCTCCCCGCCCGCTCGCGCCGCAATCGCTGTCGGCTGAGAATGTTTGGGGCTTCAGTGAGACAGACCGCAAATGGTGCCGTGAGGAAATCACCAAGATGCGTTCCGAAGGTGTTTTCACGCCACCGAGCGTGCGAGGATCCATCCTTCTTCCTGGAAACGTCGGCGGGATGGCGTGGGGCGGCGCCGCGTATGATCCACCTCATCACCTGTTGATTCTTCCCACCAACAATCTGCCCACCGAGATGCGACTGATCCCGCGCGCCGATTTCGACTCCACGCGCCAGTCGGCCGGGAGAGAGCTCAACGGCGACTGGGAATTCGCGCGGCAGGAGGGAACGCCGTTCGGGATGATGCGCCGCTTCCTTCGCAGCCCGGGCGGATCTCCGTGCAATCCTCCACCGTGGGGCATGTTGAACGCCGTTGATGCCGACACCGGAGACATCAAGTGGACCGTGCCGCTCGGCCAGTTTCCGCCCATCGGGAAAGCTCCCGCCGCACCGCCCGAGTTTGGCTCGCTCGTCCTGGGTGGTCCGATCGTGACCGCTGGCGGCTTGGTCTTTATTGCCGGCACGCTCGATCCCGCGATCCGGGCCTTCGACGTAGCGACAGGAAAGGAGCTCTGGAAAGGCGCGCTACCGACCAGCGCGCGATCCACCCCCATGACGTTTCGCGGACCGAATGGAAAACAGTATGTGCTGATCTCAGCCGGCGGCCACGGCATCGAGGGAGGACCGCCGCTGGGCGATTACGTGATCGCGTTTACGCTGCCGGATTGAGTCGGACACTCGCGGTCGCCTGGCTGACAGTCTGGCAGGCGATAGAACATCCTACCTACTAAATGATTTATCCTGGTTCTGGTGACTGGAATAGCATTTTTCGTTGGACTTCTAGCGGGCGGCCTCATCGTCGGACTCTGGATGCGCGCGCGGCTGGTTCGTCTTGAAACAGCCCAGCAGTTTGCCGACAACGCAACTGCCAGACTCAATGAGACCTTCCGGGCCCTGGCCGACACGGCGCTGCGGTCGAATCAGGCGTCGTTCTTAGAAGCCGCGCAATCTACGCTCGAAACGGCCCGCGCGCAAATGACCGGCGACCTGGCCCAGAAACAGACCGCGATCGAAGGTGTGGTGCGGCCCCTGAGTGATTCACTGGGGCGACTGGAAACTCACGTGCGAGAATTGGAGCGCGCCCGCGAGAAAGCTTTCGGCAGCCTGGGCGAACAACTCCAAGCGCTCAGCCGCGAGACTACTATTCTCTCCACAGCTTTACGGTCGCCACAGGCTCGCGGACGTTGGGGCGAGGTGACACTGCGCCGCGTCGCCGAGTTGGCCGGCATGGTCAAGAACTGCGATTTCCTGGAGCAGGCCACGCAGGAAGGCGACGGCGTCCGCATTCGCCCGGATATGATTGTGCGGCTCCCCAATGACCGATGTCTGGTAGTGGACGCCAAGGTGCCGCTCACCGCTTATCTCGACGCCGCCGCCTCGACCGACGAGCCTGCGCGCCGGGCTGCTCTACAGCGTCACAGCCAGCAGGTTGGCGAGCATGTCCGCCAACTATCGAGCAAGCAATATTGGAGCCAGTTCCAGCCCGCGCCGGAGCTGGTTGTGCTCTTTCTCCCCGGCGACCATTTCTTCAGCGCCGCGCTCGAAGGCAATCCCGATCTCATCGAAGAAGCCCTATCGCGCAAGGTGGTGATCGCGACACCGGTCACGCTGATTTCAGTCCTGAAGGGCATCGCCTACGGTTGGAACCAGGAGCAGTTGGCCGAAAACGCCGAGGAGATCCGGCGCGTTGCCTCCGAGCTTTACGACCGGGTCCAGTTAGTCTGCGATCACTATGCCGATACCGGCCGGTTACTCGAAAAAACGGTGGAGGCTTACAACCGTTCGGTTGGATCGTGGGATTCGCGACTGGTGCCGGCGCTTCGAAAGATGCGCGAATTGGGAGTTTCGAGCGGAGAGGAACCGGAGGCGCCGGAACAGATCGACTTGTTGGCACGCCGGCCTCGGGCAGCCAGCGGCTTCTAGAAGGTTGCTGAAAAGCTGCTCACAGGTCGGAGACCTGTTCCACGTGGGTATTGTAAGCCATTGACCAGGAGTCGTGGGTCAGTTCGTCACAAAACTCACGGTGGGGCGGACGCCCTCGTCCGCGCCGGACCCCTGGTCCGGCCTTTGCCATCACATGAAAAATGAGGGCCGACCGGGACTCGCCCGCGGACGAGCGGTCCGCCCCACATCGCGAATTATTTAATGAACCTCTGACCCAGGACGCGCAAACCTCGGCCAAGTCCCGAGAAATTTACTGCTTGTCGGGGGGCTTTTCACCCGGCTTGTACAACGAGGGGGCCTTGCGCTTGGGCTTGTCGTCTTTGGCGTCGCTGTTGTCGGCGGTCTTCTTCTGGTCCTTCTCCGCGGTACCCAGGATGGCTTGCTTTTCTTCCTTTTCCTTTTGGTCTTTAGTTGCCAGGTCGGCAGTGCGGCTGTGCATATCTTCCTGGGAAAGCTCTTCGCTGTCGGAGGTAGTGTCGATGGCGGCCTTGAGGGCGAATTCAAACCGCTGAAGATCCTTGGCATCGGACTCCTCGATCTTGTTCAGCGTGGCCAGCATCTCTTTTTCAGCGTCGGCCACGTCCTTCATTCCCTCATCGATGGGTGCCTTGCGCCGCAACGCATCGTCGGCCACGGTATCAATGGCCTCGATGATGCGCGTGTAATCTTCAAGCGCGTCGTGGATTAGCGCGGAACGGCCGGGCTTCTCTTTGCTCAGGAACTGCTTTATCTCGGCGATTCGCTCCTTCGCAAAATGGACATACAGCTTCAAACGCAGGTTGGGCTCTTGAGCTTCGCGCACCTGATCGATCTCGTCGGCGGTCAGGTAGTCGCGCTGCTGGGCAAATCCGCTGAACGCGAGCGCTAATATGGCGGCAAAATATCTCATGCTGGCCTCTACTTCTTCTTACTCATCACATCATTAATCAACTGATCGTGCACATCCGAGAGCTTCTTGAGCACCGTATCCACCGACTGGCGCGTCTCGAAGCTCACCTCCTCGCGGAAACTGGTTAACCTTCGCATGAGCGCGCGCACCTTCAGCTCCGCGTTCTTATAATACTTGCTCCTGCGCGGGTTCTTGTTGGTGCGTTCGAGCGCGTCGTAGGATGCCTCGACGGACTCCTTCACTTCATTGAGGGCAGCCAGTTGAGCCTGGTCGTTTCCGCTGCTGTATGCTTGCCTGGCTTCATCGATGGCATGGTCCGCGTTGGCCAGCGCCAGTTCCGACCGCTTCTCCAGATCCGGTTCCGACTTCACGGTGCCGATGTCGGCGAAAACAATCAACAATGCCAATACAAACGTCATTACTTCCCAATTTCTCTTTGTAGAATTCGAACTCGCTGCCGGGCCTTAAACTCCTCATCCGGATTCTGACCGTTGCTCATTGCCAGGAATTTCTCGTAGCTTTCTATGGCCGGTTTGATCTGCCTGTTTTTATCCAGCACAATGGCTCGCAGATAAACGTGGCCTGGCTTTTCGGCATGCAGAGCGGTCAGGCGGTCAAGCGCGCCGAGCGCCGCCGGATAGTCTTCGGCCATCACGAGCACGCCCGCGAGCTCACTCCAGGCGTTGGGATAATCCGGTTTCATTTGGGTGGCGCGAGCGAAATCCTGGGCGGCGGCGGTGAACTTGCGCTGGTCTCGGAGAATCCGGCCATGCAGCATGCGAATGTCAAAATTATTCGGATCGGTGGCCAGAATCGCGTCGGTCACCGGAAGGGCCTTGTCGGGCTCCTTGTTTTTTATGTAGGCTTCGGCCAGCGCCGCGCGGTTGGCAATCGTAGGAGACTTCTCGATAGCGGCTTGGAAATGGGTGACTGCGTCGGCCGGCTGTCCGGATGACAAAAGCAATTCGCCCAATCGCTCCTGCGCCCCCGGATTATCTGGAAACTGCTGGTAGAGGGCAATCGCGTCGGCCGGCTGCTTTTGCGCCTCATACAGGGCGGCCAGCTCAAGCAGACCATCCTTATATTTCGGGTTCAGCTCTGCGGCTTTCTTAAAATGCGGCGCCGCATCGGCGATCTTGTTCTGCTTCGCCAGCGCGTGGGCGAGGCCCAACTCCGCATCGGGCGACTTCGGATCGAGGGCCAGCGCCGTGGTGTAGGCCTGCTCCGCCTTCGAGAAGTTATCGGAGGCGAGCAAAGCGGCGGCCAGGTAGTAATTCGGCCGGGCCTCTTGGGGTTTCTGGGCGACCGCGGCGGCGAGATACGGCACGGCGTCGGCAGCCTGCTTGCTGCGCACCAACGTTATGCCCAGATTGAGGTCGGCCTGGTACAGGTCGGGCTTTAGCTCCAGCACCTTTTTGTATTGGGGAATCGCGTCGGCGTCTTTGCCCAACAGGCTGTAGGCCAGAGCCAGATTAAAGTGCAGGCTATAGTCTTGGGGCTCGGCCTCGATCGCTTTGAGAAAATCATCGACGGCAACCTGGTATTGATTTTGATCGAGCGCTTTCAGCCCCTGCTCGTAGTAATTATTTTGGAAGGCCAGCAAGAGGACCAGTAAAGCGGTCGGCCACATAGGTCAGTACTTCTATTTTCTCACCTATCGACCGCAGCCGACCGGGACGGGCGGTTAGCGGCCTTTTGTTGAAGGATCCCTGAACAGGGCATGGTAAATAAGATGCGTGGCCGAATCGATTTGCCGATTGAGCTGCTTTTTCGGTAAGTGCGCGGCTTGGGCAAGCAGGCTCCAAAAGAAAGTGTCCATCGCAGTCGCCAGACCAGCGACGTCAACTCTGCTACGCGCACCCGGCAGTTGCTGAAGGAAGTTGAAGACGGCGATAACACGGGCTGTGGTCCAGGCGTGGATCTGACCTTGTTTTCGCGCCAGTTCCGGATCGGAAAGCGCGGCTTCCTGAAAGGCGCGGTATGCGCCCAGGTAGTGAAGGTCATGGGAAAAGGCGCGAGCCAATAACTCGCGCAGACCCTTGCGGGGATCGGACATCGCTTGGGGGCGAAGATCAAGCCGGCTCAGTCTTTCGAGCAGCTCGTCCGTGAGCACCAGCAGAAGCTGCCGCTTGGAGCGGAAGTGCTGATAGAAACCACCGACCGCGAGCTTGGCGCGCCGGGCGATGTCATCGATAGAAGCGCCTTCAAAACCTTTATCGGCAAACACCGCCAGGCCGGCGGCTTTGAGCTGCGCTCGCTTTTCTAAGCTGCGTTTTTGCCGCGGATCGGCTGGAAGTTCTTCATCGGCGAGCAGGTTCGGCCGTCTCCTGACGCCGGTGTTCATCGGCGAATAGTCACTCCTAACAAAGCGCCGGCGCAACACCACAGCATCCAGCCTCCGAAGATGCCGGCTACTTCAGGCGACATATTAGGAAAGACAACCGGAAAAAAGGCACTGGAGAAGGGGTCCAGCAGGAGGGTTGGCAGCGCAATCGAGACGGCTCCCATTAGCCACTGCTCGCGGGGCAATTGAAATCGGCGGCAAAGCCCCCGCACGAGCCAGGCCATTAAGGGGAAGCTCACCGCGAAGAGGATCAGAGTGCGCGGCCAATCGCCCGGATGCAGCAAGTTCTGACCTCTCAACCGCAAGAAGGCGGTCGCGCCGCCCCAGATTGCCAAGCCGCATAGCGTCAGCCGGACGTTCATAAACAGAACCTGAATTCATATTCTCATCTGGCTCCCGGCAAGTGCAAGTTCTGGTCAGAAGGAGATCCCGACCAGGCCAGCGGCTTCATTTTTCCGCGGTTCGGATTGGGTGGTGCTGCCCCAATATGTATAGCGAAGTTCAGGGGTTACATATAACCGGCCGACCCGGAAACGGACTCCGGCGGCAAAGACCGCGCCGACTCCCAGGTTGGAGCGAAAGTTGTATTGGAAGGAGTTGAAGTGAGAATTACCGTTGGCGTCAACGAATGTTTCGCTGATGTTTTCATGAAATCCAACGGTGCGGAGCGCCCAGCCAGTGCTCAGAAAGGGCTGCCACGCGGCGTTCCGGGGCCGGAAGTAATACTTACCCAGAACGGGAAATTGCCAATCATTCCCGCGTTGGCGGTTGATGTAAAAACTGGTCGACGGAATGACGTTTAAACCGGCACCAATGCTGGAAGCGTTGAACCCCAACGTATCTCCGATACGCCGATAGAGGGCATCAACCTCAATGGCAAAGCCGGCGGGTAGGCGAACTTCGACAGATGGTCCGACGATATAGGGGCGCGATTCATCGCCGGATTCATTCGTGTCCAAGAAAGGAACACCGCCTTTCACGCCAATAGACAGTAATTGTGCGGAAGCAACCTGGCTTATTGCGATCGTAGCCAGCAGAAGCAAGATTTTGTTCATGTAAGGATTGGGAAGCACGTTCCAAGCCATCCTTACGCTGCTTGATTTGTTGATGTTGTATGAGCGCGAGCGTGACTGGGGCGCACGCGTGTGGTTACTTGCCGACCATGTGGGCCGCGTCTCTTTCGTTATCGAGACAGTAGTAATCCAGCAACTCGGTGTTGAGTACGATGATCTGATTGAGCTTGATGGTCCACGGTTGGGTGTACGCTTTTAGGTCGTCGACCGTGACTTCGATTTCAAGGCGTCCGAAATTGATTCGCCGGAACCGCTCCGTGATTTTGGCGGCTTCGGTCATAGGGCTCCCCTTGCGGTCGAGCCAAGTTCCGTCGCGGAGGCCAATCGTGTGGGCGATTAACGTGTCGCCCTCCCACTTCGCGGTAGAAAAGCCATTCCACGACGGGTCCGGATCCTGAGGCAGTGGCCGTCCGTCGGTGAATATCTGGCGATAAGTTACATCGCGCTCGGAAAGGATCACGATTTCGCCGGGAAGTTGCAGGATCTTTCGAGGCGGAGGGAAGGTCAGCAAGCGGATAGCGCCAGCAGGCCGGCACGAACCAACAGGATCATCTCTGCCTAGTTGAGCCGCTCGCTTTTCGACCAACTCCGCGGCCCAAGGCTGATAGGGCAGACCGCCTTCGAGTCGCGCGCCAAGATCCAAAAATTCGGGGCCAGCACCATAGTCGCCGCAACCTTCGGGCGGACAGTGCGCCTCCAACTGCCAAATCCCGGAAAGGTCGGGTTTGGCATCTCGAGTTCGCGGAGCAGGCGCGTTGAGATCAGGATTTCCATTGCGCAGGCGCGGAACTCGATCGCTGGCGTAGTTGAGCCACTGAGCGGAGGCGGGTGGGACGGCGCAGAGAAAAGCCGTGATGGCAGTGACGTGAAGGAGATGTTTTGGGTTCATATTATTTGCCTGAGACCAGATGGGCGATGCCGAAAGCGGCGGCCGCGGCAAGGCCACCAATCACGACGGTCCGGATTGCGCTGCCAACCAGCGACATGCCGGTGTAGTGTCCTTTGATAGCGCCGAAAATGGCTAGCGCGATCAGGGTCGCGATGACGGAGTAGAGCAAAGCCGAATTGGCTTCGGCCGCCAGCATATAGGGAGCGAGCGGAATCAGGCCGCCGGCAATGTAAGCGCCCGCGATGGTTAAGGCGCTGCGCAATGCACGCTTGGGATCGGGTTCTTCCAGACCCAGCTCGAAACGCATCATGAAGTCGATCCACTGTTTGGGCCGGGTGCGCAGAGTGTCGACGATGGGTACGGCTTCTGCATGGGTGAGTCCATAAGTCTCGAAGACTTCGAGAACCTCGCGCGCCTCTTCGTCGGGGATCTCCTTGACTTCCCGCTCTTCGCGCCGCAATTCGCTGGCGTAGTGGTCGGCGTCGTTTCTCGCGGCGAGGTATCCGCCCAACCCCATAGCGATGGATCCGGCGGCGATCTCGGCCAGTCCGGCCACCACGATAATCCGCGTGGTGGTGTCGGCGCCCGACAGGCCGGCGGCCAAAGCGAATGGAACAGTCAGACCATCCGCCATTCCAATGACGACGTCCCGAACGAATTCTGAAGCGGTAAAATGCTTCTCGACGTGCGGCGTGAGCGGCATATTTTTCAAGTATCGCCCAGTGCGGTTATGATTGTTAAGATGAGAATCACGATCCTGCTGGCATGCGTGGCTTGTGCCACGCTGTATGCCCAGAACAATCTGACGACTGCGGCGGTCCAGCGCTATTTCAACCCGATCCGAAGAAATTTGGAGGCCAGCGCGGAGGTTATGCCCGCGGAGAAATATGGGTTTCGGCTCACCGACGGCCAGAGGACCTTCGCCGAATGGATCAATCATTCTTCGGAAAGAAACTACCGGGACTGCTCGACGTTGAAATCAGAGCCGGCGCCGGAGGCACTGAAGCGGGTGCCGAGCCTGAAGGACAAAGCCGAGGTCATGGCAGTCTTGAAGGACTCTTTAGTTTACTGCGCGGCGGCGCTCGAAAAAATGGACGATCAAAAGGCCGGTTCGTCGCCGGAGATGAGCGTGGCGTTTCTGCACGTCATCGTGCACAACAATGAGATTTACGGCAACTTAGTCGGCTATCTGCGGGCGAGTGGAATCGTTCCGCCATCGACGGCGGGGATGACGAGTCAGGGCAAGACCAAATAAGTCCGCTCGTCAGCTCAGCGTGCTGGAGGCCCGGAAATTGGTATTTGAGTGCACTGTCCCTAATTCTTTCAAGTAATGCCCGGTATAGGAATTGCGCGCGGCCGCGATCTGCTCGGGTGTACCCTCGGCGACGATCTCGCCGCCCCGGTCGCCGCCTTCAGGGCCCAGATCGATTACCCAGTCGGCGCTGCGGATGACATCGAGATTGTGCTCGATGATCAGGATGCTGGCGCCATTTTCTATCAAGCGCCGGAAAGCGGCCAATAGCTTGGCAATGTCGTCAAAGTGCAGGCCGGTGGTTGGCTCGTCGAAAATGTACAGCGCGCCGTCGCAAGTAGCCTGGCAGAGATGCGCCGCCAGCTTGACTCGTTGAGCTTCGCCCCCGCTCAGCGTAGTCGCCGATTGGCCGAGCCGAAGATAACCGAGGCCCACGTCGTCGAGAACCTTGAGCCGGCTCACCAGCCGTTTCGATTCCGAAAAGAACGAAAGCGCTTCCTTGACCGTGAGCTGCAGCACTTCATGGATGTTCAAACCCTTATAGCGGATGTCCAGGATTCCGATCTTGAAGCGCGTGCCTTTGCACTCTTCGCACATCAGCTCGACGTCGGCCAGGAATTGCATTTCGACGGTCACGGTGCCGTCGCCCTGACAGTTTTCGCAGCGCCCGCCTGGGATGTTGAAAGAGAAATGTCCGGAGGTGTAGCCGCGCTTGCGGGCGTCCGGAGTGGAGGCGAAGATTTCGCGGATCAGGTCGAAGGCTTTGATGTACGTGACCGGATTGGAGCGCGGAGTGCGGCCAATGGGCGACTGGTCGACCAGAATGACCTCGCGCAGGAGCTCGGCTTTTTCCACCCGGCGGCAAGTCACTTTCTCGACGGCCGGTTCCAGCTCTTCCGCCAATCCTTCGGGCGCCGGCTGGCGAAGGCGCTTCTGGAGCGACTGAAAAATAACATCGTGCACCAGGGTCGATTTTCCAGATCCAGAAACGCCCGTCACCGCGACCATCATGTTGAGCGGGATGGCGACGTCGATGCCCTTGAGGTTGTGGGCGCGCGCGCCATAGAATCTGACGATGCGCTTAGGGTCGACCGGACGGCGAGTTCGCACTCGGGCGGCTTCGAGCTCGCCACGCAAATATTTCGACGTCAGCGAGCTTGCGCCATCGGCGAGCATGGTGCCATAGGAGCCCTCAAAAATGATGCGGCCGCCGAGCTCGCCGGCGCCTGGCCCGAGGTCGACAATATGGTCGGCGGACCGCATGACGTCGGCATCGTGTTCGACCACGACGATGGTATTGCCGAGGTCGCGCAGCTCTTCTAAAATCCGGATCAATCGGCCGGTGTCGCGGCTGTGCAGTCCGATGGAAGGCTCGTCGAGAACATAACAAGCTCCCACCAGCCGCGATCCAAGGCACGTGGCAAGCTGAATGCGCTGCGCTTCGCCGCCGGAAAGCGTGGAGGCCAGCCGGTCGAGTGTGAGGTAATCCAGCCCGACATCGTTCAAGAATTTCAGCCGCTGGCGGATCTCGACCAGGATCTTGTCGGCTATTTCCAATTCTTCCGGCGACAGTTCGAGCGTTTGAAAGAATTCGTAGGCCTGAGCAATGTTGAGCCTGACGACATCGGCAATGTTCTTTTCACCGATGCGAATGTTGCGGGCATCGCCGCGGAGCCGCGATCCCTTGCAATCCGGACACTGGGCGTAGCCTCGATAACGGCTGAGAAAGACGCGCACGTGGACTTTGTACTTTTTCGCTTCCACTTCGGCGAAAAACTTGTAAATGTGGTCGTAGATGAGTTTCTGTTCCACCGCCGTCAGATCGCAAAACGGGATATTCCAGCGAAGTTTTCCGCGCGAGGACTTGCGGAGGTGCGTACCGTACCACTCGTATTGCGGCTTGGTCCAGGGATCGACAGCTCCTTCGTCGAGCGTGAGCCCAGGATCGGGAATAACCAGGTTCATGTCGTAATCGATAGTGTTGCCGAAGCCCTGGCAGCGCGGACAGGCGCCCATGGGGTTGTTGAAGCTGAAAAGGCTGGGTTCCGGAATAACCAGCTCGATACCGCACTGCTTGCAGGCGAACTTTTCACTGAAGCGAAGAACGGTGGGTGGCGGATTGGGCGGCGTAGCCTCTTCGAAGATCACTTCGCCGGATTCGCGATAGCAGATTTCGGTGGTGTCCACAAGACGCTGGTGGAGATCGGAGGAGATAACGAAGCGATCCACCAACGCGAAGACCGGCTGCTTGAAATCGATTTCGAGGAGCGACTCCGGCGTCGAAAATTCGAACACGCGGCCGTTTTGATACAGGCGCGTGAAGCCCTTCTTGCGCAGCTCGAACAGATGATCGCGCAAAGCTTCGGTCGCGCCGCCGCGGCGGATGGGAAAGAGCGCGTACCAGCGAGAGCCGTCGGGCTGGGTGAGCATGCTCTGCGCCACCTGGTCGACGGTGTCGCGCTGCACCCGCTGACCGCACTTGGGGCAGTAGCTGCGGCCCACGCGGGCATAGAGCAGCCGGAGGAAATCGTAAACTTCGGTGGAGGTAGCGACGGTAGAGCGGGGATTGCGGGTAGTGTTTTTCTGGCGGATGGCGATGGGCGGAGCGATGCCAGAAATCTCATCGACGTCGGGCTTTTCCATGCGCTCGAGAAACTGGCGGGCGTAAGAGGAGAGCGATTCGACGTAGCGCCGCTGGCCCTCGGCGTAAACAGTATCGAAGACCAGCGAAGATTTGCCGGAGCCGGACACTCCCGTGACGACGGTGAGTTGGTTGTGTGGAATCGCGAGCGAGATGTTCTTGAGGTTGTGGACTCGCGCGCCACGGATGAATATGGAATCTTCCAAGGTTTCTGGGGAAGCGGGGAGAGGCCCGCTGGCTATATTGATTATCCCAGATCGGTCAAGGCGCGGGGTGAGTTTAGCCGGCCTTGCGCCTGAACAGCAGCACGCGGCTGCGCTTGGTTTGCTGCATGCGCTCAATGGCGGAATCGACGGCTGCCGAGAGCGGTTGATTCTCGGCACCAATGCCGCCCCAGCTAAACAGGACCGAGAAGCTGCCCTGCCCGCGTAGTTGGAAGTTCCACAATCGCTCGGAGATTTCGTTCAAGCGCCGCTGCGCCTCCGCACCGCTCAAGCCGGGACAAACGATCAGGAACTCGTCATCGCCATTGCGGCAGGCAAAGTCGGCCGGGCCGAGCAGTTCCTCAATGAAGGGTTGAGCCGGATGTTCAACGCGCGGCGCGCGGCTTTTTGCAATACCCACCAAAATGACCAAGCCCGTAAACGCGAGGTCCGCCTCAAGGAGCGGCAGAAGCGCGGCTCGGTCGCACATGCCAGTGGGGATGGATCGGGAATCGGTGCGAGTCAGCTCGACCGGCGCTGGTTTTTTCTCGGCCAGGTGTTTCCATAGGAAAGCGTCGCTTAAGTGCTGCCAGAGGAATGCGTCCACGGTTGATGCTGGAGTTGGGGCTGGCTCGGATGTGCGCTCTGGGACTGGAGCGGGAGCGTTCGCCACCACGATCGGCGCTGGCTCTTTGGCGCAGCGCTGCAACTCTCGCATGGCGTTCCTAAGCTGTTTGTTCTTTTGTTTCAATCGATGGGCGAGCCACACAACCGCCATGGCAAGGACGAGAACAAACCCGCCGGCCACGGCCTGAATGGCGCCCAATCCCATTGCGTATCCGATTGTACGGGCTATACAAGGGTTGGCAAATAGCCTGGCAGTAACAAAGACCGCAGTACTACTTTACCGCCGGAAGAGTAGCCCAAAAGTTCCAGTTCAGCGTTGCTCAGAGCGGCCAACGACGCTGCGAGGATTGCGATTTGTGGCTGGGCAATGGACCCGGGCCGTCGCTCGAATGGGCCCGCCCCAACGCGTTTGAGAAGTCGATGTCGCTGGAAGTGAACGACAGCGGGCGATCCAAAACCATGTCCATAGTAGTGCCCTTCGCCAGGATCGCTTCCGGGCCGCGGGTGACCAGGACCCCGACCAATCCAGCGGTTGCTCCAACCGCTGCGCCGATGCCTGCACCCATGCCGGCATGTCCAGCGGCCGCGCCCGCCAAACCTCCAGCCGTTGCGCCGGCGCCGGCGGCTTCGCCGATAACTTTTACATCGCCGGACTTGTTACCCTCGCTCTTGATTTTGCCCTCTTCTTTATCCAGCGTCTCGGCGGCGCGTCCATCCAGGCTTCCGATGCGCGCACGGAAATCGCGGGTCACCCCGTTCGGCAGAGTCAACGAATCGAAGCGGATGTACAGCTCGCCGCGGCCCTTCATGCGGCCCGGGCGCTTCACATCGGTGACAGTACCGGCCACATAGCTGCCGGGAGGAATCACAATCTTCCCGTTAGCCAATATCGGGAACACGGTCTCCAGATAAATGCGCTCGCCCTCGCTAGCGGTCTTAGTGCTGACGCTATTGATCATGCTGAGGGGGACTTTGGTCCCGGGAGGAATCAGGAACTCGCCGGTAACAGGGACATTTTCCTTGACCGCGTTTTCGCTGTCGGCAGGGGGCGGATTTGTGGGAGCTGGTTCCTGGGCGGTCAGCGTAAGAGAGGCCGCGAATGCCATGCCCGCCAATGTTATGGATATTGTCCGCAGATACATATACACTCCCATTTATCGGACGTAGTCTTCTTTTAGTTTAAACGCACCGACGGATGGGCGGGTTTCGCCGGTGCAGTCCGGCGCTTCGGTTTCAATGATTTCGCGCCGGTCTTCGTTTTGGCGGCAGCGTGCGCCGGCGTGCTCAAAAGCTGAGGTGGATTGGCCGCCAGAAAGAATGCCAGGAGAGCCGCCGGCCACAATTGCATATATACGCGTGCGAGCGATAGCTTGAGCTGGGCGATGATGTCCGGCGGAAATACAACGAAAATTGCGAACTCGCCGGCGAGCATCAGACCGAGGGCCACGAGTACAGTGGCTAGCGAGGTTCGCTCGCGTTCTTCGACGTGGAAGCGCACCAGAAACCAGTAAAGCCCGAGGATCAAGACCATGGGCAGCAGGAAGCCGCCCATCAAAAAGAGCATCTGCACGAATCCTTCGAGGGTGATCACCCAGCGTCCGAAAACTGCGGCGTGCGCAGCCAGGTCGGACGCCTTCTGCCCGAACAGGTCGTTAGGAGGCGCGAAGTGTAGCTTAAAAAATGCAGTCAGAGCCACGGATGGCAACGCGGCAGCGGCGAACCGAAGGAATTGCGTGGCTAACACCACGCGGCGATCGAACCGAAGAATGGCGATCAGCCGGGCCAGCAGGACGGCCGCCAAAAACAACCAGCCCTCGTTCTTGGTCCAAGGGGCAAATCCGGCGGTGAGGCCGGCAGCGATGCTGAAGCGCAGGTCGCCTGGGAAACGATCCTGCAAGCATAAGAGCGCCAGCGTCGCAAGGATGTAGAAGCTCATCGGCACGTCGGCATATTGCAGGGCGCCGAGCTGAATGAAGGACGATGTCGCCAGCAGCACAATCCCAGCCACAAGAGCTTGCGTTTTGCCACGCAAGATGCCGACCGATGAAATCAGCAGTCCGCAAGCGCCGAGCGTGAACAGAAAGGCGACGGCGATCGGGGCGCCGATCGATTCCCCGCGCGCCAGCGTCCAGCACATCGCCACGGCAGAGGGCAGCAGAAGAGGATAATCGGGATGCGAGTTCGGTATCTGGGTCGATAGAACGTTTTTCCACCTCTCCCCTCCGCGAAACAGGAAGCGCGCCTTGAGATTCCAGATGGACCATGCATCCCATTCACCGTGGGGGTTTTCGAGCGAATGCACGACGAACATCGTGACCGCGAACACGACGGCCAGGAGTAACAGCACAGTGAGATAGCCGGGAGCAGCTGGACCAGCGGCCCATTCGAGCGCGATGCCGCGAGATTTGGCGCTCATGCCGCGCAAAATCGCAATGGCAGCCACGACCGCACCGAATCCGGCCAAGATCAGGGGGCTAGGGCCGAAGAGCACGAGAGATAGGAAATAGAGGCAGGATGCGATTCCGATTCCCAAGCCGGTTCCAAGCGAAAAAAGAAAAACGCTGTGCAAGGACCAGCCGGCCGGAGCGGGAAACAGAAAACGCGCGATGCTAAAGCCTGTCAGCCAAACTAGCGCGATGAAAACGAAGATCATCGGGCGTCGTTACGACAGAGCAGCACGCCTTTACCGAAATCGCGAAGAGGTACCAGGCGCCGGGCTCGAAGCGCGGCCTGGTCCGGCGTGGCGCTGTGATAATTCACCACCACCAAAGGCTCGTCGAGGGATGGCTTCACGATCGCGGGTGCCAGCGTATATTGGGTCAAATTGAACTCGGACTGGTTGCTCGGATCGTTCACCGGGTTATCGGACAGATAACTCAGCACGGTTTGAGGGGCGACGGTTTTTCGAAATTCGCTAAAACGGTCTTCAAAGAAGGCTACGCCGACAGTGGTGGTGTTGCGAGTGTATACCGAGATCAGATCGAGCAGTAACCAGAAGCTGGAGGCCAAAGCGAGGGCAACCAGCGCGATCACGGCGAATTGATGACGTGCCAAGCCGTTCAGTTTATCATTATGGGCCCACGGGAATATGGAGCCCGGCTATGCTCACCGCAGCGCCGATAGCGATGCGGATCTCCGGGTTGGAGCCGGTGGTGGTAGGAAGGATCACGTTGATCTGATAGAGGCCCGAGAAACCCGGGGCAACGCCGGCATAAGCAATGTTGCCGGGGTCGGTTGGGTTGCCATCGAGCAGCACCTGGAATTCGGAGAGCATCGCCAGCGGCGCCGCGGAGCTGGGTGTTTCGCCATAACCTACGGGCGGGATGGTTTGGCCGAGCCCGGTGGCATAAAGCACAACGACATCGCCGGGCTGAGCCGATGCGGTTGGAGTAATAAGCAGCCCGGTAGCGCTGGTAGCGATGATATTCTGCTGGTCGAGCTGAAAAAGCGCAGGCGCTGTGGAGGCAAGCTGGATCGGGATGGTTGGTCCCTGTAGCGAATCGGTGACGATCGCGAAATTAAGCGTGCCCGGCAACAGGTTGGGCGGAATCAGAAAGTTAATCTGGGTCGGCGAGATGTAATAGAGAGTGGCCACGAAGCCGCCGATGTTGACCGTGGCGTCGCCGCCGACTGGGCTATTCCCCGACAGCGTCTTCGTTTCGTAAGCGAGATTCTTGCCGTACAAGGTGGCGATGGTATTAGGTGCGAGCCAACCCGCCTGGTTGTCAGCGGAATTTACCAGGCTAGTGGCAGAGTAGCTGGGCGCCTCGGCCGTTAGGATCGAGGGAATCGAAAACACTGCCAGTGCGAAGGCCAGACCGCGCATACAGGAAGTAGTGCGCCAGTATCCCCGGAAGTTCTCAGGAGTAGCGGGGAACAGAGGGGTCGATCTGAAGACTCCAGCGGTCGATCCCGCCGGCCATGCTCTGACATCCGCTGACGCCCTGCTCGCGCAGCCAGTTGACCACGTTCAGGCTGCGGACGCCGTGATGGCAGTAAACGATCAGCGCGGCGGCTTCATCAGCGGCAGCTTCGAGGCGCTGGAGCTGAGCCGGAACGGTCCGCATGGGGATCAGCTCGGCGCCCTGGATGCTGGCAAGTTGGAATTCGGCCGGCTCGCGAACGTCGATCAGGAGCAGCTTTTCGCCGGCGGCGAGGCGGCGCTGGATGTCCTGGGGCGTGGTTTCGAGAGGCAACGCGATTTCAGGCACGCTTCATGGTAGCTCGCGCTTAAGACGGAAAAGTCGCTGGTCCCAAATCACGGGTCGCGGGACCGTGCCGCGAATTCGTTTGAATTCAGGATGATCCTGATTGATGGCGATATTTCGCTCGGGCCGGGCGACAAAGGAGGGCACCACCAGCACGACTGTCCGCCGTTCGTCGTACCATCGATCTCCGTAGCGGCGGCTGGCGCGCTGATCGGGAGCGTCCCAACCGGGTATGTCAGCAGGATGTACTTCTTCGATCCGAATGCCTTTGGGAATCAGAATCCCGATCCAGGATTGCGTCTTGGGAAGTCTGCCGATGTTGGCATGGACGAGCGCCTCCAGCATTGCGCCTGCGTAGGTCTCCGAGGCGTAGATGACCCGACAGCCGGGTGAGTTCCAGCGGCCGCCGAAGAGCGAAGCGCCCTGACCATCGAAGATCTTGTGGCGGCGATCGGCGATGCGATACGCCCGCAGGGGCCCGGCCAACAGCGTCCGGCTAAGCGGGGAGCCCATGGAAGATTTTGTCGAGGATCTCTTCCACGTGGCGCGCCCCAAGTTCGGTGAGTGCGGCGTCCAGAGGCGTACGGCCTCGCAGGGCGGGATGAGGCGTGGTCATGAAGCGGCGCGCATCGGAGCGGTCGCCCCATACGAATTCGGCGCCGGCCATGACGCGGGCGATTCGCTCGGTCCGTTCGCTTTCAGCCATGCTCAGCCGATCGCGGCGGCGCTTGAAGGTGGCTTCGGGGACGATACGATTCATCAGTTGGCGCTGCTCGGCGCGGTCCTCAAAGATCCGGCCGGCGGTTTGGCGCAGCGCGGCTTTGGGAAGACCCTTTGACACGGCGTCGCTCAAAGCCGCGATGGATCCCAAGCGGCGGCCGAGGACGGGTGGTCCGCCCATGATTTCGGCGATGCGGATGGGGGCGATCATGCTGGTATCATTATAGCTTGTTTTTGGGATCGAGTGATACCGAGGCGGCGCTCACGCGAGTGAGAATGCAGCACGCATAAGTGCGTGCGCTACGCTCATCTGCACGCGCTACAATATATCGGCTGGGCTATGACAAAGAACATCACCTTAACCATCAACGGAAAGAAGCGCACCGACGCAGTGGAGCCTCGGATGCTGCTCATTCATTACTTGCGCGAAACGGTTGGTCTCACGGGACCCCACATCGCTTGCGAGACCTCGTTATGCGGCGCCTGCACGGTCCATCTGGACGGAAAAGCCATCAAGAGCTGCACCATGTTCGCGGTACAGGCCGATGGACGCAACGTCCTGACCATTGAAGGCTTGGCCGCCGACGGAAAGCTCGATCCCATGCAGGAAGCGTTCTGGAACGAGCATGGGCTGCAGTGCGGATTCTGTACGCCGGGGATGATCATGACGGCGAAACAGATCGTGGAGCGGAATCCCAAGCCAACGGACGAAGAGATCCGGCATGGTCTGGAAGGCAATCTGTGCCGCTGCACGGGCTACCAGCATATTGTCAATGCGGTCCGGGCGGCCGCGGGTAAGTAGGCGGAGGACATCATGGCAACCACCATCACAAAAACCGAAACTCTGGTTGGCAAGCGAATTCGCAGGCGCGAGGATCCGCGCCTGATCACTGGCACGGCCACCTACGTCGACGACATCCAGATGCCGGGGATGCATCACGCCTGCATCGTACGCAGCCCGCACGGCGCGGCGAACATTAAATCGATCAATATCAAGCCGGCGCTCGAGCTTCCGGGCGTGGCTGCGGTATTCACCTTCAAGGACACCGAAAAAGTAGGACCGGTGCCATGTGGCGCTTCCCTGCCCGGTCTGCGAGTGCCACATCATCACATATTGGCGAAGGATCGCGTGTACTTCGTCGGACATCCGGTGGCGGTGGTCGTGGCGACCGATCGCTATATCGCGCGCGATGCCGCCGATCTGGTCGAGGTGGACTGGGAGCCGCTTCCGGCGGTGACCGATGTGGAAAAGGCGTTGGCCAAGGGCGCGGCCGCGGTGCATCCGGAATGGCCGGATAACACGGCCTTCAATTATCACCAGGAACATGGCGAAGTCGACAAAGTTTTCGCCGAGGCAGAGGTTGTGGTGAAAGAGCGCATTACCAGCCAGCGCCTGATTCCGACCGCGATGGAGACGCGCGGCGTGGTGGCGGAATGGCACGCGGGTGACCGGTCGCTGACGCTGCACTCCTCCACGCAGATTCCACACCTGCTGCGCACGCTGGTAGCGCAGATGCTGGGAATCGAAGAGAATCGCCTGCGGGTGGTGACTCCCGAAGTGGGCGGCGGGTTTGGCAGCAAGCTGAATGTCTATGCCGAAGAAGCGCTGATGGGTTTCGTGGCGCGGCAGATCGGCAAGCCGGTGAAGTGGATCGAAAGCCGGCGCGAGAACTTCACGTGCACGATCCATGGCCGCGGCCATGTGGATTATTACGAGGTCGCCGCCAAGCGCGACGGCACGATTTTGGGCATCAAGTTGAAGCTGCTCCAGGATCTGGGCGCCTATCACCAGTTGCTCACACCCGCCATTCCAACTTTGTCGGTGTTGATGATGCCGGGGCTGTACAACTGCCAAAACATCCGCGCCGACATCGTTGGCGTGTTCACCAATGCCGTGCCCACCGACGCCTATCGCGGCGCGGGACGGCCGGAGGCGACGCACGGAATCGAGCGAATGGTGGATATTCTGGCGGCGGAATTGAAAATGGATCCGGCGGAGATCCGCTACAAGAACTTTATCCCCAAGGACGCTTTCCCTTATGCCACGGCTACCGGCTTAAGCTACGACAGCGGCAACTACGCGGCGCCGCTAGATAAGGCGTTGGCTTTGGTGGACTACAAGAAGCTGCGGGAAGAGCAGAAGAAAGCCCGGGCCGAGGGCCGGTTGATGGGCATCGGCATTTCGACTTACGGCGAAATCTGCGCCATGGGGCCATCGCCGGCGACCCCCGCGGGCGGCTGGGAGAGCGCGACGGTGAAGATCGAACCCAGCGGCAAGGTCACGGTGATGACGGGCTGTTCGCCGCACGGCCAAGGCGAGGAGACGACTTTCGCGCAGATCGCCGCCGATGAACTAGGCGTCGGTATCGACGATGTTCTGGTGGTGCATGGCGATACCGCAGTCGTCCAGTACGGCATCGGCACGTTTGGCAGTCGCGGGACGGCCATCGGCGGCACGGCCATGTATTATGCGATCCAGGAGCTGAAGGAGAAGATCAAGAAGTACGGCGCGATGCTGCTCGGAAGCGACGATGTCAGCTTCGCCAATGGCGCGTGCGTCGACAACAAGACCGGAAAATCGGTACCGTTGACTCAGATCGCCGGCGCATCGTATCGAGCGCTGACGCTGCCACCTAAAACCGAGCCGGGACTGGTGGCGACTTATTTCTGGGAGCCGCCGAATTTCACGTTCCCATTTGGCGCTCACATCGTCATCACCGAAGTAGATAAAGAGACCGGGGCGATTGCGTTGAAGCGCTACGTGGCGGTGGACGACTGCGGCAAGATCATCAATCCGCTGATCGTCGACGGGCAGGTGCACGGCGGTGTAGCGCAAGGGCTCGGCCAGGCACTGTGGGAGCAGGCAGTCTATGACGATACCGGCCAGCTCGTCACCGGCGAGCTGATGGATTACGCGATTCCGAAGGCGAGCTTTATGCCCTGGATCGAATCCAGCCACACCGAGACTCCGTCGCCCGTGAATCCACTGGGCGTGAAAGGCGTTGGAGAAGCGGGGACCATCGGATGTTCGCCGGCGGTGGTGAATTCGGTGGTGGATGCGCTCAGCCCGCTGGGCGTACGCCATATCGATATGCCGATGACGCCCGAAAAAATCTGGAAGCTCGTTCAAGCAGGAGGCCGGGCATGATTGCTCAGAATTTCGAATACTCCGCACCGTCGAGTTTAAAAGACGCTCTAGGACTGCTGGCCGGCGATGACGTGAAAGTGTTGGCCGGTGGCATGAGCTTGATTCCTCTCATGAAACTCCGGCTAGCCACGCCGGGACAACTGGTCGATCTCGGCCGCATTCCGGATTTGAACTACATCCGGGAAGACAAGGGCACATTGCGGATCGGCGCCACCACGACGCATTATCAAGTCGAGACTTCGGCGGCGGTGCTCTCGAAATGCCCGCTGCTAGCTGAAGCCGCGGCCCATATCGGCGACATCCAGGTTCGCAACGTAGGCACCCTTGGCGGCAGCGTCGCGCACGCGGATCCGGCGGCGGATTATCCGGCCTCATTGCTGGCGCTCGAAGCGCGGGTGGTCCTGGTCACGGCCAAGGGGCAGCGCGAGCTTCCGATCGCCGAGTTCTTTGTGGACACTTTCACCACCGCGCTCGAGCCAGGCGAAATCATCCGGGAAGTGATCGTGCCGGTGGAGGAACAATCCGCCGGGACCAGCTATCAAAAGATGCTCCAACCGGCCTCTGGGTTTGCGATCGTGGGCATCGCCGCGCGGGTGAAGAAGTCGGGCGGCAAGGTCACGATGGCGCGGGTGGGCGTCACCGGGCTTAGCGGGAAGCCTTATCGGGCATCGAGTGTCGAAAAAGCGTTGGAAGGCACGGCCGGCAGCGCTTCCGACGTTCAAAAGGCGGCTGCCTCCGTGGGTGAGGGCGTGGATGCAAACTCCGACCTGCACGCTTCGGCGGATTATCGCAAGCATCTGGCCCGGGTTTACACCATGCGCGCCTTGACGGTCGCTCTTTCGAGGACGGCTTGAAGATCAGCGGTTCTTATACCGTCCCAGCTCCGCGCGAACGCGCTTATCAACTGCTGCAAGATCCCGTCATTTTGGCCAGGTGCATGCCGGGCACCGATCATCTCGAAAAGGTCGGCGAGGACGAGTATGAGATGAAGATGAAGATGGCCATCGCCAGCATCGGCGGGCTGTTTTTGGGCAAAGTGCGCCTGGCCGATCAGACCCCTCCTGAAAAGTTCAAATTGATGGTGGACGGCACCGGTAAGATCGGGTTCGTAAAGGGCGAAGGGGTCCTCACCCTGGAGCCGGCGGGCGAAGCGACCGATGTAAAGTACGAGGGCGAAGTTCAGGTTGGAGGCACCATCGCCAGCGTCGGTCAGCGGCTGCTGGATACGACCGCCAAACTGATCATCAAGAAGTTCTTTGAGAAATTCTCGGAAGCTGCTAAAGAATAAGAACAAAAAGGCGCGGCTCGAGGATTCGAACCGCGCCAACCAGAGGAGGAGAAGGTCGTGACTTACGCTTCTCTGTGTAATAAGACGTACGAAAGTGCCATGGGGTTGCCTACAATTGGGTGCTGAAAATGTCAACAACGCTGCGGTTTGTAGCAGCTTTTAGCCTCCTTTTCTCCTCAATCAACCCTCTGCGGGGCCAGTTCGCCCCGCTGGCGATCTCACCGGCATCGCTGCCGTACGGAGCATCAGGCAGCAGCTATACAGCCCAGCTAACCGCCAACGGGTCTGGTAGCTACCAATGGTCGGTCACCCAAGGGAGCCTGCCGCCCGGTTTGTCATTAGGACAAGCCAGGGGGACCATCACTGGGACAGCCACTACGGGGGGTTCGTTTCCCTTTACCGTCATGGTGATGGACACGCAAACCCAGCAAACGGCCTCTAAGGCGTACACGGTGGGAATCATGTACATCACGAACTCGTCGCCGCTGCCGGGCGGGGATGAAGCAGTTCAATATTCGGCAAGTTTTAACTCCGCGGACGGTCCGCCGGCGGTGACCACCGTGACATCGGGATGGACCTATACATGGTCCATCGATAGGATTCCACCAGGTTTACAGCTCAACGGGAACGTCCTCAGTGGCAGACCGACCGCGAGCGGAGTCTTCAACTTCAACGTCACCGTGACAGCTACGCCGCCGGCTGGGATAGCGGCCTTTCCGAGCCTTTCCACGGCGAAAGCGTTCTCGCTTACAATTGCCCCGATTTTGACAATTACGACTGCAGCCACTCTTCCCAGTGGCGTCACCGGAACGGCGTACCAACAAACCATCAGTGTAGTGGGAGGAACGCCGCCTTATAGTTTTTCGCTAGCAAATGGCCCCGGATTCCTATCCATCGATCCGGGAACGGGTGTTTTGAGCGGCACTACAGCTACAGCCCAAACGGACTCATTCGCAGTTAATGTGACCGACGCCAGCGTGGACGCATCTACCGGCCGCCCTCCCCTTACAACTAAGACCTTCCAACTGACTATCGTAAATTCCACGCCACAGGTTACCGCTACACCTCAAAGTCTGTCCTTCACCGGGGCCGTGGGAGGCGATTCGCCGCCGGCACAGGTGATCGTGGCGCTGCCCGCTGGAGTTTCGACGGCCGGGTTCCAGCGGGCGATCGATAGCGGACAAGATGGCTCCGCGGCTCCTGCGTGGCTTAGTGCCGCACCGGCCGGCGGCAACACGCCGGCGAGATTAGTGGTCCGGGTGGATCAGGGTGCGATGGCGGCGGGCAAGTATTCCGGGCGCATCCGTCTGATCGACAGTTCCAACAATCCGACGGATGTGCCGGTTACGCTCACGCTTGCAAGCGCCGCGCCGCAGTTGGATGCGGCCCCCAAGGTCCTGCATTTCGCTGCGCGCATCCACACGCCGGGGACATTGGAGCAAATCATAGTGGTTCGAAACAGCGGAGGGGGCGGACCGGTGAGCTTCAATGCGTCGGTCGTCGGCGCGAGTCCTTGGATCTCGAGTGTGACGCCGAGCGCGGGCCAGACCGGGCACAATGCGCCGGTATTTCTACACGTGCGTGTTAACACCCAGGGCCTCCAGGTGGGCGCCTATCATGATGTGATCCAGCTGTCGTCGGCGGCTGGGAATGTGGATGTGAACGTGGCGCTGTTCGTTGCAACGAGCGGGTCGATACTGGGGGTAGACATCACGGGCGTCACGTTCCACGGACAGCAAAGCAGCGGTTATTCACACCCACAAACGATTAGAGTGTTGAATCTCGGCGATCCCGGTACGGTCGTGAATTGGGCCGCGGACGTTCCCTATGGCGGCACGTTGGTGTCTCCGAGTCCAGCGAGCGGGACGGCGACGCCCGCGACCCCCGGGATCCTGACTCTCACGCCCAGCGCGAATGCGGTATCCCTGGCCGCCGGCGGCTACTACGCATTGGTTCGCATCTCGGATGCGCACTCGCTGAATTCGCCCCAATACGTCGTGGTCGTGCTGGATCAAGGGAGCAGTTCCGGGGCTGCGCCGCCGGATCCAACGCCAAACGGACTGTTCTTTACCGCATCCGCCGGAGGCGCCGGGGCGGCGGCCCAACAAATGGCTCTAAATGTAAACAGCACATCGCCATTCCAAGCGGCGACATCGACCGCCGACGGCGCCAACTGGTTGAGCGCAAGTCCAGCGGGTGGCGCTGCCGGACCGATTGCGGTTTCAGTGAACACGGCCGGTCTGGTGCCTGGAATCTACACTGGTGAAGTAGACATTTCGATGTCGGGTGCCGTGGTCTCGGTGGGCGTGACGCTAGTGGTGCGGCCGCCTGGGACGATCGCGGGGTTAGACGCGACTTCGGCGGCAGCCAACGTCCAGGCGGCAGGTTGTACACCGAGCAAGCTCGCGCTCACCCAAACGGGCCTGGTAAACAACTTCGCGGTACCAGCGCAATGGCCCGCGGCCTTGATCGTTCAGCTCAATGACGATTGCGGCAACGCCGTGACAAACGGATCGGTAGTGGCGAGTTTCTCCAACGGCGATCCACCGTTGTCACTGCGCGGCGATGGGCAAGACGGAACCTACTCAACAACTTGGCAGGCAGGCGCAGTGACGCCTCAGATGGTGGTGACGCTTCAAGCGGCGGCCGGGACATTGCAACCCGCGAGCGCGCAGCTCACGGGCGGCATTTCGCAGAATCAAGCGCCGATGTTAGTCAAAGATGGTACGCTGCACAATTTAAATCCCGTGGTTGGAGGGCCGTTAGCGCCTGGAACGATTTCGCAAGTTTACGGCAGCGGGTTGGCAGGCACGACTGTCTCGCCCGGAATATTACCTTTGCCCACGTCATTCAACGGCACGTTCATGCTGATCGGGGGGATCTCGGCGCCCCTCTACTATCTGAGTAACATCCAACTTGACGTCCAGATCCCGAGTGAGCTGGCGCCCAACCAGCAATACGCCACCATCGTCAGCGCCAACGGAGCGCTCACCTTGCCTGACCAGATTGATGTCATTCCAGCCGTACCCGGCGTGGTTGCCTCCGGCGACGGACAGATCGTCGCGCAGCACGGCCTGGATTATTCACTGGTGAATTCCGCTCATCCCGCTAAGCCCGGTGAGTACCTTATCATTTACCTAGCCGGCATGGGCGCGTCCAATCCCGGTGTCGCCTCCGGAGCCGTCTCGCCGCTCGCTCCAGCAACCTTACAACCTACCGTCACGGTGGACAGCCAGACGGCGGCCGTTATTTACGCCGGCCTCACGCCTGGGTCGGTCGGACTCTATCAAATCAACTTCCAGGTTCCAGCCAACGCCAAAACGGGCGACCTGAGCGTGGTGGTCACGCAAAATGGAATGGTGGCCAACGCCGCCAAGCTGCAGGTTTCGCAGTAAGTAAGACTAAGCAAAACGCGCTGGGCGGTACGGTGCAAGCCGCGGTTGGGAAACGCCATCCAGAATCTCCATGGCGGCCAGTTCTCCGATCACAGGCGCGAGCGTGACGCCGCTGTGCGTCGCGGCCACGTAGAGATTGGGAGACGCGTCGGCAAAGCCGACGATCGGGTACTCGTCGGCGGGCATGACGCGGTAGCCCAGCGTCGTGTACTCAATCGCTCCGGCGAAGTCCAAGAATTCTGAGACTTTGGAAAAGACTTGCAGCTCGTCGGCGATGGGCGCGTCCGCAGTGCCGGCTCCGCCCACAATCTGTCCGCCCACGACAATTCGTCCATCGAGCTTCTGCCGGAAATGGACGCCGGGAGCTTGCACGATCCGGTCGATCAGGCGTGCCTGAGGCGTGGTGTGGATCAGGACGCCGGGAGCGTCTTTGAGCGGGACATTTACGCCGGCAAGCCGGGCCAGCCGCGGCGAATCGACTCCGCAGGCGAGCACGACGGCATGCCCCTCGATCACGCCTTGGCTCGTATGAACAACAGCTCCATCAAGGCGAGTTACCTGGCAGGGATAGCGAATGTCAGCGCCGAATTGACGCGCCTTATCGAGAAGCACAGAGACCGCGTGAATTGGATCCACGGCGCCTTCCGGTTCAGAGTGGCAGGCCACGCCGATCGGCCCTGGTGCAACATGGGGCAGCAATTCGCGGACTCCGGCCTGGTCCAAAAGGCGCACCGCATAGCCCCATTGCCGATGATGTAGAACATCGCGCCGCAGTTGCTCGGCTTCCGGACCAGGTAGAAACCAAGCCACACTGCCACCCCATTGGACTTGGAGATCGCCCGCCAGCTCCTGTTCCAGCCTGTGCCAGCCGTCGATGCCGGCCATACTGAAGTCGAAATAAGAGCGCGGGCGCTTGGAGAACGTCGCATTGAGCCATCCGAAGGATTTCCCGGTTGCTCCCGCCGCGGGATGCTGAGCGTCGACGACGGTGACGCGGGCTCCACGTTTGGCCAGATGGTAGGCCAGCGATGCGCCGATGATCCCGGCGCCGACGATGATGATGTGATCGGAGAAACGATAGACCACTTTTAGAAGTGTATACTATTAAGTAGACATTCGGCAAAATACCTGGCGTCTTACTTATGAAAGCAACCATTCTCGACCTTCGATACCGGACCAAAGACGTGCTAAACGCGGTTGAGCGCGGGGAGACCGTGACCGTCCTGCATCGCGGCAAAGAGAAAGCCCGCATCATGCCGGTTCTTCCTCCGCGCATCCGTGCCAAAGTCAGCGCCAATGAGGCATTCGGTATGTGGAAGGATCGTAAGGATTTAGGCAACGTGCCGAAGTTCGTCAGGACTCTGAGGCAGAGTCGTTTCCGTGATCTTTGATACCGACGTCCTGATCTGGTTCTTTCGCGGCAATCACCCGGCAGCGGAATTAATAGAATTGCAAACGGACCGGGCTGTTTCCATCGTATCGGTAATGGAGCTTTATCAGGGAGCCCGTTCTCAAGAAGAAATCCGAACAATTCGTAGATTTTTTTTACAGAGCGGCTTTCGGGTTATTGCCCTGAATGAAGCCATGAGTCACCTCGCGCTCACCCTGGTCGAGGAGCACTCGCGAAAAAATGGCTTGCAGATGGCCGACGCTCTGATCGCTGCTACTGCGCGCCAAACAGCCACCATACTTGCAACAGGCAACATTCGCCACTTCCGTTCCGTTCCGGCTTTACAATTGAAAGCTTTTCGGCCGGGCCGATAACGCCAGGCAGTCGAGTCAGCTCCGGATGCTAAAATGAGTTCGGGCCGAATGGAACGCGCTGGCAAATCCCTCGCAAAATTGAAGCTTACCGACTCCATCTCCCAAGATGACTTGGCGCGCGCAGCTTGGCCGGCGGCTGTCGGGAAACGGATTGCGGTGCACGCAGCGGCAAAATCACTAGTGCGGGGATCACTTATCGTCGAAGTGGAAGACAGCATCTGGCAGAAGCAGCTCTTCTATCTGCGGTTTCAAATTCTGGCAAAGCTGCAGGAAGTGGTGGGTGCGGGCCTTATAACCGACGTCGAGTTTCGCATCGCGACGCCGCGACGTCCGCCACAACCGGCGCTAAGCCTCAATGACTCCAAGCCCGCCGACGAAGCCGACGCGATCACCGACCCAGGGATGCGCACGGTATATAAACAGGCGAGGAAAAAGGCGTCGGCGTGAAGATCACCGAACAGGAAGTTCGTTACGTGGCCGACCTAGCAAATCTCAGATTGACCGATCAGGAGATTGGCCGGTTGTCGAAAGATCTGGACGAGATCCTGACCCACATCGACACTCTGAACGAAGTCGACACCTCGCAAGTTGAGCCCATGGCACAGGTACTGTACGATGCCGAGGAGACCGCCACGCTGCGCGAGGATCAGGAATGGCCGTGTCTTGGCAACGAAGCCGCTCTCGCGAACGCTCCGCTCGCCGGATCGGGCTATTACAAGGTTCCGAAGGTGATCGAGCGATGAGCGCGAAGGCAGCGAGCGTCGCTACACTCACTGTCGAGCAAGTTCGCAACGGCCTCGCCTCGCGCGAGTTCAGCGCCGTCGAACTGGCGCAAGCGGCGCTCGAGTTTGCGAAATCCGAGAATTCAAAAACCAACGCATACCTGCACTTTTGTGACGAGCGCGCGCTGGCCGCCGCGGAACGGGTGGACAAGAAGCTGGCCACGGGCGAAGATCCAGGGCGGCTGGCAGGCGTTCCAATCGCTGTAAAAGACGTCATCATCACCAAAGGCGTGCGCACAACTTGCGGATCGCGTCTGCTGGAGCGGTACATCCCGCCTTACGACGCTACGGCCGTGGTGCGATTGGAGCAGGCCGGCGGTGTCATCATCGGCAAAACGAACTGCGACGAGTTCGCCATGGGATCTTCCAACGAGAACTCGGCGTTCGGACCAGTGAGAAATCCAGCCGCGCTCGATCGCGTTCCCGGAGGGTCGAGCGGCGGGTCCGCGGCCGCGATGGCGCAAGGAACAGCGGTGCTTGCGTTAGGATCCGACACCGGAGGATCGGTTCGCCAGCCGGCGTCGTTCTGCGGCGTGGTTGGCGTGACGCCGACTTACGGCCGGGTCTCGCGCTACGGCCTGGTGGCTTTCGCCAGCTCGCTCGATCATATCGGACCTTTCGGGCGCACCGCACGGGATGCCGCGTTGCTTTTGCAGACTATCGCCGGGCACGACGAATGCGACTCGACGTCCGCTTTTGCCCCGGTGCCCGACTATGTTGCCGCGCTGGACGGCCAGGTGAAGGGCAAGCGAATCGGATTGCCGCGGGAATACTTCGAAGGCTTGGGCAGTGAATCGGGCGGTCTGATCGCGAAGGGCGTTGAGCTGCTGAAGAAACTAGGCTGCGAAGTTCGCGATATCAGCCTACCGGCGACCAAATATGCGGTGCCCTGCTATTACATCATCGCCACGGCCGAAGCCAGTTCGAATCTGGCTCGCTACGACGGCGTACGTTACACCGTGCGCAGCGAAGCGGCGACGTTGAGCGATATGTATCGCGCCACGCGTGGAGCGGGCTTCGGAGCGGAGTGCAAGCGGCGCATTATGCTTGGAACGTACGTGCTGAGTCACGGCTACTATGATGCGTATTATTTGAAGGCTCAGCGCGTGCGAGCGTTGATTGCGGAAGATTTTCGAAAGGCGTTCGCGGAAGTGGACGCGATAGTCGCTCCCGTCTCGCCGTTCCCGGCGTTTAAGATCGGGGAGAAGATCGACGACCCGCTGGAGATGTACCTGTCCGATATTTACACGATCACGGGCGACCTCGCGGGCATCCCTTGCATGAGCGTGCCTTGCGGTAAGACGACCGCGGGTTTACCGGTCGGCATGCAGATCATGACACGACATTTCGACGAGGCGGGCATGTTTCGTCTCGCGGATGCATTTGAAAAAGCCGGCGGCACGGCCGGTTAATAACCCCACACTAAAGAGGAGGATTATGGCATTCACTGTTCCCCCGCTTCCGTACGCGTTTGACGCGTTGGAGCCCTACATCGACAAACAGACCATGGAAATACATCACGACAAACACCATGGAGCGTACGTCACGAATTTGAACAAGGCGCTCGAGTCGGCGCCGGACTTGCAAAATAAGACGATCGAGGAGCTGCTGGCCAACAACTGCGCGATCGTGCCGGATAATATCCGGACCGCGGTGCGCAACAACGGTGGCGGCCATATCAACCACAGTATGTTCTGGCAGATCATGGCGCCTAAGGCCGGCGGCAATCCGTCGGGCAACGTCGCCCAGGCCATCAACAGCGCTTTCGGAAGCTTCGATCAGTTCAAGGAAAAATTAAACGCGGCGGGGGTCAGCCGGTTCGGCTCCGGTTGGGCGTGGCTGGTGAAGTCGGGCGGCAAGGTGGAGATCATCTCCACAGCGAATCAGGATAGCCCGGTGATGGAGGGAAAATTTCCGGTCATGGGCGTAGACGTGTGGGAACACGCCTACTATCTGAAGTATCAGAACCGCCGGCCGGAATATCTCGGGGCTTGGTGGAACGTTGTAAACTGGCCGGAGATCGAGAAGCGGTTTAATTCGGCGAAGTGACTTAGGCCGTAAACGGGCCTCCGGTAAGCATGCATCCGCCGTAGCTGCGACCTGATTTGCAAATGAATGCTGTTCTGGAGCTTCGCGAGGTCTCGAAGCACTATCCCACCCATCGCGCCGTCAACCGCATCTCGCTAAGCATCGAGAGAGGCGAGTTTTTCGCGCTACTCGGTCCATCGGGATGCGGGAAGACAACTACTTTGCGGTTGATTGCCGGCTTCGAAGAGCCAAGCCATGGCGAGATCCGGTTGAGCGGCGCCAACATTCATCACCTGAAGCCCTACCAGCGCAATGTCAGTACGGTATTTCAGAACTACGCGCTGTTTCCGCATCTCACGGTCCAACAAAACGTAGAGTTCGGATTGCATCGCAGGGCCGAGAATCATATCGGAAAACGCGTCCGCGAGGTACTGGAGCTGGTGCAGTTGGCAGGCAAAGAATCGCGCTATCCTTCCGGGATTTCTGGCGGCGAGCGCCAGAGGGTGGCGTTGGCGCGATCACTGGTGCTGGCTCCCGATGTCTTGCTGCTAGATGAGCCGCTTTCCGCGCTGGATCCGAATTTGCGCAAGCAAGTGCGGGCGGAGCTGAAAGACTTGCAGCGGCGCGTTGGCATCACGTTCCTGTTCGTAACGCACGATCAAGAGGAGGCGCTCTCAATGGCGGACCGCCTGGGCGTCATGAACGCGGGCGAGCTCCAGCAGGTGGGTACGCCGGAAGAAGTTTACTTGCGCCCGCAAACCCGGTTTGTGGCGTCGTTCCTGGGCGCGATTAATTGGATCGACGGCATCGGAGTGCGGCCGGAGGCGATGCGCATCGCAAAGGAGCCGCGCGTGGAAGGGGCGCGCTCCAGGCCGGCGACCGTCGTACAATCGACCTTCTTGGGAAACTGCGTCCACATTGAAGCGCGCCTGGCAGACGGCCAGACCGTGGTGGCCGAAATCTCGCGTCTCACGGAACCGTTCGCGGCGGGCGACTCCGTTTACATTTCGTGGGAGCCTGACGACGAGCTGACATTCGAATGAACCGACTGCGCGCCTGGTTTCTGGCTCCATCCTGGACGGTGATGCTGGCGTTGTTTCTGGCACCGCTCGCGATCATTTTGGCCTACAGCTTTCTGACTCGCGGAACCTATGGCGGGATTTCCCTGCCCTGGACGGCCGAAAGTTATCAGCGCTTAATCGACCCGATCTATATGGCGATTCTATGGCGCTCGTTTTGGATCGCCGGCGTGTCCACCGTCTTCTGCCTGCTGCTCGGATTTCCACTGGCTCTCTTCATTTCCCGATCTGGCAAACGAAAAGATCTTTATCTTAGTCTGGTTATGCTTCCGTTCTGGACCAGCTTCCTGGTGCGGACCTATGCCTGGATGTTTCTTCTGCGCGATACCGGGCTGATCAACACGCTGCTCGAAAAGCTGGGGCTGATTCACGGACCACTGCCGCTGCTATACAACGATGGCGCAGTGATCCTCGGACTGGTTTACGGCTATCTACCATTCATGGTGTTGCCGCTTTATGCGACGCTTGAACGGCTGGATCGTAATCTGCTTGAGGCGTCGGCGGATCTGGGCGCGCGTCCCTGGCAAACGCTCTCGCACGTAATGATTCCTCTGTGTGCGCCGGGCATCCGCGCCGGCACGATCCTGGTTTTCATCCCGTGCCTGGGCGCGTATCTGACGCCTGATCTGCTGGGCGGTGGAAAATCGGTCATGATTGGAAACTTGATTCAGAACCAGTTCACCACTGCGCGGGATTGGCCATTCGGCTCGGCCGTTTCGCTGGCGTTGATGGTGGTAGTAATGTTGCTGCTGGCCGCATTCGTACGCCGCGGTGAAGAGGGCTTGCTGTGAAACGTCCGGGAGTTGTGCTTTCGATATACGCGCTGGTGGCTTTTCTGTTTCTTCATTTGCCGCTGCTGATATTGGCCGCTTTCAGTTTCAATGCATCGCGATTTACGGTCTGGGAAGGCTTTTCACTCCGCTGGTATACCGGCGCCCTGCAGGATTCCCAGCTGATCGAGGCATCCTGGAACAGCCTGATCATCGCGATTTTCGCCACCGTCGTCTCCACGATCATCGGAACCCTGTGCGCGTATGGATTGTGGAAGCGCAGCGCGCCGGTGCTGACGGGCTCGCTTTATCTTTCACTGGTGACGCCGGAGATCGTGACTGGCATCTCTCTGCTGGCCTTCTACCAGTGGATCTTTCGTTTTTTGCACGTACAGTTGGGGATGCACACCGTGATCCTCGCCCACATCTCGTTTTCGATCGCCTATGTGGTAATCGTCGTAATGGCGAGGCTGCGAATGGTAGACGGGCAGCTCGAAGAAGCCGCGCTCGATCTAGGCGCCAACGAGTGGCAGGCATTTCGATACGTGACGCTGCCGGCGATTCTTCCGGGCGTGCTCGCTGCGGCGCTGCTGGCCTTCACCGTGTCGTTCGACGATTATGTCATCACCAGCCTGGTGGCCGGTGTCGATTCCGAGACGCTGCCGATGGTGATCTACGCGATTGCGAGGCGCGGCGTCAATCCAATAGTGAACGCGATTTCGGCGATGATCGTGGTGGGTTTCGGCGCGTTGATCCTCATTTCCGAGAGGCTGCGGACCACGTGAAGCGCCGGCATTTCCTGATGGCGACGGTCGGGCTGGCCGCGTGCAGCCGCAATCGCAGGCCGCGGCTGAATATATTCAATTGGTCGGCGTACATCGATCCCGAAACCGTGTTGAAGTTCGAAGCGGAGGCGGGGGCTCGCGTGCGCTACGGGATTTACGAAAGCAATGAAGAGATGCTGGCGCGCGTGATGGGCGGGAATTCCGGGTGGGACATTGTGTTTCCGACCGACTATCTGGTGAAGCCGATGATCGCGAATGGGCTGCTGGCGCCGATTCATCGTGAGCTTCTGCCAAATCTCGAGCAGCTCGAGCCCGGGTTCCAAAGGCCGGAGTGGGATCCGGAGCTGAAGTGGTCGGTACCGTACATGGTGACCGCCGCCGGAATCGCCTATAACCGCAAGCTCAACCCGCCGCCCAAAGCGTGGGCTGATATGTGGGACGAGCGGTTGCGCGGCCGCATGACGATGCTGGACGATCCGTTCGACACCATCGGCGCTTGTTTGAAAAGACTGGGGCTATCGGTAAACACTAGTGATGCCGGCGAGCTTCAACGCTCCTCTGCCGAAGCGATCCGGCAGAAGCCTCTGCTGCGAGCTTATTTGAACGCGGAGGTGCGGGATCAGTTGGTGAGCGGCGATGTGTTGGCGGCGCACATGTGGAACACGACGGCGCAGCAAGCCATGGACGCTTCAGCCGCCGTCGGCTTTGTGTATCCGGCCGAGGGCTACGCGGTTTATCCGGACTGTTCGGTGATCCTGCGCGAGAGTAAGCGGCAGGAGCTGGCGCATCAGTTCATCAACTTTCTGCTGCGGCCGGACATCGCTGCCGCGAATGCGCTGGCGGCACGGACGACCACTACTAATGCGGGAGCGCGGAAGATTTTGCCAGCGGCATTTCGCGATAATCCGACGTTGTATCCGAACCCGGAGGTGGTCGCGCGCGGCGAATGGGCCCGGACAGTAGATCCGGCGACGCAGCGCCTGCGCGATCGCCTGTGGACCGAGATTAAGTCAGCATAAGCGAGGGAAGGTCATGAAAGCGGTGATTTTCGATTACGGAAATGTGCTGTGCCAGCCGCAACATTCGGCGGAGGTGGAAGCGATGGCTGCGATCTTGGAACTGCCGCGCGCCCGCTTCGAAGAGACCTACTGGCGTCATCGCCTGATCTACGACGAAGGCAAACTCGACGCTGTCGATTACTGGAACAATTTTGGCCGAGTCACGCACGCACAAATCGACCAGCTCAACCGGCTGGACGCCAGGAGCTGGACTTATCCGCGGGATTTGATGCCGGATTGGGCGAGGCAGCTCCGCGAAGCCGGATTTCGAATCGCCCTGCTTTCGAACATGCCGTTCACGGTTCGTGACGCCGTGCTTCGCTGCGATTGGCTGCCGCCATTCGATCAACAGACGTTTTCGTGCGAGCTGCGCATTTCGAAGCCCGCGCCCGAAATTTACCAGCATTGCCTAGATGGTCTGGACATTGCCGCCGAGGACGCGCTTTTTCTGGATGACCGGCCAGATAACGTCCAGGGCGCCGAAGCCGTCGGCATCCAAAGCATCTTATTTACGTCCGCCCGCGACCTCGCGGCACAGTTAGAAGGTTCGTCTTATCCCCGCCAAGCATTGCTACATTGAAAGAGGCCGATGAAAAAACGAGTAATGTAGAGGAACTGCAAGCGATCGCCAAGCAAATCCGGCGGGAAATCGTTGAGATGATCACGCACGCCAAGTCGGGACATCCCGGCGGATCGCTATCGGCGGTCGAGATACTGGTCACTCTGTTTTTCGAGAGCGGGCGGCGGCGGACACGCGGGCGATTGTAGTGGCCGAAGAGCACCTGGTGGCAACCGGTCTGGGCGTGCGTGTGGCGCAGGTAGTGGCGGAAACCCGGCCTTGCGCTATGGAGTTCGTTGGCATTCAGGACACTTATGCGGAATCGGGGACGCCCGAAGAGTTGATGCAGAAGTACGGATTAGTCGCAAGTAACATAGTGACAGCGACAAAACGCGTTTTGGGCCGCAAATAGGCCTTTTCACCCCAAGTTGGCGTTCGAGGGCCAGCCGCTCCAGCGCCGGTACAAAACAATTCCATACTTTTTTGTTGCGTTACGGCACAAAATCATGCATCATGAGCGATAAGCCTAGTAGGCCCAGTACCTGTTATGAAAGGCAAAGGGGTGGCGCCCCCACAGCCTGCGCTTGCCCAAATGTTGTTCGCGGCAGTCAGTGAGCACGAAGCTGCGCTGGGGCGGGTCTCGAGGCTGCTACACGATGACGTAAGCCAGGTGTTAAGCGCCGTTGGACTTCAGCTTGACGCCATGCGGATGGATTTCCGGGCGGAAGCGCCCGGGATTGAGGAGCGTGCTGCCGAAATTCAAAACATGCTCGAGCAGGTGATCGAACAGCTGCGCGATATCAGCAATGAACTAAACCCGTCGGTAGTGGAACGCGCCGGGTTGCAATTCGCCCTGGACCGTTTAGCCGGCAAGGTCCGCAAAACCTTTTCCGGCAAAGTCCGGTTGCATTTTGATTCTGCCACGCACGTGCCCACCGCGATGGCGAAAACCTTTTATAAGATCGCCGAATGCGCAGTGGATAATGCACTGGCTCGTCCGGGGTGCACCATGATTGAAATTCAAATCAAGCGAGCGCGAGGGGAATGCGTTCTCGAAGTGCACGATAATGGACACCCGGACACGGCCGACCCGATCACCGTGTCGTTGGGACAGATGCTCATGGACTATTACGCTACCAAGAACGACGTGTTTTTGAAGGTAAAGGAGTCTCAAGAGGAAGGTACGGTGGTGCGTGCCAGCTATCCTCTGTCCGGCAGTTTGCCTAGGGGCGCCCAATAGCTCTATGCCGTTTCAGGTTCTTCTCGTAGACGATCACAAGATCATGAGAGATGGAATCAAGGCTATTCTCCGCCACAGCGAAGAGTTCCAGGTGATTGGCGAAGCCGAGAGCGGGACTGAAGCGGTGCAAATTTGCAAGAAGAAGCGCCCCGACATCATCCTGATGGATATCGGGCTGCCTGGTCTGAACGGAATCGAAACCACTACCGAGATTCTTCGTCACAATCCCGAGTCAAAGATCATTATTCTTTCGATGTACGACGATGAGCATTCAGTAGTGAGCGCGATTCGCTCGGGAGCACGGGCGTTTGTTCTGAAGAAAGCCTCCGACGACGATCTGGTGGACGCGTTGCGCACCGTCGCCAAGGGTGGTTCCTATCTGAGTCCGCAGGTTTCCGACCGTCTGCTGCAGCGCATTCAACGCGGCGATCTGGAGTCAAAACCAACCGCGTCGGCGCTGTCCGATCTGTCGCCTCGTGAGTTGCAGGTACTCCGTTTAGTGGCGGAAGGAAAAACCAGCAAAGAGATCGCGGTGATGCTGGATCTGGGACTTCAAACGGTCCGCAGCTATCGCAAGACCATGATGAAGAAGTTGAATGTCAATAACGTCGCCGGTCTCACCCAGGTGGCTCTCGCCGCGGGGATCACGCGTTTTCCAATCCCGGTAGCGGACGACCAAGGCAAGTGATGGAGACGCCCTGGGGCGCTCTGGCCGTATCCGACGCACACGTCCATTTCTTTTCATATCGATTTTTCGCGGCGCTGGCCGAGCAGAAAAAAGCGCCGGTGGACTCGCTCGCGCCCTTGCTCGGTTGGCAACTGCCCAGCGAGGATCCGGAGCATCTGGCCGCTGCCTGGGTTCAGGAGCTGGATCGTCAAGGCGTCAGCAAAGCATCGTTGATCGCGAGCGTGCCGGGTGATCAAGAATCGGTCATCGCCGCGGTGCGCGCGTTTCCTCAGAGATTTTATGGATACATGATGGTGAATCCGGTGGCGCCCTCTCCGGCTGCTGACGTCGAGCGTGCAATCGGGAGCGGGCATATCCACGGCCTGTGTTTCTTTCCGGCCATGCATCGCTACTCGATTCAGGATGACCGCGTCGCGGCGTTGCTGGATCTTCTGGCGGCCAGCCCGCGCACCATCGCCTTCGTACATTGCGGCGTACTGAGCGTCGGCTTCCGAAAGAAGCTCGGTTTGCCGTCGCCTTTTGACATGCGCTTTTCCAATCCAATCGACGTTCACCAGGTGGCGCTTCGATATCCGCAGGTTCGATTCGTAATCCCTCATTTCGGCGCGGGATATCTCCGGGAGGCGCTCATGCTCTGCGATCTATGCCCCAATGTATACCTCGACACATCGAGCAGCAATAGGTGGATGCGTTACGAAGAGGCTCACGTCGATTTACGAGCGGTGTTCCGGCGGGCGCTCGACGTGGCGGGCCCCAAGCGTCTGTTTTTCGGCACTGATTCTTCTTATTTTCCACGCGGTTGGAACCAGGAGATCTTCGAGGAGCAGACCAAGGCGTTGTATGAGATCGGCATCACCGAGGAAACGGCTCGGCTGATTTTCCACGAGAACTTGGTGCAGTTGTTTTCCTGAGACAATCGCAGGTTGAGCGGCACTTCATTGGCGAAAACCGCCATGATTGTACGAATCCAGATACGACGCCGCAAGACCGGTGTGTGCTTTATTCACCCGATGGACCCCATGCCTCGCACCGCCATTCTGGCGCCGGGCTTTCAAGAAACCAAACTTTCACGCGTCTTTCCAGCCGGGTGGAATGAGGCCGCCGAGCGTTTTCAGCCGACCTCGATCGCCGGACCGCCGGACCAGCTGCGACGCCTCGTTCGCGCAGGCGTTCAACCGCAGCATTCTGTCGTGGCCTTCAGCTACGACGGACAAGAAGGGCTGACTGTCTCGGATCGAGAATTGTTCTGGAAAACGTTCGGTGTACCGGTATTTGAGCAGCTTCTCAACGCCGCCAACGAACTCATCGCGATGGAATGCGACGTCCACGACGGGCTGCATCTGATGGGAGATTTCAAAGATCTGAAGGCCGGCATCAGCACCTGCCCTTGCGGGAATCCGGCTCCGCGGATGGCGCGGCCGCGCCGGATCGAAGAGCTGGCGGAACTGTTGGCGTAAACCTGTTCCCTCGTACCCTAAGTCTGAATTGTTATCCTAAGTCTGAAGCAAGTCCTGCGCGCGAACGTGGCGGAACTGGCAGACGCACCAGACTTAGGATCTGGCGGCCGAAAGGCCATGGGAGTTCGACCCTCCCCGTTCGCACCAGCCAAAATCAAGCATTCAAGCATTCTCGACCTGTCGCGCGACGATAGGTGAGACACACCCCGAAGCAGCCGCGGCGTGTCCTTGGTGCAGTTCTCCGAGCCGTTCACCTGGCAGAGATAGCTGTCACGTAATAGCACCGCCTCGCGGATGCGGCGCCAGTCTCGATCGTAGCCGCGGCCTTTGGCGGACGTGAATTCTTTCTTGGTGGCGCCTTTCTGCCATTTCTTGTATTCTTCGTTGGTCATTTTCTTTCTCCTGAGTGCGTTTTTCAACGCGTCTCACATAGTTCTCCGTGTCCCAAATGTCGCCCACGAACTACCAACCGCTTTAGCCTTGGTGGGGAATCGATTTATAGATAGTCCTGTCCTTTACTCTACAGTCTCTACTCCACACAAGGCCAAATCAGCAGAGATCACTTAGGCGGACATTGCGGACATGGATAGCTATGTCAAGGAATCCGCGTCTGCCTTCGGACATTTGATTTCAGATTTTCCCGGTCAGGCTCGAAACTCCGCGACAAAGCGAGTATAATGCGCTAACGGAGGATTACTCGTGACTAAAGCCCTAATCTTGTCACTTTTCGCGATAGCATCCGGCGCTTATCCATCGACGATTTCGACGTTTAGTATTTCTACCGTTGCCACAAGCAGCTCTGGCGTTGAGACAGATCCCTGCTCTTTGAGTGGTTCCGGTGCTGGAACCGCATCGTGTTCGTCCGTCGGCGGTGGTTCTTCGTTTGATCACGCTAACGCAAGCGTGACCTTGACAGACAATTCTATCCAAATCTCTCTTAGTAGCCATATGGACGCGAGCACCGAGGGGTTTGCATCCATCACTCATGACGATTTCTACACGGCACCCGTGAACGGTCCGGTTTCAGCGGTGTTGAGCCTTACTTGCAACAATTTCCTGGGCGCTAGTGGTGCCTTTACCACAGTCGGCCACTTCTCCTTGGGGTCCACGAGTGTATCGCCACCGGTGGAATCCATATATACGGGAGCATCTCAGGGGAGTGGTCCGTGTGGCGTTCAGGATCGGCTCCCAGGACCACCTGGTTTCACCGGTGCTTTTAACGTTTCCTTGTCCGCAGTGAACAATATCGTTCATCTTCACACCTACATTGATGCAGGTGACGTCGGGACCTTGACTGACGACTCCGGTTCTATCTTCGTTCAGAACAGTAGACGGTTTTCAGGACGCAAACGGAAACCCCATCACCGCAACACTCCTGCCGGAACCGGGCACCCTTGGGACGTTCGGGTTGGCGTTGCTGGTGGGCGTGAGGATGAAAGGGAAACGAAACGCGGGCTAGGCCGCCAAAGGGTATTTTCTCACTTTCGCACAGCAGAATCCAATCCCGGAATTGCATTTAGAAATCCTCCGGCGCGGTTTCCTTGCAAAGGTTGTCCGTCCCTAACGCGTGTTTAATCTCATCGGTGAACGTGTAGCTGCCCGCAGGCGCCTTCATAACGGAGGATTCGTTGACATCCCCGATCGATCCCTTAGCCGAATGGTGAATCACTACGATGCTCGCGCCAGTCTCTTCAGCGATCTCGCCAAACCTGCGCATGTCGTTATACTGATCCCGCACGAAATCGAAACCGGCCGCACTGCGTATCGAAGTGTAAGTATCGACCACCACCAGGCCGATTTTGTATTCTGCGATCTTAGCCTTCAAGAAGCCGAAACCTGTCGGCAACTCATGGCGTTCGGTGTTGAAGAACATTCCTTCAGGTGCATCCGTGCCGGCGATCGCCTGCCAAGCCCTACCAAGGCGCGCCGTGTTCCCGTCGTCAGGAATCCAGTAGAAGACATTCGCCTTCCGTGTGGGATACTTTCCGAAGATAGGCCGTCCCATTACAACGCTGTGGCAGATGGTCATCGCGAGCGTTGATTACCGGCCTTTGGATGTGCCGACAGTATCACGAACGCTTTCGTAGGCAGAATCTTGGCTATCAGCATTTCCACGGCCCCAGCCTTCAGCCCTTGTAATTCCGCGGCCGTCACTGTGGCGCCGTGTTTCTTTTGAATCTCTGCGTACATCAGTTTTTCTGCATTAATCATTTTTTTGTCGTCGTCAGCTCAGCGGATCAAACGTGAAAAAGCTAACCAGGTCGAAGCCCTTGTCTCTGTACCTCGTGTCGAATTTGGCCATATAAGCCATGTCTCGTGCGGCGAATGGCGTCCAATTATTGGATAGGCCAATCTTCCGCAGCTTCAACCGCGCCCGTAGGCGCTCGTAAGGCACCTTGATGCTGCCTTTCTTATTGTTGTCTGCTTTGAGATCACTAACGCACTGAAAGAGAAATTCACTGATGCCTTCCCGCGAATGTGCCTTTTTGAAAGATCGCCAGTCTTTCCACGTCTGCCTGTTGCTGAAGTTGTCGCCGCCGATAACCAATGTCTTTAGATCGTGGTCGAAATAGCCGATCCTTTGGCCGTTCTTGAACGCGTCAGTGCGTTCGGTCTTTGTCTGTTCTCTGTTCATGTTTTTCCTTAAAAAGAACCCGCCTGAAACATTCCGCTCGCCAGAAGAGTCTAACCGCCAACGCTGGCGCGGTGTTGCCAGCGCAGGAGGAATCCGATGTTCAAGCATGTCTTCTCCCTCACATTGGCGGTAGGCTTGGCGTCCGCTGCAACCATTAGCACGACGGCGACGTGCGATGGCGTAACTACGTTCGGCACGGCATCTGCAACTTGCAACGATGGACACTTCTCGGCGACTGCCACTGATTCGTCAACCCACCTGTCACTGTCCGCCCTACCCGTGGACCCCACAGGCAGCGGCGGAGCGTCCGCAAGCTTCTCGGCTGATTATGTCTTTACGGTGTTCCCCTTTGTACCTGGCACGTCTGGTGGAGGGTTGTTCTTTCCCTGCTTTTCTAGTAGTGGTGAAAACGCGACTGGAGAAGCAAGCTTTGGGGGGATTACTATACCGCTTGGATTCCCGAACTGCCCCCCAGGTCTTGCTGGGTTCTCTCCGTTCCCTTTCGGGACCTTCACCTTTGGAGTGCCGCAAATCGTTCACTTCTCGATCGAAGCCGATGTCACGGGTAGCGCCGCAAGCCATCTCCTCGGAGGTGCTGATTTTTCCTTCAATGGGATTCAGTTGTTTAATCCATGTGGCCCTCCCTGCGGTCCTGAAGACCTACAGCTAGTTCCCTACCCCTACACGCTAGTGGAAGTTCCCGAGCCTGCCGCGTGGTCGTTGCTGAGTATCGGATGGCTGTTCTTTGTGGTGGTGCGGAGGATCTTCGCGTAGTCGAGGCCAGCGGCGCAGGTGTGATAGGATCGGTTCGTTACATATTCGTCTCACACATTCGGACAATCCTCTTAGCCGTCCCGTTCCGCTCCAGTGTCGGGACGGCTTTTTTCCATAGCGAAGCGTGATAGACTCACCGTAATCGCGATTCTTCCGCGCCACCACCTGAGCGGCACACGGAAGCAATCGCCGACCCTCCCCCCTAACCAAATTGTCCTGTGGGAGGGTCATGTAGTGGTGAATTCACCCCGCGCCACTGTGCGGTAGCCTCAAAGCATGTCCATCACTGCTATCGCTCTGGACAACGCGAACACTCAGCACCTAATCATCGGATTGACCCGTGCCGAGGTAGACGCGCTGGTGCGAGGTGACGTGCTCACGCTGCCACACACCATCAAGCCCGAACTTACGGCAGACTCCGACATTCTGGTGCTGTTCGCTGAGACGGACGCGGCGTTGGCGGGCAGGTTTCCTCCCGCGTTGCGTCCGGTGTGAAATGAATCGCAAGACCCGCAAATTGGGCGAGTCAATGAAACATTTCGACCCCTATCGGAGTCCAACCGCCAAGCCTCTGGCGTGGTTTCGCCGGCTCAGGAGGAATCCGATGTTTAAGTACGTTCTTGCTGTCTCAGTGGCGATGAGTATCGCATCCGCCGCAACGATCAGCACGAGTGCTACGTGTGATGGGGTAACCACGGTTGGTACGACATCGGCGAGTTGCGGCGATTCGACGGCGCAAGCTCTGGTTCAAATCACTGGCCTTTCGTTCGAAGTTTCAGTTCAGGCGACCATTGCTCCAAGTGCGGTTCCACCCAGTTCCGCTTCATCATCCGCAAGTTTCTCGGGCGATTATGTCTTTACAATGTTCGGGGGAACGGGAGAAGGGTTCTTCTATCCTTGTTTCGAAGCCAGAAGCCCTTCCCACCTTGGTGGCGTAATGGGGGGAGGGAGCTTTGACGGCGTTGGCTTCAGCTTTCTGGAGACTCCTTTCGTTACCAACTGCAACGGGGGTCCTGATAATTTTCAAAATTCGAAACCGTTTACGTACGGCGTACCACAAATCGTTCCCTTCAGCATGGACGCAACAGCAGTTATTAATGCGCCCACGTTCGATTTTTTCGCCGAGCAAGCTGACGAATCATTTATCGGGTTTGCGTTTTTCGACCCGGCTGGAAACCTACTCTCCAACGTCACCTTCACGCTGGTGGAGGTTCCGGAGCCTTCCGCCGCGTCCTTGCTAGGTATCGGATGGCTATTCTTTGTGGCTGTGCGGAGGATGTTAAACGATAACCCGCAGCAAATCGAAGCAAATGTGTCGCTAGTGGACGCCGCGCATCCCTAGTTCCAAACTCGTAATTGCTTGATTCGCCAGAGTGCGCCAATAGACGCCACCTTATTATATAGACTTAGGATCTGGCGGCCGAAAGGCCATGGGAGTTCGACCCTCCCCGTTCGCACCAGAGCGCACACTTCAGACAAGCGAATAGAAGGCGAATCCAGTAGTGTGACTGACTGATTGTGAAGGCCGTTTTTACAGGCGATAATCGTTGGCACCATGGCAAAGCGCTGCCGTCGCTGCCAGACCGTAACCAATGATGAAGCGCCATATTGCGAGGCGTGTGGAATTGATTTCTCCGCGGTCCCGGCTACCAGACTCGGAAGGATCAGACGGTTTCTTTCTCTTTCGGTCATCGTCATCGCGATCATCGTGCTGGCAACCTATTTTCGAAGTTGTTGACTGCGAATCGCTACGCGTGTCCTCGCGCGGCGAGAAGTTCAAGCACTTCGCACATCCAGTCCTGCGGCTGTCATATAATCACTTTCGGCCTTAAGGAGGCAGCGAATGTCTATTATCGGATTCATCGGTCTGGGAATTATGGGTCGCCCTATGGCGAAGAACTTGCTCAAAGCTGGACACCAGCTGATCGTTCACGATGTTGTTCGCGGTTCGGTAGACGAGGTCGTAGCAAATGGCGCAGCGCGTGGCGCATCCAGCTCGGATGTAGCGTCGAAGTCGGAAATCGTGATCACGATGTTACCGGACGGTCCGGATGTGGAAGCCGCCGTCCTCGGCCCAGGCGGCGTTCTGGAGGGAGCGCGCAAGGGCGGCATTCTCGTGGATATGAGCTCCATCAGTCCGATGGTTTCGCAAAAGATTGGAGCAGCCTGCGCCGCCAAAGGAGTCGAGTTCCTGGATGCCCCGGTCAGCGGCGGCGAGCCCAAAGCCATCGACGGCACGCTCGCGATCATGGTCGGCGGTGAAGCCGGCGCATTTGAAAAAGTCAAACCGATCCTTGAAAAGATGGGTTCGAGCGTATTGTTGACTGGCCCGGTGGGCGCGGGCAACGTTACGAAACTCGCGAATCAGATTATGGTGGCGTGCAATATTGCCGCCATGGGCGAGGCACTGGTCTTAGCCACGCGTGCCGGCCTCGATCCCGAAGTGGTTTTTAACGCGGTCAAGGGAGGCTTAGCTGGCAGCACGGTCCTCAATGCCAAAGCCCCGATGGTGATCGGCAGAAATTTCAAGCCCGGATTCCGGATCCGCCTGCATCAGAAAGACCTGCGCAACGCGTTGCTGGCCGGTGAATCAATGAAAGTGCCTTTACCGCTGACCGCGATAGTGCAACAAATGTTGATCACGCTCATGAATGAAGGAAAAGGCGATCTTGATCACTCCGCGATCGTAAATTATATTGAGCAGGGCGCGGGCATCGACGTGAAAAGATCACAAACGGTAAGCGCCTGACGACTTCTAGACCGTAGCCGGCAGCGAAATCACCTGATCGCGAATGGCGCGATTCAAAGCGCTTGTAATGGCGTTCAACGATGCCGTCAGTATGTTTCGATGCATGCCAACACCGGTCACCGGATCGCTCTCCCCGGCCCGCAGTTCCACGAATGAAACCGCCGTTGCATCGGCGCCGCTCCCCACCGCGTGCTCGCCATAATCCAGAATGCGGACGGCGAAGCCGAACTCGTTGTTCAAAGCTTGGACGAACGCATCGATCGGACCATTGCCTTCACCGGAGATAACCCGTTCAGTCGAGCCGTCGCTAACGGTCGCGGTCAACTGGCCGCTATCGCCGGCGGAATGCTCCGAGTGAGCGCGAATAGAAAACGGCGCCTGTTGCTCGATGTATTCGGCTTGGAAGGCGCGCCATATCTCGGCTGCGGTAACCTCGCGGCCGGTCGTGTCCGTGATCTGCTGGATGACCCGGCTGAATTCGATTTGCAGTTTCCGCGGCATTTTGATGCCGTAGTCCCGCTCCAGCAGGAATGATACGCCGCCTTTGCCGGATTGGCTGTTCACTCGAATGATAGGCTCGTAGCTGCGTCCCAAGTCCTTGGGGTCGATTGGCAAATAGGGGATCTCCCAGAGGCTGCCCTCTTGTTGTGCTCCGAAGCCCTTCTTGATCGCGTCCTGATGCGAACCGGAAAAGGCCGTAAACACCAGGTCGCCGGCGTAAGGGTGGCGAGGATGCACCGGCAACTGGTTGCAGAATTCCGCGCATTCGATTACGTCGTTGATCCGCGAAATATTTAGCCCGGGATGCAGCCCTTGCGTGTACATATTCAACGCCAGGGTGACTAAATCGACATTCCCGGTGCGCTCTCCATTGCCGAACAAAGTTCCCTCCACTCGCTCGGCGCCGGCCAGCATCGCCAATTCCGCCGCTGCCACGGCTGTTCCGCGGTCATTATGAGGGTGCACACTCAAAATCATGGAGTCTCGATTTTTGACCTGGCGGCCGAACCATTCGATCTGATCGGCGTAGATGTTCGGAGTAGCCAGTTCGACGGTCGCGGGCAGGTTAATGATCACCTTATTTGGCGAAGTCTGCCAGACCTCCATGACCGCTTCGGAGACCTCAAGTGCATAGTCCAGTTCCGTGGCCGTGAAGCTTTCGGGAGAATACTGAAACACCCATTCGGTCTCGGGAAACTGTTTTGCGCACTGACGCACGGCGCGAGCGCCACTGAGGGCGATCTCTTTAACGCCATTACGATCCATCCCGAACACCACGCGGCGCTGCACTGTCGAGGTGGAGTTATAGAGGTGCACGATGGCGCGATGCACGCCGCGCACCGCTTCGAAAGTGCGCTCGATGAACGACTCCCGGGCCTGCACCAATACCTGGACCGTCACGTCGCGAGGGATCAGGCGGCCCTCGATCAGCTCGCGGCAGAAATCAAAGTCAGTTTGCGATGCCGAAGGAAACCCAATCTCGATTTCTTTGAATCCGATCTCAACCAGCTTAAGAAACATGCGGGTTTTGCGAGCCGAATCCATCGGCTCTATCAACGCCTGATTCCCGTCCCGCAGGTCCACGCTGCACCACAGCGGCGGCTTCAAAATGACCCGCGATGGCCATTGACGATCGGCCAGCGCTATCTGAGAAAAGGGCCTATATTTCTTCGAAGGATCGCTCAACATGAGGTCTTCCCGGGATGTAAAAGATATGTTTTAAGTATAGGCGCTCCGGTGCGCAGCCGTCGCGGCGGCTAGCGAGCAGCTTGCGGCACCATCAACTCTTGCGTGAGCATTTCTTGATATTTGAGCCCCAGACCATAATCGCACTGGAAATGTCCGGCGCCCGCGCCCTGGGCCGGCTCAATCAGCGCCTCCCTGGGAGCTGCCCGCGTGGGATCGAGAAAGCCAATCTGAAGAAGCAGCTTATTCGCTGCCAGATTCAGTTCGGTCTCGGCGGGCGGCAGGTAAGGATGGAAAGCGTGGAGTGGCAATCGCAGAGAGATCTTTCCAGCCAGAGCCTGGCCGGCTTCCACCGGATCGAGATATGGGATCTCCGGACTCTCGGCCTTCCTTCCGGCCGGAATCGGGATCTGGAACTTTCCGGCCACTATAGTTTGATTCGCAGCCGGTACAACGTAAGCCAACTCGGGATCGGGCGTTCGATTTCCGCGAACGTCGGTGTGATAAAGAACATTGAAAACGTAAATCTTGCCGGCGCGAAGATTCCGTACGACATAGGAAATCTGTACCGAATCCTTCTGGTGGGCATCGAGTTTCGCCTCGACAGTCACGGTTGGTTTACCAGGCATAGGTGTCCTCGTCGTTGAAGGAGTCTGTGCATTCGAGCTGGCTAAAAGTAGGCAAACCAGTCCCGCCCTAATAGCGCGGCCTTTGCGGCTCACCATGTTCCGCTCTCATTCCGTTCTCAGTGTACGGATCTCCGCTGTGCGGCCCCAGGCCGGCAGCCTGGAGCTCGTATCCAGGCGCGTTACGCGCGTTGCCGTTGGCGTCGGTATAAGGAACCGAGTTTTGCCCATCGGTGGTGCCATGGACGTCGTGATAGCTATGCACCAGTTCGTGTCCCAGCCCGATCGACGGATCGCGGGTCTGCCAGGGCTCACCGTTGATTTTTGTCCGGTCCGCATTCCAATCTACCGTATTGTTGGAACCAGGGCCGGGACGGCCATGCGCCGTATCATACAGGCCGTTATTCCAATTCGTGGCATTCTCGCTGTTGCCGCCGGCGGTGCTTCGTATGGTTGTGGCATGAGGAGCTGTATCCAGATCGTTCACCAGGCCGCGTCCGACGGGACCGGACATCAAGCGCGCCAGCGCGGCCAAGGCCTGTCCTTTGTAAAGCGGCAGGCCGTCAATTTTGATCTGAGAGTCTCCTTTCGCAATTCGCTCCAGCGTCGCCTGCGCCGCGTCGTAGTCGGCCTGGGTCATCTGATTCGGAGCCAGGGGACCGACGAAATCGGGTGGGACGATGACGACACCCGCCATTCCGGCGACCCCGATCATTACCGTCATGCAGCCCATCGCGATTGGATTGGGCCCACCGGGAATTTCTACAACAATGTCACCTACCCGGCAGGCCATCATGTCGTTAATCAAGACGGTGGGTGATCCCATCATCACCATGCCGCCGACGTCCGGAACTACACCTTTGACGATAGGGCAGGCGTGAAAATCCATCAAGGTCCGCCAGGCTGGAAGGTCGCCAATCATCACGTTGAGGCTTCCTATCCCGGGGACCAACGGGGAGCCGTGGGAGGTTAGGTCCGTGATGCGCGCCGCAGGAGGCATGTTGTTCCGTCCTTCCTAAATCGCCAGGCTAGCTGTTTATTAATACCATCGGAGCGGTGATCTTGATAGTCGCGGGCGACATTTCGATGCTACTGGCGCCGCAACTGAGCTTAATGCTAACGCTTCCGTCCACTTCTACTTGCAGGGCCGCAACCTTGTACGTCCCCGCCGGAGCGTTGTGAGTCACGTTCCCGATGGAAACATCGAGAGAATCGTTGCCCATCGAGATGGTGGCCTTGCGATCGCCCTGGTCAACCGTCAATTCATGATTCCCTTGCTTGACTTCTTCTTTATCGTCCTGGGTAATCGTCGTGATCCGGCTTTCGCCAACTGTTCGGTCCTCGTGCTGCTCCACCACCGTTGTAAGTTTGCTCTCGGCGTGGATGTAAACCTCTTCGCTCCCTTTTTTATCCTCAAAGCGGAGCATATTGAAATTATCGGCCCCACCACCAGGACTGCTGCGGGTCTTGATGCCGCTCTGGGTCTTGTTGTCGGGTAGCGTGAAGGGCGGCATGTTGTCGTGATTGTAGACCGACCCCACGATGATGGGGCAATCCGGATCGCCTTGCAGGAACGCCACCATCACTTCATCTCCTATGCGCGGAATCCATTGATAGCCCCAGCCTTTACTGGCCCACTGCTGAACTACTCGAATCCAGCAGGCGTACTGGGCCTCCCGGTCCCAAGGGAAGCGCACGCGCACCCGTCCGTACTGATCAGGCCAAATCTCTTCAGTGGGCTCCGGTTTTTCGTCGATGACGAAAGCGGTTTGCGGCCCGCAGACGATGGGCTTCGCTGTAAGACGCTCGGGCCGGAACTGCACCTGGGAGGAAATGCAGGTGAACTGGTTGCTGTACCCCTCGCCGTGGCGGCCATGAGTAATGTACTCGGGATGTTGGAGCGCCGAATGACGGATGGAGGTCAGTAAGTATTCCCCCTTGATTCCCAGCGCCGACCCTCCAGTCACGCTGAAGGTATTGCCGGTAACCATCGACCGCGCATGAGAAGCGCCTTCCACGATAGTCCGGTTCTTTTCGACGGTCTCGGTGGCGACCCTCACCAGCTTCTCGCCCTCCGGCCGCACATCGCCCACGCGGCTGGCCGGAGCATTGAATTTCTTGGCATACTCGCCCGGATAAGCGAACACGTCCAGATTCGCGTTCACGTCCGAAGAGTACATTGAGGTCAGAGGAACTTCCAGCGTGTTGCGCGGCATTTCGAGATGGTAATCACGGAAAGTCCACTTGCCGCTCTGAAATTCCACCCGTGTTTTCCAAGCGGCGATGGTATCTTCAAATTCTCCAATGCCGACGTCCGGATCGAAGCGGAATTGAGACTGCTTGGGACACGGTTTGTGGGCGTCCGGCCGATCGGCCAAAATCAGTTTGTGCGTGTAATCGTCCTCGTGCTCGAAATAGTAGTAGATTCCTTCCGCTTCCATGATTCGCGACAGGAATGCGAAGTCGCTCTCGTTGTACTGCACACAGTAGTCCCAGGACGTGTAGGTGCCGGCTAGATCACTTCGAAAATGAGCTTGCATGTTCCGTTCCGCCACCACGGCGGTCACGATATCCGGCACGGTCTTGTTCTGGAAGATACGGCAGTTGGTTCCGTAATCGAGCAGAGAAAACCAGGGAACAAGTTCAGCGTGATAGAAGGCGAACTGATCGTCCTGTCCGTCTTTGCTGAAACCAGTCACGATGCCGCTCAGGAACCGAGATTGACCTTCTTTCAACTCCACTTCGATGGCCATGATTTTGCCGATGAGTTTGTCCGCAATCACTTTGGCCGGATTTCCAGCCAGGACATCCGCCACCAACCTCACGTCAAAGCGGAACGGGCGCGAGATGCTCTCCACTCCCGTGAAGCTGTCGATCATGAGAATGTCGAAATCCAGCGGCGTATGAATTTTCAAAAGCCGCTGCTGCTGCGTGATCGGCGTTGCCATAATTCCTCCTCCGCGCTTTTATGGATACGTGCTATACACCGCCGCCACCGCGTGAGGAGGTATACACAAATTTTCCGCCCTCGCCGATGCCGACGCGAATGGAACTGAGTTTACGGCCCTCGGCCATGCTGGCCAGCAACTCTCGGGACATATCGGGAAGCAACGTGTTGGTCAGGATGTTGTCAATGTTTCGAGCGCCGCTTTCGACCTCCGTGCAGCGGCTGGCGACGGTATCGATCAGAGTGTCGTCATAGACGAGCTCCAACTTGTGATTCTCCAGCAACCGGCGTTTGATTTTTTCGAGTTTTAAAACAATAATCCGCTTGAGCGCCTCGTCGCGCACCGGGTAGTAGGGAATGGTAACCATGCGCCCCAGAAAGGCAGGCTTGAAGATCTTATTGAGTTCCGGCTTGAGGGCTGCCACCAGGCCCTGAGCGCTAGGCATGGTTTCAGGATCGGCGCAGAGCTTCATCATCTGGTCGGTACAGGCGTTGCTGGTGAGCAGGATGATGGTGTTCTTAAAATCGATCTCGCGCCCCTCGCCGTCTTCCATGTGTCCTTTGTCGAAGACCTGGTAGAACAGCTCCAGCACGTCGGGATGGGCTTTTTCGACTTCGTCCAGCAAGACCACGGAGTAGGGCCTGCGCCGCACGGCCTCCGTTAAAACTCCGCCTTCGCCGTACCCCACATAGCCAGGCGGCGACCCCTTCAAGGTGGACACCGTATGCGCCTCTTGGAATTCCGACATGTTGATGGTGATCAGGTTGTGCTCGCCGCCATAAAGCAAATCGGCCAGCGCCAGTGCGGTTTCGGTTTTCCCGACGCCGCTCGGACCAACCAACATGAAGACGCCCACCGGCTTACCGGGATCGTCCAGACTCGCGCGCGCGGTAGCGATCCTCTGGCTGATGATCTGGAGAGCATCCGGCTGTCCAATCACGCGCTGACCTAAATAGGACTCCAGATCGAGGACCATGGAGATTTCGTCTTGCGCCATCTTGCCAGTTGGAATTCCAGTCCATCCCGAGATCACCTCGCCCACAATCTGGCTATCCACGCAAACCCGCATCAGCGGCCTTTCTCCCTGCAGTGCATCCAATTCGGCCGAAAGACCCTGAAGCTCTCCGCGGAGAGCCGCGACATCCACAGCAGGAGCAGCAGCGGTTCCATTGCCGCCAGCCGGTACGGCGTCGCTCGCAACGGCCGATTCCAACTGCGTTCTCAGGTCGCGGATTTTTTCCACTAGCCCGCGCGTTTTGTCCCACTGCTCGCGGAGCGACGTGAGACGGGCGTCCATCTGCGTCTTGTCGCGCGCGATTTGTTCGAGCCGCTCGGTATGATCGGCGCCGGTGGCCGCTTCGCGCCGTAGAATCCGGTCCTGTACCACCAGATCGTCGATGCGCCGAATAGTGTCTTCCAGTAGCGCGGGCGTGGCATTCTGGCCCAACGACAAACGCGCGCATGCGGTATCCAGAACGCTGACCGCCTTGTCGGGCAGCTGCCGGCCAGCCAGGTAGCGATGCGATAACCTCACCGCCGATGCTACGGCTTCGTCAAATATCCGGACGTTGTGGTGCTTCTCCAGCGACGACACGATACCGCGCAACATCACCGTGCATTGGGCCTCGGTGGGCTCTTCCACCTTGACCACCTGGAAGCGCCGGGCCAGGGCCGCATCTTTCTCGAAATATTTCTTATATTCCGACCACGTGGTGGCGGCGATGGTTCGCAACTCGCCTCGCGCCAGCGCGGGCTTCAGCAGATTGGCGGCGTCGTTCTGCCCGGCCTGCCCGCCGGCCCCGATCATGGTGTGGGCCTCATCAATAAACAGAATGATCGGCGTGGGCGAGGACTTCACCTCTTCGATCAGGCCTTTCAGCCTGTTTTCGAATTCGCCTTTTACGCTGGCGCCGGCCTGCAGGAGAGCCAAATCGAGCGAGCGCAGGGTCACGTTGCGTAGCGGAGGCGGCACATCCCCGTTGGCTAGACGCAGCGCGAATCCCTCCACCACCGCCGTCTTGCCTACGCCTGCTTCACCTGTGAGGATGGGATTGTTCTGACGGCGGCGCATCAGAATATCTACCACTTGCCGGATCTCGAAATCGCGCCCCAGTACCGGATCGATCTTGCCCTGCCGCGCATTTTCGGTCAAATTGACGGTGTATTGATCGAGATTCGCGGTCTTGCCGCCACCTTGGCGAGGAGCGGTTCCAGTTGCCGATTCTTCCGAGCGCGCCATAGCCGTTTCTTCCTGCGAACCGGAGACGATGGCCGCGAAATCCTTGCGGAGCGCCTCGCCTTGAATCTTTTGAAACTCCTTGCTGATTTCTTTCATCAGCCGGATCAGCTCGTCATTGGTGGCCAGCGCCAGAACGATGAATCCGGTGCGGATCTGCGCGGCTCCAAAATCCAGAGACCCGATCGTCCAGGCCTCGGTCAGCATCTTCATTAGCGAGGGACTGAGCGCCGGCGTACGCGCATTGCCGGTTTTGAGCTTGTCCAAGCTGCGCGAAAGCTCGCCCGTGAGCCGCGACTTGTCGATCTCAAAGTGGCGCAAGATGGGCGACAGATCGCCGTCCGCCGAGTCCAGCACCTTCATCAGGAAGTGTTCTACTTCGATGTCGTAGTGAGTTCGCGAAAGGCATAATCCGGCAGCGGCCTCCATGGCTTTGCGCGCCGGATCGTTTAATTTTCCGATTAAGGATCTTAGGTTAGCGGGCATTTTGATTTCCTCCTTTAAGAGAGCTGCAAGATTGTATCTGCAGGATCGCGGCCCATTGGCTTGGATTTGGCCCAACTCACGAATCCCAGTTGTGGCGCGGGGTCGCCCTCGGCGCCTAATTCGCACGGCGGAGTTTCCTGGCGATCCAGGATCAATTGAAGCTCGAAGTCGATTTCGTCTCCAGAAAAAAGGCGGGTAATCGAACGAAGTGGCTCGAAGGCGGTGCCGGTGGGCAGGAAGTCCAGGTAGCGGGACAGCGGAAGAGGTCCGATCACAATGCGAGCCCGAGCCTGAGGCTCCCAGATTTCATCGCCGACTACGGCGCCTACCCCGAGCTGCCGGGAATCCGGCGGACCCTGCTCGAGACAGCACTGAGCATCCTCGTCTAGACGGTACCAGGCGCCCACAAACTGCTCAATCTCAACCGGCGCCTGAAAATAATCGCCGACGAGCAGACGCAATGCTGTCGCCGAGCGAGGCTGTTGAGCCAGCAATCCGCAGTAGGAAAGCAGCGATTCGTCCGTCATCGCCTGGCGATCCTGCAGCCCTTCGGTTCCTAGCCCAACTGTGTCCAGTAAGTAGTTAGAAAGGGCATCCCATTCGGCCAACTCCGGGCGAAATTGAAAACGATATTTCTGCCAGGCACGGTAGAACAGCGAAATGAGCCGGTGATGGAAAATGTCGAAAAAATCCCGCAGCGTATGGTCGCGCGCCAGAACCCGGGCGACTATCAGCTCCGTGTAATAGAGCGGCAGCGTGCCGATGGGACCGGTCAATCCCATGAAATTTACGGTCATCGCCTGCTGGCCGCTCTTGCCCTCCTGGAGGGATTGAATTTCGCTGGCCGGAAACGCCAAAGTCGGATTGGTTCGAAACTGGACGACCTCTTCGGCCGGGCGCGCGAACTCGCCTACCGGCTTCCGGTCGGGTCGCAATCGCTCCAGTAATCGCACTGCCTGGAAGAATTCGAAACAGAACGGTTCCTCGCGCAACCGGGCGGCGACGTCATCGGCGATGGTTTTTACAGGAGTATGCGCTGCCCCGCTCGTGGTGGCCATACCTTGAGCAGCTCCTTTCTCTGGCGGGTGCGGACAGCCAGCTGGCTGAATCCATTCAACGTCACGTAGAGGCCCAGGAAATATTCCAGCACCGCCGCGAAAAGGTAAACGCCTCCACCCACAAACTGCTCTTCATCGAGCTCCATGTCGACGCGTGTCCCGCGGGCAAAACTGATGCCATGCTCCGACACGACCCGCGCGAATTGCCGGCGGCTGGAGAGGGTCATTATGCCCGAGATCTGCCGCTCGAGAAAAGTTGAATCCGATAAATTATAGAGACGCAGGATCTCCTGTAACGCCTCCTTGCCTTCCTCCACCAACGAAAGGTAGTTCAGCGACAAGTGTGAGACCAGGCGCCAGAGACGGCCCCGTCCGGTAGGGGGGCGTAGAGTCGGCGTTGGTTTGCGCAGCGTCACGATCCGTTTGATCACTGAGACGCCTTCTATCTCGAAATCTCCGCTCTCGCTTCCAAAGGGCAAGCGGGCAGGCAGGTCGCGATTACTACAGGTACAGTGCACCGTCAGAGTTTCGACTCCTGTCCGCGCGGTCTTTCCCGCCAGGTCAACCAACGAAATCCATACCTCCGTTCCGTCATCGTTCTTTCGCCCCGAATCGCGGCGGGTAGCTTTCCAAAATGCCTTGCCGGTCTCTTCCCGCAGAGAATGCCGGTAGGAATACATCGGATCGAAATGAACGATCTCCTGGGAGCGAGGATTCGAGCTCATCGCGTCGTCCACGGAGAATATCTCAAGTGCATTTCTCCTGCGAATGTCGGGAATCACGGGATACTCATAGCGGGTCTGATCCAGGTGAATGGGCTCGGCGGTATGTGGAAATAAATTCACTACCGGCGAGCAGTTCAACCGGAAGGTCTTGGCGCCGATCCCCGTTTCGAGCATCTGCTGCCGGTCGGCGCGCTCGTATGGAGAAATCAGAAAGATCACTTCAGCGCGCGACCCGAAGCCGGCCGTGGCCAATTGCTCCAAGCCACTCAACTCCACGAAGAAGAATTTTTCAGGAAATGCGAAATACTCCTGCAACACGCGGTAGCCGGTGAAAGAGCGGCGCGAATATTCCAGAATGCCCTCCTCATCGCGGAACCCCATGGCGCGCAAAGCACTCGGAAGAAGGCGCAAGGGCGGCTTTTTCGCCGGCCCGTCCGGATCGCGAATGAGGATCTGGGTGCAACTGTTGAACAGCAATTCGTACAGCGAGTGGATGAGGTTGCTTTCCCCGTTGAGGTAGAACCGGAGCGAGCCAAGCCCCTCCAGCTTGTCGAAACGGATGTCGGCGTCGCAGGTCAGTTCCAGGCGGCAGGCCGCTACCGCTTCGGGCGCCTTCAAAGGCGGGTCCAAACGCTCGGGCGAGCGCCATCGCGCATCGGTCACCCGCATGGGCCACATGGTGGTGTCGAAGCCGGTACGAAATTTGCACGGCACACCATCTACCGGTTTGGAATAGAGGATCGACGAGCGCGGCACCGTGAATCCGGTGGACAGCTTGCCCTGCTGAGGATCCAGATGAAACTCCACGATCGACATGGATGGAATGGGGCGGATATAGTGCGGGTAAAGAATGCCCAGCAACGATTCAGTGATCTCAGGAAAGTCGTCGTCGATCTTGAGATGCACGCGCGCCGCCAGAAATGCGAACGCTTCCAGCAAACGCTCCACGTGCGGGTCTTCGCATCGATCCGGCTCCAGAATCAGCCGGGACGCGATCTTCGGGTATTTCTCCGCGAAGTCCGCGCCCATGCCGCGCAGAAAGGTCAGTTCCCGCTCGTAGTAATCCAGCAGTTCATCCCGCACCGGGTTCACCTCTCACATGATATTCGCCCTCGGTTACTTCCAGTACCGTGTCGAAGCTCACGTGCTCGGGCATGGGGTCAACGGCCAGCAGTCCTTCAATGGCAAAATGGAGCTGCGGCAAAGCTCCCGAAGCGGACGGCATCAGCGAAACCTTGGGGCCGATCAGCCTCGGCTCGAACTGCGCTATGACCGTTTCCATTAGACGGGCCAGGCCGTTTCGATTCCTGACCGTAACCAGATTCATCGAGCAGATGTCCGGCAATCCGAAACAATAGACCGATTTCTCAAGCTCGGTCGCGCCTTCCGGAGGGGCCTGCACGGGCTGGCGGACGTTCAGGAGCCATTCCAGATCGCGCCTCACGGCCGCCTTCAACTTTCGCATTGACTCAGACCGGGTCAGGGGAGCTTCTTGAGATGATTTTGGATCTTCGTCAATCAGACGATCCAAGAGCGATAACGTTACCGGACCTTCTCCCTTGTCTCTCGCCATACCGGATGCCTCAGCTCTGCGCGACGTATCCTTCCTGGCGGAGCCACGCAATGGTCTCAGGATTGGCGGCGCCGGTGTCATCCTGCATAATCAGGTTGGGAAGTCCCGGAAGATCGGCCAGCAAAGCCTTCAGCTCCGCGCGCAACGCTTTGGATGCATTCTTGTATCCCAGTTCATCGCAAGCCCGAATGGCATACCGCTGAATATCCAGCCAGCCTCTTCCAAAGCCCTGGCTCATCGCGGTTTCAGCAGTTTCCAGTACCTGCCTCCAGTTGCCGGCTTGCGAATGACGCCGGAGCGCGGCGCGGATTTCCGCCGGTGGCGCCTCCAGGATTTGAGAGATTTGTCCGTCGGCCGCGTCCCGCAATTCGCCCCATCGAAAAGCGCGCAACAGAAGATAGGGCACCGGGCTGGATGGCTCGCGCTGTCTCAAGTAGCGAGCCACGGCCGCCACGCGCAGGACGGCGTCGTCGCGGGAATGGAGTTCGGCTCCGATTAGGGTGTCCAGTTTTTCCGGGTCGATCTGCAGCGATCCGATTCGCTCCGGCGCCATGACGGTTGCAGCGCCCGTGCCGTCGCCGTTCGCAGCCGCGGCGGAATCCAGCATGAATTCAGGCGGGGGAGGCGGGTCCGGATCCTGCTCCAGCTTCTTCAACAACAGAACATGGACCGTGCCGTCCAGTTCGTCCAGCGATCGTTTCAGTTTCGTGAAGCCCGGAGCTGCGCTCCCAAACTTCGCCTGGCACAATTGGTCGAGCGCCTGAAGCGAAGCCAGCGAGGCTTTCAAATCCGCTTCCAGCTTTCGGACCCATTCCTTGGGCGTTTCGATCAGGGCAGCATCAAAAGCCTCGGGCGGAGTCTTCCCGTCCTTGATGGCTTGTTCGCGAGCCTTGCGGCGCTGCTCGTTGCCCTTGACGGCATCTTCATAGCCCACCGCCTGCGATTCTTTATATTGGAAGAAATGCAGTCCCCGAATGTTGAGTGGCACAAAACGAACTGCCAGCGCCGGTGAGTTACCTTTATCCGGCTCAAGGTAGTTTCCGAACCATTCCAGGGGCGCAGCCCGTAATTCCAGGTCGCCATCCTCGGGTTCAGGATGCAGTGTGTCCCAGAAATTCTCGCACAGCGCTCGGATCAAATCCAAGCCCGCTTGCAGGCCGGCGAACTGCTCGCGCGAGATCAACGCTTCGGTGAGCCAGGCCCCCAGCCACAGATCTTTGGTTTTCGTGGCCAGGGCCTCTTCTGCCAGCTTGATGACCAGCGCATAATCGGCGGTCTTGACCTCGCGTTCCCAGGCGCCCATCGGTCCAGCCATCTCCTGCCGCCGCGCCTCTTTGATCTTGTCGAAGAGCGGCGAGTAGTAGAGATTTGGCCCGGACGGGTTGTCTCCTTGGATGGGTTGTAAGATGTCTTCCCGGAGAGGCATGGAGACCTCAGGGGGCAGTGGCGGCGGCGAGAATCTCCAGCTTCCGGATTTCCAGAATAGGAAGCTCCTCCCCGTCTACCAGCAGCATCTTCTGGCCGAAGGGAGCCTCTTCACCAGCTTCATCGGCGCACCACTCCGAGATCCGCCCCAATTTCACCGAGTCGTCGGCGTGTTCCCAGCTTAGTGGCGCAATGACGGGCATCAGAACCTGACCCAGATCCTTGTTTTTGAAATTCGGTCCAGTCCGCAGGCGAACCGGAGCCCATAAAAGGTCACGCAACCGCTTCGGCGGATCCATTTCGAGCACCGCGATATCCCGCATGGGAATCCACATGTAATCGCCGGCGGCAAAAACTTCCAGGCGCGGCCCGATTCTGGGGTCGGCATCCTGGAGCGAGTGAAAAGGCTTGCCGTTTAGCGAGCCTTGAATCGATTCTCCCGGATCTGATCCGGACGAAGACTGGGGAAACGTCTTTCGCTCGAACATTTCGTTGCGCGTACGTTCGGCATTGAGGGCGCCCCGGTACAGCAGAGCGCCCATCGCCGCCTCGCCACTTTGTTGTTGCAGAAGTTCCAGATGTTTCTCAGCCCGGGCGTAATCGCCGGAAAAACAGAGCAGCTCGAAGAGAAACGTGCGGCTCTTGTTATCCGACGGGTTATCCCGCAGGCCGGCACTCAGGGCGTCGATAGCTTCCTGGAGCTTGCCTGCGCGAAAGAGCTGTGATGCATCCATTGAAATGCGCCAGTTCGCTACGCGCTAGCCGTAGCGGCGTTGGCCTTGACGTCCCAACCGATTTCCGTCTTCTGGTCCTTGCCGCCCTGCGCGTTCTGCGACCAGTAAACCACGTCGATTGCCGCGAATGACATCGATACAGACTCGGATGGTTTTCCACCGCCCGAGGACTCGCCCACCGATACGCTGTCGATGAAAACCTGGGTCAAAGTGTAGACCAGGTACTCCACCGTTGAGGCCCCGCCGGATTCTATTACCGTGAGAAGGCCTTGATCAAAGTGATTGCCGTTGGCACAATTCAGGATAAGCTTGGCGCTGGCCAAGTCAGTTTGCTTCTGAATGGTGATGGACGAAAAATCAACCTTGCCCGTACCGGAGCCGCCGCCCGTACTTACGCTGCTGGGATTGCTTAAGCCGTGCGAGAAACTAAGCACGTCTATTTCTCCGACATGGTTAGCTACCAACGACTCGCCGGTGACACCGGTGAGCTTCAATACTATCTGAGACGCCATAAAAATTCTCCTTTATTTCTTTTAGATCTTAACTTCTCCCTGCAACCCTTTGAGACTGGCCTACCGCGCAGGCTGCGGAAGGTCCGCGACAAGCCTCAGTGACACTGAAAGCTCATCCAACTGATAATGCGGCCGCAAGAACGCAACCGCCCGATATGCCCCCGGCTTCCCTGGCACATCGACCACCTCCACACGTGCTTCGCGCAACGGATTTTTTGCTTTGATGACAGCCGGTGCGTCATCGTCCGAAATCGTGTAGTTCTTGATCCAATTGTTTAGAAATGTCTCACATTGGCTGCGCGACATGAAGCTTCCGATCTTGTCTCGCATCATGGCCTTCAGGTAATGGGCGAAACGGGAAACGGCCAGAATATATGGCAACTGCGTGGACAACCGCGCGTTGGCATTCGCGGCGTCTTTGTCGTATAACTTGGCCTTTTGGGGCGATTGGACGCTGAAAAAAGCAGCGTAGTCGGTGCCCTTGCAATGTACCAGGGGAATAAAGCCCAGATCGGCCAGTTCCTTTTCGCGGCGGTCGGTGATGGCGACTTCGGTCGGGCATTTCAGAGCCACGTCGCCTTCATCGGTGCGGAACGTGTGGGCCGGAAGACCTTCCACCAGCCCCCCGCCTTCGACGCCGCGAATGGCGGCGCACCACCCGTACAGAGCAAATGCATTCGTGAGGCGGGCGCCCAGAGCGTAGGCCGCATTGCCCCACAGGTATTTGGAATGGTCGGTGCCATCGACGCCTTCTTCGTAATTGAACCCGTCCACTGGCTTGGTGTCTTTGCCATAAGGCAGACGCATCAGGACGCGAGGCATGCACAAGCCGACGTAGCGGGAATCTTCGCTTTCGCGAAAGCCCTTCCACTTGGCGTACTCGGTGGTGTCGAAAATCTTGGCCAGGTCGCGGGGCGCACCGATGTTGGTGTAACTATCCAGGCTCATCAGGTCCGGTGCGGCCGCGGTCAGGAAAGGCGCGTGGGCCGCGGCGGCCACATGCGAAACCTTGTCCAGCAACTCCAGATCCTCCGGATGCTTGCCGAACTCGTAATCTCCTACCAGGGCGCCGAAAGGCTCGCCGCCAAAGATCCCATATTCCTCTTCGTAGACCTTCTTGAACATGGCGCTCTGATCGAAATCGGCCGCCCTTTGCAGGTCCCGAAGCAACTCTTTCTTGGATGCGTTGAGGATGCGGATTTTCAGCATCGGCGTCAGCTCGCTGTTGTCCACCGTATACTTCAAACCTCGCCAAGTACCTTCCAGCTTCTGGAACGCCGGGTGGTGCATGATCTCGTTTAACTGAATGGAGACCAGGTGATCGATCTGCGCGATTCGCGCGTTGATCATCGCCTCGGTGTCTTTTGAGACTGTGACCTCGCCTTGCAGAATCTGCGTAACGAACTGTTTGATAATGTCTTTGCCGCGTTCAAGGGCTGCCGGCTCCTTGCCGAACCGTCCCTCTTCTACGATCTGGTCGAGCAGGCTGACTTCGGCTGCCTGCGGAGCTGCCGCTGAGGTCGCCGCTTTTTGTGTTTCAGCCATTTTACTTCTCCCCTTCCTTGCCTTCGCCCGATAAGCCTAATTCGGTGCGCAGCTTATTCAATTTTTCGGTGTTGGAGACCGCATCCACCAACAACGTGTCCAACTTTTCATTGGTCTGAAGGTTCCCACGCAAATCGTTCAGCTTGGATCGGAGGTCCAGCAGTTCGCGCAGCGGCCTGACTTGCCGAGCGACTTGTTCGGGCTCGAAATCTTCCAGGCTCTTAAAGTGAAGATCAACTTTGAGTTGCGCGGCATCGGCTTCGTCGCTGAGCTTGTTTTCGACCGCAAATGCCACGTGCGGCTTCATGCTCTCCAGCACGCTGTCGAAATTATCGCCGGTAACTTCTACAAAGCGGCGATCTTTTAACCGAGGTAGCTGCTCGGCCGGCATTCCGGTAAAGTCCCCCAGCACGCCCAGCACGAACGGTAGCTCTTTGAGTTGGATGGCATCGCCAATCTCCACGTCATAGGTGACTTGTACGCGCGGCGGTCGCACCCGCTGCAGCTTCTTCTGAACGCTTTCTCTGGCCATTTCGATCTCCCTTTTGCGGCTAAATACTTCGGTAAGCGCCGACTTCCGGGGCCTTTCCGGCTCTACCAGATTATAGAGCCTAACAAGTCTATCAGAAAGAGGTCTGCCTGAATAGCGGGTACCTAGACAGTACTAGAACTAAAACGGACCCATCTTCCTAGGCAGGACATAGCATGGAACCCCCTTTTCCAATGATCCAGTCTCCTGTAACATGTATCCTGAGATATAAGTTCTGGATACAAGTCGTGGCTGAATTGTCGAAATTGAAAGGCCGCTATGAGCTGAAGGAGTCTCTAGGCCATGGCGGCATGGGTGTTGTCTATCGAGCATATGACACCGTGCTCAAGTGCGACGTCGCCGTAAAAACGATCCGCGATACTCCGGACCCGACGGCGCTCCAACTGTTCTACCGAGAGTGCGAAGTACTGGCTGCTCTGAATCATCCGAATATTGTTCAGATTCTGGACCTGGGCGAGTTCGAGCAGGAAGGGCACATGTACCCTTACTTCGTAATGCCGCTATTGCCGGGCGCGACGCTCGACCGCTTGATCAAAGGCTCCAGCCAGTTAACCATCGAGCGCTCTGTCGACGTGCTGACGCAAGTCTGCCGGGGCCTCGGGGCGGCGCATGAACGAGGCTTGGTACATCGCGACCTCAAGCCCGGCAATATCTTTGTAATGCCGGACGATTCGGTGGAGATCATCGATTTCGGCGTCGCCCACATGACCAGCACCGGCGCTACCGTCGGCCAAAAAGGGACCCTGCTGTTCATGGCGCCGGAGTTACTGGAGATGAAGCCTCCTTCGCCTCTGTCCGACATCTTCGCCCTGGGCGTCATGGCCTATCAGATGTTCACGCGCCGCCGTCCTTTCGAGCGTGCCAGCGAGCGCGAGATCATCGAAGCGATCATGCACGAGATCCCGCCCCCGGCCTCCGATATCGACCCCAACGTGAACCAAGGCATCAGCCGGGTCCTTCACAAGGCCATGGCCAAGCAGCCCTGGCACCGGTTTTCGACCGCCCGCGAATTCGCGGAGTCGTTGCAAAAAGCCCGTCGCGGCGAAGCCATCGATTCTTTCGATCCCAGTAGAATCCGCCCCCGCGTCGAGCGCGCCAAGAAAGCTTTTGAGCAAAGCGATTATCAGTTTGCATCCGAAATCCTGATCGAGCTGGAGGCGGAAGGACACCTCGATCCGCAGATGGCGCAGCTCCGCCGCCAGATCGACGTCGCTGTCCGCCAAAAGCGTGTTCAGCAATTGCTGGAGAGCGCCCGCACGCGCCTGGAAGAAGACGAGTATCCGCTGGCTCTGCAGAAGGTGCAGGAAGCCCTGTCGCTGGAACCGGAAAACGCGGAAGCGTTGGGCTTGAAAACCAAGATTGAGAGCACCAGCAGCGAGCATCAGATCGAAGGCTGGTTCCGATTGGTCCGGCAGCACATCGACAACAATGCGTACAGTCACGCCCGCGAGGCGCTTCGCAACGTCCTGCAGATGCGCCCGGATGACACTCGCGCTCAATCTTTACTGGCCGAGGTCGATCGTTTGGAGCAGGAGCATGTGCGCGCCCGCAAGGAAAAGGAAACCCTCTACCAGGCCGCACTGGAAGAGTACCAGATGGGCGAGGTCAGCTCCGCGTTGGGTAAGTTGGAGAAGGTTCTTGAAATCGACCGCAAGGCTCCGGACCGCTCCACTACCGACCGGGGCGCCACCTACCAGAATTTCTATAACGAGGTCCGTTCGGAATATGACTCCATGCGGAATTCGTATGCCGAGGCGCGAAAACATCTCGAGGATCAGAATTTCGCCAAGGCACTGGCGATTTGCGATCAGTTCCTGGGTAAGTTTCCCGGACACGCGCTCTTCCAAGCTTTGAAGTTTGACGTCGAGGAGCGGCAGCGCCAGCGTCTCTCCAGTTTCGTGGCCGAAGTGGACCGCCAAGTAGAGGCCGAGCCCGACCTGGAGCGCAAAGTCAACATTCTGGAGGAAGCTTTAACCCAGTTTCCCCAGGAACCTCACTTCGAAAGTTCGCTGAAACTCATTCGCAGCCGTCTGTCGTTGGTCAATTCGATCGTCTCCAAAGCCCGTTATCACGAGGAGCGCGGGCAGTTCTCCGAGGCGCTAGGCCAATGGGAGATCCTGAAAACGATTCACGGCAAATATCCAGGGTTGGATTTCGAGACCGAACGTCTCGTCAAGCGCCGGGAGCAGCAAGCGCGCCTCGAAGCGAAAGCGCGCTGGGTGGAAACGATCGACGGGAATCTGGACGCCAGCGAATTCGACAAGGCTCGCGAGGCGGTCCAGCGCGCATTGCAGGAATTTCCGGAAGACGGCGAGCTGTTGGCGCTCCAGAAGCAGGCTGGCCAGGGTATGGAGCGTCAAAGCGAGGCGCAACGCGCTCTGGCCGAAGGCAATGATCTGTTTACCCGCGGAGATTTCGAGGCTGGTATTGCAGTTTTGAAGAAAGCTCGTGAACTGGATCAACGGAACCCTGCCATCCGTTCCGCGCTGGCCGCCCGGCTGGTCGAGCGCGCCCGGCAGATGCTGGAGTCGGACTGGCGCGCCGCCGGCGAATTGCTCGATCAGGCCCTCGACCTCGAGCCCGCCAATGCCGCGGCGAAGAGCCTGCGCATTCTATTGGAAGACCGGCGCCGCGAGGAGTTTGTCGATCAAGCTGTGGCGCAGATCCGTGAATTGCAGACCGCCGGAGATCTCGCGGCTGCGCTGGCTCAGGTCGATCAGTCGCTATCCTTTTTCCCGGCCGAACAGCGGCTCATGCGCCTGAAAGCATCGCTCACGGGCGCGCTTTCTGAAAGCGAGAGCGCTCGCGCCCAAAGGAAAGATCTGGAACAATTGCGAGGCCTGGCCGCCGGCGCGCAACTGCTTTCCGAGCCTCTTGAACTCCAGCAGGTGCTCGACTTGATGTCCAAGATCGCGTCCAATTATCCGCTGGATCCCGAGTTCCAAACGCTGGTGGAAGGCGTCAACCGGCGGCTCAAGTCCGCGGCCATGCTGCGTCCCGCAACGCCATCGGCCGCGCCGACAGTATCGCCCGTTTCGCCGCAAGCGGCAACCATAGAAGTATCGCCGGAGGCGGCCACGATAGTGTCTACACCTCCCCAACCTCCCGCGGCCGCGCGTAGTAAATCAGCCGCCGCGGTGAGCGCGCCGTCCCCTGAAGTAGGCGCAGCCACAACCATTTTTGCGAATCCCGGCGCCGCCGCGCCACCCGCGCCCTCGTTCAGACCACCGCAGGCAGCGCCTTCACTGCCGGCGACGCCTCCACCGCAACCGCCCGTAACGCCTCCAGCTCCTTCGGCGAAGCCTGCCCCCAAGGTTGTTACCAAGCCGGCGCCCGCATCCCGCAGCGCCTCCTGGATCACCGCACCTTGGTTTAAGTTTGGCGCGCCCGCCGTGTTAGTGTTGTTCATTGCCCTGGGCGCTTGGCTGGCCTTGCGGCCTAAGAAACAAATTGCCGTCGCGCCGAGAACTCCCACAACCGTGTATTTCGAAATTCGCACTTCGCCGCCGGGTGCCACCATCTTGATGGGCGCTACGACATTGGGGGCTTCCAGCTCGCAGCTTCGTCTTGCGCCGGGAAAATATCAGTTAACTGCGCGCAAGGATGGCTACCAGTCGGTAACGATCCCGGTAGATCTCCAAGCTGCTGCCTCGCCGCCGCCCTTCAACGTTACTCTGCCCCCGCTCCCGGCCAGTCTGCATCTGTTCACGCCCTTTAATACTGGCAGCTTATACCTAGACGATAAGCCTCCCGAGACCTTGCCGCAGGACGGCCAAGTTGCGATCACTCCGCTCGAACCAGGCAAACATACGCTAAGAATCGAGAGCGGCTCTTCAAAAGCATCCATTTCGTTCGAGGTTCAGCCGCT
>Ga0210401_10000151_pt1 | contig 82080 bp, 84 predicted proteins | sample IncBWH32MmetaG_FD_150866 | JGI IMG/M metagenome (GOLD analysis project Ga0210401, IMG submission 150866) | Forest soil microbial communities from Barre Woods Harvard Forest LTER site, Petersham, Massachusetts, United States - Inc-BW-H-32-M | ecosystem: Environmental > Terrestrial > Soil >...
CAGTTCAGCCGCAGATCGGTGATGTGCTTGGGGTCGGGTTTCAGCTCGCCGCGCTCGACGCGAGTTACGATGTCGGTCAGGATCTTGTTTGTCGGCGCCGGAATTCCGACCTCGTCGCCCTTTTTGACGACAAAGCCGTTCAGGAATTGGATCTCGGTGCGCCGCCCCTTGAACATGTCCTGGCCGGTCGACGGGCGATGCTCGCCCCCGCCGGCGCGGCTGGCCTCGGCGAGACGGTGCTCGTCGATCTCGCGGGTCGCGGCGGCGTCGCCCTCGCCGGCGCGGGCGATCGTCTCCGGGTCCATGTGGCTGACTTCGTCGAAGGTGTAGCCGAGCGCCTGGCCGACGCGGATCGCCTCGCTGCCGAGCCGGGTCGAGAAGTGCCGGATCGCGTCGTTCTTGATCATGTCGCGGGTGATCATCCCGGTGCAGGCCGACAGCCCGTTGCCCATGACGTTGGTCACGAGCTTAGACCAGCGTTCGCCCCACAAATTCTCGGTCACCATCGCGCTGTCGGAATAGCCGACGAGGCGGCACACCTCCTTCGCCCGGTCGGTAATGCGGCCATGGACCTCGCCGACGCGAAAGACGGTGTGGCGCGAGCCCGATTTACCGGCGGCGCGTCGTACCTCGCCCGGCGCGTGCAGCTCGACGGTGATCGAGCTGGCGATCGAACCCAGGGTCTTGCCCCAGCCGACGATGCCGGCGATGGTTTCCTCGTTCATGCAGTTCTGCAACGAGACGATAAAGCCGGTCGGCGCCAGGTATTGCTTGATCAGAGTAGTGGCCCAGGCGGTGTCGTAGGATTTCATGCAGACAAAGGCAATGTCGATCGGCGCCTCTTTGGCGAGCTGCTGCGCTTCGGTCAGATGCAGCGCGCGCGGCTTGACCGTGAACGGCTCGACGTCGCGGATATGGGTGATCCTCAGACCGTCCTTGCGGATCGCTTCGACGTTTTCCGGCCACGGGTCGATGTAGGTTACGTCCTCGCCGGCCTGCACCATATGCGCCCCGGCATAGCCGCCGACGGCACCCGCGCCGACGATCGCGATCTTGTTCTTCGCCATAGGTCTTCCTCCGCGTCAGGTTCGCGGCGCGCCCGCCGCCTGCTCCGCCGCCGATCCTAGTACGGTGGCGCCCCCCGCGTCATCCTATCGCTTCGGCGGGGCCGGTTTGCGCGGCCGCGGCGTGCGACGGGGTTGCGCCGCGGCGCCGCGCCGGGTCGGGGTCTTCGCGCGCTTTTTCACCGGCTTTGGCGCCGCCTTGGCCGCCAGCCGCCAGTCGGCGATCATGCCGAGCGGAATCCCGGCCAGCCCCAGCGCCATCAGCCCACTCGCGGCGCGGTCGAGCGGGTCGATCTCGACGACGACGACGACCAGCCCGAGGATCAGGCCGGCGCCAAACGTCAAGAGCGCGATCTTGGTGTAGCGCATCTGCTGTAGCGCATCCGTTGCGGCCGCGGGACGGGGCTCCTAATCTCTCTTCACGAGAGGAAACACCGGGGTGGGCGCAGCGCCAATGCCAAAGAGAGGAAAAGGATGATCGAGGTCGAGCGGCCGACCGATATCGACCAATTTATCGGCAAGGAGATCGGGGTCAGCGACTGGTTTACCATCGACCAGGCGATCATCGACAAATTCGCCGAGGCAACCGGCGACCATCAGTGGATCCATGTCGATGTCGAGCGCGCCAAGCGCGAGATGCCGGGCGGGAAGACGATCGCCCACGGCTATCTGACCCTGTCGTTGGTGCCCCGCCTCGCGGCGACGATCTATCGGGTCAAAAAGCGCTCGCGCGGCCTCAATTACGGTTCGAACCGGGTGCGTTTTACCGGCCAGGTGCCGGCCGGCTCGCGCATCCGCCTCCGGCAGAAGATCAAATCGGTCGAGCCGGTCGAGGGCGGCGGGGTGCGCATCACCTCCGAAAGCACGATGGAGGTCGAAGGGGCCGCGCGCCCGGCTCTTGTCGCCGAGACAATCAGCATGCAATTCGAGTAACGCGGGGAGGCCGGTTCGTGCCCTATTCGTCGTTCCCGCGAAAGCGGGAATCCAGGGCCCCAGCACCCAGAAGTCGCCCCCTATTCAGGCCAGGGGCAAGCGCTGGGCGCCCGCTTTCGCGGGGGCGATGGTAGCTGTAATGTGGTTCGGTGAGATCGCGTAGCAGGCGAGGAGGAACGATCAAATGACCAGCAACGGAAAGAACGAGCAGGCATCATACATCTATCTGGGACTGGCCGGCGAGACCGGTCGCGGCCGGGTCGTCGATTCGGGCCTGTTCCGCATGGCCGACGGCAATGACGAATGGGAACCGCTGGCGCGCGGGCTACCCGATATGCCGGCGATACGGGCGCTGGCGGTGCATCCGCAAAAGCCCCAGATCGTCTATGCCGGGACCCAATCGGGCCCCTATCGCAGCGCTGACCGCGGCGAGCACTGGGAAAAGGTGAACGTGCCGGATCACGGTCTTCCGGTGTGGTCGGTGCTGTTCCATCCGCACGACCCCGACGTGATTCTGGTCGGCTACGAGAATTGCGAGATCTACCGCAGCGATGATGCCGGCGAACGCTGGACCCGGCTGCCGGTCTCCGTGCGCTTTCCGGAAATCACGACCGCGCCGGGGGCTAATCCCGCAAAGCGCGTCTTGATGCTCGACGCCAGTGCGAGCCAGCCCGATCACCTCTACGGCGCGATCGAGGTCGGTGGCACGATCCGCTCGACCGATGGCGGCGAGCACTGGGAGAATCTGAGCCACGGCCAATACGTCAACGACGACATGGTCGATATGCACGGTGTGCTGACAAGCCGGTGGCGGCCCGAGACGGTGTTCGGCATCGCTCGCGCCGGCATGTTCCGCAGCAATGACGGCGGCGACCACTGGAAGCATGTGCCGTTGGAGCCGCTCAACCCCAAGGGCTACATCTACTGCCGCGACATTCGCGAGGTTCCGGGCAACCCGCGCCATCTGTGGGTCGCGGCCGGCGCCGGTTTTCAGAGCGACGCAGGCACGCTATTGCACAGCCGCGACGGCGGCGACAACTGGGGACGGGTCGATGTCGGCGCGCCGGTGCCGCACACGATGTTCAAGATCGCCTTCGACGAGCGACAGCCGGCGCGGATGTCTGCCGCCACCAACGGCGGCAAGGTCTATTCGAGCCTCGACGGCGGCGAAACCTGGACCACTCTTGTGCCGCCGCCCGGCGGCAAGCAGGTCTACGCGCTCGCCCGCGGCTGAGTCGGTCAAACAACCCTGGAAGGAACCAGAAACATGGTAGAGGTTTTGGAGCGGCAAACGGTTACGGTGCGGCCGACCGGGGCGGCGCTCGGCGCCGACATCGAGGGCGTCGACCTGGCGCAGCCGCTGCCATCGGCGACCGTCGCGGCGATCAAGCAGGCGTGGTCGGACCATCTGGTCCTGCGCTTTCGTGGCCAAGAGCTCGACGATGACCGGCTGATGCGGTTCAGCGCGTTATTCGGCGAACTTGACCGGGCGCCGGTCATCGCCGCCGCTCGGGTCAAGGTGCCGGGCGAGGACCGCTTTGTCGCCTCGGCGGAAGAGGGCCAGCGTTACGTTTCGGTGATCTCGAACATCATCGAAAACGGCGTTGCGATCGGCGCGCTCGGCGCCTATGAGGCGATCTGGCACACCGACATGTCCTACAATCCCGAGCCGCCGATCGGTAGCGCGCTGTATTCGCTCGAAGTGCCGCCATCGGGCGGCGACACCGGCTTCGCCAACATGTACCTGGCCTACGACACCCTGCCGGACGACCTGCGGCGGCGGGTCGATGGCCGCCTGTGCCGGCATGATTCGAGCCGCAACAGCGCCGGCGAATTGCGCCGCGGCTGTTCCGAGGTCTCCGATCCGCGCGCCGCACCCGGCGCCGACCATCCGATCATCCGCACCCATCCGGTCACGGGCCGCAAGGCATTGTTTCTCGGCCGGCGCCGCAACGCCTACATCCAGGGTCTCGATCTCGCCGACAGCGAGGCCTTGCTCGACGCGCTGTGGGATCATGCGACGCGGCCCGAAGTGACCTGGTATCAGCAATGGCGGGTCGGCGACCTGATCTTGTGGGATAACCGCTGCGTCATGCACCGCCGCGACGAGTTCGACCCCCAGACCCGCCGCCTGATGCACCGCACCCAGATCAAGGGCGACCGGCCGTTCTGAGGCGCTCGCGTCAATCGGCTTCGAGCACCGCCAGCCGGTCGGCCGCCGGCTCGTATTCGAGCACGAACAACGCGGTGTTGCGCGCCCTGACAGGGGTCGCATCAGGCGGCAGGGCGTGCTTGACGAGCTGACGCAGTATCGCGCCGTGGGTCGACACCCCGATCCGCCGATAGGCGTGCGCCGCAGCGAAACGCCGCAATGCCGCCAGTCCGCGTTCCAAGGTAGCGCGGCCGGTCTCGCCGCCCGGAAAGGCGGTGTCGCCGGCGCTGTACCAGCGCTCGGTCAATTCCGCGCCAAACCGTGCTTTGGCGTCTTCCCACAGCAGCCCCTCGGCCGCGCCGACATTGGTCTCGCGCAACCCGTGGTCGGTCATCAGCGGCACCCCCAACACCTCAGCGACGATCCGCCCAGTCGTCAACGCGCGGGCCAAATCGCTCGATACCACCGCGTCGAGGCGATGCCCGCGCAGGCGTTCGGCGAGGGCTTCCGCTTGGGCTAAACCGTTCGCGTTAAGCGGGGTGTCGGTGTGACCTTGAAGCCGGCCTGCACGGTTCCAGTCGGTCTCGCCGTGGCGGAACAGGAACAATGTGCGCCGGTCGCCAACATGCTCCATGAACTCTCCCTTGGGCAACCGGTCGTGAGATCAGCCTTCGCCGTCGGCGTGGCGGCGAACCAGCACCAGCGAAAAATAAGGAGCCTCGGCAACTGCGGCCAGCGTCCCGACCCGCTGGTTCGGCAGACTCGCGTGCTCAATATAAATCGCGTCCCGCAACTTTCCGAGCCGCTCCAGTACTCGCCGGACCTTCGCGAGATGGCGGCCGAGCTTGACGATCGCCGCACTCTCGGCCGCGCCGAGGCGGCGCGTCAGCTCCGCCTCGGCGAGCGTCGCCGGGATCACCGCAAGCGCTTCGTCGCGTGTCGCCAGCGGCGTCCTCGCGGCGGCGGCGCAGGCGGTCAGCGACGAGACGCCGGGGACGATTTCGATCGGATAGCAATCGGCCAGCCGGATGAATACCCCGATAAAGCTGCCGTAGAACAGCGGGTCGCCCTGGCACAGCAACGCCACGTCGTTGCCGGCGTCGAGTTCGGCGGCGATCGCACGGGCCGCATCGTCATAGATTTCCGCCGGCGGCGGCCTCGGCCGCATCGGAAAGCGGATCGCGATTTCGCGCTGGCCGCGGTCGAGCCAGGCGACGACGATCGCGCGGGCAAAGCTGTCGCCATGCTCGGGCGCCGGATAGGCGACGACCGCCGCCGACCGCAGCAGGCGCAGACCCTTCAGCGTCAGCAATTCAGGATCGCCCGGTCCGACCCCGATCCCGGAAAGCCGCCCCTGACGCAGGGTGCTCATCTCACCACGACTTTTTGACCACGGTCAGCTGGGTCACGCTCGCCAGCGGCCGCCACAGATGGTGTGCTCCGGCGGGCTCGGCCCGGCTGACGGAGATCCTGGTCAGCGAACCGCCATGGCGGGCCTGCCAGTCGAACAGTCGCGCCTCGCCTTCGACGGTCACGACATTGGCGACGAGCCGCCCGCCCGGCGGCAATGCCGCCCACAGCGCCGGCAGCAGCCCAGGCGCGCCGATCCCGCCGCCGACAAAGACCGCATCTGGCGGCGGCAGGCCGGCGACCGCCTTGGGCGCCCCCCCGACGACGATGCGCAGCCCCGGCACCCCGAGAGCGCCGGCATTGCGGGCGATCGTTGCCGCCCGCGCCGGGCTTTGCTCAATCGCGATCGCCGCCATACCCTCGCCGCCGCGCAGCCATTCGATCGCGATCGAGCCGCAGCCGGCGCCGACATCCCACAAGGTTTCGCCCGACAACGGCGCCAGCGCCGCCAGGGTCGCCGCCCGCACCTCGCGCTTGGTCAGCTGGCCGTCGTGATCGAACGCCTCGTCGGACAATCCGGCGAGACGTGAGAACATCCGCGCGCCCGGACCGGCATGGCACTCGATTGCAATTGTGTTGACGTCGGCGACCCGGCGCTCACCCCAACATTGCGCCGCGTCCGCCGTTACCGCCTCGCGCACCCCGCCGAGATGGCTGAACACGGTCAACCGGCTCGGACCCCATCCGAGACCGGTCAAGAGCCCGGCGACCGCGGCAGGCGTGCCGCCGTCTTCCGACAGCGCCAGCACACGCCGGCCGGGCGTCAGGTGCAGCCGCAGACTGTCGAGCGGACGCGAGTGCAGGCTGATCGTCGTGCAGTCGGCGAGCGGCCAGCCGAGCCGGGCGGCGGCGAAACTGAACGCGCCCGGATACGGCACGATCGTCATTTCGTCGATCGAAAAACAGCGCGCCAGCGCGGCCCCGACGCCGTACCACAAGGGCTCGCCGCTCGCCAACACCGTGACCCGCCTGCCACGCCGTGCCGCGATCATCTCGATCGTGGCACTGAGCGGGCGACTCCACGCGATTCGCTCGGCACCGGTCGCGGGCACCATCGCCAGATGCCGCGCGCCGCCGACCAACACCTCCGCGGTGTCGATCAAGGCACGGCCCGCCTCGGACAGGCCCGCGAGGCCGTCCTCGCCGATGCCGACGACGGCGAGCCACCGCGTCATCGCGGGCTCGCGAGCGCGTTGACCGCGGCGGTGGCGATGGCGCTGCCGCCGCGCTGGCCGTGCAAGGTGACGAACTCGACGCCCCGGCCAAAGGTGGCGAGTGCCGCCTTGGCGTCGGCCGCGCCGACAAACCCGACCGGAAAGCCGAGGATAACCGCCGGTTTGCCCGCTCCCTCCGCAAGGATTTCGAGCAGGCGGAACAGCGCCGTCGGCGCATTGCCGATCGCGACCACAGCACCTGCCAGATAGGGCCGCCACAATTCGACCGCCGCCGCCGAGCGCGTCGTGCGTTGCGCGGCGGCAATCGCCGCCACCGCGGGATCGCGCAGCACGTGCACGATTTCGTTGCCGGCGATCAGGCGCTCGCGGATGACGCCTGCCTTCACCATCGCCGCATCGGCGATAATCGGCGCGCCCGCGGCGAGCGCCGCACGCCCGGCCGCCACCGCCTTCGGCGACCAGGCGAGATCGTCGAGGATCGCGACGTCGCCCGCCGCATGGGCGATCCGCGCCGCCACCCGCCGCAGCGGCCGCGGAAACCGGGCGAGATGCGCCTCCGCGCGAACCAGTGCGAACGACCGGCGCGAAATCGCTTTTGGGTCGCGGAGGTAGGCGTAGGGCTGAAATAGCTCGTCACCTGAAGCCCCCCCTTGACTGCGGCGAGAGGGAGGGATTCGCGCGCCGCAAGGGTCCTGGGCAACCGCCGGCACCGCGATCGGGCGCTGGCGGGCGGCGGTCACGCCCAAGGTCCAGGCTTCCTCGCGCTCCACTTGACATCGTTGCGTCGGCGTCAGGCCGGGAGCGCCGGCGAACAGTGCCGCCAGCTCGCCGGCGTGATCGCGCTCGGCGAGAAAGCGGGCGACGGCGCGGACCTGCGCGGCATCCTTGGTCTCGTCGGGCGCCGGCTTGACCGCCCACAATGACGGGTAGACCTCGGCCATCACCAGCCGCGCCGCCGAGGCCGGAGTGAGACCGGTTTCGAACGGCCAGATCTGGGCATGCCGGCACCAGCGCGGGTCGTCGCGCAAGGCGCGCGCCACCGGAATGCCGGTCAAGGCCTGGCCGCCGACCGATCCGGCGCCCAGCAGCTTCCAGCACGGCTGCGCGCTCGGGATGTAGAGATCGACGAGACGTCGCTCCGCCAGCCCGTCGCTGTCGTGACGGCGGTGGTGCTTACCCTGCAAATGGACGCGGACGGGTGCTGCGGGGCAGCCCCAGAACGGGAATACGTTGTCAGAGATCCGACGATTGAGCGCTTCCGCGACATCGAAGCGGTTATTGCGGTTGTTCTCGTCATCCTCGATAAGCGCGGCGATTTCGTCCCACACCGCCCGCCACGGCGTTCCGTAAAGCCCGAGCCGGCGGGAAAACCCGGCCGGATAGCCAAACGGAAAATCGAAGCCGAGCAATATCCGCTCGTCCGTTGAGAGGGCGGCCGCGAGCCAATCGGCGATCAGCGCCTTTGCCAGATGACGGGTCGGCGGGTTGACCAGGGTTTCATCCGCCGCCCGATGCCGGCAAACCCAGATGCTGTCGCGTCCCAGCCGCGGCACGTTCGCGGCGCTCCAGTCGACGATGATGAACGTATCGAACATCAGCGATGGCGATGCGAATGATCGCCTCCGCCGCCGTCGTCGATCCCGCGGACATGATGGTGGTGGCCGGCCTGCGGCGCGCCGGCATCGTCCTCGTAGCCGATGATCTGGGTGCGGTACTTGCAGAGCTGGCAGTTCATCGCCGGCTGGTTTTCGCCCAATTCCTCGATCCGCTCGCAAAAGGCGTCGAGCACCGCCGGATGGTCGCGCAAATAAGGCGCGTTGACGAATTCGACTTCGGGAACGAGGCGCGCTGCCGCGTCACTCTGGGCATAGATGCGTTTGACCAGGACGCCGGTGAACAGGAAATACGGAAACACGACGATCCGGCGAAAGCCGAGCCGGGCGGCGCGGGTCAACGCCGCGTCGACGCGCGGATATGCCACCCCGCTGAAGGCGGTCTCGGCCCAGCCGAACCCCATCCCCTCCCACAGCATGCGCGTGACTTTGGCGATGTTGGAATTGGCGTCCGGGTCGTTGGTGCCGCGGCCGACGACGAGCAGCAAGGTGTCGGCGGGGTCAACGCCGTTCTCCGGCATCATCGTGGCGATCCGGTCGGAGGCCGCCCTCAACAATTTCGGGTCGATCGCGAGGTCGCGGCCAAGGCGCACCTCAATCCGCCGGTTCTCGGCGGCGAAGCTGTTGACCTCCCACGGCAAATCGTTTTTGACGTGGCTTGCCGCAAACAGCATGCCGGGCACCGCGAGAATGCGTCGCGCCCCGCGTGCCGCCAGCGCCGCAAGACCGTCGCGGATCGTCGGCCGCGCGAATTCGAGATAGCCCACAGCGAAATCGACTTGCGGCAGCCGCAGGCGCAGCGCCGCGGCCAGCAACTCGAACTCTGTGATCGCCTCGGGATCGCGGCTGCCGTGGCCGCACAGCAGCACCGCCGTTTCCGTCATCGGTTGACCCTCCCCCGCCCGCGGCCGAGACTGCCGCCGCCATGGTCCCGAGCGTCGCCAACCCGTTGTTGCTGCTCGCCGCCGGCCTCGCGGTCGATGCGTGGTTTGGCGACATGCCGGCAATATTCGCCTGGATTCCGCATCCGATCGCACTCGCCGGACGCGCCGCCGCCTATCTCGATCGCAAGCTCAATCGCGCGATTCGCAGCGACGCCTCGCGCCGCGTCCGCGGGGTCATCGCCGTGGTTTTGCTGGTCGGCGGCGCCGCCGCGCTCGGCTTTGCAATCGCGCAAATGTGCCGCGGCAGCCTCGCAGGTGCAGCTGTTGAGATCCTGCTGATCGCGCTTCTCGTCGCTCAGCGCAGCCTTTTCGAGCACGTCGCCGATGTCGCGCGCGCACTTGCCGACGGCGGCCTCGCCGCCGGGCGCGACGCGGTGCGGCATATCGTCGGCCGCGACGCGACGAGCCTCGATATGCACGGCGTCGCGCGCGCGGCGATCGAAAGCCTCGCCGAGAATTTCAGCGACGGGGTCGTGGCGCCGGTGTTCTGGTACCTGGTGTTGGGGCTGCCCGGCCTCTTCGCCTACAAGATGGCGAACACCCTCGACAGCATGGTCGGGCACCGGACGCCGCACTACCGCGCCTTCGGCTGGGCGGCGGCGCGCTTCGACGATCTCGCCAATCTGGTGCCGGCGCGAATCAGCGGGTTGTTGATCGCCGCCGCGGCGCTGTTCGCCCGCGGCGGGCGCCCGGCCCGCGCGCTTGCAATCATGCTCCGCGATGGGAGCAAGCACCGCTCGCCGAACGCCGGCTGGCCGGAGGGAGCGATGGCCGGCGCCCTCGGCCTCGCGCTCGCCGGGCCGCGCCGCTATGCCGATGGCGTCGTCGCCGATCCGTGGGTCGGCGAGGGCACCGCCCGCGCCGCACCTGCCGACATCGCCCGCGCGCTCGTCCTCTACAAGCACGCGTGCCTGGTCGAATGGGGCCTGGTGATGGGCGCGTGGCTCGCCGGGCATCTCAGCCTCCTCGCGTAAGCCGCGGCGGCCGCGCCGCGGCGAGCAGCGCCGAGAGGTCGAGGCTGTGTTCGAGATGTCGGGCCAGCGCGTCGAGGGTGGTCTCGATCTGATGCTGATAGGCGGCCAAGCCCGCCGCGGCGCCAAGGCTGGCGAGAAAAGCGCGGCGGAACCGGTCGCCGGCGAACAGCCCATGCAGATAGCAGCCGGCGACGAGGCCGTCGGCGCTGACCGCTCCTTCCTCGCGGCCCGCGATACATAGCATCGGCCGCTCCAGCCCCGGCCCGGTCGTGAGGCCGAGATGCATTTCGTAGCCGTCGACCGGCGTTCCGCTCGCGATGTCGCTGCCTTCGGCGCGCCCCAGCCGTTTTTCAGCGCCGAGGACCGTGTCGATGTCGAGGAGGCCGAGCGCCGCGACCGTCCCCCGCCGACCTTCCATGCCGAGCGGATCGGCGATCGTCCGGCCGAGCATCTGATAGCCGCCGCATAGGCCAAGGATCCGCCCGCCGTGGCGGCGATGCGCCAGAATGTCGATGTCCCAGCCCTCCCGCCGCACGAAATCAAGATCGGCGATCGTCGCCTTCGACCCCGGCAAGATCACCAGCATCGCGTCGCGCGGCAATGGCCGCCCCGGCCGGACCATGACGATTTCGACATCGGGCTCCGAACGCAGCGGGTCGAGATCGTCGAAATTGGCGATCCGCGGCAGCACCGGCACGGCAATTTTGAGATGCCCCCGACCCTCCCGCTGCACCGGTTCCTCCCTCGCCCCGAATGCGGGGCAAGGGAGGGGTTGAGGGGCGAGCGCCAGCGAATCTTCCGCCGGCAGCAGGTCGGCGGCGCTGAAGTGCGGCACCACCCCGAACGAACGCATTCCGGTGCGCTCGCCGATCGCGGCAATGGCGCCGTCGAAGAGGCGGACATCGCCGCGGAACTTGTTGACGATGTAACCGGCGAGCAATGCCCGCTCGCTGTCCGACAACAGGGCATATGTCCCGATCAGCTGGGCGATGACGCCGCCGCGCTCGATATCGCCGATCAGTACGACCGGCACCTCCGCCTCCTCGGCAAAGCCCATATTGGCAATGTCGCCGGTGCGCAGATTGATTTCGGCCGGACTGCCCGCGCCCTCGACCAGCAGCAGATCGGCCATCTCGGCGAGCCGTCCGAACGCGTCGAGCACCCGCGGCAGCAAGCTCGGCGCCAGCCGGCGATATTCGGCGGCCGATGCGCTGCCCCACACCGCGCCGTCGAGGACGATCTGCGCCCTGCCTTCGGATTGCGGTTTCAGCAGCACCGGGTTCATGTCGGTCACCGGCTCGGCCCGGCAGGCCTGGGCCTGCAACGCCTGGGCTCGGCCAATCTCGCCGCCGTCAGCAGTCACCGCGGCGTTGTTCGACATGTTCTGCGGCTTGAACGGCCGCACCCGCAAGCCGCAGCGGGTAAAGGCGCGCGCCATCCCCGCCAGCAGCAGCGACTTGCCGACATCCGATCCCGTCCCCTGCAACATCAGTGCGCGGGTCATCGTGTGATCCGTAATCGGCGGCGCCGGGATGGCCCTCCCGTCAACAGCCGTAAAAGCGCTGAAGCCGCCACCCGCCGGTCTCGCCGCCGCCGGCTATCCCCGAGAGATTACCGCGACCCGCCGCGGGCTACTGCACCTTGAGCAGCTGGACGTCGAAGATCAGGGTCGCGTTAGGCGGGATCACCCCGCCGGCGCCGCGCGCGCCATAGCCGAGCTCGGGCGGGATGACGAGCGTGCGCTCACCGCCGACCTTCATGCCGGCGACCCCCTCGTCCCAGCCGGCGATGACCTGATGCGCGCCGAGGGTGAAGTCGAACGGCTGGCCGCGGTCGAGCGAACTGTCGAATTTGGCGCCCTTGGCGCCGTCTTTCGACAGCCACCCGGTATAATGGACCGAGACTTTGCTGCCGGCAGTTGCGACAGCTCCGTCGCCGATCTTGTTGTCAGTATATTTCAGCCCGTCGGGCATTTCGATTACCTGGCTTTCCGCCGCGACGGCATGCCCGAAAGGCGCGCCGGCGGCTGTCACGGCGAGCGCCACGGCGGCGCCGACGATGCGAAGCCGTAGCATGATTTTGCGGCAGCAGATAGCGATCACGGGTTTTCCCCTCGTTTTGCAGCGGTTCTTGTAGGGCAATCCGAAGCTGCATGGATATCGAGTACCACCGCCGCGGCCACCCAACGCGAGCGACCCGAACAACTCCCGAATGAACGAATTGCATAGCACAAATGAATTGACTGCATGAATATTACGCAGCGTATCGGTTTTTATGGGAAAATGTTGCTGGGCCGGACAGCGAGGCGTAGCATCCTGCCTGCAGCTTGCTAAGGCTGAAAAGGCGGGTCACAAGGCCCCGGTGGGAAAGGGCCCGCGGCGACGGCCCTCGGCTCGGACCGAGCGGGGCAATGAGGAGAAAGAAACATGGCGTATGATCTCTTGATCAAAAACGGGCGCGTCGTGGACGGCTCCGGCGAGCCGGCATTTGCCGCGGATGTGGCGGTGCAGGACGGCAAGATCGTCGGGGTTGGCAAGTACGCCGGCTCGGCCGCCAAGCGCACCATCGACGCCGCGGGCCGCGTCGTCGCGCCGGGCTTTATCGACCACCATACCCATTTCGACCCGCAGGCCGTGTGGGACCCCTATTGCGGCTCGTGGGTGCACAACGGTCACACCACCGTCATCGTCGGCCAGTGCGGGCAGGTCATCGCCCCGGTCCGGCCAGGCGACGGCGAGTGGTATCTCGAATTCTTCTCCGACGCGGAACAGATTCCGCTGCCGGTGCTGAAGGCCGGGGTCGACGTGACCTGGGAATCGGTCGGCGACTATCTGAATGCGCTTGGCAAGAAGCGCGGCATCAATGTCGGCACCTTGGTCGGGCATTCCGGCATCCGCCGCTATGTGATGGGCGAGGCCGCCTCCGAGCGGCAGGCGACCCCCGAGGAGATGGCCGCGATGCAGCGGTTGATCCGCGAGGCGATGCATGACGGCGCGCTCGGGTTTTCGACGGCGCCCAAGGATCGCGGCGACCCGGCCGGGGTCGGCAACGACGAGGAGCGCTGGGCGCTTGCGAGCGTGCTCGGCGAGCTCGGCACCGGCGTGTTCCAGGTCGCCGGCGGCGCCCCCGGCGGCACCAAGCAGACCCGGCAGGTCGCCCGCGAACTCGCGGCGCGGACCGGGCGGCCGTCGATCTACAACTTGATGTCGGATCCGATCGGCAACCCCGATGAATGGGTCGAGCACCTGAAATGGCTCGAGGACGGGTTTAAGAGCGGTGCCCGCTGCTACGGCTCGTGCCTCTCTACCGTCGCCGGCGCGATCTTTGATCTGCAGCGCGGCCTCAACGTCCCGCAGGACGAGGACATCACCCATCCCGAGGGCTTCTTCCGCGGCATGCCCACTTGGGATCGGGTCATGGCCTTGCCCTACCAGGAGAGAATGCGCGCGTTCCGGGACCCGGAGATCCGCAAGGCGATGTCGGCCGAGGCGGTCGAGGGCACGGTCGCTCAGGAAGGTGGGATGACCGATCGGCGCGGCCGCGCCCGCGGCCTGTTCAACCGGCGCTGGGACCTCGTCGAGGTCTTTATGACGACAAAGGGGCAGAACCGGCACCTGGAGGGCAAGAGCATCGAGCAGATCGCTAAGGATCAGAACAAGGGCATTATGGACGCCTTCCTCGATCTGTCGCTCGATGAGGATTTGCAGACCTGCTTCCAGGCGATCGACCGCAACCATGATCCGAAGACGCAGAAGCACATCCTCGGCTCGCAATTCACCGTGATCGGCACCAGCGACGGCGGCGGCCGGCCGCACACCGCCGACCGGCATGAGACCAGCACGAATCTGCTGAGTCATTGGGTGCGCGAACAGCAGGTGATGACCCTCGAAGAGGCAGTCTATCGGCTGACCGGCAAGACCGCATTGATGCACGACATTACCGATCGCGGCTTTATCGCCGCCGGCAAGGTCGCCGACATCACGGTCTTCGATCCCGACACGATCGCGTCGAAGCCGCGCGAGCCGGTCGCCTCAATGCCGGCGGGCGGTGTGCAGGTCAAGCGCGACGCAGTCGGCATCGACTACGTCGTGGTCAATGGCAGCGTGCTGCTCGACAAGGGCGAACTGACCGACGCGTTGCCCGGCCAGATCATCCGCGGCCCGCTCTATCAGGGCGCGTAGGCGTAAATCACCAACCGCTACTGCCCAGGTCTGCCCGGACTCGCTCCGGGCAGACTGGCGCCCACATAAGTCGTTGCCTTTCGCCGTGGCCGGGCTCGTCCCGGCCATCCACGTCTTCAAGCGCAATCGGGTGTGATGTCGTGGTTGGCGGGGATGAGCTCGGCCACGGGGATTTAGTGCATCGACAAAACAGGAGGGACGCTATGGCCGAAAGTGCAAAACGGATCGAGCAATTGGCGCCGGAGCTGGACCGGATCATCGCGACCGCACAGCCGATCCAGGAGTTGGCCGACGGTTTTGGCGGGCCGCACGGCCCGGCCGAAGGGCCGCTGTGGTGGCATGAGGCCGGCCATCTCGTCTTTAGCGACATCCACAACAACCGGCGCATGAAATACGAGCCTGGCAAGGGCGTATCGTTGCTACTGGAGCCGACCAACCGCGCCAACGGCCTGACCCGCGATTTGCAGGGCCGGCTCGTCGCCTGCGAGCATGATTCGCGGCGGGTGACCCGACAGGAGGCGGAAGGCAGCATCACCGTCGTCGCCAACAGCTTTCAGGGCCGGCAGCTCAACCGGCCGAACGACGTCGTCGTCAAATCCGACGGCTGCATCTATTTCACCGATCCGTGGACCAGCCCCAACGCACCCAACCAATGGGATCTGACCTTTTCCGGCGTCTATCGGGTCACCCCCGACCTCGGCACCCTAACCCTATTGGCCGATGATTTCATCGTGCCCAACGGCCTCGCCTTTTCGCCCGACGAGAGCGTGCTCTACATCAACGATTCGCGCCGTGGCCACATCCGCGCCTTTGACGTGGCGCCCAACGGCACGCTCGCCAAGCATTCTGACCACGTCTATGTCGATCTGCGCGGCGCCGAATCCGGCGTCCCCGACGGCATGAAGGTCGATGTCGATGGCAATGTCTATTGCGGCGGCGCCGGCGGGTTGTGGATCATTGACCCCAAGGGCAAAAAATTGGGCCGCATCGTGCACGGCGCCCCGGCCACGACCAACCTCGCCTTTGGCGGCGCCGACTGGAAAACCCTCTATTTCACCAGCCGCAACCACCTCGGCGCGGTCAACGTCAAGATCCCGGGCATCCCGGTCCCGGTCGGCAAGAAATAACCGCAGTCGACGGCAATCCGCGGCGCTGCGCGCGCAGCGCCTATGATCCCGAGTTCGCAACTTCCCTGCATAAATCGGGATTGCTTCGTTGCTGCCCTCCTGGTGACGATCGCGCGAGCCGTCGGCGACCGCGCCACGAGCCGTGACCCCAACCGATGGGGTCTTGGCACTCGCGACCTATGCGCGTTGACCCGCCTTGAATTTCAGCCTGATACGTAACACGTATCAGAGTGTGATCCGGTCCTTCGCAGACAAACGCACGGCGGCGATTTGGGTGGACCGGGTGCCGCGAAGCTTCTCGAAGGATTTGGCGAAGGTGGCTCGTCGCAAACTCCGAATGTTAGCATCGGTCACAAGGCTCGACGACCTGCGAAATCCACCGGGCAATCGTCTAGAAGCGTTAACGGGCGATCGGACAGGACAGTACAGCGTTCGCATCAATGACCGGTGGCGCCTCTGCTTCGTATGGCGAGACAGCGACGCTTACGATGTAGAGGTCGTCGACTACCATTAAGAGGTGAAGGTGAGCATACGCGCTGAGGATATCGCTGCGGTGGATTTCTCGGATGTCGCAACCACGGAGCGGATTGGGCCGGTGGTCCCGGGCGAGGTGTTGCGCGAGGAATTCATGGTGCCGCTCGGCTTATCGGGACGTGCGCTCGCCCGCGAGCTTGGCGTCCCCTCAAACCGCATCAGCGAGATCGTCGCGGGCGAGCGAGTCATAACCGCCGAGACGGCGATCTTGCTCGCGCGGCGGTTTGGAACATCCGCTGAGTTCTGGCTCAACTTGCAAACTGCGCACGATCTTGAGATGGCGCATCTACGCTTACGCCCAAGAGTCTCGGGCAGTCAGGGGCACAAACGATTCGCGGAGATAGCTAAGTATCTAAAGAATAAAAAACCCGTCGGTCAGGTAACGATTCGTGAGCTGTTACGATGGTTCGATGCTAAGTATCGTGGCGTTCATGTAAACGAGACGATCCACGCTGCGCTATTCGATAACGATCTTCACATTGAACCTGACCTCAACGCCCAGCACCTGGATAGTGTGATCGAATTTCGTGAAGGTGTTGTGATCGATGGAATAGAGGAGCAGTTTCGTAAGAACTACAGGCCACTGCATGAAGGTTCTGTACTAAATGAGATAGAGGCTGCCATGCTTGATAAGCTGTACGTTGAACGCCTTTGCGACTGTCTAGTCGGGTGGATTGACAGAAATCCACGAGTCACGGAGCGCGAAGTACAAGCTCAAGCAGCGGCGCTGAATGAGCTCGAATATGACGAGCTTGAGGACGAGGATGGCGCAGATATTACATCGTTACCTGAGCCGCCTTATCGGACTGGCAAATTGCCAGCGGATAATCTGGCAACCCAAATTTCGCCAAACACCAATATTTCTGAAGAGGCTTTACGATCTCTGCGGCACCGCTTCGAGAGAAGCAAAACGGCGAGGTGAAGTTAACGTAAAGGCCGTTCCTTCGGGCAGAGCGGGAACCGCTTGGGGACGGCATTATTTGTTCCTGTCGTCAAGCCGGTCAGGCGCAGGCGGCGACGGCGCGGCGGGCCATCACACCGACAAGATGGGCGCGGTATTCGGCTGACGCGTGGATGTCGGAGTTGAGGCCGGTGTCGGGGATCGTGATGTCCTTGATCGCGTCGGGGGTGAAGGATTTCGCGAGTGCCGCTTCCATCTCGGGGACGCGGAACACGCTTGGGCCGGCGCCGGTGACAGCGACCTTTACGCCGGCGGGGCTGCGCGCGACGAAAACTCCGACGATGGCGTAGCGCGAGGCTGGGTTGCGGAATTTCTGGTAGTTCGCGGCCCCGGTTTTCGGAAACCGCACCGAGGTCACGATCTCGGTGGGCTCGAGTGCGGTTTCGAACATGCCGGTGAAGAAACTCTCGGCCGGAATCTCGCGCTTTGTCGTGTGCACGGTCGCACCGAGCGCCACCAGCGCGGCCGGATAATCCGCCGCCGGGTCGTTGTTCGAGATCGAGCCGCCGATCGTGCCGCGGTTGCGCACCGCCGGGTCGCCGATCATCCCGGCCATCGCCGCCAGAGCGGGTATCCCTTGCTTGACGACCGGCGACCGGTTGACCTCGGCGTGGCGGGTCATCGCCCCGATCACGATCGCGTCGCCGGCGTCGGTGACGCCGCGCAACGACGCGATCGCCGCGAGGTCGACCAGGTCCGACGGCTTGGCGAGGCGCTGTTTCAAGGTCGGGACCAGGGTCATGCCGCCGGCGACGAGCTTTGCTTCCTCGTTGGCGCCAAGCAAATTCGCGATCTCGTGGAGGCTTGCGGGCTTGTGATAGGTAAATTCGTACATCGGTGCTCTCCCGTTACCTGTCGTTCCCGCACAAGCGGGAATCCAGGGCGGCGGGTGTCGCCGATTGCCCTGGACCCCGGCTTTCGCGGGGGCGACGGTGAGGCGCTAAAAGCGATGGCGGCTTCATGGGGCTCTAGCCTAATCCGCGGCGAGCGGCTGGCGGTGCTGTTGGATTACGCGCCACAGCCTCTCCGGTGTCGCCGGCATGTCGAGATGGCGCACGCCAAGCGGCCTCAGCGCGTCGACCAGCGCGTTGGTGATCGCCGCCGGGGCGCCGATCGCCCCCGCCTCGCCGCAGCCTTTGACCCCGAGCGGGTTGTGCGTGCACAGCGTCACATTGGTAGACAGGGCAAAATTCGGCAGATCGTCGGCGCGCGGCATCGCGTAGTCGTTGTAGGAGCCGGTCAGCAATTGCCCGGTCTCATTGTCGTAGACGCAGCCTTCGAGCAGGGCCTGGCCGATCCCCTGGGCGAGCCCGCCATGGACCTGGCCGGCGACGATCATCGGGTTGACGATGCGGCCGAAATCGTCGGAGGCGGTAAAGTTGACGATCGCCACATGACCGGTTTCAGGGTCGATCTCGATCTCGGCGATGTGCGCGCCCGACGGGAAGGTGAAATTTTTCGGGTCGTAAAACGATGTCTCGTCGAGCCCCGGCTCCAGATCCTCGGGATAGTTGTGCGGCACATAGGCGGTCAGCGCGACTTCGCCAAAACTTTTCGAACGATCGGTGCCGGCGACCGAAAACTTGCCGTCGGCGAATTCGACGTCGGCCTCGGCGGCTTCGAGCAGGTGGGCAGCGATCTTGCGACCCTTCTCGACGATTTTGTCCATCGCCTTGACGATCGCCGAGCCGCCGACCGCGAGCGAGCGCGAGCCGTAGGTGCCCATGCCGTACGGGATCTTCGCGGTGTCGCCGTGGACGATCTCGACGCTCTCGAGCGGAATGCCGAGCCGGTCGGCGACCAGCTGCGAAAACGTCGTCTCGTGCCCCTGGCCGTGACTGTGCGAGCCGGTCAGGATCGACACGCTGCCGCTCGGATGCACCCGGACAGCGGCGCTCTCGTAGAGCCCGGCGCGCGCACCCAACGAGCCGACGACCGCCGAAGGGGCGATCCCGCACGCCTCGATATAGGTGGCGATGCCGATGCCGCGCAGTTTGCCGCGGCCGATCGCCTCGCGGCGGCGCGCCTCGAAACCGGCGTAGTCCGCCGCTTTCAGCGCCAGTTCGAGGGTCGTGCCGTAATCGCCGCTGTCGTATTCCAGCGCGACCGGCGTCTGGTACGGGTAGGCGTCGGCCGGGATGAAATTGCGCCGGCGCAATTCGGCCGGGTCGATGCCGAGCTCGTCGGCGGCCAGATCGACGATGCGTTCCAAGAGGAACGTCGCCTCCGGCCGGCCGGCGCCGCGATAGGCGTCGACCGGGACGGTGTGGGTGAACACGGCCTTGGTCTCGACATAGATCGCCGGGGTCGTGTAGGTGCCGGCAAGCAGGGTCCCGTAGAGATAGGTCGGAATGCACGGCGCGAAGGTCGACAGGTAGGCGCCCATATTGGCGATCGTCGACACCTTGAGCGCCAGAAACTTCGCTTGCGCGTCGAGTGCCAGCTCGACATGGGTGACGTGGTCACGGCCATGCGCGTCGGACATAAAGCTTTCCGAGCGCTCGGCGGTCCATTTGACCGGGCGCCTGACCTTGGCGGCGGCCCAGGTGACGATCGCCTCTTCGGCGTAATGATAGATCTTCGAGCCGAAACCGCCGCCGACATCGGGCGCGACGACGCGCAGTTTCGCCTCGGGGATGTGCAAGACAAACGCGCCCATCAGCAGGCGGATCACATGCGGGTTCTGGCTCGTCGTAAAAAGCGTGTAGTCGCCGGTAGCGCGGTCGAATTCGCCGATCGCGGCGCGCGGCTCCATCGCGTTGGGAACGAGACGGTTGTTGACGAGGTCGAGCTTGACGATGCGCGCGGCGTTGGCGAAGGCGGCATCGACCGCGGCGAGGTCGCCGAGGCTCCAGTCGTAACAAAGATTGCCCGGCACATCGGCAAAGACTTGCGGGGCGCCCGGCTTCAACGCCTCGCCGGGATCGACGACCGCGGGCTCCTCGACATAATCGACCTGAATCTGGTCGGCTGCCTCGCGCGCTTGCTCGATGGTCTCGGCGATGACGACCGCGACCGGGTCGCCGACGTGACGCACATGGTCGGCCGCGAGCGGCGGGTGCGCCGGCTCGGCCATCGGCGAGCCGTCTTTCGAATGAACCTGCCAGCCGCAGGGCAGCCCGCCGACGCCGGCGGCCGTCATGTCCCTGCCGGTGAAGACGGCGGCAACGCCAGGGGCTTGCGCCGCGGCGGCGGTGTCGATGCCCGATATCCGTGCATGCGCATGCGGGCTGCGCAGGATGTGGGCATGGAGCTGGTGCGGGCGGTTGATGTCGTCGGTGTAGGTGCCCTGTCCGGTCAGGAAGCGGTAATCCTCGCGCCGCCGGACCGGCGTTCCGACCGTGGTCATCGCCTTACTCCGCCGCCGCCCCATGGACATTGGCCGGCGGCGTCTCGCCACGCATGACCGCCGCACCTTCGGCGATCGCCAGCACGATGTTGTGGTAGCCGGTGCAGCGACAGAGGTTGCCTTCGAGGTATTCGCGGATCTCGCGTTCGGTCGGGTTCGGGTTGTTTTTGACGAGGTCGAGCGCGCTCATCACCATGCCGGGGGTGCAGAACCCGCATTGCAGTGCATGGTTGTTGCGAAACGCCTCCTGCATCGGGTGCAGGGTGTCGCCCGTCGCCACCCCTTCGATCGTCGCCACCGAACGGCCCTCGGCCTGCAGCGCCAATAAGGTGCAGGATTTGACCGCCTCGCCGTCGACATGGACGACGCAGGCGCCGCATTGGCTGGTGTCGCAGCCGACATGGGTCCCGGTCAGCCCGAGATGCTCGCGCAACAACTGCACCAAGAGGGTGCGCCCCTCGACCGTTGCCGACACCGGCTTGCCGTTTACGGTGAGGCTCACCGTCTTTTGCATCAAGACCTCCCTCGAATGAGCGTCATGGCCGTCCGTCGACCGCCGCCGCCGCGGGGCCGAGTTTCGTTCGCGTCGCCCTTTCGGTCAAGGCGTTCGCTGGCCCTAGCGGACCCCGCCGTGGCGGGTGAAATAATAGAGTATGGCCGCGACGATCGCGGTCAACCCGGTCACCCACACCGCCGGCGGCAGGCGAGGGGAAACCGCGCTCTCCCCGGTCGCCGGCTGGAGCACGGGCTCGGCAGCGGCGGCGGCAAGGGCAACGCGCGCGACCTGCGGCGCGGCCGCGCCCGCTTCGGGCGCGCCCGCGCCGCCGTTCCCTTCGGCTGCCGGCGACACCGCCGCGACAAAGCGGCCAAAGAAGTCCTCGGCCATCTTGCGCGACGTGGCGTCGATCAGCCGCGAGCCGATCTGGGCGAGCTTACCGCCGACATGCGCCTGGACTTCATAATGCAACACGGTCGCCTCGCCGCCGTCCTCGTCGAGATTGACCTTGGCGCTGCCCTTGGCAAAGCCGGCGACACCGCCGCTGCCTTCGCCCGAGATTGTGTACGCCTTTGGCGGGTCGAGATTGGTCAAATTCACCTTGCCGCCGAACGTCGCCTTTACCGGCCCGACCTTGGCTACAACCTTGGCGGTGAATTCGGTGTCCGAGACTTTCTCGATCGATTGGCAGCCCGGAATCGCTTGTTTGAGGATTTCGGGATCGTTGAGTGCCTGCCAGACGCGCTCCCTCGGCGCCGGGATGTTGAACTCGCCGGTCATTTCCATCGCTTCAATCCTCATCCTGCGTGCGGTGAATGTGCGGCCCGGCTGGGGCGATTGCAATCGCCATTCCCGCGCCGCGCGGTACAAGCCCCTCAGCGCGGTACAAGCCCCTCGGTATGGAATAAACTCGCGCCGGCAGCGGTCGGCACTGGTGTGAGGTAGAAACCGCGGATGAACTGGATCGCGGAACGGCGGCAGCGGAGCCGGTTCGAGGCGGTGGCGCTGCCCCACCTCGACGCCGCCCATTCGCTCGCGCGCTGGTTGACGCGCAACGATGCCGACGCGGCCGATGTCGTGCAGGAGGCCTATCTGCGGGCGTTCCGCTATTTTGACAGCTATCGCGACGGCGATCCCAAGAGCTGGCTGCTCAAGATCGTGCGCCGCACCTGCTACAGCTGGCTCGAACGCAACCGGCCGGCGGAGCTGGTTCCGCTCGACAATGCGGACGGTCCCGACGAAGCAAGCGAGCCAATGCCGGCGAGCGCAGCCGGCACCGAGGCGTTGTTGTTGAGCCGGTCCGATCTACGGCGTCTCGACCGGCTGATCGAGGAGCTGGCGCCACCGCTGCGCGAGGCGATCGTGCTGCGCGAGTTGCAGGAGCTCGGCTATCGCGAGATCGCCGAGGTGACCGGCGTGCCGATCGGGACGGTGATGTCGCGGCTGCACCGTGCCCGGGCCGCGTTGCGCCAGGCTTGGGAAGGAAAGGACGTCGGCGATGGAATGCGATGAGGCCCATCCTCGGCTCGACGCCTATCTCGACGGCGAACTCGGCGAGGCCGAGCGGGCGGCTCTCCGCCAGCATGTCGAGAGCTGCGCGAGTTGCGGCCCGGAGGCGGCGGCGCTTGAGTGGCTGCGCGACGGCATCCGCCGGTCGGCTCCGGATTACCCCGCGCCGGCGGCGCTGCGCTCGCAGATCCGCGCGTCGCTGCGCCGGGAAGGGAGCAGCGGATCGGCGGTGATGCGGGCGCCCGGCTGGCTCGCCTTTGCCGCCTCGATCCTGATCGCGGTCGCGGTCGGCTCCGGCGGCACCTGGCTGATATCGGGCGAGCGCCAGCAGGATGCGATCGCCGACGAGGTCATCGACAGCCATCTGCGCTCGTTGCTCGCCGACCACCTGACCGATGTCGCGGCCTCGGACAAGCATACCGTGAAGCCGTGGTTCGCCGGGCGCACCGACCTGTCGCCGCCGGGCGTCGACCTCGCCGCGCAAGGCTTTCCGCTGGTCGGCGGCCGGCTCGACCTGATCGCCGGCAAGCCGGTCCCGGCGCTCGTCTACCGTGCGGGCAAGCATGTCATCAATGTCTTCGTGCTGCCGGCCGGCCCCCGCGATCACGCCGAAACCGTTACCCGCCGCGGCTATACCTTGCATCATTGGGATGAGGGCGACCTCGCCTATTGGGCGGTCTCCGATGCCGCCGGCGACGAATTCGCGAAATTCGAGCACGCCTTCCGCGCCGCGACTGGCGGCTGAGCGGAGGATCTCGGCAGCGCGCCTCCGTCGCTGCCGGGCTTGACAGACCGTCGGGGTCGACCATTTATGCGTGCGCTCCGTATTTTGCGCCTCGGGTACCGATCAACCCAATTACTCGATCGCAATGCATCTATCGGGCAGGGGAGAGCTGGCTGATGGTGGAAGCGGTCCCGACCCCTCTGCGGGTCCGTCAACTAGATCGAGCCCGCGATAAGCTAATCGTTGCACTGGATGTTGCCGCGGTTTCCCACGCCCTCGAGCTGGTCGAGCGTCTGGGCGAAGCCGTTTCGTTTTATAAGATTGGGCTGCACCTGCAGTTCGACCGGGAGCTGCACGCTCTCTTTGATCATTTATTGCTGAAGCAAAAACGCATCTTCGTCGATTTCAAGGCATTTGACATTCCTGCAACGGTAGAGGGTGCGGTCAGGATGGCCGCGAGCCTGGGAATCGACTTCGTCACGGTGGTCGGCCAACGACCGATCGTGCAGGCCGCGCTCCGGGCACGCGGCAATGCGACATTGAAGATCCTGGCCGTCACACTTTTGACCGGGATGAACCAGGAAGACATGCAACGGGAGTACAATACGGCCTTGACCACAAAAGAATTTATCAGGCGGCGAGCAAAAAGTGCGGCCGAGACCGGGTGCGATGGCGTCATTTCCTCGGCGCGGGAGGCAGCGCTTATTCGCGATAGTGTAGATCGCAGCGATTTTCTGATCGTAACCCCGGGCATCCGCTTGCCGGGCGCCATGCAAGACGACCAAAAGCGAGTGATGACGCCTTACGACGCCATTTCGTGCGGCGCCGATTACATCGTCGTCGGCCGCCCGATCGTTAAGAGCGCCGATCCCGCCGCAGCAGCAGCGCAAATCCTCGCCGATATGGACCGCGCGTCCTAACAGGCCAAACCGCAATGCCGTTTGGGAGACCCATAGCGTTTACCTTTATAGCGTGTTCATGCCAGGCATCTTCGCGACAGCGGGATTCGTGGCTTTCGTGCACTCCTCCCCGACCCGCGCTATATGCAGCGCTCGGAGACGAAGATGGTCAGGTCGACGTCGCACGCGGAGCGGGTCGAGCGCCGCTGTGTGAAGTTGCGGGCAGCCGGGTTGAGGCCGGTTCAGATCCGGGTCCCGGACACCCGCACGCCGGAGTTCGCGGAGGAATGCGGCCGACAATCCCGACTGATCGGGGAAAGCGAGACCGACATCACCCGAGCCGAGGACGAAGCCTGAGAGATCTCCTCTTGAGAGACGGTTTCAAATGACGCGGGGTGACCTGGTTGTCGTCTGCCTGCCGGGCGAGTTGCCGATGCGCCTCTAGGGCGAAGCCAATAATCTTTTCCGTAACCAGATCATTGTCGCGAACCATTGCCACAAATTCGGCCTCTCGCTGTCTCACTGCCTCATTGTTCGATAACTCAAACCGCCGCCTGGGTGCCGAGGATGACGGTGGCTTGCGACGAGAGGACGCCGCCATTGCCGTGCGCGAGTGCGGTTTCGCAACCGGCGACCTGGCGCCGTCCGCACTCGCCGCGCAATTGGCGGGTCGCCTCGACCAGCAGCAAAAGGCCGTACATCCCCGGATGGCAATAGGAGAGCCCGCCGCCATTGGTGTTGACCGGCAGGGCTCCGCCGGGGGCGATGCGGCCACCCTCGACAAACGAGCCGCCCTCGCCTTTCGAACAGAAGCCAAGATCCTCGAGGAACAGGATCGGATTGATCGTAAACGCGTCGTATAGTTCGAGCACGTCGATGTCGGCGGGCCTGAGCTTCGCCATGTCATAGGCGGCGCGGCCCGATTGCAGCGCCCCGGTAACGGTCAGGTCGGGCATGCTGGAGATGTTGGCGTGGGTGATCGCCTGGCCGCAGCCCAGCACATAGGCCGGCGGTTTTTTGAGCGAGCGGGCGCGCTCAGCTGATGTCATGACCACGGCACCGCCGCCGTCGGTCACAAGGCAGATGTCGCGCACCGTGAACGGGTAGCTGATCATCCGCGCGGACAGCACCTCGGCGATCGTCAGCGGCTCTTTTTCCCAGGCGACCGGGTTCATGAGCGCCCATTCGCGCGCCGCGACCGCGACCGCGGCCAGTTGCTCGCGGGTCGTGCCGTATTGGTGCATGTGGCGCGAGGCGGCGAGCGCGTAGGCGGTCGCCGGTAAAAACGGCCGGAACGGGGTCTCGTAGGGATTGTATTCGCGCACCGAGGCATGGCGGCGGCCGATCGTGCGCTGGGTCGAGCCGTAGGCGATGACCGCGACCCGGCACAAGCCGAGCTGCAACGCCATCTGGGCGTGCGCCACATGAAACATAAAGGACGAGCCGCCGAGGATCGTCGTGTCGACAAAGGCCGGCGAAATGCCCAGATATTCGGCGAGGTTGAGGCCCGAGGTGCGGCTTTGCGCGGTGGCGCAGATCAACCCGTCGACATCGCGCAACCCGAGCCCGCAATCGGCGAGTGCCCGATGGATGCCCTGAGCCATCAAATCGATTGGGCTGATCTCGGCGGCGACGGCACCCAGATCGGATTCGGCGACGCCGACGATCGCGGCCGCGCCGCGTACGAGGCCGTCCATCACGCGCTCTCCACCGGCCCCCTCGCCAGCCCGCCCCCGCTTACGGGGGAGGCGAGGGTGGGGAGCACCGGAACAAAGACCGGATAAGCGGGCTCCTCGCCCGCCGGCTTGTGGATGCGGAGCCTGACGCGCATGCCGATCGCGACCGCATCGGGGGCGATGTCCTCGACACGGCTCATCAGCCGAAAACCCTCGTCGACATCGATTAGCGCGACGTTGTAGGGGGCGCCGTCGCGCGGATGGGTGACGGTCGTCGCATAGACCGTGCCGCGGCCGGCGCTCAGCCGCCATTCGAGCCGGTCGCTGCCGGTAAAGGGGCAGATCACGCGCGGATAAAACACCGCCCGGTTCGCCGCCGGGCTCCATTGATAGGCGAGTTCGCCGCGGTCGAGGTGTTGTTGGTAGACCGCCAACGGCGATTGCGAAATCCGCTCCATGCCGCGCCCTCCCCCGGCGCGCGATAATGTCCGCTCGCAGCGGCGCCGGCAAGTCCGGGGTCAGTCCGGGCGCGGATCAGGTCATCGAGATCAGCGTGCCGATCAAATCGGCCGGCCACACCAGGCTCACCGGGGCAGAGCTCAGTGCGCGGCCGAAAGACGGGTCGCCCTGGGCAAAGTTGAACGCCAGATGGTGGCTGAAATGGGCAAGCACGCCGGCAAAATAGAGCCCAGCGGCCAATCTCCAGACATATCGACTTTGTCGCGGCTGTTTTGCTTTTCCTCCGGCAAACGAGAAGACTCGGCGTCCGTATTTTGGTAATCCCGGTGGCCCGATCATGATCTCGCCTGGGTATTTACGATGTTGTCGACAACCATACACTTGGCCCGATCGTGTCATCCCTGCGAATCGCCGGGGCACACCGTTGCGAAGCGGTGCTCCAGTATGATGATACTCTGCGTTGTCGGCGCCGTCACCATCCGATGTTAATGGTGCGGCGTTAACTAATTGACGCGCCGGCTTATCGTCCGCCGCCAGCGAGGCCAGCGGCCGCGGCGAGGGTGAAAAGACCGGCGGCGGCAAGCAGCCCGATCGCGAGCACGGCGAAACCGCTGGCCCCGAGGCGGTCGCCGAGCGGCCGGCCGACGAGGCCACCGAGAAAAGCAAAGGGCAGCAGAACTCCGGCGCTCAGCCAGCTTTGCCCCGGGATGCCGATCGCCGCGGCGTGCGCCGCCAGGGTCACGGCGTAAACGAGTGCGAAGTACGCCAGCAATGTCGCGCGGATCACCTGCGACGCCGCACCCGCCAGCAGCAGATAGATCAGCACCGGCGGTCCCGCCATGCCGACGAGCGCGGTCGCGACACCCGACACCACTCCGGCGGCAAAGTCGCGGTTGCGGCCCATCGCGAACGGGGCCGCCCGCCCGCTGCGGGTGCGGCGGTGCAACAGCGCCAGCAGCACGGCAAAGCCGAGGACCATCGTCCCGGCCGCGACCCGCACCAGCGTCGGATCGCTGTGGCGAAAAGCGGCGAGACCGAGCGGCAGCCCGGCAAGGCTGCCCGCCAGCAGGCGCAGCAGCAGTCGCGGCTCGACAGCGCGCCACAACCCCGGCAAGACCGCGGCCGACAGCGCCGTGGCGATGATGATGACGAGGTGCACCGCCGTCGCCGGCGCCACGAACATCAGAAACAGCGGCGTCGCGACGACGGCAAAACCAAAGCCGCCCGCGGCCTGGAGCAATGCGGCGCCAAATGTCGTCGCGGCAAGTCCGACCCAGCCGAGGATGGTCACGGGGCAGGCCGGGAGAATTCTTCAAGGGGTCTTGTGGGCGACAGCCGGATGGCGCGGCGCCGGCTCTTCGCGGCGGACGGCAAACGCGCCGGCGGTGGTCTCGACCCGCCAGCCGCAGCAAAAGCGGACGACAAAGGCGTGCGCGAACGCCGCATCTTCAAAGTAAAAGACAATTGCGTCATTGACCACCCCGGCCGTCCCCGCCGGCGCCGACGACCAGCCCGCGGCACCGCAGGTTTGGTCGAGCCAGGCGTGCATCAGCGCCAATTGGCGGCCGAGCCCCTCGGGCGGCACGGCAGTCCGCGCCCGCACCGGAAATTGCCGCTCCGCCGCGCGTTGGGCCTGCTGGGATGATCGGGTCACGCGACACCTTTGTTCGTGATTTGTTTCGAGCCTATATCGGTGTCGGCGCGATTGTCGAGAGGCGTTGCAAGCTTGGGCGCAATGCCCAGGCAAGCGGCAACGTCAGCAGCACGATGGCGGCGATCAGCATCATCATCCTCGGCACCCCGGCGGCGTCGCTGACCAGGCCGTAGAGAGCCGGCGACAATGCCCCGGCGCCGATCGCCCCGGTATAAAAGATGCCGAAGGCACGGGCGCGGCGTTCGGGGGCGACGAGTTCCGGCACGGTCCCGTAGAGCACCGACGAGGTACCGTTCAGCGCCACGCCGATCAGCGGCAATACCGCCAGGGCCGCCAGCAACGGCAAGGGCAGCAGCAAGAGGATGCCGGCGGCCGTCAAACCCTCGGTCACGAACACCGCGCGCACCACCCCGAGCCGCGCCCCGAGAAAGCCGCAGACGAGCTTGCCCGCAGCCCCGCCGGCGAAAACCAACGTCAGTGCGAGGCCGACCAGTGGCAGATCGGCGCCCTTGGCGCGCAGCAGAAACGGCAGGAAGGTCAGAAATCCCATGCGCGTCGCACTGTCGATGACCCCGATCGACAACAGCAACGCAAAGCCGCGCCGCGGCGGCGACACGGTTGGCGGCGCCGCCGGCTCGGCGCGATCGGCGGCGGCTCCGCCTTCGCTTGTCAAGCCGCGCCGCGCGGCGAAGATCGCCACCGCCGCGGCCAGGCCCGCGAGGCCCAGCAGCGAGGTCGCCGATCGCCACGGCATCACCGCGACGAGCCCGGCGGTCGCGGCCGGCAACGCCATCTTGCCAAGATCGCCGGAGAAATTGTAGCTGGCGAGGGCCGCTCGCGAGCGCTGCCCGGAAAAGGCGCGGGCGACGAGATTGGCGGCGACCGGATGCTGCACGCTCGACCCGATGCCGCCGATCACCAGCGCTGCTGTCAGCATCGCAAACCCGGCGCCGGCGCCGGCCGCGAGATAGCCGATGCCGGCAAGCGCCGTGCCGAGCGCCAGCAGCGCCGGCCCGCCCAACCGTTCGGCGACCAGACCCGCCGGCACCTGAAACCCGGCCATCGACCCGGCATAGAGCGCGCGCAGGATGCCGATCTGGGCATAGCCCAGGCCAAATTCCGCCTGCCACAACGGCAGCAGCACATAGAGGAGATCGGTAAACCCGTCGTGTAGCGCATGCGCGCCGCACGCCACCGCCATTGTGCGCCGCTCCGAGATCCCGGGAAAGCCGCGGGTGACGGCCGTTACTAAAGACAATCGTGCATCCTCCATCCGGCCGCTCGGGCCACGGAGGATCGTGGCGATCCCTGCCAGCGATTACAATTGTTTCCCTTTTATGACAGCATCGCTCGTTTCTGGCAGCACCGACCTACTGACGCCGACAACGGAGCAGCCCGGCACCCGGCCAGTCGCGGGCGAGATAATCTCTTGTCCTTTTCCGGCTCTCGTTCGGCTCTTGTCCGGCTTTCCACCGGCGGCACCGTAGCGTAGCCTGGACTCGGTTGGGCGGACGGAGCACTACATGAGCGGCGATGCGGCGGGCTATCTCGACGAGTTTCGGGCGCGGGGCGAGGCGCTCGCCGATGCCTGCACCCGGTGCGGCGCGTGCTTTCGCGCCTGCCCGATGGTCGAGCCGGCCGGGATCGGCGCGGCGGATGCGGGCGAGACGACGGCGGCGATCGTCGATTTGATCACCGGCGGCAACGGCAACAACGACGCGGTGCGCTGGGCCAATGTGTGCAGCGGCAGCGGCAATTGCATCCCGGCCTGCCCCGAAGGCATCAACCCGCGCTTTATGGTGCAGCTCGCCCGCGGCTTTGCCCGCGCGCAACAGGACGGCGCGCCGCTCAACACCCGCTGGCGCGCGCCGTTTCAGACGATGAGCCGCGGCGTGCGCATCCTGTCGCGCCTGCAAATGCCGCCCGAAGCCTTGGCTCGCGTGCGCGGCCAAGGCCAGCCGCCGCGGGAAGCCCCGCCCGAAATCGTCTTTTACACCGGCTGCAACATCTTGAAGACGCCGCATATCGCGCTGTTGTGCCTCGACGTGCTCGACCTGTTGCGCGTCGATTACGAGGTCATGGGCGGTCCGGGCCAATGCTGCGGCGTCTACCAGTTTCGCGAAGGCGATTTCGAGAGCACCGCCAAGGTCGGGTTTAAGACGATCGACGGGCTCGCCTCGGCCGGCACATCGACGGTGCTGTCGTGGTGCCCGAGTTGCCAGTTGCAGATTGGCGAGGTGGCATTGCCGAGCTACGAGCGGCAATTCGGCGAAAAGCCGTTCGATTTGAACCCGTTCCTCGTCTACCTCGCGGGTCGCGCGCAAGAACTGGCGGCGCTGATGAAGCACCGCGTCGACAAGCGTGTCGCCCTGCATGAGCGCCCGGTATTGCCGCAGGTCATGGAAGCGGTCAAAAAGCTGCTGGCGGTCGTCCCCGGGGTCGAGCTTGTCGACATCGACGTGCCGCGCGTCGGGACCCAGGCCAACAGCCTTGCGGCATTGCCCGCGTTCAAGCGCGAATTGGTGCGGCGCGAGCTCGTCGCGGTCGCTGATGCCGGGGTTACAACCTTGGCGACGGTCTACCACGCCTGCCATCGCGAATTGTGCGACGCCGGCGACGGCCGCAGTTTCGAAATCGTCAACTTTATGGAGATCCTCGGCGCCGGCCTCGGCCTCCATGCCGAGGACCTCTACAAGCGGCTGAAATTGATAGCCGACATCGACGACATTATCGTCGAAACCGGCCCGCTGATCGCCGAGCACAGTCTCGACCTCGACACCGTCCGCGATGCCCTCCTCGCCGAATTCGCCGTCCCCGGCTTGGCCCGTCCGCCGGGGGCACCTTGAGAGGTGGAGGCCATGACCAAGATTCTGGATGAGGTGCTGGCGGCAAACGCCAAATACGCGGAAGGATTTGGCGACAAGGCAAACTTGGCGATGCCTCCGAGCCGGCGTTTTGCGATTCTAACCTGCATGGACGCCCGCCTCGATCCGGCAAAATACGCTGGCCTCGCCGAGGGCGACGCTCACGTGGTTCGCAATGCCGGCGGTCGCGCCAGCGACGACGCCATCCGCTCGTTGGTGATTTCGTACAAACTCCTCGGCACGCGGGAATGGTTTGTGATCCACCATACGGATTGCGGGATGCTGCTGTTTACCGACGACGATATGCATAACCTGTTGGCGAGCAGCTTGAAGACGGCGACGTTAGACCAAACTGGGTGGCGCGATTCGGGGGACGGGCCCGGCAGCGCCGAGGGCACTTTTATCAAATGGTTGACCTTTTCCGACAATGCGAAGAGCGTGGTCGAGGACGTCACCCGGATCCGCAATCACCCCTTGGTCCCGAGCGATATTCCGATTTACGGGCACATCTACGATGTGAAATCGGGAAAGCTCGTGGAAATCGAGGACGCCACGAAGGCAGGCCGGGCGAACTGACCAAAGCGCCGAATGCCAGCCGCCGGTCGCGGCGCGCCCGGAGCCGTCCGGCTCGGCCGCGTCCGTCGCGACAGACAGGCAGCTACCCCGATTGACTTGCTTCTACAGGATGAATTTCGACAAATCGGCGTCTTGCGCGAGGGCGCCGACCTGGTCGCGAACATAGATGCGGTCGATCCGCACCAGGGTCCCCTCCGGGCGGTCGGAGGCGGTGAAGCTAATCTCTTCGAGCAGGCGCTCGAGGATCGTGTGGAGGCGGCGGGCGCCGATGTTTTCGACCGCGGTGTTGATCTCCTCGGCCAATAGCGCCAATTCGTCGATCGCCTCGTCGTCGAAATCGAGGGTCACTCCCTCGGTCGCGAGCAATGCCTTGTACTGCTTGATCAGGCTCGCCTCGGGCTCGACCAGGATGCGGCGGAAATCGCCGCGATCGAGCGCCTTCAATTCGACCCTTATCGGTAGCCGCCCCTGCAATTCGGGCAGAAGGTCGGAGGGTTTGGCCTGGTGAAAGGCGCCCGACGCGATAAACAGCACATGGTCGGTCTTGACCGCACCATGCTTGGTCGCGACCGTGGTGCCCTCGATCAGCGGCAGCAAATCGCGCTGCACCCCCTCGCGGCTGACATCGGGGCCGCCGATCCCGCTGGCGCGTTCGCCGCGGCCGCAGATCTTGTCGATCTCGTCGAGAAAGACGATGCCGTTCTGCTCGACCGCGCCGATCGCCTCGCGCACGACCATGTCCTGGTCGAGGAGCTTGTCGCTTTCTTCGGCCATCAGCACGCGGTGGCTTTCGCCGACCGTCATTCTTTTCGGCTTGGTGCGGGTGCCGAAGGTCTTGCCGAGAATATCGCCGAGATTGAGCATGCCCATCTGCGCGCCCGGCATGCCCGGGATCTCAAACGTCGGCAGGTTGGCCGCGGCACTCTCCTGAATGGCGACTTCAATCTCGCGGTCGTCGAGGGTGCCCTCGCGCAGTTGCTTGCGGAATTTCTGGCGGGTGTCGGCGCTGGCGTTCGCCCCGACCAGCGCGTCGAGCACGCGCTCCTCGGCGGCGATTTCGGCCTTGGGCTCGACTTCCTTGCGCAGCCGCTCGCGGGTCATGCCGATCGCGATCTCGACCAGGTCGCGCACGATCTGCTCGACATCGCGGCCGACATAGCCGACCTCGGTGAATTTGGTCGCCTCGACCTTGACAAAGGGCGCCTGCGCCAGGCGTGCCAGACGCCGCGCGATCTCGGTTTTGCCGCACCCGGTCGGGCCGATCATCAAGATGTTCTTGGGCAACACCTCCTCGCGCAATTCGGGCGCGAGCTGCTGGCGGCGCCAGCGGTTGCGCAAGGCGATCGCGACGGCGCGCTTGGCGTCGTGCTGGCCGACGATAAAGCGGTCGAGTTCGGAGACGATTTCGCGCGGGCTGAAGGCGGGCATCGGCGGGTCAGTAGTCCATTTTTTCGAGGGTGATCTTGTCGTTCGTATAAATGCAGATGCCGGCGGCGATGGCCATGGCGCGGTGCGCTATGGTCTCGGCGTCGAGCCCGTCGATGCCGACGAGCGCGCGGGCCGCGGCGAGCGCGTAGCCGCCACCCGAGCCGATGCCGATCAGCCCGTCCTCGGGTTCGAGCACGTCGCCGGTGCCCGACAGGATCAACGACACGTTTTTGTCGGCGACCGCCATCATCGCTTCGAGCCGGCGCAGATAGCGGTCGCTGCGCCAATCCTTGGCGAGCTCGACGCATGAACGCGACAGCTGCCCGCTATATTGCTCGAGCTTGGCTTCGAGGCGCTCGAACAAGGTGATGGCGTCGGCGGTAGCACCGGCAAACCCGGCGATCACCGCCCCCCCGCCGAGCCGGCGCAATTTGCGGGCGTTCGATTTGACGACGGTTTGGCCCATCGTGACCTGGCCGTCGCCGGCGATCACCACCTGGTGATCCTTGCGCACGCACAGGATCGTCGTGCCGTGCCAAACATTGCCGTCGGGATGATGATCCATGCGCCTTTTTCGGGAGCCCGTGCCGCGACCGAATGAGATGTAAGCCTGCCAAATCCCCGATCAAGCGGGCCGCTGGGGCTTGGGCCGCTTCCCGGCCGCGTCCGGGAACCAGCGTCTTGAAAACGGCGGCGGGAACCGGCTCCTGCGATCAGGTCAAGTATCATCGGACGCCGGCATCTGTTAGTGTGGGAAGGATGTACCCAGGAGAAAACGGGTGAGCGACGAGAAAATCAGCCTCGAGCTACTCGGGTCGCGGGTGCTCACGCTGACCGCTGAACTACGCGACGTGCAACTGCGGCTTGGGCGCGCTCGAACACCGTTTTACCGCGCTGGAAGCGCGCTTCAGCGGCTTGAGGGCCGACTGGGCTCGTTGGAATCGCGGTTTGGCACTCAGGAGGAGCGCATGTCGGCGATGCTCGGCTTGCTCGTCCGCGTGGCCGAGCGGATCGAGGGCGGTGCCCGGTAGCCGCGGCTTAATTCGGGCCAGGCGCGGCGCCCGATAAAGCCCCGATAGTGGCAACTCGGCGGCAAACTTGCTAAGTGAGGGCTGTAGTCGCCGACGGCGGCAGAGGAGAGCGGCGTGCGGGTGGCGACGGTCGAACGCAACACCAGGGAGACGCAGATCAGCGGCCGCATCGATCTCGACGGCAATGGCGCCGGCGACATCGCGACCGGGATCGGCTTTCTCGACCACATGCTCGAACAGCTGGCAAAGCACAGCCTCATCGACCTCGAATTGCGCGCGGTGGGCGATCTGCATATCGACTTTCACCACACGACCGAGGACACCGGATATGTCGTCGGCGAGGCGGTGTCGAAGGCGCTCGGCGACCGCGCCGGCATCGCGCGCTATGGCCACGCGGTGATCCCGATGGACGAGACTTTGACGCGGGTCAGCCTAGACGCCTCGAACCGGCCCTACCTCGTCTGGAAGGTCGCTTTTACCCGTCCGAAACTCGGCGAGATGGATACTGAATTGTTCAAGGAATGGTTCCAGGCCTTCGCCCAATCGGCGGGGGTGACGCTTCACATCGAAAACCTCTATGGCGAGAACAACCATCATATCGTCGAATCTTGCTTCAAAGGCTTGGCGCGGGCGTTGCGGCAGGCGGTCGAAATCGATCCGCGGCGCGGCGGGGTGGTGCCGTCGACCAAGGGAGTTCTCGGCGGCAGCCTCTAATGATCGTCGCGATCGTCGATTACGGCTCGGGCAATTTGCGCTCGGCGGCCAAGGCGTTTGAGCGGGCCGCCGCCGAAAACCGGATTTCGGCCGAGATCAAGGTGACCAGCGAGCCTGAGACCGTGGCCGGCGCCGATCGCGTCGTCCTTCCGGGGGTGGGTGCGTTTGCCGATTGCCGGCGCGGGCTCGCCGCGGTGGCCGGGCTCGAAGATGCCCTCAAGGAGGCCGTGTTCGCCCGCGGCCGCCCATTTCTCGGGATCTGCGTCGGCATGCAGCTGATGGCGGATCGCGGTCGGGAATTCGCGACCGCCGAGGGCCTCGGTTGGCTGGGCGGCGAGGTGGTTGCGATCGAACCCGCCGATCCAACGCTCAAAATCCCGCATATGGGATGGAACCAGCTCGCCGAGCGGCGAGCCCATCCGCTGCTCGCCGGGATCGAGCCCGGCGCCCATGCCTATTTTGTCCACAGCTATCATTTCAGCCTCGCCCATGATGCCGACCTGCTCGCCGTTACCGATTACGGCGGGCCGCTGGCCGCGGTAATCGGCCGCGGCAACCTCGCGGGCACGCAATTCCACCCCGAGAAGAGCCAAGAGGCGGGACTGCGGCTGATCGGCAATTTCCTGGGGTGGCGGCCATGAGCGATCGAGAGGCTGCCGAGCCGCGGCTCAACGTCGAGCGGCTGACGCAATATTCGGGCACCGATCTCGACGATCTGTGCGAGGCAACCGAGAGTGCGATTACCGAGGGCGGCGGGTTCGGCTGGCTGCGGCCGCCACCGCGCCAGGTGCTGGAAAATTATTGGAAAGGCGTGTTGCTGGTTCCCGAGCGGCGGCTGGTGGTCGGGCGCCTCGACGGCATCATCGCCGGCTCGGCCCAGCTGAGCCGGGCGCCGCGCAACAACGAGGCGCAGGCCTTTGGCGGCACCCTGACCAGCGCCTTTGTCGCACCCTGGGCGCGCGGCCACGGCCTCGGCCGCGGCATCGTGATCGAGATCGAGCGGCTCGCCCGGGAGATCGGGCTGGCGGTGCTGAACCTCGATCTGCGCGACACCCAGAAGGCGGCGATTGGATTGTACGAGGGTCTCGGCTATCGGCGCTGGGGCACCCACCCCGTGTACGCCCGGGTCGAAGGCCGGATCGTGCCGGGGCATTATTACTACAAGCTGCTCGACGACGGGTCGGCATCGCCGTGATCCTTTTTCCGGCGATCGACCTCAAGGACGGGAAATGCGTGCGCCTGGTTCGCGGCGAGATGGCGAGCGCCACGGTCTTCAACGACGATCCCGCGGCTCAGGCGCGCCTCTTTGCCGAAGCCGGGTTTAGGTGGCTGCACGTCGTCGATCTGAACGGCGCCTTCGCCGGCCGCTCGGTCAATGGCGCGGCGATTGCCGCGATCCGGCAAGCCGTCGATCTGCGCATCCAGCTCGGCGGCGGCATCCGCGATCGCGCCGCAATCGAAGATTGGCTGGGTTGCGGGATCGACCGGGTCGTGCTCGGCACCGCGGCGTTGCGCGACCCCGATCTGGTGCGGCTTGCCGCGGCCGACCATCCGGGTCGAATCGCCATCGGCGTCGATGCGCGCGATGGCCGGGTCGCGGTCGCGGGCTGGGTCGAGACCGCCGATATCGGCGTCGCCGAACTCGCCCACCGCTTCGAGGATTGCGGGGTCGCCACCCTTGTCCACACCGACATCGGCCGCGACGGCGCGCTCGGCGGCATCGACGCCGATGCGGTCGCGGCGCTCGCGCGTCAGGTCCGTATTCCTGTGATCGCCTCGGGCGGCGTCGCGTCGCTCGCCGACATCGCCGCGCTGAAGGCGCGTGAGGGCGACGGCGTCGCTGGCGTCATCTGCGGACGCGCGCTGTATGACGGCCGGATCGATCCGCGCGCTGCCTTACGGCTGGCGGCCGGGGCGCCCCGATGCTGAAGATGCGGGTCATCCCTTGTCTCGACGTCAAGGACGGCCGCGTCGTCAAGGGAGTCAATTTTGTCGACCTGGTCGATGCCGGCGATCCGGTGGCGCAGGCGCGCTTTTACGACCGCGAAGGTGCCGACGAGCTGTGCTTTCTCGACATCACCGCCAGTTCCGACGGCCGCGACACGCTCTACGATGTCGTGCGCCGCACCGCCGAGGAATGCTTTATGCCGCTGACCGTGGGCGGCGGGGTGCGCGCGGTCGAGGATGTCCGCCGGCTGTTGCTCGCCGGCGCCGACAAGGTTTCGATCAACACCGCCGCTGTGGCTCGCCCCGAATTCGTGCGCGAGGCGGCGCAGAAATTCGGCAGCCAGTGCATCGTCGCCGCAATCGACGCCAAATCCGTGGCGCCGGGCCGCTGGGAGGTATTCACTCATGGCGGAAGGCGGCCGACCGGCATCAATGCGATCGACTGGGCGCGGCGGCTAACCGATTACGGCGCCGGCGAGATCCTGCTGACCTCGATGGACCGTGACGGCACCAAATCCGGTTTCGACATCCCCTTGACCCGCGCCGTCGCTGACGCGGTTCGCGTCCCGGTCATCGCTTCGGGCGGCGTCGGTACGCTCGATCACCTGGTCGAGGGGATACGCTACGGCCACGCGACCGCGGTGTTGGCGGCCTCGATCTTTCATTTCGGGACGTGGCGGATCGGCGAGGCCAAGGCGCGGCTCGCCGCTTGCGGCATCCCGGTGCGGGGCTGAGCCATGCCAAAGGAGCTGGGGACGGCGCTCGACCGGCTGTGGCAGGTCATCAAATCGCGGCGCGGCGCCGACCCGCAGACCTCCTACACCGCCCGGCTATTTGCGCGCGGGCGCACCAAAATCGCCCAAAAGCTCGGCGAGGAGGCGGTCGAGGCGGTCATCGAAGGGGTCAGGGGTGACCGGGCAAAGCTCGTTGGCGAAAGTGCCGATCTGCTCTATCACCTGTTTGTGCTGTGGGCCGACACCGGGGTCTCGCCGTCGGATGTCGCCGCCGAGCTGACGCGCCGCGAAGGCACCTCCGGGCTCGACGAAAAGCGCGGCCGGGCGAATTTGTGAGCGGGATTTGAGCAGGGGGCGAAGGGTGGCCTACGATCGCAACAATGTCTTTGCCCGTATCCTGCGCGGCGAAATCCCGTGCGACAAGGTCTACGAGGACGAGCATGTGCTCGCGTTCCGCGACATCAACCCGTTGACCCCGACCCACATCCTGGTGATCCCGAAAGGCGAATACGTCTCGCTCGATGATTTTTCGGCGAATGCCTCGGCAGCCGAGCATTCGGCGATATTTCGCGCCTTGGGCCAGATCGCCGGGGAGCAGGGCGTGGCCGAGTCCGGCCACCGCATCATCGCCAACAGCGGCGGCGATGGCCACCAGGAGGTGCCGCATTTCCACGTGCACCTGTTTGGCGGCCGCGATCTCGGCCGGATGCTGTTGCGGCGCTGATCAGCGCCGCTCGGCGGCGATGAAACGGGTGCCGGCGTAGACCGCCGCGAGCGGACAGTCGAAGCCGATGCTGTCCAGAACCAGCCGGTCCTGTTCGCCGATCGGCGAGGAATTCGCCGGCCAACCGCCATCGGGTTCACGCCGGATCAGCTCGGCGGCGATGTGGGTCGAGCGCACCAGCAGGATCTCGCGAACCGACGGGATCGTCGTATAGGACCAGACATTCGCCCGCGTTTCGGGCTCGTTGCTCGGCGACAATATCTCAATCAGCAGCAGCGGCTCGATCAGCGCATGGCTCGGCGGGTCGTCGGCGGCGCAGGTGACGGCGAGATCGGGGACCCGCATATTGGCGTCGGCGCGGACCCGCGGAATGACCCCGGGCGCGACTACTACATTGCAGCCCGTCCCAACCAGATGATTGCCCAGTAGACGCGACAGGGTAGCTTGAATGCGCCCGTGCGTCGTGCTCGCCGGCGCCATCGCCTGCGGATCGCCGTCGACGAGCTGATGCTTCAGCCCGCCGCCGTCGCCCGGCCAATCGACAAATTCCGCGACGGTCATCCGCGACAGAAAGGTTTTCGGGAGCGCCGACATCGAAACACCTCCGCTGCTAAGATGGCATTCCCGCGCGCGGCTGAGAAGACCGCCCGATCTCGGCTCGCCGGCGTGGTTGTCGGCGCAGGGTCAGACCGCCTGGATGTCGGTCTCCTTGGTCTCGCGCAGGAACAGCACGCCGACGACCAAGGTCATCGCCGCGATCACGATCGGATACCACAACCCGTCATAGATGTTCCCGGTCGCCGCCACGATCGCAAAGGCGATCGCCGGCAGAAAGCCGCCGAACCAGCCATTGCCGATATGATACGGCAGCGACACCGAGGTGTAGCGGATGCGTGTCGGGAACATCTCGACCAGCAGCGCCGCGATCGGGCCGTAAACCATCGTTACAAAGATCACCAGGATGACGAGCAGCAGGATCAGCGCTCCATGGTTGATTTCTGCCGGGGCTGCCTGTGCCGGGTATCCCGCCGATTTCAGTGCTCCCGTCAGCGACTTGGCGAACGCCGCGGCTTTTGTTTTGGCGTCGGCCTCGGCGGCGTCGTAGCTCGGGATCACGGTCTGCCCGACCTTGACCTGCGCGGCGCTACCCGTTGGCGCCTCCTCGTTGGAATAGGGTATGCCGCGGGTAACCAGCGCAGTCTTGGCCACGTCGCAGGAGCTGGTGAATTTCGACGTGCCGACCGGGTTGAATTGCAGCGAGCATTCCGCGGGGTCGGCGGCGACGACCACCGGGGCTGATGCCACGGCGGCCGCGAGCGCCGGGTTGGCGTAATGGGTGATGGCCTTGAACAACGGCAGATAGCCGACGACCGCCAAGAGGCAGCCCAGCATGATGATCGCCTTGCGGCCGACGCGGTCGGACAGCCAGCCAAAAAAGACAAAGCCGGGCGTGGCGATCGCCAGCGCCGCTGCGGTCACGAGAATGGCCGTCTTCGGATCGACCTTCAGCGTCTGGGTCAGAAAAAACAGGGTATAGAACTGGCCTGTGTACCACACGACCGCCTGGCCCGCTGTGCCGCCGAACAACGCAAGCAGCACGAGCTTCAGATTGCCCCGTTCGGCGAAGGACTCGGTGAGCGGGGCGCGCGATATCGCGCCTTCGGCTTTGATCCGCTGAAACAGCGGCGACTCGTTGAGACGCAGGCGGATGTAGACCGAGATCGCGAGCAGCACGATCGACAGCAGAAACGGAATGCGCCAGCCCCATCCCTCAAAGCTTTGCGCGTCGATTGTCTCGCGGCAGGCAAGGATCACGAGCAATGACAATAACAGCCCGAGGGTGGCGGTGGTCTGGATCCACGAGGTATAGAAGCCGCGTTTGCCATGGGGCGCGTGCTCGGCGACATAAACTGCGGCCCCGCCGTATTCGCCGCCCAGAGCCAAGCCCTGCAACAGCCGCAGGGCGATCAGGATGACCGGCGCGGCAAGACCGATCGCGGCATAGCCCGGCAACAGGCCGACCAGAAAGGTCGACAGCCCCATGATCGTGATCGTGATCAAAAAGGTGTATTTGCGGCCGACGAGATCGCCGATGCGGCCAAAAAAGAGCGCACCGAAAGGCCGGACCGCAAACCCGGCGGCAAAGGCGAGCAGCGCGAAAATATAGCTCGCCGTCGGGTTAACGCTGGAAAAAAAGACCTTTCCGATGGTCGCGGCGAGCGAGCCGTACAGATAGAAATCGTACCACTCGAAGATCGTGCCGAGAGATGAGGCAAAGATGACAATGCGCGCCTCGCCGGTCATCCCATCGGTTGGGCGGCGCGGAGCCACCGACATATCGGCCACGGTTCCCCCCTCGGCGCTCCTGCCGCGGCGTTGCGGCCGGCGCTCGTTTCGCAGCGCGAGCGGTTTGGCTCGACGGCCGGGAGGATTAGCCTAAAGCGCGAACGGACGTAATCAGAAAATCGGCGGGCCGCTGATTACCCGGCGCGGATTTGCCGCTCTTTCAAGGCCGTGCGCAGGGATTGGGGAATCGGCTCATCGAGAACGTAGTCGTAAAGAGCGTGCAGCAACTCTTCCCCATTGGTTGTCCCGTCGAGGAATGCGGTGATCCGCGCCTCTACCGATGGGGCGGGCGGAACGGTGTTGCCATAACGGCAGCGAAAATTGGCAGCCATCGGCGTTCGATTGATAATGCAGCTCATAATGCTCAGCCCGGTTTCGTTACCGAATTCGATCGGTCCGTGTCAAGCTTGTGACACCAATTCAACAGTTTGTAACAGAATTTGATCCAACCAAAGGCGCGGACGCGATATGCGTCGACCGCATGGAACTTTCCCGCTTATCCACAATGGACGACGGATGGCCGGCGCCGCGGCTCGACGGCGGGACCGGCGCCGGCTACATTCGATTACGGAAAGTAGGAAAGACAGCAATGACTTGCAGGGCGATATGCCGGACGCTCCTGACCGCCACGGTGCTGCTCGCGGCGATCGGCGCGACCATGGCCCGCGCGGCCGAGCTGCAGACGGTGCGGTTCGGCACCGATTGGAAGGCGGAGGCCGAGCATGGCGGCTATTATCAGGCGATTGCCACGGGCATCTACCGGCGCTACGGGCTCGACGTCAAGTTACAGCAGGGCGGGCCGCAGGTGAACCACGCCGAGCTGCTCGCCGCCGGCCGGCTCGATTTCAACATCGCGACCAACTCTTTTGTCCCGCTCAATTTCGTGCGCGAAAACATCCCGATGGTCGCGGTCGCCGCGCTGTTTCAGAAGGACCCCTCGGTGCTGATCGCCCATCCGGGGCAGGGCGACGACAATTTCGCCGCGCTCAGGGGAAAGCCGATCATGATCGGGTCGGACACCCGGATCGGCAGCTGGATCTTCCTGAAGCGGAAATTCGGCTATACCGACGACCAGATCCGGCCCTACACCTTCAGCGTGGCGCCGTTTCTCGCCAATCCCCAGGCGATCCAACAGGGCTATTTGTCGAGCGAGCCGTTTACGATCGAGCAGCAAGGGGTCAAACCCGTGGTGCTGCTGATCGCCGATGCCGGCTATTCGAGCTACAGTTCGTTGATCGAAACCTCGAACCGACTTGTCCATGACGACCCCGGTCTCGTGCAGCGCTTTGTCGATGCCAGCATCGAAGGCTGGTACAGCTATCTCTATGGCGATCCGGCGCCGGGGAACGCGCTGATCAAGAAGGACAACCCGGAGATGAGCGACGCGCTCCTCGCCTACGGTATCGCCAAGCTCAAGGAGTACGGCATCGTCGACAGCGGCGACGCCAAGAAATACGGGATCGGCGCGATGACCAAAGCGCGTTGGCGCGACTTTTTCGAAACGATGGCAGATGAGGGCGTCTACCCCAAGGACATGGATTTCACCAAGGCGTTCACCTTGCATTTTGTGAACAAGAAGGTCGGGATGCGGCCCTGACCGCACCCGTCGTTTCCCGCCCCGCGGTGGCGGCGCCGGTCGTCTCGTTGCGGGGCGTCGAAAAGCGCTTCGATACAGGTGTCACCGCGCTCGCACCGATCGACCTCGAGATTGGCCGGGGCGAGTTTGTGAGCCTGCTCGGCCCTTCGGGATGCGGCAAGACCACGTTGTTGCGCATCATCGCCGGGTTGAGCGAGCCCAGCGAAGGCGAGCGGCATTTGACGCTGGCCTGCGCCGATCGCGGGCCGGCGGCGCGCGGGCGGATTGGTTTTGTCTTCCAAGACCCGACCTTGATGCCGTGGAGCACGGTATTGGGCAATGTGCTGCTGCCGCTGCGCCTCTCCGGCCGAGTTGGTCCGGCCGAGCGCGAGCGGGCCGCGGCCGAATTGCGCGCGGTCGGGCTCGCCGGTTTCGAGCGCGCCTATCCGCGCCAGTTGTCGGGCGGAATGCGGATGCGCGTCGCGCTTGCCCGCGCGTTGGTGACCGACCCCGACCTCTTGCTGCTCGACGAGCCCTTCGCGGCACTCGACGAAATCACCCGGATGGCGCTCAACGACGACCTGTTGCGGCTGTGGGAGGGCCGCCGGGCGACGGTCGTCTTTGTCACCCACAGCGTTTTCGAATCGGTCTATCTGTCGACCCGGATCGCGGTCATGACCGCGCGCCCCGGGCGTATCGCCGCCGATCTCGCGGTCGAATTGCCGCAGCCACGCGAGCGGTCGTTGCGCACCGCCTCCGGCTACGCCGCGATCTGCGCCGCCGTGTCGGCCCACTTGAGCCGGGCGATGTCGGCGGCGGAGCCGAGATGAGGCGGCGCGGCCGGTTCTGGCGCGTTGCGGCCCCGCTCGCGGTCGGCGCCGCACTGCTGGTGCTGTGGCAGGCGATCGTCCACCTCGAGAACGTCCCGCCCTATATCCTTCCGGGACCGGTCGCGATTGCGCGGGCATTGTGGACCGACGGGCCGAGCCTGTTGGTGTCGTTGCTCGTCACTCTGCGCATCACGCTCGCCGCACTCGCCGCGGCGGCCATTCTCGGCGGCGCCATCGCGCTGCTGTTCTCGCTGTCGCGAGTGCTGGCGCTGAGCCTCTTTCCCTATGCCGTGATCCTGCAGGTGACGCCGATCGTCGCGATCGCGCCCCTGATCATCATCTGGGTGCAGCAGCCGTTTCTAGCACTCCTCGTTTGCGCCTGGATCGTCGCGTTTTTCCCGATCGTGTCGAACACGACGCTCGGGCTCAACAGCGCCGACCGCAATCTCTTGGCGTTGTTCCGGCTCTATGGCGCGACACCCGCGCAGACCTTGCGCTATCTGAAATTGCCGACGGCACTGCCGTATTTCCTGGCCGGGCTGCGGATTTCAGGCGGGCTCGCGCTGATTGGTGCGGTCGTCGCCGAGTTCGTCGCCGGCACCGGCGGCGCCGAGACCGGGCTCGCTTTTCGCATCCTCGAAGCCGGCTACCGGCTGGCGATCCCGCGGCTATTCGCGGCCTTGTTTCTGCTGTCGATGACCGGCATCGTGATTTATCTCGTCATCGACTTTTTATCGCGCCTGATCCTGCGGCACTGGCACGAGAGTGCGGTCGAGGAAGAGGAGGAGTGACCCGAATGAACGCGATCGTCGATCGCCGGAGCACGCACCGCGATGCGTGGCACTAGCGTCGGGCGAGGATGCGGCACCGAACCTGGTCGCCGCGGCACTGCTGCGCGACAGACCAGACCAGGCTGCGGACCGACCCAGGCGACAGGCGATCGAAATAGCCGGGGTCGGTCGCGCAGATCCAGCGCTTGGCGGCGACGTGCAATCGCCGGCCGGCGACCGCCGCTCCGAAAGCTGCAAAGACGCCCGGCCTCGCCAACCCACCGCTTGAACGCTACAGCACGGTGCTGGGCGATTGTGACCTAGCCGCGCCCGACAAACGGCATCTTTGTCGCCATCACGGTCAGGAACTGGACGTTGGCCTCGGGCGTCACGGTCGACATGAAGACGATGGCGCGCGCCACATTTGCCACATCCATCGTCGGCTCTTCGATGACCGTGCCGTTGGCCTGCGGCACGCCGCGCTGCATCCGCTGGGTCATTTCGGTCAAGGCATTGCCGATGTCGATCTGGCCGCAAGAGATGTCGTATTTGCGGCCGTCGAGCGAGGTCGATTTGGTCAGCCCGGTGATCGCGTGCTTGCATGAGGTGTAGGCGACCGAGTTCGGCCGCGGCACATGCGCCGAGATCGAGCCGTTGTTGATGATGCGGCCGCCCATCGGCTTCTGATCCTTCATGATCTTGAAGGCTTCCTGGGTACACAGGAACGAGCCGGTCAGGATCGAGTTGACCACCGCCTGCCAGCGCTCGAAGGCGAGTTCCTCGATCGGCGCCGCGGCGCCGAACCCGGCATTGTTGAACAGCACGTCGAGCCGGCCATAGGTCTCCTTGGTCCGGGCGAAGAGTGCGCGCACCGAATCGGGATTGCCGACATCGGTCGGCACGCCCAAGGCCTTGCCCTGCGTGCTCTCGACCTCGCCGACAACCGCCTGCAGCGGCTCCGCCCGGCGCCCGGCGACGACCACCGCAAACCCCTCCTTGGCGAGCGCCAGCGCCGACGCCTTGCCGATGCCGCTGCCCCCGCCGGTAACGAGCGCCACCTTGCCGTTCGAATTCATCTTGCCGTTCTCCTGCTGCGGACGCCGTACTCCCTGGCCCGAACTGTGAGCTTATTGCAGGGGCGCTCCAGTTCCACCTTGTTTTATCAGGCCGAGATCAGGCTATCGCCTTTCTTGCATCGGGACAGGTGGCGGTTCCGTGACGCGGTTCTTAAATCTCAATTGCACATAACGACATCGCCGCCGCAGCGCCTGAAATCGCTGATCCCGGTCTGCAAGCAGTCGAACGGTCGACCCACGACCCTGGATATTCGAACAGCTAAACGTCATCTTCTGAGAGGCGGGCGCGGGCTAGCCCGGCGAAATGGCCATTCGGATGTTGCTCGAGGTAGGCCTGCAGCTCCTCGCGCCGGTTGCTGTCCTTGACGGAATTCCAGAAGGCAAGATCGAGAGCATCAGCGGCGACTTCCTCGGGTGTCGGCAGCGCGGGCGTCGGCGCGAGCGCCGCTGCCTCAAGTCGTGTTTGGGCGAGCGAGGCGAAGGTCCCCTCCGGATACTGCTCCAGATAGGATCCCAGTTCGGCGGGACTGCCGTCCTTGACGCTATCCCAAAGTGCCAACTCCAGCGCGACTTCATTGTCGGCCGACAATTCCGACGCCGCCGCCCGCGCTGCAGGCAGTTCGGACGCCTCGGGGTCTTGCTCGAAATCCGGCGCCTCTGGTCCCGATGGCCCCCCGCCAATGCGAAGCCGAAAGGCTCGGATCGGGTGGGCGATGTTTTTGACGAGCTGCTCGCCGAGATCCTCGAAGATCATCCCGCCGCGATGGCGCAGGTGATCGCGCACGCCCCGCGAAACACAGATCTCCCCGCCCCTGACGAGGCCCTCGAGCCGAGCCGCGACATTCACGCCGTCACCGAAGATATCACCCTCCTTGGCCATCACATCGCCGACATTGACACCGATCCGGAAGCGCATCCGTTGCCCTTCGGGCTCGCTATCATTCGCGCGTGCAAGCGCCTGTTGGATCTCGAGCGCGCAGTGGACCGCGTCGAGCACGCTGATGAATTCGGCGAGCACGCTATCGCCGGCGGTGTTCGCAATCCGCCCTCGATGTTCCCCGATCAGATCGTCGACTACCGCCCGACGGGCCGACAATGTCGCCATCGTCGCCTCTTCGTCGCCATGCATCAGACGGCTGTAGCCCTCGACATCGGCGGCGAGGATCGCCACAAGCCTTCTCTCGACCGGCGGAGCCTCCATCCTCGGAAAGCCCCTATCCTTCGGGACCCGGCCGTATCACGCGCCCGATTGCGCCTTCGAGCTGGTCGATAATCGCGATCAGCTCGTCCGTCGCGAGATAGATGGTTGTGCCGCATGGACAGGTGAGTTCGCTATTTTCTCTAAACCACGCGACGGATTTTTGTATCTGTGCGCCACATTTCGGGCAAACCACCGGCAGCACATAGTTGTCAATAACACCGGACACATTATTCCTTGAGCGTGAACAGGTTTCTCATCACACATCGCTAACAGCCCGTTCTAGATCCATTGCGTATTTGCGGCAATGTTCGAGATACGCCGCCTCGTGACTGGCAACCAGCTCGACGATGCTCGACCACAGCCAATTGGGCGCGTCCAGATTCGCAGCGCGATTGCGGCCAAGCTCGTCACGCCATTTCGCACGCGTCACAACGTCCATCTGACGGGCATGCGACTTCCCGACCACCATCGCCAAATACCGGGCGGCCTTCATCGCCTCTTCACGACTGATCTGGTCAATCCCGAGCTTGAGGTCCTCGGGGAGGAGCTCGCGCATGAAGATGGCGCGGTCGAGGAAAGTCGCGCCCAGCATGCGCTCGCCGAGCGCCGGCGACAAATGCCGAGCGCCTTCGACGACACGCATCCCGTGATCCTCCGGCACCGCGGCCTCAGAATGGCGCGGTGCCGCCGCCTGCACTGCTTCCTTGATATCGATCAGACAGAGGCCGCCTTCTTTTGTGTGGCTTTTGCCCACTCCCAGCAATACCGCAAAACGCAGCCGTCCGAGGGAACTGCACCCCTTCATCCAGTAGGCGGCATCGAGCACTTCGACGCTCGCGTCGTTTTCGCGCGAGCGCAGGGCCGTAACCAGCAGACGCACGTCCTCGGTCGCAAAAATGCGTTCTATCTCGCGCCTCTCGTCTTCGCTGATCGGCCAGAACCGCTTACCCAGCGGGATCGTCGGGCTGGTATCCTCGAGACGCTCTTTCGCCAGGCGGTCCCAGGTCCGCCCGACCGCCTGACGCATGACGACTCGGACGCATTCCGGGCGCCGGCTGCGCAGATCCGGGTCTTTGTCGGCGAGCGCTTCCTCGTACCCCTCCACCATCTGCTCGATCATCTTGGCGGTGGTTACCCCCGGCAGGTCCGAGCCGCGCGCCGCTGTCGCCAGCGACAACCCGAGGCGGATCAGATCGTGCGCCGGATTGCCGATTACGGTCTGGTCGAGGTCGCGGATCTCGATATCGATCTGGCCGTCGGTATCGGCCAGCGGACCCAAATTGCCGACGTGACAATCCCCGCAAATCCAGATCGGCGGGCCTTGCGGCACCTTGCTGATGTCTGAGGCCGCAAGCCACTCGTAGAACTTCAGCGTATTTCCTCGGACATAGGCGGACGCCGAGCCGGCCATTTTCAGATCGCGGGATCGTCGAAGCGCGGCGTCCCGCTCGGATAACGACTTAATCTGCGACGAGGCCCTTGCCATGCAATCCCCTGATAACCCTGAAAGGCCTCAAAGATCGAGGTTCGCTGCCAGCATCCCCGTCCATCCTAAAATGAAACGATCACGCGGCCTTCCGCTCGTCAAGGGTAACGTCGAAGCCGAGTTCGGCGAGTTTGCGGACAAGGCGGGCGACCAGGCGGGGCGTCGTATCGGTCGAAGTGGCCGGCGCAGAGGCCTTTGAAGCCAACGGCGCGGGCGAGCCCGGTGGCTCACCACAAAAACGTCGCGAGACACCCGATCGGTACGCCGAGGCTGCGTGCAATCCACACATATTTCGAGCCGGCGCGCGGCATGACCCGATTGCCGCGCCGGTTTCAACCGCCCGATGCGGCGAGGCGCGCCAATTCCCGTGCGATCGGCCTCCTCCGGACCGGGGGCTTGCCTTCGCGGCGGGTGCGTGCACAATTCGCCCGCCGTGGCGGGGTGGTAGCGGGCGGCAGGGTGCCGCGGGCGATTGCGAGGACGAGATGAAAGCGCTGGTCGCGGTCAAGCGGGTCATCGACTACAACGTCAAGATCCGGGTCAAGGCAGATCACAGCGGCGTCGAGACCGCCAATGTGAAGATGTCGATGAACCCGTTCGACGAGATCGGCGTCGAGGAGGCCTTGCGGTTGCGCGAGGCCGGGACCGTCAGCGAAGTGGTCGTCGTTTCGCTCGGTGCCGCGCAATGCCAGGAGACGATCCGCACCGCGCTGGCGATGGGCGCCGACCGCGGGGTGCTGGTGCAGACCGACGCCGAATTGCAGCCGCTCGCGGTCGCCAAATTGCTGAGGGCGGTGATCCTCGAGGAAAAGCCCGAGATCGTTATCCTCGGCAAGCAGGCGATCGACGACGACTGCAACCAGACCGGCCAGATGCTGTCGGCTTTGCTCGGCTGGCCGCAGGCGACCTTTGCCTCCAAGCTCAAGATCGGCGACGGGAACGCCGAGGTCACGCGCGAGGTCGATGGCGGGCTCGAAACCATCGCGATCAAGCTGCCGGCGGTGGTGACCACCGATCTGCGGCTCAACGAACCGCGCTACGCCTCGTTGCCGAACATCATGAGGGCAAAGAAAAAGCCGATCGCGACGACGACGCCCGAGGCGCTCGGCATCGACGTGACGCCCCGGCTTACCGTGCTCAAGGTCGAAGAGCCGCCAAAACGCCAGGGCGGGCATAAGGTCGGCTCGGTCGCGGAACTCGTCGACAAGCTCAAAACCGAGGCGCGGGTGATCTGATGGCCGCTCTCGTCGTCGCCGAACACGACAATCGGGTGTTGAAGCCCGCGACGCTGAACGCGCTCGCCGCGGCCAAGGAAATGGCCGGGGCCGATGTCGATGTCATCGTCGCCGGCAAGGATTGCAGCGGTGTCGCAGAGGCGGCGGCCCAGATCCCGGGCGTCAGGCGGGTTTTGCTCGCCGAGGACCCGCGTTACGAGCATGGTCTTGCCGAGAATATGGCGCCACTCCTGGTCAAGCTCGCCGAGGGCTACGGCCACCTGGTGGCACCGGCGACGACCGCGGGGAAAAACCTGATGCCGCGGGTTGCCGCGTTGCTCGACGTGATGCAGATCTCGGACATCAGCGCGGTGGTTTCGCCCGACACCTTTGTACGGCCGATTTATGCCGGCAACGCGCTCCAGACAGTGCAGTCGAAAGACCCGGTCAAGGTCGTCACGGTGCGCGGCACGGCTTTTCCGCCGGGTGAGGCAACCGGCGGATCGGCGCCGATCGAGACGCTCGCCGCGACCGGCGCCGCCGGGCTTTCCGAATTCGTGCGGGCCGAGTTGTCGAAATCCGAGCGCCCCGAACTGACCAGCGCGCGGGTCATCATATCCGGCGGCCGCGGCATGCAGTCGGGGGAGAACTTCCATTTGCTCGAAAGCGTCGCCGACAAGCTCGGCGCCGCGGTCGGCGCGTCGCGCGCCGCGGTCGATGCCGGCTTTGTCCCGAACGACTACCAGGTCGGTCAGACCGGCAAGATCGTCGCCCCCGAGCTTTACATCGCGGTCGGGATTTCCGGCGCGATCCAGCACCTCGCCGGCATGAAGGACTCGAAAGTGATCGTCGCGATCAACAAGGACGAAGAAGCGCCGATCTTTCAGATCGCCGATTACGGCCTGGTCGGCGATTTATTCAAAATCCTGCCCGAACTTGCCGACGAGCTCGAGCGCCGCCAGTGAGCGCCGCCGCGTCCTCCGCCGCACCGCCGCTCGAGCGGCTGCGCCGGATTGGCGTCGTCGGCGCCGGGCAGATGGGCGGGGGCATCGCCCATGTCTGCGCGCTCGCTGGGCTCGATGTCGTGGTGACCGACATCAGCGAGGAGGCGCTGCAGCGCGGTCGTGACGCGATCGACCGCAACCTGGCGCGCCAGGTCGCGCGCGGCCGGATCCGCGAGGACGAAAAAGACGCGGCGATGGCGCGCATCTCGACCGGGGTCGATTATGCGCTGTTTGGCGAATGCGACATGGTCATCGAAGCCGCGACCGAAAAAGAGGACATCAAGCGCCAGATCTTCAAGCAACTGACCCCGAAATTGCGCCCCGACGCGCTGATCGCCACCAATACCTCGTCGATTTCGATCACCCGGCTCGGCGCCTCAACCGACCGGCCGGAAAAATTCATCGGCATGCACTTTATGAACCCGGTGCCGGTGATGACCTTGGTCGAGCTGATCCGCGGCATCGCCACCAATGAAGAAACCTTTGCGCTGACCCGCGACCTGGCCCTGAAGCTTGGCAAGACGCCGGTCGCCGCCGAGGACTACCCCGCCTTTATCGTCAACCGCATCCTGTTGCCGATGATCAACGAGGCGGTCTACGTGCTGTACGAAGGGGTGGGGTCGGTCGAGGCGATCGACACGGCAATGAAACTCGGCGCCAACCATCCGATGGGGCCGCTCGAACTTGCCGATTTCATTGGGCTCGACACCTGCCTGTCGGTCATGCAGGTGCTCTATGAAGGGCTCGCGGACAGCAAATACCGGCCCTGTCCGCTGCTCGTAAAATATGTCGAGGCCGGCTGGCTCGGCCGCAAGACCGGTCGCGGCTTTTACGACTATCGCGGCGACACGCCGGTGCCGACGCGCTGAGCCGCGAAATAATGTCCCGCATTCTTGTCCGCTGTGGGCCGATCCGTTATCAAGCTGTCACGAACGCATGCTATCCCGCCTTGCAATCGTTGATGTGCAGAGTGGCTTCCTGGTGACGGCTTGCTTGGACAATTGCCCGGCTCTGGTGCTCAACGCGGATTTCCGCCCGCTGAGTTATTTTCCGCTGTCCTTGTGGTCGTGGCAGGACGCGATCAAGGCGGTGTTTCTCGACCGGGTCAACATCATCGACCATTACGATGTTTGCGTACGCAGCCCGTCGCTCGAAATGCAATTGCCGAGCGTCGTGTCGTTGAAGGAATACGTGCCGGCGGCGCGCCATCCGGCGTTCACCCGGTTCAATGTCTTTCTGCGCGACCGGTTCAGCTGTCAATATTGCGGCGAGCCTTATCCCTCGCACGAGCTGACCTTTGACCATCTGGTGCCGCGCTCGCGCGGCGGGCGCACGACCTGGACCAATGTCGTCACCGCCTGCGGCAGCTGCAATTTGCTGAAAGGCAACCGTCTGCCGCGCGAAAGCGGCATGTATCCGCGCCATCGCCCGGTGCAGCCGACGACCTATATGCTGCAGCAGAACGGGCGCGCCTTCCCGCCCAATTACCTGCATCATAGCTGGCGCGACTATCTCTACTGGGATACCGAGCTCGATCCGTTTTGAGCCGAGGGCGCCAAGGCGCGTCCACCCCGATTGCCTCTTGTCACCCGGTGCCGCTTCAGGCTTAATTTTTCCGCGGCGAAATGCCGCCGGTTAGCGAACGCCAAGCCATAGCATCGCCCCGGCTGCCGACAAGACGAGGAGGAAGAGCGCCGATGCTGGCGGATCTGCCGGCCAAAAAGCAACGGTTGCTCGGCCTCATCCGCCGCCGTTCGCTCCTGCAAAACCGTGACTTTGTATTGTCCTCGGGCCGGTCGAGCGGCTTTTTCTTCGACATGAAGCGAACGGTGCTCGATCCCGAGGGGGCGGTTCTCATCGCCGACCTGCTGTTCGATCTGATTCGCGACGAGGATGTCGGTGCTGTCGGCGGCCTCGAAACCGGGGCCATTCCTATCGTCGCCGCGGTCTGCGCGCGCAGCTGGCCGGAAAAGCCGATTGCCGGTTTTTTCGTGCGCAAGGAAGTCAAGGGCCACGGCACCGACCAGCGGGTCGACGGGCTGCTTGAAAGGAGCGCGCGAGTTATCCTGTTCGAGGATGTGACGACGACCGGCGCCTCGGTCATGCAGGCAGCCGAGCAGGTGCGTCGCCTCGACTGCACGATCGTCAAAATCATCAGCGTCGTCGACCGGCTCGAAGGTGCAGCCGACAATTTCAAAAAGGCCGGCATCGTCTTCGAAGCCCTGTTCACTTGGCGTGACTTTAATTGAGCGAAGTGATCGTCGACTTGGCTGCGGCCCATCTGAAGCGTCAGTTCCAAAATCAGACGCAGCGCAACCGGTTTGGCAATCTCGAAGCGTTGCTGGAGCTGTCGATCTACGCCCGCGGTTGCATTGCGTCGTCGCCATCATCGAGCCGGGTCACCGTCGCCTTTGTCCTCGAGCGCGTGCTGAACAAATCCGCCAAGGATCTCGATGGCAGGCCGGTGCGGATTTCGGAGGTCGCCGACCTCGGCCACCGTCTGCATCCGCCGGTCGCGCGCGCCGTGGACTTTCTCGCCGGCGCCGAGGACGATCCCATTGAAATTGCCGCCGCCCTTGTCCGCGCATATCCGGCCCGCGAGCGGTAGCCCGTTTACCTGACATTGAGACGAATCAAAAAGGCGCGCCGTACCCCAGACTTGGCCAATTGCTGGCGGAGCGCGGTGATCGCGCGCTCCTGATAGGCGGCGTCGATTCGGTAGACCGGGACCGCCGCGCACGAATCGGTCCCGCCCTTGCGCGCTGCCGCGGCGCGTTTAGCGGCAACGATGTCGGTCGGATAGCGGTAAGCGGCGGTTTTGGCCAAATCGTAGGATTCGCGCGCCCAGATTTCGAGCGTGCCGTCCGACCACTGCGCAATCTCGGCGGGTGTCAGGCCCGCGACGATCTGATCGGCGGCGACGGTCGGATCCCGGCCCTCGGCCTCGGCGACAAGCAGCAGCTCTCCCAAGCAGGCCAGCACCAGGCAAAACGGGAGGATTTCGTCGCGATCTCCGATAATCTCGATGCTGGCGTCGCTGTGGCGGCAATGTCGGCGCGGCCTGCCGCCGCGGGCGGAATGCCCGGCGCGCCGGAGTAAGGGTTTCGGAGCCAGGCCAAGGCTAAGGAGGGGTGATCGGATGCTCCCGCAGGATTGGTCGATCCATTTTCGCTCCGACGGCCTCGGTTTGTCGCCGGCCGAATACACGCGGCTGCTCGCCCGCCTCGCTGAAGGTGAAGGGATCGCCGCCGACGAGTTTTCGCTGGGAGGTGTGGTCGAACGGCTCGAACGGCGCATGGCCGAACTCCTTGGCAAGGAGGTTGCGGTATTTATGCCGTCGGGCACGCTGGCCAACCATCTCGCCCTGCGTCTGTTGGGGCAGCGCGGGCGTCGGGTGCTGGTCCAGCGCGAAAGCCACATCTATCGCGATTGCGGCGACTGCGCCCAGGAGCTGAGCGGGCTGACGCTGGTCCCGCTCGCCGCCGGACGGACGAACTTTACTTTGGACGAGGTGATGTCCGAGGTCGGGCTCGAAGAGGATGGGCGGGTTCGCACCCCGATCGGCGCGATTTCGATCGAATCGCCGGTGCGGCGCAGGCAGGGTGAGGTTTTTGACTACGCCGAGATGCAGCGCATCACCGGCTTTGCCCGCGAGCGCGGGATCGGGCTCCATCTCGACGGCGCCCGGCTGTTTCTCGCGACACCCTATACCGGCATCGCACCCGCGGCCTACGCCGCGCCGTTCGATACCGTCTACGTGTCGCTGTACAAATATTTCAACGCGGCGGGCGGGGCGATCTTGGCCGGGTCGCGGCAGCTGCTCGACGGGCTCTATCATCAGCGCCGCATGTTGGGCGGCGGGCTGCGCCAAGCCTGGCCTTACGCAGCGGTCGCATCGCACTATCTCGAAGGGTTCGCCGGACGCTTCGCCGAGGCGGCGGCAATGGCGGATCGGCTGTTTGGCGCGTTGGGCGAGCACCGCCGGGTGGAGGTACTGCGCTCGGCGGCTTCGACCAACGTCACCCGCCTGAGGCTGCGCGGCGCCGCCGCTGCGGCGCTACCGGAACGGCTCGCCGCGCGCGGGATGTCGATCCGCCCGGCGCTCGCCGCCTCTACCGATGCCGCCGAGTTCGAGCTGATCCTGAACGAAACGATCCTGCGCCGACCGCTGGCGCAGACAATCGCCGATTTCGTCAGCGCGATCGACGGCGGATGACGACGGGTTCGCGCGGGCTGACGGCTCTCCGATTGACGCTTGCCGAGCCAGCCCTTATCTAAATTTTCGTCCCATGGCCGTACTCCCGATCATCACCGCCCCCGATCCGCGCCTCAAAATCAAGGCGCGCCCGGTCGCCGCCGTCGACGACGCGGTCCGCCGGCTGATGGACGACATGCTCGAAACGATGCGCAAGGCGATCGGCATCGGTCTCGCCGCCCCGCAGGTCGGCGTGGGCAAACGCGTCATCGTGCTCGACGTTGCGCGTGAAGGGGAACCGCCGCAGCCGATGATGCTGGCCAATCCGGAGATTTTGCAACGCTCGGCGGATGTGGCGACCTTCAGCGAGGGTTGCCTGTCGCTGCCCGAGCATTATGCCGACGTGACCCGGTCGGCCGAAATTCGCCTGCGCTATGTCGACTACCAGAACGAGATCCGCGAGATCGAGGCGTCCGGGCTGCTCGCGACCTGCATCCAGCATGAGATCGACCATTTGGACGGCGTTTTGTTTGTCGACCATATTTCGATGGTCAAACGTGGGATGATCCTGCGCAAACTCGCCAAGGCCAAGCGCGGTCGCACCCCGGTCGCCGCCTAGCGCGAGCGGCGGCCTTAGGGCAATCCTGCGCCGGAGCGCGCGTTGAACCTTGTCTTTATGGGCACGCCGGCTTTTGCCGCGACGATTCTCGGCGCACTGATCGAGGCCGGCCATCGCATTCTCGCGGTTTATTCGCAGCCGCCGCGCCCCGCCGGCCGCGGCCATCATCTGCAGCCTTCCTCGGTGCAGTTGCTCGCTCAACGGCATGGGTTTGAGGTGCGCTGCCCGGCACGCCTGCGCGACGAAGAGGTTCAGGCGGAATTTTCCGCATTGGGCGCCGAGGCCGCTGTCGTCGCCGCCTATGGGCTGATCTTGCCGCGCGCAATGCTCGCCGCCCCCCGCCACGGCTGCATCAATGTGCATGCCTCGCTGTTGCCGCGCTGGCGCGGCGCGGCGCCGATTGAGCGCGCTCTGCTCGCCGGCGACGCCGAGACCGGAATCACGATCATGCAGATGGAGGAGGGGCTCGATACCGGCCCGATCCTGATGCAGGACGGGTTTCCGATCGGCAGCGACAGCACCGCAGCCGGCCTCACGGAGGCGCTCGCACGACTGGGCGGCGAGCTCGTCGTCAAATCGCTCGACGAGACGGCACGCGGCCGCTTGACCTCCCGGCCGCAGCCGCGGGAGGGGGTCACCTACGCGTCAAAAATTTTGCGCGAGGAGGGCCGGCTCGATTGGCGGCAATCCGCCGAAGAACTTGAGCGGCGGGTGCGCGCGTTCGACCCACGGCCCGGCGCGTCCTTCGAATTCCGCGGCGAACACATCCGAGTGCTCGCCGCAGCGGCGGTGCCCGACACCGTCGGCGAGCCGCCGGGAACCGTGCTCGACGATCGGCTGTCGGTGGCCTGCGGATTGGGCGCGCTGCGACCATTGAGGCTGCAGCGGCCAGGGCGCGCGCCCCTCGCGGCCGATGCATTTCTGCGCGGCTGCCCGATCCCTGCCGGAACCTTGTTGCCGTGCCCCGCTACAAGCTGACGATCGAATATGACGGCGCCGGGCTCGTCGGCTGGCAGCGCCAGTCGCAAGGGTTGTCGGTGCAGGAAGCGCTCGAAACCGCGGTCGCGAAGTTTTGCGGCGAGACCGTGACGGTCCATGGTGCCGGCCGCACCGATGCCGGCGTCCATGCACTTGGCCAGGTCGCCCATCTCGACCTCGTTCGCGAGGCAGCCCCCGATGTCCTGCGCGGCGCGCTCAACCATTATCTGCGTGCGGCCGCGGTCAGCGTGCTTGCCGTCGCGGCCGTCTCGGCCGAGTTCGACGCGCGGCTGTCGGCGATCCAGCGCATCTATGTCTACCGCATTTTGAACCGTCGCGCGCCGGCAGCGCTGGAGCGCGGGCGGGTCTGGCGGGTGGCGCCGCCGCTCGATGCCGAGGCGATGAGCGAGGGGGCGCGGCACCTGCTCGGACATCACGATTTCACAACCTTCCGCGACCGGCTGTGCCAGGCGAAATCGCCGCTGCGCACGCTCGACGCGCTCGAGGTCATCCGCATCGGCGAGGAGATTCGCATCGAGGCGCGGGCGCGATCCTTTCTGCATCATCAGGTGCGCAACATGGCGGGGACACTCGAACTCGTCGGCATCGGCCGCTGGCGGCCCGCGGACGTGGCCGGCGCGCTCGCCAGCCGCGACCGCCGCGCCGGCGGCCCGACCGCTCCCGCCGACGGCCTCTATCTGGTCGAAATCCGCTATCCCGCCTTTATTCGGGACCAAGGGTAGCGGTATCGATGGCCGGGCCAATCGATCGAGCACCGAGGAGCGCGAGGCGACAAATGCGCGGGAGAATACCCGATAACCTTTCCATCCTGCGGTCGCGGGAGCCGCGGCCGGAGCGTGCCGAGCCTCGGCTGTATCCTGCGGATGCGCCGCTGCCGTTCCGTCGCCCCGCGATCGGCAGTGCGACGAGCTTGTCGGCCAGCCCGGAGGACGAGCCCGAATCGATGATTTCGCCAGCGGTATCCGCGCTCGACCGGCGTCCCGCGCCGGCAGCGCGCAGGGTAGGCGCTGTGCCATACCTCGCCGTCGCCGGGCTTGTCGTGCTCGCCGCCGGTGGGGTTGCCGGCATGCGGTTGCTCGTCCCGACGCCGTCCGGGAGAGTGACCGCCGTCGCCGCCGCAGACGGTGCCGCCACGCCGCCACAAGCGAGCGGCGGGTCTGGGGCGGCCTCGCCAGGCACAGCGCCATCGCCGCCGGCGGTGGCTGTCGCCATCCCCAGCGCGCCGGTCGCGCCGCATGCCGCGGCAGACAGCGGGACGTCAAAATCGCCGGAAAATGTGGCGCCGGTTATTAGCCCGCGGCCATCTGTCAGCGCGGCGCACGCCCCAGCCGCTACCACCTCCGAACATATCGCTGATCCCGCCTCGAAAGCCGCTGCGACAACAAAAGTTGCCGCCGAGCCGACGGGCCCGGCGAAAGACACGGCGAGGGATTCTGCAGCCGCTCGCCGCACGGCGAGCCCGCCGACCGGGGCTCACCGACCCGCTCGGATTCGAATCGCGGAACCTCACGCACATGTTCGAGATGCCCGCGAAGTCCGATCGGGAGAACCGAAATCAGGTTCCACCCGCACCGCGGTCGCGCGTCAGTCGGAGGGGCCCTCGCGCTCCGCCCAGATTTTGGCGCCGCGGCAGGTGGACCAGGCCGCGTCATTCGACCGACTTATGAACCAGCTGACCGAGTCGACCAAACCGGCCGAGCAAACCCGGCCCGCCGAGAAAACCCAGCCGGGCGCGCAAACCGAGCAAACAAGGCCGGCCGAGCAGATGTTGACCCCGCCGGCAGCAGGAGCCCCGGACCCTTTTTCCCAACACGATTCGGGCGAGGCGTCGCCTCAGTAGAGGTTGCCGGCGGCGCGGGTGACCACCACGCCGAGCACGAGATCGACAAGCACCACCAAGGTAGCAGCCGCACCGCTCGCCTCCAACGCGACGCGGGCGATGTACCATTCGTAGAGAAGCACCGCGATTGCCGCGGCGATCTCGATTGTCTGCGAAATCGGATCGCTGAATGCCCCGGTCTCGGATTCGAGGCCGACCAGCACAAACAGAGCGCTTTGCGGCAGCTGACACCAATTGTAGGGGACCATAAAGTCAAAAAACCGATGCTCGCGCCCAATCCAGCGCAGCACCGAGAGCATGAGGAGCGGGAACGCGACCCACGAGATCACATAACCGATCGTTTCGGCGAGAATGATCCGCAGGCCGCCGGCGCTGTTCCAGTCGGCAAGGCTGATCCGCATCGTCAGCAGCACGAGAAAGAACGGGTAGCTGAGAAACCCGGACAGAAACGAGCGCCAGAACCCGCCGAGCGACCGGTCAAAATAAGCAAGGCCGCCACGATCGCCGCGCGCCAGCCGCAGGCAGCCGATCAGCGCCCATCGCAACTCGGCCCATGTCGTCACCGGCATAAACTACTCGCCGCTTGATCAGGACTTCTGAAAGAACAGTTCGAGGAAGGTTCGGTAGATTTCGGTCAGGGCGGCAAGGTCGGCGAGATCGACCCGCTCGTCGATCTTGTGCATGGTCTGGCCGACGAGGCCGAATTCGGCGACCGGGCAATAGGGGTGGATGAAGCGCGCGTCGGAGGTGCCGCCGGTGGTGCTGAATTCGGCCGCGCGTCCGGTGACGCGGCGGATCGCCTCGGCGAGCGGGTCGCTGACGATGCCGCGGGAAGCCAGAAACGACTCGCCGCTGATCGAGACGTCGAGGGTATGGCGACCGCCGCAATCCGCCATATCGAGCCGCTCTTCCAGCCAATTTTTCAGGCGATCTCCGTTCCAGCGATCGTTGAAGCGGATGTTGAACACCGCCCTTGCCTCGGCCGGGATTACGTTCGCCGCCGGATTGCCAATGTCGATCGTCGAGACCTGAAGGGTCGAAGGCTGGAAATGCTCGGACCCGCGGTCGAGTTCGGCGCTGGTCAAGGCATGCAACATCGCCACCAGGCGATGGGCGGCATTGTCGGCGAGTTGCGGGTAGGCGGTGTGGCCCTGTACGCCATGCGCGGTCAGCCGCCCGGTCAGGCTGCCGCGCCGGCCGATCTTGATCATATCGCCGAGGACGCTGGCCGAAGTCGGCTCGCCGACGAGACAGGCATCGAGCCTCTCGCCGCGCGCCGCCAACCATTCGAGCACTTTCTTGGTGCCGTTGACCCCCGCGGCTTCCTCGTCGCCGGTGATCAGGAGGCTGATCGAGCCGTCCGAGCCCGGCTCGCGTCCGGCGAGCCAATGCTGGGCGGCAGCGATAAACGCGGCGATCGCGCCCTTCATGTCGACCGCACCGCGGCCCCACAGCGCGCCGTCACGCAAGCCGGCGCCGAACGGGTCGAGCGACCACGCCTCCGGCGCTCCCGGCGGCACCACGTCGGTATGCCCGGCAAAACATAGATTGGGCCGGCCCTCGCCATGGCGAGCGTAGAGGTTGACGATCGCGTCGCCGCCGTCCCCAAACACCAAACGATGGCAGGTGAAGCCGAGATCCTCGAGATGCGAGGCGACGATGGCGATGGCGCCCTCGTCCCTGGGGGTGACGCTCGGCCGGCGGATCAGCTCAGCGGCGAGGGCGGCCGGATCGAGTGCCGCGTTCCTCATTCGCGCAAGAGATCGTTGATCGCGGTCTTGGCGCGGGTCTGCTCGTCGACAGTCTTGACGATGACCGCGCAATAAAGGCTCGGGCCGGGACTGCCGTCGGGCAACGGCCTGCCCGGCAGCGACCCCGGCACCACCACCGAATAGGCCGGCACGCGGCCGATATGAATGTCACCGGTGTTGCGGTCGACGATCTTGGTCGTGGCGCTGATAAAGGTGCCCATTGCCAGCACCGAGCCCTGTTCGACGATGACGCCCTCGACGACCTCGCTGCGCGCGCCGATAAAGCAGTTGTCCTCGATGATGACCGGCTCGGCCTGCAACGGCTCGAGCACGCCGCCGATGCCGACTCCGCCCGAGAGGTGGCAGTTCTCGCCGATCTGCGCGCAGGAGCCAACCGTCGCCCAGGTGTCGACCATCGTCCCCCTGTCGACATAGGCGCCGACGTTCACAAAACTCGGCATCAGCACGACACTGGGTGCGATATAGGCCGAGCGGCGGACGATGCTGCCCGGCACCGCGCGAAACCCGGCATCGCGGAAACGGTTCGACGACCAGCCGGCGAATTTGGACGGCACCTTGTCCCACCATTTGGCGGCGCCGCGCTCGGGATCGACCGGGCCGCCCGGGATCTCGACCATGTCGTTCAGGCGAAACGACAGCAGCACCGCTTTTTTAAGCCATTGATGAACCTTCCAGCCCTGCGCGGTCTTGTCGGCGACGCGCAGCGCGCCGCTGTCGAGGCCCTCCAACGCTGCCTCCACCGCGTCGCGCCAGGCGCCGCGGGTCGCGGGTGAAACGCCGTCGCGCCCCTCCCAGGCGGCATCGACGGTGGCGGCGAGATCGGCGTCGGTCATGGGGTCTTCCGCGGCGGGTGCTGGAGCGTGCGCGGCGCACCATGATCGAGCCGCCCCGGCGGTGTCAACCTGGGCAGGCGTGCTCCCTTCGGGCGCCCACGCAAATGCGTCATCGCCGCCGGTGCCAGGCAGCGACGGGGCAGCCCTCGCTCGCGATGCCGCTTGCGACCGGCAGAGCCGCGGGTTAAGAAATCCTCGGGGTGGATCCGTGAGAAATCGCAGTTCCCTTTGGCTCTGGTGGCTTTTGCCGGCCGTCGCGATCGGGCTGGCGTCGTGCAAGCCGTCGGAGAAGCCAGAGGCGGCGCAGCCACGCCCGGTGCGGGTCGTCACCGTCGAGCGCCAGGAAGCGGGCGAAACGGTCTCGCTGACCGGCCAAATCGAGGCGGAGACCGAAGTCAGCCTGTCCTTCCGGGTTGGCGGCCGAATGATCGGGCGCTCGGTAAACGTCGGGGACCGGGTCAAGGCCGGGCAGGTCGTGGCGCGGCTTGAACCGGATCCGGCGCAAAACGCACTTCGCGCGGCGCGCGCCAATCTCGCCGCCGCGCAGAGCCTGCTGACCAAGGCGCGCAACGATTTCAACCGGCAGGACGAATTGCTGCGCGGCGGATGGACCACCCGCGTCCGCCACGACCAGGCAATGCACGCAATGCAGGCGGCGCAGGCGCAGGTCGACGCCGCGCGGGCCCAGGCGGCGACGGCCGAGGACAATCTCTCTTACACCGAGCTCGTTGCCGATGCGTCCGGTCATGTCACCGCCGTCGGCGCCGAACCCGGCGAGGTGGTGCCGGCGGGACGAACGGTCGTGCAGTTGGCGCGCGAGGGCGGCCGCGACGCCGTGTTCGATGTCCCGGCGCGGGTTATCCAGGGTGCACCCTATGACCCGGTCGTCAATGTGGTGCTGGCCAGCGATCCCTCGGTGCGGGCGACGGGGCGGGTGCGCGAGGTGGCGCCCCAGGCCGATCCGGTGACGCGCACGTTCCGGGTCAGGGTCGGGCTCGACAATCCGCCCGACGCGATGCGGCTCGGTTCGACGGTGACCGGGACGATCACCCAGGAGGGTGCTGCCGAGATCGCGATCCCGGCGTCGGCGTTGACCCGCGCGCAGGGCCAGCCGGCGGTATGGATTGTCGACCCCAAGGCCAGCACCGTGTCATTGCACCCGGTCGATGTCGCCAGCTACGACCTGGCGCAGGTGATCGTCGGACAAGGACTGGAGCCCGGCGATGTCGTCGTCACCGCTGGCGTGCAGTCATTGCGGCCGGGTGAGAAGGTCAGGCTGCTCGGCGCGGCATCGTGAGCCGATTCAACCTTTCCGAGTGGTCGATCCGCAATCGCTCGGTCGTCGTCTTTTTGATGATCGTGATCGTCGCCGCCGGGGCGCTGTCGTTTTTGCGCCTCGGCCGGGCGGAGGACCCGGTGTTCACGATCCGCACGATGGTCGTGCAGGCGCAGTGGCCGGGCGCCACGCTCGACGAGACGCTGCTGCAGGTGACGGAGCGGCTCGAACGCACCTTGCAGGAGGTGCCGCATCTTGACGTATTGCGCAGCTACACCACCGCCGGCCGAACGGTGATCTTCGTCGACCTTCTCGGCAGCGTGCACGGGCGCGCTGTCGAGGACGCCTGGTACGACGTGCGCAAAAAGATCGGCGACATGCGGCAAACGCTGCCGCAAGGCGTCGTCGGCCCGTTCTTCAACGACGAGTTCGGCGATACCTACGGCACGATCTACGGCTTTACTGCGGACGGATTCACCTTCCGCGAATTGCGCGACTACGTGGAGAACATCCGCAGCGAACTTTTGAAAATACCCGACGTCTCGAAGATCGACGTGCTCGGCGCTCAGGATGAAGTGATCTACGTCGACTTCTCGCTCACGAAGCTCGCCAGCCTGGGCATCGATCCGAGCACATTGGTCGCAGCCCTGCAGGCGCAAAATATCGTGCGCCCTTCGGGGGTGCTGCGCACCGGCGAGGAAGCGATATCGCTGCAAGTCTCCGGCGCGTTCACCTCCGAGCAGGATGTCCGCGACGTCAACTTCGCCTCGGGAGGGCGGATCCTGCGGCTGCGCGATGTCGCCGAGGTGCGCCGCGGCTACACCGACCCGCCGCAGCCGATGTTCCGGGTCAACGGAAAACCGGCGATCGGGCTTGCCATCGCGATGCGCGACGGCGGCGATATCCTGGCGCTGGGCAGCAACATCAAGGCCGCGATGAGCCGGATCACCGCCAATCTGCCGATCGGCATCCAGCCGACATTGGTCGCCGACCAGGCCGAAATCGTCGATCACGCGATCACCGACTTCACCAGTTCGCTGTGGCAGGCGATCGTCATCGTCCTCGCGGTCAGCTTTCTGGCACTCGGCGTACGCGCCGGCTCGGTGGTTGCAATCGCCATTCCGCTAACCCTGGCGATCGTCTTTCCGGTGATGTCGATGGTCGGCATCGACCTGCAGCGCATCTCGCTCGGCGCGCTGATCATCGCCCTGACCCTGCTCGTCGACGACGCGATGACCACAATCGACGCGATGACGCGGCGGCTTGCCGCCGGCGACGCCATGCAGGTCGCGGCGGTCTATGCCTATCGGGCCCTCGCCTTTGCGATGCTGTCCGGAACCCTGGTGACGATCGCCGGCTTTGTGCCGATCGGCTTCGCCCAAAGCTCGGCCGGGGAATATACCTTTTCGATCTTCGCGGTCGTGGCGATCGCGCTGATCGCGTCGTGGTTTGTCGCCGTGATCTTCGCCCCGCTGCTCGGCACGATGCTGCTGCGCCCGCCAAAGCCGGGGCAACAGGCAAAGCCGAGCCGCGTGCTCGGTGCCTATCGCGGCTTTCTCGGGCTGGCGATCCGGGGCAGATGGGTGACGTTTGCCGTCAGCCTCGCGGCCTTTGTCCTCTCCGTCGCCGGGCTTGGCCTGGTGCCGCGGCAGTTTTTTCCGCCGTCCGACCGCGTCGAGCTGCTCGTCGACCTCAACCTCCCGCAGAACGCTTCGATCTACGCCACCGAGAGCAATGTCGAGCGCCTCGAGCAGCACCTTAAAGGCGATGCCGACATCGATCACTTCAGCAGCTATGTCGGCCGCGGGGCGCCCCGCTTCTACCTTCCGCTGAATGTGCAGCTGGCGAACCCGTTCTTCGGCCAGGTGGTGATCGTCACGAACAGCATCGCCGCGCGCCAGCGGCTCCAATCCCAGCTCGAAAAGCTGCTGTCGGACGAATTTCCGAATGTCGTTGGGCGCGTCTACCCGCTCGAGCTCGGGCCGCCCGTTGGTTGGCCATTGCAATATCGCGTGTTGGGCCCGGATCTGGAGAAACTGCGCGATACCGCGATGCAGGTGGCGCAGGTGATCGCGACCGCGCCGGACGCACGCCGGATCAATTTTCAGTGGATGGAGCCGCAGCGCCAGCTGCGGGTGCAGGTGGACCAGGACGAGGCGCGGCGCCTGGGACTGAGTTCGGCGGCGGTCGCCACCGTCCTCAACACGGCGATCTCCGGCACCACCGTCACCCAGGTGCGCGACAACATTTACCTCGTCAATGTCGTCGTGCGCCAGGAGGGCGGTCAGACCTTGTCGATCGACACGTTGCGCACCCTGCAACTGCCGCTGCCCAACGGGCGCAACGTGCCGCTCAACCAGATCGCGACCTTCGACTACACGCAGGAATACCCGCTGGTCTGGCGCCGCGACCGCGTGCCGATGCTGACGGTGCAGGCGGATGTCGCCCCCGGCGTGTTGCCGGAGACGGTCATCTCCCAGCTCCAACCGGCGATCGACAAACTGTCGGCCGGACTGGCGCCCGGCTATCGCATCGAGCTCGGCGGGATCGCCGAGGAAAGCGCCAAATCCCGCGACTCGGTTTTTGCCGTGGTTCCGTACATGCTGCTCTTGGTGCTGACCATCCTGATGTTCCAGCTGCGCAGCTTTCAGCGGCTCGGGATTGTCTTGAGCGTCGTGCCGCTAGGCCTGATCGGCGTTGTCGCGGCGTTGCTGATCTCGGGACAGCCGCTCGGCTTTGTCGCGATCCTGGGGGTTCTCGCGCTTGTCGGCATGATCGCCAAAAATGCGGTGATCCTGATCGAGCAGATCGAAGCCGAGCGGCGCGCGGGAATGGCGGTGCGCGAAGCGGTGGTCGAGGCGTCGACCTCGCGCTTCAGGCCGATCCTGTTGACCGCGTCGTCGACCGTGCTGGGGCTGATCCCGATCGCCTTCACGGTCTTTTGGGGAGCGATGGCGTTTGCCATCATGGGCGGCCTCCTGGTCGCTTCGCTGCTGACGCTGGTCTTTTTGCCGACGCTTTACGTCACCTGGTTCGAGCGCCGTGGGGCGTCGCCATCCGACGCCTCCGCCACCAAAGGCGGCCCGGTGGCCGCCGAGGCGTCGCCGCGATGACCGGCTACGGCAATGCTGCGGATGCGCTCTCGCTGCGGCCGGCGATCGTCCGAGGGATCTCTTTTTTCGCCATCTGGGTGGTTCTCTCTGGCGGCGGCCCGATCGACCTGATGCCAGGAATTGCGGCGGCGCTGGCGGCGACTTGGGCCAGCCTGCGTCTGCTGCCTCCCGGCGGAAACCGGCTCCAGATGCTCGCCTTGGCCCGGTTTGCGCTGCGGTTTCTGGGTCAGTCCGTCGTCGCCGGAGCGGATGTTGCGCGCCGGGCGCTCGATCCTCGTTTGCCGCTCAATCCGGGGTTCGTGCGCTACCCCGTGGGGCTTCGCGAGGGTCCGAGGCGAAACGTCTTTACCACGCTGACTAGCCTGTTGCCGGGCACGGTTCCGGCGGGCCAGGACCAGACAGGCGCGCTCGTCATCCATTGTCTCGACACGCGGCAGCCGGTCGCGGCGCAGCTCGCGGCCGAGGAGGCGATGCTGGTTCGCATCATCGGCGGAGCGCCCGGCGATGGCTGATTTTCTACTCGCCGCCGCGGCCGTCGTGCTGGCGCTGGTGGCGCTGGGGCTGGTCCGCGTCGCGCGCGGCCCGGAAGAGGCGGACCGCATCATGGCGGCGCAGCTGCTCGGCACCGGCGGTATTGCCGTCTTGCTGCTGCTGGCACAAGCCGTCGCGATGCCTGGAGTGGTCGATGTCGCGCTGGTGCTGGGATTGCTGGCGGCGTTTATCTCGGTCGCTTTTGCCAAAGCCGCCGGGCATCGGGTCGCGGACGATCCCGCGCGGGCGGGCAGGGAATGAGGCTCGTCCTCGATGCCTTGACGATCGCCGCGGTCTCGGCCGGAGCCTTCTTTTTTCTGGCGGGCACGGTCGGGCTGCTGCGCTTCCCGGATGCGCTGAGCCGGCTGCACGCGCTGACCAAGGCGGACAATCTCGGGCTCGGCCTGATCGTATTCGGTTTGCTGTTTCAGGCGGAGGGGCCGCTCACCGCGCTAAAGCTGATCGGCGTCTGGCTGCTCGCCCTGCTGGCCGGCGCCGTCGTCACCCAACTGATCGCGCTCGCTGCCCGCCCGGACGGGCCGCCGGCGTGAGCCTGGCTTTCGCTCTCGACGCCATCCTCGGCCTCGCGGTCCTCGCCGTTGCCGCCTGGACGATCGTCGCGCGCGACGCTTTTGCCGCTATTGTCGGCTTTGTCGCGTTCGGGCTGTTGCTGGCGCTGGTCTGGGTGCGCCTTGCCGCGCCCGATGTGGCGCTGACCGAGGCCGCGATCGGCAGCGGCGTGACCGGTGGGCTGCTCGTCGCTGCTTGCTCCCACCTACGCGGCGACGCCGCCGCGGCGGGCATCGAACAGCCGCGCGCGATCCTTCGGCTTGCCGCCGCTGTCGCCTGCGTAGTGGTGACGGCGGGGCTCGCCGCGATTGTGTTGCTGTTACCCGATCCCGCGCCGACGCTGGCGCCGCAGGCGGCCGCGCAACTCGCCCAGACCGGCCTCGGCAACCCGGTCACCGCCGTACTGATGGCCTACCGCGCGATTGACACCCTGCTCGAAGTGGTGGTGCTGCTGCTCGCGTTGGTCGGTATCTGGTCGTTGGCCCCGGACCGCTTTTGGGGCGGCCGGCCGGGGTTGCGGCAGCACGAAGACCCGAACGGCATGCTGGTGTTTTTAGCGCGGCTGTTGCCGCCGCTCGGGGTTCTTGTCGGGATTCACTTGTTCTGGGTCGGGGCTGTCGCCCCAGGAGGCGAATTCCAGGGCGCCACAGTGCTTGCGGCGATGTGGCTCCTTGCTATGATGGCTGGGCTCGTCGATGCGCCGCCGATTGATCGGCGCTGGCTGCGCCTCGCGCTGGTTGCCGGGCCGGCTGTCTTTCTGGCGATCGGTTTAGCCGGATTCGCCGTGGCCGGCGCCTTCCTCGCCTATCCGCCCGATCACGCCAAGCTGCTGATCGTCATCATCGAAACGCCGGTGACCTTGTCGATCGCGGCGACCCTCGGCCTATTGGTGGCCGGCCCGCCGGAACGGGCCCCGCCGGGATGAGCGCTGCGACTTTGTTCGGCCTGTGCGGCGCGGCGCTGGCGGGTCTCGGTCTTTACGGCGTGATCGTGCACCCGCATCCGTTGCGCAAGATTCTCGCCTTCAACCTGATCGGCGGCGGCGTCTTCGTCATCTTGGGGATCGTCGCGCGCCGTGGCGCGGCAGCCGGGTTCACCAGCGATCCAATACCGCAGGCGCTCGTCATCACCGGCATTGTCGTCGCTTTTGCCGCGACGGCGCTCGCCGTGGCGCTGGTGTTGCGACTATTGCACGAGACCGGTTGGGTCACGCTGCGGCCGGATCTAGCGATCGGCGCGCGCCCAGATGACCCCCATTGCTGATGCCGAATGCCGCGATCGTGTCGGCCGGGACGACGCCGGGCGGGTTTCTCCTCGTCCTCGCGATCATGCTGCCGGTCGGCGGCCTATTGCTGTCCTTCCTCCTCGGTGGGCGTCATGCGGAGCGCGTCGCTATTGTCGTGATGCCGTTCGGCGTCGCGGTTGCGGCTGCGATCGCCGCCGGTGTGTGGCGCTCGCGGAATGTGCTGCAATACGTTGTCGGCGGCTGGCACCCGCCGCTCGGCGTGGCTTTGCGGGCCGACGGTCTGTCCGCGGCGATGATCGTCACCGCCGCGTTGCTGGTCCCGGGGATCGGACTTTTTGCGCGTGCCCAATTTGCGACGCCGCCGGGGGCGGAAGCACGAGCGCCACTGGTCTTCTGGACTTTGCTGCTGGCGGTGTGGGCGGCGTTAAACGCGGTCTTTCTCGGCGCCGATCTGTTCAATCTATTCGTCGCCCTCGAATTGCTGACGTTTGCCGCGGTGCCGCTCGTCTGCCTCGACGGGCGCGCCGAGACGCTCGCGGCCGCATTGCGCTACCTGCTCTTTGCGCTGCTCGGATCGGTCCTCTACCTGCTCGGTACCGTGTTGCTCTACGGCGCCTACGGCACGCTCGACATCGCCCTCTTGTCGAGCCGGGTGCGGGCGGAGCCGCTCGCCTGGGTGGCGCTGTCCTTGATGACGGCGGGGCTGCTGGCCAAGGCGGCGCTCTACCCGTTGCATTTGTGGCTGCCGCCCGCCCATGCCGGGGCGCCGGCGCCGGCCAGCGCGCTGCTGTCCGGGCTCGTCGTCAAGGCGCCGTTCTTTCTGGTCGTGCGGTTGTGGTTCGACGTGATGCCCGGCCTTGCCGACCGAGCCGCGGCGCAACTCCTCGGCGCGCTCGCGGCGGCGGCGATCCTGTTCGGCAGCGTCCTCGCTCTGCGGCAGGCGCGTCTAAAGCTCCTGATCGCCTACTCGACGGTCGCTCAGATCGGCTATCTGTTCCTGATGTTCCCGCTTTCCGGGAAGTCGCAGGTGGGCCATCCCTGGGGCAATTCCGCCTGGACTGGCGGCGTGCTTCAAGCGGTCTCGCACGCTTTTGCCAAGGCCGCGATGTTCATGGCGGCGGGGCTGGTCTACGAGGCGCTCGGGCACGACCGCATCGCCGGGCTCGCCGGCATCGGGCGGGCATTGCCGATTACGATCTTTGCGTTCGGGCTCGGCGGCTTGTCGCTGATGGGTCTGCCGCCGAGCGGCGGTTTTGTCGCGAAGGCGATGCTGTTGACGGCGGCGGTCGCGGAGGGCCAGTGGTGGTGGGCGCTTGTGGTCCTCGTCGGCGGGCTGCTCGCCGGCGGCTATGTGTTTTTGGTGTTGGCGCGGGCATTGGCCGATCCGAGCGAGCCGCTGACCTTGCTGACGCCCATAGCACGGACCCGGCAAATGCTGGTCTTGGCGCTGGCGCTGTTCGCGGTGCTGCTCGGTTTCGTGCCGCTGCGGCCCTCGGAATTGCTGATGATCGGCCGTCCGCACCCGGTGGTATTGGGCTTCAAGTGAGCATCGGCCGGTTGTCGGTAATCTCTCTATTGAAATCGCCGGCCGGGCTGAAGCCCATGGCGAATGCCGGGCCATGATCGCCGCGGAGGCATTGCTCGTCGCAGCACTGGCGACACCGCTCGCGATGCTGGGGGCCTGCGTCTCGCGGCGGCTGCGGGACCGCATGCCCGCATTGCTGGCGTTCGCCCCGGTGCCGGCCTTGGCGGCGGCATTGCTGGCGCCCGGCGCCGCGCCGTTGGTGATGTTCCCGCCGCCGCTGCGCATGACCCTGACGCTCGACGTCCCTGCCGCGATATTGCTCGGGGCCGCCGCTCTGCTGTGGATCGCCGCCGGCGCCTACGCCGCGGCGCATTTGCGCGGCGGACCGAATGCCGGACGGTTTTCCGAATGGTGGCTGCTAACCCTGACCGGCAGCCTCGGCGTCTTTATGGCGGCCGACCTCGTGAGCTTTTATTTGACCTATTCCGTCGTCAGTCTGGCGGCCTATGGCCTTGTCATAGATGACGGCACAGCGGCCAGCCGGCGGGCGGGAACGGTCTACGTGGCGCTCGCGGTATTGGGCGAGGCCTTTTTGTTGATGGCGTTCGTGTTCATGGCGGAGGCCGTGCCGAGCGGAAGCCTGTTGATCCGCGACACGGTGGCGGCGCTGCCGGCATCGCCGTGGCGCGCGGCCTCATTGGCGCTGCTGATCCTGGGCTTTGGGCTCAAGATCGGGCTCGTGCCGGGGCATGTGTGGATGCCGCTCGCCTATCGGGCGGCTCCGACCCCGGCGGCTGCGGTGCTGAGTGGCGCTGCGGTCAAGGCCGGAATCATCGGGCTGATCCGCTTTCTGCCATTGGGCGTGGCGATGCCCGCATGGGGCGAAGCCTTGGCCGCCGCTGGAATGTTCTCGGCCTTTTACGGTGTCGTGGTCGGGGTCACTCAGGAAAACCCAAAGACGGTGCTGGCCTATTCGAGTGTCAGCCAGACGGGGTTGCTGGCGGCGGTGCTCGGCATGGGATGGGCCGCGGGCGACCCCGGCGCGGCGCTGGGCGCGAGTTTCTCGGCGGCGAACCACATCCTGGTCAAGGGTGCCTTGTTCCTCGCGATCGGCGTCGCCGCCACGGCCGGGCCGCGCTGGTGGCCGGTGCTGCTGCCCGCGGCGGTGTTAGCACTGGGGCTCGGCGGGCTGCCCCTCACCGGCGGCGCGTTGGCAAAGCTCGCGGTAAAGGCGGAGCTGGGACAGGGGCTTGTCAGCCTCATGTCAAACTTGGCGGCGGCCGGCAGCACGTTGCTGATGCTGCATTTCCTACAGCGGCTCGCGGCGACCGGACGAGCGGCCCCGCAGGGGTCGCCGTCGCCGGCCGGGCTCGCACGGCCCTGGCTGGCGACGGCGTTCGCCGCGATCGCGGTCCCGTGGGCGTTTTATCCGCTGGCCCAATCCGGCGCACGGGTTGATGCACTGGCCCCGGGGAAGCTGTTGGCGGCGCTGGGGCCGGTATTGCTCGGGATCGTTCTTTTTGGCGGGCTTTGGCGCTGGGGGTCGCGGCTGCCGGCGGTGCCGCCAGGCGACATCGTCGTGGCCGGCGAAGCCGCGCTGCGTCGAACAGCCGCCTGGGGCGAGGCGATCGAGCGCGCCGACGGCTGGCTGCGGCAATGGCCGGTCGCGAGCCTGTCGCTGCTGGCGGTGGCGATCCTGTTGGGCACCGCCCTGTTGGCGTGGCAGTGAGCGCCGGCTGAGGCGGAATGGCCGTGGATCGCGACAATCCGCCCAATCCGGCTGGCGACCGCACGCTTCGCCTCGCGGCGCTGATCTGCGCTGTGCTGCTGACCTTGGCGGCGTTGTGGGTGACGCGCAGCGTGATGACGCCGGTCGCCTTCGCCCTGTTCATCATCGCGCTGGTCTGGCCATTGCAGCGGCGGCTGAAGCGGCAGCTGCCGCAGCTGGTCGCGATCCTGCTGACCGCCGCCGTCGCCCTGCTCGCGATCGGCGTCGGCTGCTGGCTGATCGTCTGGGGCTTTGGCAGGATCGCCCAGTGGGTCATCGCCAACTCCGCGCGGCTGCAAGGCCTCTACAACCATGTCGCGGAGCTGTTGGAGCAGCGCGGCCTCTACGCCGCCGAACTGATTGCCGAGCAATTCAACATGTCGTGGATCGTCGGCGTCATCCGCGGGATCGGCGGCAGCCTGCAAGGCATCGTCACCTTCGCTCTGGTGACCTTTATATTCGTCATCCTCGGCCTTCTCGAATTGGAGCCGCTCGGGCGGCGTCTCGGCCGGATCGGCGACGGAGCCTTTGGCGCCACCGCCGTCGACGCCGCCGCCGAGATCGCTGGCAGATTGCAGACCTACATGCTCGTCCGCTTTGGCATGAGCGTGCTGACGGGGCTCGGCTTTTGGGCCTTCACCGCCGCCTACGGGCTCGAGCTCAGCCGCGAGTGGGGCGTGATTGCCTTCGTCCTGAACTTCATCCCGTTTATCGGGTCGTTTGTCGCGACATTGCTGCCCACGCTTTTTGCCGCGGCGCAATACGAGTCGTTTTCGTCGGCGGTCTGGGTATTTATCGGCCTCAATGTCGTCCAGTTCGTTGTCGGCAGCTACATCGAGCCGCGCGTCGCCGGAGCGGCGGTCTCGGTCTCGCCGTTCATGGTGCTGTTCGCCGTGTTTTTCTGGGGGATGCTGTGGGGCATCGCCGGCGCGTTTATCGGCGTGCCGATCCTGATCGCGCTCGCTAGCCTCTGCGCCAGGCACCCCGCCTCCCGCGCCATCGCGATAGCACTTTCGGCGGACGGCGCCGCGGATGGCCGAGCACGCCGTTAGCGCGCGGCACCCGAGCATTCCAATCCTAGTTCAACAGCCACGGTCGGGTGCATGGGCAAATGGCAGGTGCTTGGTTTCGTCGCGGCGCTGCTGCTCGGCGGCTGCGGTTCGCTGGTTGTGCCGATGAACGAGCCGCTGCATTCGGCCGCCGGCAATACCGAATACCGCCTGCTCGACGTGAACCGCCGCGGCGGCGCCGAAAGTGCCTTGGTGCTGGTCGCGCTCTCGGGCGGCGGCAAGCGCTCGGCGGCGTTTGCTTTCGGCGTATTGCGCGGGATGCGGGACATCCATGTTCGCCCCGAAGCAACTGACAGCACCCTGCTCAACGAGGTCGACCAGCTGTCCGGCGTTTCCGGTGGGTCCTTTCCGGCGGCGCATTTCGGCCTCTACGGCGAGAAGTCGTTCGCAACCTTTCCCGATGAATTCCTCTACGCCGACATCGAGGCCTATATCTGGGGGACCTTTCTGCTGCCGTGGAATTGGGATTGGGTGTTCAATCCGCTGGTCGGCACCAACGACAGGATGACCCAAGTCTACGACCGGCTGATGTTTCACGGCGCGACCTTTGCCGATCTCTACCGCCGCGGCCGCCCGCAAATCAGCATCAACGCCACCGACATCAGCTTTGGCAGCCCGTTCGGCTTTCTGCCGCAGACCTTTGACGTAATCTGCTCCGATCTGGCGAGCCTGCCGGTCGCCCGCGCGGTCGCCGCCTCCAACGGCTTTCCAGTGCTGTTCGGGCCGGTAACCTTGCGCAACTATCGCGGGCGCGATTGTCCGCTGCCGTCGCCGGTGCCGCCGACGGCGTGGGACCGCGCCCAAAACGATTTGCGCACCCGGGCATTACTGGAAAACCTTTACCGCTATTCCAACGGTCAGCGGGTCGAGTGGATCCACCTGATGGATGGCGGGATCTCGGACAATCTGGCATTGCGGGTATTGCTCAACGACATGCTGCTGCTGGATACGAGGATGGGCCGGTTCGCGGCCCAATTGACGCTGGTTCGCCGCATCCTGGTGATCAGCGTCGACGGCCAGTCGGCGCCAAACCCGAACTGGCCGCGGCAGCGCATCGTGACCGGGCTCGGCCAGATCGTCTCGGCGGTTACGAGCGCGCAGATCGGGGCTTACAACATCGAGACCCTGATCGCGGTCGAGAGCACCGTCGACGACCTTGCCGACAAATTGCGCCAACTCCGCTGCCGTCAGGGCCCCGTCATCGACGGCTATCCGTGTGATGACGTGGCGGCGAAGGTGCTGCGGGTCAGCCTGTCCGACTATCCCGACCCCGCGACGCGGGCGCGGCTCGTCGCGATCCGCACCGGGCTTACCCTGCCGCGCGAGCAGGTCGATGCGCTGGTCGCCGCCGGACAAACCATGATCGGCCGTGACGCGGGTACGATCGCGGCATTCTTGCGCCCCGCGCCATCAGCCGAGAAGATGGCCGGCCGGCGATAACGCGTAGGCCAAGAACGCGCTGCCGGTCAGCCGGGTCCGTAAGGCAGTCCGAGCAGTTCCCAGGCGAAAAACCGCGCGATCCATACGATCGAGATCGCGATCTCGATCGTCGTATGGAGGTTAAGCGGTTCTTTCTCGCAGAACCGGAGCGGGCGTCGGGCGTCGCGTCGTGCGGATGATCAGCTTCTCCGCCTCCACCACCAGAAAGAACACAAAGCCGCCGGCGAACAGCCAGGGCCAAACCCGCAGCGGGATCGCCGCGGTCTCGAATAGTTCTTGGAACGGCGGCGTATAGGTGAACAGGAGCTGCAAGACCACGACCGCGCCGACCCCCATCGCCAAATATTTGTTGCCGAGATGGGCGGTGAGCGACAGCGAGGAATCGAGCTTGTAGCGGCTGTTGAGCAGATAGAACACCTGGCCGATCACGAGCGCGTTTACCGCGACCGCGCGGGCGAGTTCGTCCGGCGCACCCTTCGATTTCATCCAAAAAAACGCCCACAGGGTGAGCGCCAGCAGCGCCAGCCCCACAAAGACGACGCGCCATATGCCAAAGCCGTCGAGGATCGGCCGATCGACCGCGCGCGGCAGCCGGTGCATGACGTCGAGCTCGTGCGGCTCAAACGAAATGACGAGCCCCAGCGCCACCGAGGTCACCATGTTGACCCACAAGATCTGCGGCGCCGTGATCGGCGCTGTAAAACCAATAAAAATCGCCGCCATGATCACGAGCGCCTGGGCAACGTTGGTGGGCAACATAAACAACATGGCCTTTTCGATGTTGTTGTAGACGGTCCGGCCCTCCTTGATCGCGGCGGTGATCGAGGCGAAATTGTCGTCGGCCAGCACCATCTCGGCCGCCTCCTTGGTGACCTCGGTGCCCTTGATCCCCATCGCCACCCCGACATCGGCTTTTTTGAGCGACGGGGCGTCGTTCACCCCGTCGCCGGTCATTGCCACGATCTGCTTGTTCGCCTGGATCGCCTTGACGAGGCGGAGCTTGTGCTCCGGGCTCGCGCGCGCGAAGACATCGACCTCCTGCACCCGCGCTTGCAATGTCGCGGTGTCCATTTCCTCGATCTCAGCCCCGCTGAGAGCCGTCTTCCCGTCGCCGATCCCGAGCATGTTGGCGATCGCCGCTGCGGTGATCTTGTGGTCGCCGGTGATCATCGTCACGCGGATGCCGCCGGCGTGGCACTCGGTCACGGCTTCGATGGCCTCCTTGCGCGGCGGATCGAGCAAGCCGATCAGGCCGAGCAAGACCAGGTTTTTCGGCAGGTCCGCCGGGGCGAGATTCCCGGCATTCAGCCCAGGATCTTCGAGCCAGGCGAGGGCGAGCACCCGTTCCCCCTGCGCCGCCAGTTCATCCGATGCTCGCTCGAAACGATGACGGTCGATGGGCGCGGCCGGACCGCCCCCGACCGCCTGACGATCGCAATGATCAAAGATGACTTCCGGCGCCCCTTTGACCAAAATCAGCTGCTTGCCGGCGGCGTCTTGGTGCAATGTCGCCATAAACCGGTGTTCCGACTCGAACGGGATCGCGTCGATCCGCGGATAGACGGTCTGCTCGTTCGGCCGCTCCATGCCGAGCTTGTTGGCAAATGGGTAGAGCGCCCCCTCGGTCGGGTCGCCTTCGACCTTCCAAACCTCTCCTTCCCGGCGCATCTCGGCATCGTTGCAAAGCAGCGAGACCCGCCCCATCAGCCGAAGGACCGGATCGTCCGGCGCCGCCGGTTGCCCGTCCTTTAGGACCGTGCCCTCGGGCGCGTAGCCCTCGCCGGTGACCTTGCAGACGCCGTCGGCCGTCACCGCCGACACCACCATCATTTCCATCAAGGTCAGCGTCCCAGTCTTGTCCGAGCAGATCCGGGAGACCGAGCCCAGCGTTTCCACCGCCGGCAGCCGGCGGATGATGGCGTTGCGCTGGGCCATGCGCTGCACACCGATTGCCAAGGTCACGGTAATCAAGGCGGGGAGCCCTTCCGGGATCACCGACACGGCGATGCTGACGACCGCCTGAAAGATGGCGACGAAATCCATCCCGCGGACCCACCGGCCATAGGCGAATACGATGACGGCGACGACGGCGATGACCGCCGTGATCGCATAGCCGAACTTTTTGATCTGGCGCAGCAGCGGGGTGTCGAGCGCGCTCACCCCGGCCATCATCTGGTTGATCCGGCCAAGTTCGGTGTCGCTGCCGGTAGCGACGACGACCCCTTTGCCCCGCCCGGACGACACCAGCGTCCCGGAGAACGCCATCCCTTCTCGGTCGCCCACCGTTGCTCGTTCCGACACGGCGGCCGTCGTCTTGTCAACGGGCACCGACTCGCCGGTGAGCGCGGCCTCTTCGGTGCGCAGGTTTTTGACATCGGCGAGACGAAGGTCGGCCGGAATCCGGTCGCCCGATTCGAGCAACACGACATCGCCCGGCACCAGCTCCTCGGCCGGGATCAGGCGGGTCTCGCCGCCGCGCAGGGCCCGAGCCTCGGCCGAAAGCATGTTGCGGATCGAATCGAGAGCCTTCTCCGCCTTGCCCTCCTGGATGAAGCCGAGCAGGGCGTTGATCACGACCACCCCCAATATGACCCCGGCGTCGAGCCACAGCCCGACCATCAATTTGACGAAGCCGGCGGCGAGCAAGACGTAGACCAGGACATTGTTGAGCTGGGCGAGAAACCGCATCAGAGCGGTGCGTTTTTTCCCCTCCGGCAGGCGGTTCGGGCCGTATCGAGACAGGCGCAGCGATGCCTCGCTCGCATCCAATCCGCGTGCCGGGTCGGTGTTCAGCCTGCCGGTCACCTGGTCGATCGCGACAGCGTGCCAGGCTATGGTTTCGGCTGGCCCGGCGCTCGTTGTTGCTGACATAACGCGTCCTCCCTGGTTGCCCGGGCGCCACGCTCTGATCTTGCTATGGTTCCCGCGTCACGCCCTCTCGGCGACAAACTGGAGGCCTTTGAGCGTCGAGAGGTCGTCATAGGCACCATCCATCGCGCGCTCGGGCAGCGCTGCCTTTTCCTGCGGCAGCTTGGTGTACGGAATCTGGTCGAGCAAGTGGCGTATGCAATTCAGACGCGCCCGTCGCTTGTCGTCCGAAGGGACAATGTACCAAGGTGCATATTTGGTGTTGGTAGCCTTGAACATTATGTCGCGCGCCCGCGAATATTCAAACCATCTGCTTCGTGAGCGCAAATCTGTCGGGCTCAGCTTCCATTGGCGCAGCGGGTCATTGATTCGCGCCGCAAAGCGGCGCTTCTGCTCCTCGTCGCCGACTTCGAGCCAATATTTGATCAGCAGAATGCCGTCATCGACGACATACAGCTCAAATTCCGGACACACCTTTAGAAACCGGCGGTGCTGCGCCTTGGTGCAGAACCCCATCACGTACTCGACACCGGCCCGGTTGTACCAGCTGCGGTCGAAGATCACGATCTCGCCCGCCGTCGGAAAGTGCGAGAGGTAGCGCTGAAAGTACAGTTGCGCCTTCTCGCGGTCGGACGGCGCCGGCAGCGCCACCACCCGGAACACGCGAGGGCTGACCCGCTCGGTGATCGCCTTGATCGTGCCGCCCTTCCCGGCGGCGTCGCGTCCTTCGAAGATCACGACGACGCGCGCGCTCGTCTGCTTCACCCACTCCTGCAGCGCGCACAGCTCCACCTGCAGCTTGCGCAACGCTTTTTCGTATTCCTTGCGCTTCATCCGCTCGTTGGCAGTGCTCATCGATCTCTCGTCCTCCCCGTATCAATTCCGGTCGCCCGGCCGGCGGGGGGCGGTTTTTCCGGACGCCGTTCTCAGCGATTCCGCCAGACGCCAGGCGTGGTGAAGGGTGCGGTCCGCCCAGGCGAGCGCGTCGAGCTCGGCTCGGGCGGCTACTGCCGGCACGCGTTGCAACGCAGTGTCTTCCAGCAATTTATCGCGGACGAGCTTGCGTTGGCCGCTAAACCGCTCGGCGGCGTCTGCGAGTGCTGTGAAAACGGCTGGGTCGGGTGGTGCGTCAGGGTCCTCCGTGGTGCCGAGCCACCGGCCAAGTGCCTGCGTTGCCGTTTCGACATCGGTTGATGGCCGCCACTCCCCGGCCGGGCGCGCAACCTCTCCCAAATCGTCATGCAGCTGGCCCAGATGATCGAGCGCGTGACATAGCCGGACGAGACGGGGCTCGATTGCGTGCAGATCGAGGGTCTCCAGCGAAAGCTGTTCCAGAAAGCGTTCGGTTTGTTGCGCGTCCTCGACCGGCGGGTCGTAATGAACGGCTTCACCGGCGAGCCGGTGGCGGACGGCATCGACCGACTGCCGCGCGATTTCCAGGACCGCCCGCCACGCGGCCTCGATGGCGACGGCGCCACCCGCCTCGGCGAGAATCGGGTCGAGGCGGCCGACCGCCGATTCCGCGCCCCCTCCGGCGATCCTGGCGACCAAGCGCGAGAAACCGTCGAGCCACGGAAAGAATGCGGCAACACCGACGAATTTGAAGATGCTGCTGAACGCGGCCAGCGCCAGCACCCCGTCGTAATCATCGAATTGAGAACCGACCCAGCCGCCGGCAGCGGCGAGCGGGCGCAGCAGCAGTATTCCGAGAAACCCGACGCCGACGTTGAAGATGATGTGGGCCAGGGCCGCGCGCCGCACCGCGAGCCCGGCGCCGATCGCCACCATCGCACTTGTCGCCGCGGTCCCGACGCTCTGTCCGACGATCATCGCGCAGGCTTGGTCAAACGTCAGCGAGCCGGCGTGCAGCGCGACAAGGGTCGTCGCCGCGGCGGCACTCGAACTCTGCATCACAATCGACATCAGGATCCCCACACCGGCGAGAATCCATTGCCAGCCAAAGCCGCTGCCGCCGATCGCATCAAGGTTCCACGAAATCCCCGCCATCCCGGCTTGCAGGTAATCGATCCCGATGAACAGCAATCCGAAGCCGGCGAGGATCGCTCCGGCCGATCGCATTCGGCCCTTGGCGATCAGCCACAAAAAGGCGCCGACGCCGAGCATCGGCAGGGCTCCGGTCGAGATGCTGACCCGAAAACCGAAGACGGCCACCAGCCAGGGGGTCGAGGTCGTCCCGAAAGTGGCGCCGACAATGACACCGACGGCCTGCGAGAAGGTGACCAGGCCGGCGCTGACAAAGCCGATGACGGTGAGCGTCGTCGCGGTTGAAGACTGAATCAACACCGTGAAGACCGCACCCGATAGGACCGCGCTCAGTCGGCCGCCAACCAGTGTTTGCAGCGCGCGGCGCAACGCGTCGCCCGCCAGGCCCTTGAGGCCCTCCGTCAGGTGGTGGATGCCGAGCAGAAACAGGCCCAGCCCACCCACCAGCGTGACCGCGGAGGAGACGCTCATCGACCACCCTTCACGCGCGCGGCCGGCCTATCCCCGATCCGGGCGCTGCGGGGCTTATCGAGGGCGGTGCTCCTTGAACGGACGCAGATCGCATTCCGACCAAGCCACCCATTAGAAATCGCGAAGAAGCCCGCTGCCCTGCGTCCGCCTCAAGCCCTACCCATCTCACCGCCGGCAGCGCGAGCCCGGCCGGCGCCGATCGCATCTCGCCCGGATCGAAGCAGAATTCTCGTTCGGGGTTCAGCGTCGCGAACCGCCATGAACCATTGGCGCCAGGTTTCGAGCCTGATCGCTCGAACGCAGCGAGCGGGTCATAAAAATCTCGGGTACCATCATGAGCGTTCCTCCCCCGAAAGCGACGCGGCCTGTACAGCCCATGCAGGCGATCGCCGGCCTGCCGTCTCACGGGAAATCCCTTGTTGTTTTCAGCTACCGGGCGCAAACGGGAAAGCGCCGCCGAGCCGCAAAGGTTAAGATCCTTCGATCGCGATCTGCGCCGATAGGTTGCGGTTTGTCAATCAGATTGCTCCCGCACCGCAGGCACGCGGCTGTGCTCGAACGATTGTCGTGGTGTCGTGAGGGTCGAAGTTGAGCCGTTCGCCGATCGTTACCATTGCTTTGCAGCTTGACATATTGACATGGCATTGACGGTGATAGGCAAACGTCCGGAGCCGTGGCGATCAGAGTAGCGTCGCCGCCAGCGCGCCGAACATTCCCAGCGCGTCGAACATTCATAGACCATTGCGAGCGCTCCACGGGCCGACCCTCGGCCTCGATCGAGCGGATCTTCGGGAACGACGATGCGCCCTCAAGTTCGGAGATTTCGCATGAACAGGCGGACCAAAAAGACAGTCAAACTCGCCTTGCAGGGCGGCGGCTCGCATGGCGCCTTTACCTGGGGGGTTCTCGACCAGCTGCTCGAAGACGATCGACTTTTCATCGCGGGCGTCAGCGGCACCAGCGCCGGCGCCATGAACGCCGTTGCCTTCGCCGACGGAATGGCTCGCGGCGGTCCGGCCGAGGCGCGCAAATGCCTCGAGATATTCTGGTCGGCGATCAGCGCCTCGGCCCAGCACAGCCCGATCCGCCGGTCGATCGTCGATGTCTTTATGGGCAACTGGAGCCTCGACGCGTCGCCGGCCTATATTTTGATGGACCACCTCTCGCGCCTGTTCTCGCCGTACGACCTCAATCCGATGAACTTCAATCCCTTGCGCGAAGTCGTCGCCAAGTGCATCGATTTCGGCGCGGTCAACGACGCGGGCGCCCCAAAGGTGTTTCTGGCCGCGACCAACGTCCGCAGCGGCCGGCCGAAAATCTTTCGCCAACCCGCGATCGAGCTCGACTGCGTCATGGCCTCGGCTTGCCTGCCGTTTATGTTCAAGGCTGTTGAAATCGAGGGCGAGGCCTATTGGGACGGCGGCTATATGGGCAATCCGGCCCTGTTCCCGCTGGTCGACGAGTGCGATGCCGGCGATGTGGTGGTGATCCAAATCAACCCTTTTTACCGGCCGGATATCCCGCAGTCGGCGCGCGACATCCAGAACCGGCTGAACGAGATCACCTTCAACACGAGCCTCCTTAAAGAACTGCGTTCGCTCGCCTTTTTGTGGGAGATCATCCACTACGAGAACCTCGAGCGGGAGCGTTTCCGCGACGTGCACGTTCATGCGATCCACGACGAGGAGACGATGCTCGCGCTCGGCGTATCGAGTAAGCTCAACGCCGAATGGGCCTTTCTAACGCATCTGCGGGATCGCGGAAGAAAAACCGCGCAGGACTGGTTGTCCCGCCATTACGACGATCTCGGCATCCGCAACACGCTGGACCTCTCGTGGATCTTTGACGAAAGCCTCAAGCCGGCGCATTTGCCGGAGGGCGCAGCACGGGGCGCCGCCATCAAGGAGGCGGCCCGGTGACGGGCCGACGCGATCGCCGTCGCGCCTGCCGCGCTGAGCGAGCTTTACCGCGATTGCCCGGCAGGCCGCGAGGATGCGGCGGGGTCGCGCGCCGCGGCGCGCCGGGCTGAGCTCGGCGATCGACACCCGGCCGTGGAAAGCCGCCGCAGCGCATGAGCGTGTGACGCGATGGGTCTCTTCGGGATCCTCCTCGGCCTGGCTCTCTTGGTCTGGCTGGCGTACCGGGGCTGGAGCATCCTGCTGCTCGCACCCGGCGCCGCGCTGATCGCCGCCGGCTTCGCCGGGGGGCCGCTGCTCGCCTACTGGACGCAGACCTTTATGGACAGCGCGTCGCGCTTTATCGCGCAATTCTTCCCGCTGTTTCTGCTCGGCGCGCTGTTTGGCAAGCTGATGGAGGACAGCGGTTCGGTCGCGGCGATCGCCAGTTTTATGACCGAGAAGCTGGGCCAGCAGCGTGCCGTCCTCACTGTCGTGCTGGCCGGTGCGCTCGTCACCTATGGCGGCGTCAGCCTGTTTGTCGCGTTCTTCGTGTTGGTCCCGATGGCCCAGGCCTTGTTCCGCACCGCGGCGATCCCCAACCGGCTGATTCCCGCCACGGTGGCCTTGGGCACATCGACCTTTACGATGTCGGCGCTGCCCGGGACGCCGGCGATCCAGAACGCCATTCCGATGCCGTTTTTTGGCACGACGCCGCTCGCCGCACCGGGTCTCGGGGTCATCGCTTCGGCGATCATGCTCGCCTTCGGGCTGTGGTGGCTGCGGCACGCCGAGACCGCCGCGCGGCGCAATGGCGAGGGCTTTGGCGGCGCCCCCGTGCCCGTCGACGAAGCGGCCGAAGACGAGCGGGTGCGCCAGCGCGCCACCACCGCGCACGAGTTCGACCCGCCCGAGGTCCATCACGGCCACCCGAGCCGCGAGGCGCCGCCGATCGGCCTGGCGGCATTGCCGCTGCTGGTCGTGGTCAGCGTCAATGTCCTGATGACCCTGGTCGTCCTACCGAGCCTCGATGTTTCGTTCCTCGCCGAAGAACGGTTCGGCGCCACCTCGCTGTCGGCCGTCGGCGGCGTGTGGGCGGTGGTGACCGCGCTCGCGGCGGCAATCGTCACTGTCATCGCGATCAACCGCGGGCGCCTGCAAGGGTTGCGCGATACCATGGATTCGGGCGCCAACGCGTCGGTGCTGCCGGTGCTGAGCGTCGCGAGCTTGGTCGGCTTTGGCGCGGTGGTCGCCGCGGTGCCGGCGTTCGCCATCGTGCGCAATTGGGTGCTGTCGATCGGCGGCGGACCGCTCGTTTCGCTCGCGGTCGCCACCAACCTCTTGTCCGCGCTGACCGGCTCCGCCTCGGGCGGGCTGACGATCGCGCTCGATGCGCTGGGTTCGACCTATATGCGCCTTGCCGCGGCACACGGCATCGACCCCTCGCTGTTGCATCGCATCGCCGTGATGAGCGCCGGAACGCTCGACAGCCTCCCGCAGAATGGGGCTGTCGTGACCTTGCTGTCGGTCTGCGGGGCGACCCATCGCCAGAGCTATTTCGACATCGTCATGGCTGCCATCGTGGGTCCGATCATCGCGCTCGCGGTGGTCCTCGTGCTCGGCACTTTCTTGGGTTCGTTCTGAGTTCTGGGCTTACAATCGATTTCACGTACCGTCTCGGGGAAAGGGGAATGATGAGGCTAGAGGGATGGATTGCTGCGGCCGCATTGCTGGCGCTGGCGCCGAGTGCCGCGCTCGCCGCGAGCGAAGCGAATTTCAACGCGAACACAACCGGCGATCTCGTCGAGCTTTGCGGTGCGACGCCCGACAACGGGCTCGGGACCGCCGCCGTCAACTTTTGCGAGGGCTATCTCCAGGGCGCGGTTACGGTAGAGATGCTGAACATGGCCGCGTTTCGCGGCAGGAAATTGTTCTGCCTGCCGGACCCGCCGCCGACGCGCGCCGCGACGATGAGCGAGTTCGCGACGTGGGCCCGCGCGGCGCCGGACCGCATGGCGCAATCGCCGACCGATGGGTTGTTCCGCTTTCTGAGCGAACGCTACCCCTGCCCGTCATCGCGTTGAACCGATAAGGGGGATCCGATGAAAAAGATATTGCTCGCCGCCGCTCTCGTTTTGCCGATCGTCGCCTGCGCCGACATGACCCCGACCCAGCAGCGCGCGCTCACTGGTACCGCCGCCGGCGCCGGGGTCGGCGCGGTCATTGGTGCGATTGGCGGCAACGCCGGGCTTGGCGCCGGGATTGGTGCCGGCGCCGGCCTGATGGGTGGCCTGCTCGTCGACCAGTCGCGCCGTTCTCAGGACGCGGCATTCCAACAAGGCTACGCGGCGGGGCGGCGGCGCGCACCATCGCCCCGATAACGCGCGGCGGGCCGAACCGTAGCGCGCGCCGCGGTAGCCCGCGGCCCGCCGACCCGTACCGCAGTTCACGGCTTAAGGCTGACTTCAGCTTGGAAAGCTAGCATCGCCGTCATGTGGACAGGGGGAAAAGCGAAGCCATGCGCTCGAAGAGCCCGCCAATTTGGCTGATTACGGCCGATGCCTCATCGAAAAGCGGCCCTCGCTCTTGTCGGCAAGCAAGGCGCGCCGGCAGCATCAGTAGGCAGCGCCGGCACAGCATGGTCGTCGCGTGACCTTGCCTGCGCAAGACGGCGGCGTTCGGTCGCCGGC